>Ga0209048_10004870_pt1 | contig 12778 bp, 8 predicted proteins | sample FrelakmetCRP12CR_FD_187146 | JGI IMG/M metagenome (GOLD analysis project Ga0209048, IMG submission 187146) | Freshwater lake sediment microbial communities from the University of Notre Dame, USA, for methane emissions studies - CRP12 CR (SPAdes)... | ecosystem: Environmental > Aquatic >... | reverse complement strand
CGCGACGCGGTCAGCCGGGGCACGCCGCCGGAGACCAGCGGCGTCGACAACCTGTGGACCCTGGCCATGTACGAGGCCGCAGTGCGCTCGGCAGAGAGCGGTCGCTACGTGACGATCGACGAGATCTTTACGCCGGCACTCAGGGCCCGCGCCGGCATCCTGGGAGACGGCTGAGTGACCGGCCCGACGGGCGGAGAGCGCAAACCGCGGATGCTGGTCATCGGACTCGATGCCGCCGATCGCGAACTGATCGAGAGGTGGTGCGATGCAGGCCTGCTGCCCAATCTCGCGCGCATGCGCGCGAACGGCACGTGGGGTGCTCTGCACACGACAGCGGACACCGTGCACGTGTCGGCCTGGCCAGGGGTCTTTACCGGCACGACACCGGATAAGCACGGCCTGTATCACGCCTATGTGATGCGCCCTGGCGAGCAGGCGCCCGTGCGGCCTCGACCGGAAGAGTGCCCGGTGCCGTTCCTGTGGAAGCTGCTCGATGAGAACGGCGTCCGCTCCATCGTCATGGACGCCTTCCTGACGTGTCCACTGCGCGACTTCGGCGGCATCCAGGTCGTGGATTGGGGTAGCTGGACATGGTTTTCCGGGCAGGAGATCCGGCCCGAGTCGATCAAGCAGGCGATCCGCAGCAAGTTCGGCGCGTATCCCGCCGAGAACCACAGCAAGGTCGGCATGACCCCGCCGAGCGACCCGCTCGGGTTCCGTCGGCGCCTGATCGAGGGGGTCGAGAAGAAGTCCGAAGTTGCGCAATGGCTGATGGACTCCCAGGACTGGGATTTCTTTCTGCTGGTCTTCGGCGAGTGCCACGCCGCCGGCCACTACTTCTGGCACTACATGGACCCGGATTACGTGGCTTACCCGGCGACAGCGGCACCGGAACTGCGCAACGCGCTGCGCGACGTGTACGTCGCGCTGGATACGGCGATCGGCAACCTGCTCGCCAGGTGCGACGAAGGCACGACGGTGTACGTCGTGTCGGGCGATGGCATGGGACCCAATTACAGCGGATCGCATCTCCTCAACTCGCTGCTCGAGCGCATGCAACTTGCCAATGTCCCGAGCGCAGCGCCGGGTGCGGCGCCGGCGAAGCCTCAGAAGCGCCTGTCATTGTCGAGCACGCTGCGCGCCATGGTGCCCAAGCAGTTCCGGGCGTTGGTTTCGAAGCACTTGCTGCCTCGCTCCGTCAACGAGAGACTGAGCATGCACTGGAAGACAGCGGATATCAGCTGGGCCAGAACCCGGGCCTTCGTCATCGAAAATGCCAACGAAGGCTACGTCCGCGTCAATCTCAGGGGACGTGAACCAGAAGGAGTCGTCGAGGGCAAGGCTGAGTACGACGCGATCTGCGAGTCGCTGCTCGACGTGGCGAAGAGCATGACCAATCCGGCCAATGGCCGGCGGGCGGCGGCGCACGTGCACAAGACCGTTGACTTGTATTCCGGGCCCTGCGCCGGGAACTTCCCGGACGTCATCATCGACTGGGACCCGCAGGCCAAGGTCACCACGTCACTGGCGACGTCGGGGTGCGGAGTCGTCGCCGGCGATCATGCCGGCTACGAGGTCAGCCCGTATTACACTGGCAATCATCGGGGCAATGCCTTCGTCGTCGCGCAGGGCCGCTCTGTGCAGGCCGGCGGCGTGCTCGAGAACGCCAGCATCCTCGACCTGGCGCCGACCATTCTTGCGCACTTCGGCATTGCCGTGCCTCAGCACATGGACGGCAAGATCCTGGAGTCGCTGAAATAGCACCCCATGTGTGGAATCAGCGGGCTGTACTGTTTCGCGACGCATTGTGACGAGGACCACTCGGCCACGGTCGCGACCATGTGCCGGACACAGCATCATCGTGGGCCGGATGACACGGGTGTGGAATCCATTGGCCGGGCAACGATAGGCTCGAATCGGCTCAGCATCATCGACCTCAGCGCCGCCGGGCACATGCCCATGCACGACCCGGTGTCCGGCGCCTGGATCGTGTTCAACGGCGAGGTCTATAACTTTGCCGCCATTCGCCGCGAACTCGAGCCCTTGGGCCACCAGTTTCATTCGCGCACGGATACCGAGGTCGTCCTGCATGCCTGGCTGGAGTGGGGCGAACGCAGCCTCGAGCGTTTCGCCGGCATGTTCGCTTTCGCGATCTACGACCCGCGTAACGATCGCCTGGTGCTGGTGCGGGACCGCTTCGGCAAGAAGCCTCTGTATTACACGCGCCAGGGCGCGCACCTGCTCTTCGCCTCGGAACTCAAGTCCCTCGCCTCGGTCAGCGGCCGTGGCAAGGTGAACTGGCAGCAACTGATGGAATGGTCGTTGTACCGCAACATCGATTTCGGTCCGACCGATACGCTGTTCGAAGGGTTCAGCGCGGTGCCCGCGGGCCACCTGATGGAGATTCACGGCGGCGAAGTCTCTGCGCCGCGGCCCTATTATTCGCTGGAGTCGCAGGTTCGCCGCGAGGAATATCAACGCCTCGGCAGCCTGGCGCCGGAGGCGCTGCGCGCGGAAGTCGAGGCGAAGGTGCTCACTGCGGTGGAGGACCGCCTGGTCTCCGACGTGCCCGTGGGTACGCTGTGCAGTGGCGGGGTCGATTCCAGCTTCATCACGGCCGTGGCTGCGCACGGCCGCAAGGACCTGCTGGCCTTCAACGTGTCTGTCACGGGCGCCGGCGCCCAGGACGAGAGTCCCTTCGCCAGGCGCGTGACCGACTGGCTGGGCATCCGCTTGCTGACGCTCGAGGCCGATGGGCGGAGCTTTCGCGACAACCTGGTGCGGGCGATCTATTTCAGCGACTACCCGCTGACGCACCCCAATTCGGTGTACTTCCTGCTGATCTCCGAATTCGCAAGGTCGCACGGGGTGAAGGTGCTGTTGTCGGGCGAGGCGGCCGACGAGTTGTTCGGCGGCTACGCGCACCGATATCGCCGCTACGGCCAGTACCGGCGCCTGCAGAAACTGGTCGGGCACCTGCCCGGGAAGCTGCGGCGCCTGTTGGTGGCGGCCGGCTACGCCGCGGAAGACGTGCCGATTGCCGAATTCACCGGTTACGAGGGCCTGATGGCCTACACCACCCGCATCCTCGACAGGTTCTCGCGCATGGAATTGCGGGCCCGCTGCGAGGAGGCCTTCGGTTTCGTGGCGGACGAGGTCGATCGCGGCGTGCTCGGGGGCATGCTGGCGGACATGACCAACTTCCTGGCGCCGCTGCTGCGCCGGCTGGATCGCATGAGCATGGGTGCCTCGGTCGAGTGCCGCGCGCCCTTCCTCGATCACCGGCTGGTGGAAACCGCCGTGAACCTGCCGCTGTCCTGCCGCCTGCGTGGCAGCCAAGACAAGTGGCTGCTCAAGGAAATCGCCGCGCGCCACCTGCCGCGCGACATCGTCTACCGCAAGAAGCTCGGCTTCCCGTTGCCGCTGCGCGACTACATCGCGCCGCTGGCCAACGAAGCGATCTTCCGCGACGGCTACTGCGTCGAGGAACTGCAGCTCAATCGGCGCGGCCTGTCGCAGCTCGTCGCACGCTGGCCGGAGAACGTCGACGGTTTCTTCAGCCTGTTGTCGCTGGAGATCTGGGGCAGGCTCTACATGCGCGGTGAGTCGGTCGTTGCGATTCACGAGCACCTCGCGCTGCGCGGCTGATGGATCCGCACGCAGGCACCGGCCGGCGCTTTCCGCCGGGCTTTCTCTGGGGCGCTGCGACTGCTGCACACCAGGTCGAAGGCGGCAATCACTGGAACGACTGGTGGCAATACGAGCAGTCAGGCCGGCTGCCGTTCGAGTCCGGGGACGCTTGTAACCATCTCGTACTGTACGAGAGCGATTTCGACATGGCTCGTGGGATGGGCCACAACTGTCACCGATTCTCGATCGAGTGGAGCCGGATTGAACCGGTCGAGGGCGAGTTCCGCCACGAGGCCCTCGAACACTACGCTCGTGTCGTCGCGGCACTGCACGACCGCGGGCTCGAACCGGTGGTGACACTGCAGCACTTCACGCTGCCGACCTGGTTTGCGGCGGGTGGCGGTTGGGAACGCAAGGATGCGGCGGATCGCTTTGCGCGCTATGTACGCCACGTGGTGGAGCGCCTGGGGCCGTCCGTAACCTACTGGTTGACGATCAACGAACCGACGGTCTATGTATTGCAGGCCTACATCAATGGCGCCTGGCCGCCGATGCGATGCGGCGCATGGGTCAAGGCCGCGCGCGTGCTGCGGCACCTCGCCAAGGCTCACGTGGCGGCTTTCGATGCCATCAAGGCGCAACGGCCGGACGCCATGGTCAGTTTTGCCCACCATGCCCTGTGGATGGAGCCCTGCAATCCGCAACGCAGGCTGGATCGCCTCGCGACGCGGATTCGTGATTATGTCTACAACGGGCTCTTCTATTGGCTGATCGGTGCTTCGCCGGCCAAGGCGGGGAGCCTGGATTACGTCGGTCTCAATTACTACACCCGTTGTTGCGTGCGCTTCGCCGGCCGGGGCCCGACCGCCTTGCTGGGGCGCGCCTGCCGGTTGGCTCACCACGCGCATTCCGGACCCAGGAGCGACGTCGACTGGGAGATCTATCCGCGAGGCCTGGCCGGGGTCCTCCAGAAGTTCCGATCTCTGCATCTGCCGCTCTTCGTCACAGAAAACGGCCTCGCGACCGAGGATGATGCATTGCGGTGCCGGTTTATCGAGGATCACGTTGAGGTTCTAGCCCATGCCATCGATAATGGAATCGACGTCCTGGGCTACCTTCACTGGAGCCTGATGGACAACCACGAGTGGGATCGGGGCTCGGCGCCGCACTTCGGGCTCGCTGCGGTGGATCGCGTGAGCCAGGAGCGCACACCGCGTCGCTCTGCGTCCGTTTTGGCGCAGATCTGCCGGGCCAACAGTCACTGACGAGGTCATTCGCCAAGAGTTCGGAATGCCATGAGCTTCCCTGAAATATCCATCGTGATCCCCGCCCTCAATGAGCGCGACAGCCTCCCACAACTGCATCAGGAGCTGACCGAGGTCCTTGCTGCGGTGGGAAAGCCCTATGAGATCGTCATCGTCGACGACGGCAGCACTGATGGCACGACGGAATTCTGCCGGGAACTGGCGCAACGGGACGCGACGGTGACGCACATCGAAATGCGTCGCTGTTTTGGCAAGGCCATAGCCCTGCAGTCGGGCTTCCGGGCGGCCCGGGGCGGAACCATCTTCACCATGGACGCGGACCTGCAGGACGATCCAAAGGAAATCCCCCGATTTCTCGAGATGCTCGGGCGGGACTACGATGTGGTCTCGGGCTGGAAGGAGAACCGCAAGGATCCGATCGGAAAGACGCTGCCGTCGAAGCTGTTCAACTACGTGACTTCGCGGTCGAGCGGACTCTACCTCAAGGACTTCAACTGCGGCTTCAAGGCATACCGGCGCGAAGTGATCGAGGACCTGGACGTGTACGGCGAGCTGTACCGGTATATTCCGGTCGTCGTCCACGCCAAGGGTTTCAGGGTCGGAGAACTGCCGGTCACTCACCGCCCGCGACAGCACGGCGTGTCCAAGTACGGTCTGGAGCGGTTCACTCGCGGCCCGATGGACCTGCTCACGATCCTGTTCCTGACGACTTTTCGCAAACGCCCGCTACACTTGTTTGGCAACATCGGACTCATGATCGGATCGCTGGGTTTCGTCATCGACATTTACCTCGCGATTCGATGGTTCATGGGCTATACGATCGGCGACCGTCCGCTCCTGATGCTGGGCACGCTGCTCATCATCGTGGGCATCCAGATGCTGGTCTTCGGCCTGCTGGGTGAAATGATCGCCGCGTCTTCCCACCAGCGGGACGAGGTCGACAAGCTGATTCGGCGCGTCAATCGGCAGCGTCCGGCCTGAGGGCGGGCGGACCGGCCACCGTGGCAATCTTCTACGCCGACCAGCTTGCCGATGGCAGCGAGATCCGTAGCGATCTCTGCGTCGTCGGTGCCGGTGCCGCCGGGATCACCTTGGCGATGCAATTCGCCGAGTCGGGCCTGCAGGTCTGCCTGCTCGAGAGCGGCGACCACCGGCCCGATGCGAAGATCCAGGAGCTCTACGATCTCGAGACCATCGGCTACCCGATGCGTCAGGATTTTGTCTCGCGCGCCCGACAGTTTGGCGGCAGCTGCAATCTCTGGGCCGGTCGCAACATGCGCATGAGCCCGATCGATTTCGAACCGCGCGATTGGGTTCCCAACAGCGGCTGGCCGCTGCAATACGCCGAACTCGAGCCCCACTACGTCCAGGCCGAGAAGGTTCTCCGCGTTCCGCCGCACCGGCGTTTCTCCGCGGTGGCTGCAATCCCGGACATCGAGGGTGAAGAGAGGGGGATGTTCGAGGGCGGTGACCTCGAGCCGACGGCTGCGCTCTGGGGCACCAAGCCCATGCGCTTTGCCAAGGCGAACCTGGCGGCGCTCAGGAACAGCCGCAACATCTCGGTCTACCTGAAGGCCAACGTGACCGAAATCGTGCCGTCGGAAAACGGCAACGCGGTCGAGTACCTGGTCGTTCGCACGCTCTCCGGCCGCGAAATGACTGTGCGCGCACGCACGGTGGTGCTGGCGTGCGGCGGCCTGGAGAACACCCGGCTGCTGCTGGTGTCCCGCCGCCGTCATGCGCACGGGATCGGCAACGAGCACGACATCGTCGGCCGCTACTTCCTCGAGCACCCGCGCGCGCTGCATGGCCGTATTCGCGTCAGGGAAGGCGTGAGTTTGCCTTACCTCACCGGCATCCCGCTGTCGGACGGCAAGGTACAACTCGGGGTCGCACTGTCCGAGCAGGCGCAGCGTTCGGCGCGGGTCTTGAACGGCTACGTCGGCCTCGAGCCGGCCATGTCGGAAATGGCGGCCAGACAGTACGGCCGCTCGATGAGCCTGGCCAAGATGATCGTTCGGCGCGGCTACGATCATTCCGAGAAGGCGTCGCACGTCGACGGCACGAACATTCGTGAACTGATCTACCAGCTGACGCCCAAGGAGATCATGCCCCACTGGCTGTATCGGCCGTATGCGCTCATCAAGCGCAAGGCCCGCCGGCGGCTCAAGATCGGCCACCTGACCGTGATCAACTTCTGCGAGCAGGCGCCGGACCCGGCGAGCCGAGTGACGCTGAGCGAACAGCGCGACGCGCTGGGCGTGAACAAGCTCGTGCTGGACTGGCACATCGGCGAGCTCGAGCGACGGACGGTCACGTACCTGCACGACGTGATCGGGCGTGCCGTGGAGCGCGCGGGGATCGGGGCCATGGAGGTCAGCAGCCACGAGGCCGACGAGCTGCATTTTACCGACGCGTCGCATCACATGGGTACGACGCGCATGAGTGACGATCCTCGGACCGGTGTGGTCGATCGGCATTGCCGGGTGCACGGCCTGACGAACCTTTACGTGGCGAGCAGTTCGGTGTTTCCCACCGGTGGGCATGCAAATCCGACGCTGACGATCATCGCCCTGACGCTGCGCCTGGCCGAGCATCTGAAGGCCGCGGAGCGGCGTGCCGGACCAGCGACCGCGATGTATTCATGACCCGCCCGGTAGCAGAGGTTGCATCACACGATGTTGAGCGGGAACGCGCGCAGCGAGGGACGCGGCAGTTTCTGATCGCCCGAGGCTGCGTCGTTGCGTCCAGCTTCATTGCGTCGGCGATTCTCACCCGCAAGCTCGGGCCGGCCAACTATGGCGTCTATGGCGTCGTCATTTCGCAGCTGATGTGGCTGGAAATGCTGATGAACGCCGGCGTGCCGGGCGCCACGGCGCAGCTCATCGCCGACGGTCGCCACGACCAGGGAGCGGTCGAGGACTCGGCGCGCGCGCTCCTGGTGGGCTGGTCGCTCGCACTGCTGGCGATTTGCTGGGTGGCGGCACCGTGGCTCGCGAGCCTGATGCGCATTCCGGACGGCGAAGTGCTCTTTCGCATCGCCTTCCTGGATCTGCCGTTCATGGCGATGTTCGTCTCGTACGACGGGGCCCTGAACGGCCGGCGCCAATTCAGCGTCCTCGCCGCGGTCCAGGTGGGGTACGGCGTGCTCAAGCTCGCCGGGATTCTCGTGCTGGTCGCTCTCGGGGTTTCCGTCGCGGGCGCGCTCGTCGCTTACGTGCTTTCGACCGGCATGGTCTGTGCGGCGCTGGCCGTCCGGTACCGGCCGTTCAGTTCGAGGCCCCGAGGCGCGATCGTGCGGGAGATTCTCGCGATCACGGCACCGATGGGTGTCTATCTGGTCTCAATTCAGGTCTTGCTGAGTCTCGATCTCTGGTCGCTCAAGGCCCTGTGGACGGGTGCGGACGACGTCCTGGGGCAGTACGTCGCCTCGATGAACCTCTCAAGGATGCTCCTGGTGATCTCCGGAGCCCAGTCAGGAGTGGTGTTCGCTTCCGTGGCCTGGGCGCTCGCTGAGAACAACAAAGCGCGCGCGCAACACCACATCCAGGATGCGACCCGGTTCGGGTTGATCCTCGCGACGGCAGCGTGGGTGCTCCTCTCGCTGAACGCGTCGGAGGTTTTGTCGTTGCTCTATTCCCGCCCCTATGGGGCCGGTCAGCGCTTCCTTCCGTTGCAACTCGCCGCATTGGTGAGTCTTGTGCTGCTCGACATTCTGGAAGCGGCCCTCATGGCCGCCGGCCGTCGGTGGTCCGTGGCCGGTATCCTGGTCGCGACGATACCGATCGCTTGGCTCGGCAATGTCTTCTTGATCCCGTTGCTCGGTCCGATCGGCGCGGCAATCAGCCTGCTGCTCGGCGTGGTCATCGCCACGGTCACGGTCGGTGCAATTGCCTACCGTTGCTTCGGATCGCTGATCCGTGCCTCGACGCTCGTTCGCGTGCTGATCGCGGCGATCATCGTCGGGCTGCTGAGCATCGCGTGGCCGATGCACGGGCCGCTGGTTGTGGTCAAGCTGGGCGTGCTCGGCGTCCTGTACTTGGTCGTGCTCTACGGGCTGGGAGAGATCACGAAGGACGACTTCAAGATACTGCGAAGGCGCCCGGTTATGGCCTCCGCCTGAGCGATTGGGGTGAATCGATGAAGATCGGGATCATGATGCAGAGCTGCGACGAGAGCATGGGAGGGATCGGCGTCTACACACGGGAGGTCGTGCGCGCGCTGTTGAAAATCGACGACGAGAACGCATACGTCCTGATCTTCCCGGGGTTCGGTCGCGCTCGCAGGCACCGGGGCGAGTTGCTCGGGCCGAAGAACGTGACAGAGGTCGAGACCTACTTCCCCCGTTTACCCGCCTTCTTGTATTCGACCCGCGCCCTTGCATGGATACCACGCTTGCTGAAGAAGGTGCGCGCGCTGGTACCCGTCGAAACGTATTGGGACCAGGTGGTCGTGCCTCGGGTGGCCAGGCAGTACGGAGCGGACTTGCTGTTCAATCCGCACTTGACCGTGCCAATCCGGGGCCGGTTCCGCAAGGTGACGGTGCTGCACGCCGTCGAGTACCACACCGTTCCCAACGTCTACGGCTGGCGGATGTACGTTTGGTGGTTCATTCTGGAGCGCATGATCATGCCTGCGGCCGATCGCCTGATTTCGATTTCCGACCTGATGACGACGGATATTCGCAAGCACATGAGCTACCCGATCTCGCGGGTCCGCAGGGTGTATCACGGCGTGAGCGACAAGTTCCGCGTGGAGACCGATGGCGCCCGCCTGGCGCGCGTCCGGCAGCAGTACGCGTTGCCCGAGCGCTTCGTGCTGTTTGTCGGCCGTCTGTATCCACAGAAGAACTTCGTGACGCTTGCGCATGCGTTCGCACTGATCAAGGACAGGATTCCGCACCGGCTGGTCGTGGCCGGCCAGCCTCGCTACAAGTACAAAGGCGAGCTCAGCATTCTCGATGAACTGGGCATCGCAGATCGCGTGGATTTTCTGGACCACGTGCCGAACGACGATCTGCCGATGGTGTACAACCTCGCCGAATGTTTCGTCTTCCCGTCGCTGTACGAGGCGTTCGGGCTCGTGCTGGTCGAAGCCATGGCTTGCGGCTGCCCGGTGGTCGCCGCGAACGCCGCCGCCATTCCCGAGGTCGCGGGCGGCGCCGCGCTGCTGTTCGACCCACTCGACGCGCAGGAGTTGGCCGATGCGATCCTGAAGATCGCTTTCGAACCGGAGGTTCGCCGCAGCCTGGTGGAGCGCGGGCTGGCGCGCGCGCGGGAATTCACCTGGGAGCGTACGGCGCGCGAAACGCTCCAGGTCTTCCGTGAGCTGGCCTAGCCGGAGCGTTCTCCGGCTGCGTCGGGGCGTGTCTTCGCATGACATAATCACCACCGATCCCGCGATTACATAATGGCCAGGATAGCGAGAACCACGTCTCTTGTAGGGGCGTGACCGTTGGTGTAGCGTGCTACCGCTCCGGGAATTGGCGGTTGGATCCGTTGGGAGGACACTTTGAACGTCAAGAGATTTAGGCAGCGGGCAACGCTCGGCGCGCGATATCTTAGGGAGTACGTAGCGGACGAACTCACGCCTGCTTATAAGCGGAATTATCTGCCGTCCAAGCCGTTGGATGTGATCTGCGAGATCACCTATATCTGCAATCTCGCCTGTCCGACGTGCTTCCGCTGGACATCGAAGCCCGATGAGCACGAGCTGACCACGGAGGAGTGGAAGCAGGTCGTATCCGGGCTGAAGGATTGGCTGGGAACGTGCAATCTCACCTTCACCGGCGGCGAGGCGTTCCTGAGAAAGGACATCCTGGACATCATCGAGTTCGCGGCTGGCAAGGGCATCGTCACCGGCGTGGTCTCCAACGGGTCGCTGATCGACAAGGCCATGGCGAAGCGAATCGCCGATTCGGGCCTGGACGGTCTGTGCGTGTCGCTGAACAGCCTGAAGCGCCACATCCACAACGAAACAAGGGGAACGAACGGCGCCTACGACGAAGTCATGACTGCACTCGAGAACATGAAGGCAGTCAAGCAGGGCATGCGGCTCTCGCTCAGTACCACGGTCGTGCGTGAGAACGTCAACGAGCTGGTCGACATGGTCGAGTGGACCCGGAAGATGGGTCTTTACGGAATCCATTTCCAGCCGATTATGCCGGCCACGCTGCTGCCGACGTTCGAGAAAGACGGAACTTTCAAGAAGATCCCGATCGGTACGCCTTACAAGAATCTCCTCAAGAAAGAGGAGGTCATCGATGACGCGGGGATCGACGAAGTCTTCGACCGCCTCATAGCGATGGCGGATAAGGGCGATCCCGTCATGATCAGTTCCGCCGGGCACCTGCGACAGATGGCAACGTATCTCAAGAGCCCGACGGACCCGGTGCTCCTGGAAAAGGTCTGTCAGGTCGGCGTCAAGAACTTCAACATCGATCCGTTCGGCAACGTGCGGCTGTGTTCCATCATGGACATCGTCGGCAACCTGCTCACGCAAACGCCCGCCGAAATCTGGCAGTCGGCGAATGCCTCCGATCAGCGCGAGGAGGTCCGCAGCTGCGAGAAGTTCTGCCGCATCATGTACTGCAACCACAAGGAACTGGATTTCAAGCAGAGATTCAAGCGAGTCGTTGGTTCTCTGACGGAGTAGCGTCGGCAGTAATTGAGGCCATGGTCGGGCTAGTGTACGGGCGCCCGCGAGCAAGAAATTGTCGAAGCGAATTGTTCTGGCTGGACGTGGCGGCTGGCGGATTGGTTGGCTCGCGGGTCCGGCGCCAGTGAGCGATCTCGTCGTTTGGTTGAGGCGCCGGGCTCTTACCCTTGCCGTGTGGGCGCTCGCGATCACGACTGCGTTGGCGCTCATCGTTCCGATACGGAACGCAACGCTCCGCGTCGCACTCGGCTACAACGAAGGGTGGAACGCCCTCAACACCGCCAGGTTGATGTCCGGCGGACCCCTGTACCCAGCGTACGACGCGCTGTTTTCGAACAACTACCCACCGCTCTCGTTCTACGCCGCCGGCGCCCTGGGGCGCTGGGTCGGGGATTACCTGTTTGCGGGCCGACTGCTCGCGTTCCTGGGTCTCTTCACTTCGGCGTTCGCGGTGGCTGGATTGGTGAGGCGGATCACGCGGGTGTCTTCGGCTGCCCTGGTTTCCGGGCTCCTGCTGGTGGGTTACATGGCGACGCTGAGTCCTGATTACGTCGGGGCCAACGATCCGCAGTGGCTCGGTCACGGAATCATGCTGCTCGGACTCCTCGCGTTCGTCACAAGTGAACAACGTGGACCGCTGTTCCTGGTCTCGGCTGTGCTGATGATCACGGCGGGATTCGTCAAGCATCTGCTGGTGCCGGTCCCGCTGGCCGCAACGCTTTGGCTGCTGATTCATCGCCGGCAGGCGCTACCACGCTGGCTCGCCTACGGTGCGACGCTCCTCATATCGGCCTTGGCGCTGTGTTTCGTTGCCTACGGCTTGCCGTTCGTTGAAGGCGTTTTCCGCGATGCGCGTGAGTGGCACCCGAGCGCTGACTTCGTCGGAATGCACCAGTGGTTCGGCGCGGCCCTGCCGCTGGTGCTGCTCGGGGCGTTCGCTCTGCCGTCGGCGTGGCGGTGCATAGACGGCCGCCTCTTCGTCTACTACGCGCTTATCTCCGCGGTGCTGGCTGGCTACGTGCTGGGCGGCGCGGGCGTCGACAAGAATTCGGTGTTCGATCTCGAAATCGCATCCTGCCTTCTCGTCGGATTCGGGGTCGCGAAGTTCGCGTCCGACCGACCCGCTACGCAAGAAGCCGAGGTCTTTGCGGCAGCGGGATGGGTAGTGCTGGCGACAATTTCGTTGTGGGTCCATTTGCCATACCGTCTTTACGAATTGCGCGAAC
>Ga0209048_10004869_pt1 | contig 12779 bp, 16 predicted proteins | sample FrelakmetCRP12CR_FD_187146 | JGI IMG/M metagenome (GOLD analysis project Ga0209048, IMG submission 187146) | Freshwater lake sediment microbial communities from the University of Notre Dame, USA, for methane emissions studies - CRP12 CR (SPAdes)... | ecosystem: Environmental > Aquatic >... | reverse complement strand
CTCATTCTTCGCGGCACCGATCTGTCGCCGGTCAAGGCCGAGTTCATCGCCAATCCACAGCTGACCGGGCGACAGTTGATGTCGCAGATCTGGCGTTAGGGGTGCATCGTGGGCAAGTGTTTCAGCACCTTGCAATTTCATGCTAGCCGCTGCGATGGCTGCGGCGATTGCATGACCGCCTGCGCACAGGCCAAAGCTAAAACCGACGATCAAGCTTATTCACGCATTCACATTCTTCCAAAGGCTGCCGGCGAGGGCGTTGAGCTTGCGCTTTGCCGGCAATGTGCCGATCCAATCTGTGTAATGAATTGTCCATCCGGCGCGCTTTCGAAAAACGGCGACACGGGTGTAATCGATTGGGCCGAGAGCAAATGCGTCAACTGTCTATTGTGCACAGCCGGCTGTGCCTATGCCGGCATCGTCTATGAGGCCAAGGTCGGCCACGTCGCCAAATGCGATTTATGCGACGGCAATCCGGCCTGCGTGAAAGCTTGCCCGAACGAGGCAGTCGAGTATCGCACCGCGGCGCGCATCTTCAATGCTTATGCCGAAAAGGAAGACATGTTCTGCCGTGGCCTTTCCGCCTGTCACGGCTGCAACTCCGAACTCTTGATCCGCCATACCATGCGCATGGTGGGGCCGGACGCAGTCGTTGCCGCGCCGCCCGGCTGCATTCCCGGCATGGGGACGGTCGGCTACAATGGGCAGACTGGCGCAAAAGTTCCGATCTTCCATTCACTCTTGACCAACACCGCCACCATGCTGGCCGGCGTCAAGGGGCAATACAACCGCGTCGGGCGGGATGTCACGGCAATCGCGCTGGCGGGTGATGGCGGCACATCCGATGCCGGATTCCAATCGGTCTCCGGCGCGGCCGAGCGTAACGACCCGATCTTATTCATCTGCGTTGATAACGAAGGCTACATGAACACCGGCATGCAATCGTCCGGCGTGACGCCCTATGGTTCGTGGACCTCGACCACGCCAGTCGGCGGTCAAATGCAGGGCAAGCGCACCGAGGCTAAGAATCTGCCGATTATTATGACGATGCACAACTGTTCCTACGTCGCGACCGCCTCGACCGCGTTCCTGGAGGACTATTACAACAAGCTCGAGAAGGCGATCGAAGTTGCGAAGACCGGCATGGCCTATCTCCATGTCCACGCTCCCTGTCCAACTGGCTGGCGCTTTCCCTCCGGGATGACCACCGAAGTGTGTCGGATGCAGGTCCGCACGAATTTTATTGCATTATGGGAGTACGATCCCGCAAACGGGCTGCGCTTCACCCATCCGGTCGATCGGCCGGAACCGATCGCCGCCTACCTCAAGCTGATCGGCAAGTATCGCCATTTGAGCGAGGAGCAGGTCAGTCATATCCAGCACACGACCGATGAAAAGATCGCGTATTTGCAGCAGTTGACGCAGATGGCTGCAGCCCGCCGCCGTGCACAGTCTCACTAAATCGCAGTCAGAAAAACAGTTCGGGTTTAGAGCCAGAAACGTACCAACGGAATGTCTGCTTACGGGTCATTCGCGCCCTATTTAGCCAAGGCCAAAATCCTCGTTTGTCCGCTATGGTCCGAAAGCGACCATTTCAGGCTTGAGGCCGATTGGTCGCTAAGTGCCATTAGCGACCAACGCACCGCAGCAAACGGCAACCATATTCAAAGCACTCACGCGCCAGTGGAGGAGCCGTCCCCGGCATCATAAGGCGACATTTTTCTAATCTCCGCTCCTCAGAACTAGACATTCGGCAATAGCGGCCTGGATGACAACAGCCGCGCAGCTCAGTAAATTGGCGCGTCGGTCATCCATCCAATATCAGGAGAATGCGAAATGACGATGTTTCGTTACGTTCTGTTGACGAGCGGATGGCTGCTCGCAGCCTGTATTGGATTGGCTTTAGCGCAATCAGGTGAGCAAAGCACGGCTGCGAAGCCCATGATGACGCTGCAAATGCCTGCGCTCCCGGATCCCGTCCCGGTTACCGTTAAAGCCGCGACCACAGCACTACTGGTGTTCGATATGGTCGATCCAGTGTGCACGACCCAGCCGAAATGCATGGCAACGATGGTCCCCGCCGTTACTTCGCTCTTGGCAAAGGCGAGAAGCGCCGGCTTGTTCGTCCTGTATGCCACGCGCGGACCAACTCTTTCAAAGTGGATTACGCAAGTTGCTCCGGCCGGCGGCGACACGGTGATGGAGTCCTATGCTCAGGACCGCTTCTACAATACGGACCTGGATAAGATCCTGAAGGACAAGGGCGTCACGACGCTGATCCTCGCTGGCTGGAAAGTCAGCGGATCGGTTACCTATACGTAAGTGGGAGCCACATTGCGGGGCTACACTGTCGTCGTGCCCCAAGATGCCAGCTTGGCCACCACCGACTACGAAACGGCCATCGGTGTCTTCCAAATTCTGAATCAGCTTTCTGCGAACGCCACCAACGAGCCGCTGAAGGCAAAAGCCTCAACATTAAGCCGCACCGATATGATCACAATTCAATGACGCGCCGAAATCCCACAATGTCCGCTAAGTGCCAAGAGCAACCATTCAAGGCATGGGTCCGTATTGACGCGAAGTGCCATAAGCAGAAGTCGCACGCTTGGTTCTAAATAAAAGAAGCCGCCAATTGAGGCGGCTTCGTATAGCTGCAAACTCGATCTGTCGATGGCGGTGCATTTGGTGACGCCATCGACAGATCAACAATCGTTACGGACGCTTCTCGTTTTTCGCTGCACGCGCACCCGCGCCGGGGGCATCTTTCTCGCACATGAATGCACCGTCCTTGAGAGTGCCGTAGTCCTTATGTCCGGCGAAATGATAAATTTTCGACTTTAGATTGACATAAACGACGGTATCCGAAGGGCAGCGGGCCTTAGCCTGTGTTTCTGTAGTGTACTGGTTCGCACCGGTGGATGCGGCGGCAGGTGCCGGCGCCTGTTTAGGTGCTGTGGCCGCAGGAACCGGAGCCGCTGGTTTAGCAGGCGCAGTCGCGACCGGGGCTGCAGGTGCCGCTGGTTTAACAGGTGCGGTTGCTGCTGGTGCCATCGTAGGCGCTGCAGCACCAATTCTACACTTATCTACGTATGCCTTTTCGGTTATTTTAGCGGCTTGGTTTGCGGCCTTGTTCGCTCTCCACTCTTCTTGGCAGGCCTTTACAGTTTTTTGCTGGGTTTGCTGCGCATGCGCCGAAGGTGATGCAGCAATTAGGCCTACCGCCGAGCAAAGGGCGACGGCGAATAACATCTTCATGGTGAGACTCCGGGGGCTTGTTTGAGTGAAGCGACATTTGCGGATTCGATCTGAATGCAGCATGAACGCTGCGCACAGGGAATTGATAGCAAGCGTTGAATGGGCAAGATGAGGTGCGCCGATGTCCGCTTAGTGCCAAAAGCAGACATAGCCGCATCAGGGCGTTGATCTGGAATTGGCAGCGCCAGATGCGAGGCTTTAGTGCGACGAGATACCGGATTATTTCACGTGTGTATCAAGCCACGCTTCGGCCTCCTCCAGCGAAAAGGAGTACTCGTGGTCATGAACGCCGGAACGCATCCTGCTGCCCTCGGCCAGGTTCATGATATAGAAGCGGCCGTGACCCTTTCCGTGTCCTGCCTTGTCCAGACGAAAGCCCTTGCGCTCAGCGATGTGTTTGACGCGCTTTTCTTGTGCGTTAGTCATGGGGGCGCCCCTGTTGAGCTATACGGATCTTACGCCTAATGACGAGGCGTGAGAAGAATTTCGAGATTGGTGACCGCATCATTATCGGTTACGCCTCACCTGCCACGCGCCTTATCCGCGTTGACTGCACCGAGCCGCGCATTCGTTGATCCCACCACTTCGACGTATGAAGGCCTCCAACGGTTCGGTGCGTTTCTTTGATTGCTCCGCGAACCTCATTAAGCGTGACCACTTACTTCGTGTCCGGCTATCTACCGAATAGTCAGAAGCGAAATGAATTACCGCCGAATACGGCTCTTGGATGCGCTTCAACTGGCGATCAAGTCGGTGGAGTTTTCTTAATAGCCTTCCACCACTGCCCGCTCGATTAAACTTGCTGACCACGTCATAGACCGCTTCCAGAAATTCATAGACTGCGTCTCGGTGCCGTGTGCACTGAACCTGCCGCAAAACAACACGAAGCTTTTCCAGCTCAACATTCAGAACTGAAAACGATAACTTTTTCCCACATAGATGATCGCGGGTTTCTGCATTTTTCATATAACGCGGCCAAGCTAGCCTGGATGTATCTTTTGGTGGGCTGGGCCAGTCACAAATGGATGAAATTATTGTGGTTTGCATCGAACGCCTCGGTTGTGGATCGAAATCACCTCGGTTGGCCGATCTCGCCACAAATTAGCGTTGCACCAAACGCGAAATACGCCTGAACGCCTCAGGCGTGCTCAATGGTGCCGGTTAGCGTGGCCTCTCGGTCGCCTGTAGACGCATTAAAACTAGTGAACCTGAATAAGGCACCGATTGCTCGAGCCACGTTTCCTGAGGATACTGTAAACTTGGTCGTGCATCGCATACTCTTGAATGTCGAACTTGTTCTTCTAACTGGTGTCCTGCACGGGCAAAAAGAATCATGGCGAAGAATAAACCAAAGCCGAAATTTTGGGAAATGGGCAAACCATCCCGTCGGTACGACATCGAGGTTCTGCGTCCTGCGAGTTTGCCCAAGGGCAAACGGTTTGAGACGGCGGAGGATTCAGATCAAGAAAGCCTTCGGAGCGAAAAGCTACTCTCGGCCACGAAGGGAGGCCAATCCGTATTCCGGGAATATCTTCAAGAATGTCGCGACGAGGATTATAACTGCTACCAAACGTTCTGCCCGCGTTGCGCACGGACTTTTCGTCGATGGTTTATTGGGGAGTTGTTGCGAACGACCGAGGATCGGAACCCAGTTCACATGGCGACCGTACTGCTAGAAGCAGCGTCTAGCGACAAGATCGATACGCTTGATCCCAGTCGGCAAAGAGCACATCTGCGTAAGCGTTTGCAGGATGCAGGCCTCGGAGACATCCCCGTAATCGGCGGATTTGAGATGATCTATCGAGCCCGCGAAAAGCAATGGATTTTGCACATCAACCTGGTGATCGTCGGGGCGACCGGACAAGCCTTGGCAAAGTTCAAGAAGAGCTTTGACGCGTCAACTATCGAACGGCCAGTGGTAAGGGTGCCAGTAAAGGATCGGGCTGAGCAGCTGTCATACGTGTTGAAATTTACGACCTACCACCGGCCTTACAAGCAAAGCGGGTCTAGCAAGTCTCAGGCGATGCCTCTGAACGCACCCGAGCATTACGCTCTGGTAAAGTGGATGTCGCAGTTTGAATTCAACGACTTGATGTTCTTGTTCAACGCTCGTCGCTTGGGGTCGAAAATAGAACTTCACTGAAGCCACGCACAAGCTCAACTCTCGGCATCGATCTTGGTCGTCCTGAACGCATGGACATGGCGATAACCCTTGTTGCCCTTTAAGCCTGCAAACAGCGGGCGTTGCACGACGTAGCGACCGCTGGTCGTGCTTTCCATAACACCTGCATCGGCTAGCTCCTTCTTGAGCTGGTCCGCGTTGCCGCCCTTGCCAATGATTTTCTTGAGCCGTTCAGCCGTAACGTACAGCCATTTCTTGCCTTTGAAAGTGGCTTTGTAGCCGGGGATCGATCCCACCTTATGCGAATCGGGACGCAGCTTGACCTTGTCCAAGTCTACGAATTCACCACGACGATCACGCAGATAGGCGAACACCTTTCTGCGAAGACCTGCAACGGAGGTATCGGCAGCAGAAAGCTCAGCCGCAGCCTGCCTAAGGCCATCCATTTGACAGCCAAGAACCGCCCAGAGCAGCTGGGCTTCCGTCCACGGTACGATCCCGTACTTGCTAGCCAAACACCCTACCGCATAGACCGTCGCGCACCGGCCAGTTGAACGGTTCAGGGGCTTCATCCCTTGAGCCGTGGTTTCGGCCTTTAGGCGCTTTGAATAAAACCTGCGTTGCTGTGCGAGCCATTTTCGGAGCTTTTTGTCGTCCGTGTCGCAATCCGCTACCAGTCTTCTTTGAAACTCTTGGCCTGCAGATCCACAAAACTTGCGAGCCCGCACGATCAGGGCATCAGTCATCTTTTCGCCCGAAGAAAAACCATGCAGCTTTTCGTAGATGCCATACCCTCCAGAGGGTAGAGGAACATCGGTGAGACGACTGCGGTGAGCGTCATTGAGAATAACGTTGCCGTGTGCAGCAAGGTCATCCAGCGTCAGGTTGGATGTGCTGAGAAAATAGCAACGCCACCACCTGGCAGATACAACGTTGGTCAACCGATGCTTTTCGTTTTGCTGGGCTAACGCCATCACCACGCTGGTTACAACCTGAGCACGTTTCTTGTCGTCCGGCCCAGCTAGAGTCGTTTCATCAAGGATCAAGATGCTGTCGTTGTGAGCGAGAGCGGTGACCTCGATCTTGTTCGCGGTGCTGTTCCAACTCTCCGCAAAGCCAATCTCGGGGTTTCCTGCATTCCTATGACAACCCCAGACCGAACCGGCCACCATCGCTGCCGTCGTCTTGCCGGTCTCCCGTGGTCCCCAGAACTGAAAGCCCCCTCCATGAGGCCCAGCCACAAGCCTTAGGATCGGTCCAGTAAGCGCCAGGCTAATTGCGAACATGAGCCGGGAATTATCCGTGCACAGCTTGGCAATCTTTGTCTGCCAGTCCTTTAGAGTTCCCCGAATACGGTATTTGGCGAGCATATGTTGGTCGAGACCGCCCAATGCTTGTTCAATGGGTTTTTTGGGCGTGCCGATAACTACTCCCGGCCGGACGAGCGCCCCACTATTCCAACCAAGCCGCGTGGCTAACTCAAAACTAGGCGGCTCCTGTACGTGACCCTGCAGCATAGCCAGGAGCTGAGTCTTGGCGGCCGGTGAAAGGACATTCACTCCGGCGTTGCTCAACTTAGAATATACGATCTGTGGATCGGAGCTAATTTGGCCCAACGAGAATGGAGGCAGGTCGATGGCAGAGTCTTTGACCGCGAACTTGAAATACCGGTTGCCCATTTCATCCTGGCCTTCACCCTTTACAAAAATCCTTAAGATTGAAGGCAACGATTTTTTCTTTTCCATGGCGATCTCCATCACATATTTTATAGTTCACACATTCACACTTCTCATTTGAATTAGTTTGAACAGGATCATTTTGGACCTCTGGTAAAGTGGTCAAGTTGAGAATGAGAAATGTGTGTCAAATCGCGAGTTGCGCGCGGAACTGCGGTAGTTGAGCCTGGAACCAGCTAGTTTGGTTGATCTAGTTAAGAACACTGGTTGAGCGATGCTCCAGCCATTCGGTTGCATGTGACCGATGGTGCTGTCGGAATGTGTGAACGTATGAATGTATGAACGTTGGCGCATTCGCTATTGAGATTCGACACCAGGTCGTGATGAGAAGCTCGGGGGCCATCGCCGTAACAAGCCTCGTGGGCCCGCACGTGCGTTCGGAAGGTGGGCGCCCGTTGTTTCATTTCAGCTCTCCTCGTTGCGCCTTTGTGACTTATGACCCCCACCTTAGGCGGCGGATTTCGTAGCCGGTCGACTAAAGGTCTTGGGAAACTGACGGACGAGCAAGTCTGGCGGGATCGGCTTCTTTCCCGTCATTTGCTTCATGAAAAAAGCGACCTTTTGGGCTTGGCAATTGCGCAACAGGTCGTATGCCCATTGTGGGTCCATCATGCGAGCGCCTTCGCCGCTCTCGCCACCGCAGATAATCCAGTCAAGAAGGCGCGATCCAGACAGCAACACGAGAGGACCGAGTGCCGGCTCATAGCTTACAAAGTGAACGGCGGCTGGGATCTTGCTCAAAATCGGCCAGCGGCGGTCATAGTGTTTCTGATCTTCACAGGTCGTCCCAAGCCAAACATTCGGCCAAGGCCATGGCTTCAAACCGGCAATAGCGACCGGCAACATCTTTGAAATGTTTTCCGGGCGCTTGGTTAGCAATTGCCAATCGAGAGCTGGCGTTGCCGCGATCAGTTGGAAAAGGTCAGCACGCCACTCGTTCGGCACCTGATTATCCCACACGTCTGCGAGCGACGCGCAAAACACACGCTGGCGCGTACCGGTCTCGCGTGCCTTTCGGCCCCACCGCAGAGGAAGCTTCCAATTTGCGTCCGAGGTCCGCTTACGCTCACCATGCGGGCCCCACTCCACTTTGCCATATCGATGATCCATCATTGCTTCGGCGTAACAATGATCGCAACCCGGCGACACTTTTTGGCAGCCGATCCATGGGTTAAACGTATTATTGGTCCACTCAATCTTACTGTATTCCATGATCAAGTACTCTCTCTTCTATAGCTTCAAATAGCGTCCCGTCGAAAACGTTACATTCGCGCCGTCGCTACGGATCTATTTACAAGTGTCCTGAAATTCGTTTTGCGGATGGAGATGAAGTCCCAGCGACGTGGGTTTCGAGTATCGGAAAAAGAAGAAGCGGGGCTGATTGCTCTGCCCCGCTTTACATCTCGATTACCGCAGAAAATTAGTGCGTTTCAGTTTTGCCTTTGGCTTCGCGCACTTGAGCGGAGTTGTCTGCCAATTCGTGCTCGTCCTCTCCTTCGTCATCATCCTCATCCACATCCACATCCACATCCTCATCCTCGTCCTCGTCTTGCGTCATCAATTCACGAAGCTCGGCCAGTCCACGTTCTGTAATGACCCAGCCAGGCTTGCCGTTAGCTTCGACATGTTGTGACGCATATCCGATACGCTCGAACAAATCGATAACGACATATCGCCACAAGTCAGATTTTTTTCCGAAGTTATAGTTCTGGTCGAGGTCATTTTGGATGGCCCCCATGAGGTGCCAAAACTGATGATCTACGAAGTATTTATAATTTGGACTGCTAAACATTTTACGTCTCCTGACAGCTTTGTAAGCGAGTGCCCCAAGCAACCGTCACGGATCATTTACAAGTATGGGTTTTGCTACGTTGGAGGCTGAATGGCGGCAGGCCCGAACAAGTCCGGGCCGGAAACTTGATTGCTGTTGAAGGTTATTTGACCGAGCCGACTACCCAAAGGCTGGCTAGCGAGAAAGTTGGTGGTGGCCTTGCGACCACCACCAGTCGTGACTTCTACTTACGCAGCCTCGTCCCACTCATCCTTGTTGTAGTTCTCGTTGTCATCCGCCAAGAGAACCTCGTTGATGAAACGCTGACGATCCTCGGCGCTGGCGTTAGCCCATTCCTTACGAAGCGCGGCCGACTCGTCCCAAGCTTCCTTGAGCTTGTCGAACGACGTGTCAGACCAACCGTCCTCGTCATCCTCAGACACGGTCGGCTTGGCAGTTTTCTTCTGGGCCTTTGACTTAATCTTCTTCTGCTCACGCTCGCGCACGATCTCTTCAATCTTGGCGACCTGCTTCTCCGCCTTCGCACGGGCCACTTGGCCGAGAACCTGGCCGTTGTTATCCAGGCCAGCTTCTTTAAGCGCCATTGCTGCCTCTGGTTTGATGGCCCCTGCCTCAATCAACCGTCTGATCGTCCTTCTCGATTTGTTGAAATGCTTTGCGGCTTGGCTGATGCCTTTGTCGTTTGACTGGGCAACTTGCCCACTTTCCTTGGCATAACGCAGTTCCAGCCAGGCTCTGATCTCCCGTCCCTCCTCCTGTTTGCTCAGGCCGTTTCGGTGCAGATTTTCCGTGATGCGCCGCATCTGGTTTTTCCTCTCGACGCGCTTCACGACGATCACATCGATGAACTCCCAGCCCAGCTTTTGAGCAGCAGCCAAACGGTGCCGCCCGGCGATGAGGTGGAGTTTCTCAGGGCCAGATCCATCTTTTGGCTTCTTGATGCAGACCGTGGGCAGATGCATCAGGCCTACTTCCTGGAAGGACTCTGCGAGGTCCGAGACGGTCTTCTGATCAAGGTCGCGGAACTGATCTTTCTCGATGACGATGTCAGCAACACGCACCCGCCGGACTTCGGGGGACGCGTGGGCGACGTCGCCCTTGTTCTTGGACTTCTTAGCCTTCTCAACTTTCTTTGGCTTCTTGGCCATGTAGTCTCTCCTGTACTGATGTATTGACCAAATTGACCGCGCCGCCGCGAAGGGCATGCACAGGACAACCGGGCTGAATTGCTCGGCGTCAGGAGTAATCATGAGCTGCATGGATGCTGCCGAAGTTGCCGGTCGAGTAGCGAACTCGACAACTATCCCGTTGACCCCCTCAAAGGGGCACGTCGGTGTCTTTCAGGTATGAGCTCGCTGCGTTCGCAAAGCCGCTCTTTTCGGCGAATGAGTTCACGAGCTTAAACTCCACCGTATTGTCTTCATGGATTTTTTTGTAAATCTTTTGTCCCAAGATCGTCCCGCGTATTTTCTCGGCGAGCGAGACGATCTCTTTCTCAATCTCGTTTTCCGCCATCAAGGCGAATATTAAGCCCTGGAAATCAACGCTTGAACCAGCCTCGTCGCTTGCATGAATTTTTCGAAGGACATGATAGGCGAAAGACCCGGCACCGTGAAAAACCGGCCAAGTCGGTTTCCAGATTTTTGTCTTTGCGGTTGAGAGGTTTTTCGAGCCGAGATCGGCCATAGTGTTTTTGAGCATGTCTTCAAGATTAACCGTGAACCCCTCAGGCTCCTTCAGCCCGGCGTCTGGCATAATGATGTGATAACCCACCCAAAAACGTTCCCACAGTCTCTTCAAACCACTCTTGAGTATCAACGGCTCCAATTTCGATTGGAATATGGACAGGGGTACCTCGATTAAGACGGGTTTTTCTTCCGCCGCTGCCAGATGCCGCAGGAGAGCAAGGCATAGCTGGTTACGGAAATTCCGTTCGGCTTCATCATCTTCCGGGTATGCCAGCACAGCCAGGAAAGATGCGACACTGAAATAGGTTGGTGGCAGACAATTGATGACCACTGTTTTCGACGGCATCGCCGGTCGCCCCAGTTAGCGCGGATCCCAAAGCGAATTTACACACGATCCCGGTTGTCGTCGTGAGGGAGGAAGGTGGCGTTGAGCGCCGCTACTTGAATCCGCTCATTGATTATTTTGGGACGACGCCACTCGCAAGCATCGATCAAGCGGCAATCGACCGTGCGGCAAAGCTGCCACGCCCCGATGCCCACGTAATCTCGATGCTCCTCCCATTTCGCTGATTTCTGCATTGCGTCTCCGATCCCCCAAGGTTGTCGTTTCAGTATCGAAGCTGACAACTCTGGCCCAATCGGTGGGGAGTATAGCCGAACATCGGACTCTAAATGAGTAACGAAATTGGTTCGACCCACGATACACGATATCGACGCAAATGCGCCTCTGCGGCTCAGCGTGACGGCCAAGATTGCTTTCCCCGATGGTTCGATGTCAGCATCAGGCCTGAGGCGTGAGAGCAAACGTGGTCGGCTTCAGATCGAAAGGATCGCAGGTAAAGATTACACCACCCTGGCCAATATCGAGAGGATGAGGGAATTATGCCGCGTCGAAAGCAACCACCCCGGCTTTACCTCCGCCCTGCGCGAAGGAACAAGCAAGGCAAGCTCCGCGCGAGCGCCGTCTGGATTATCCTCGATGGCGGCAAGCACATCGCCACAGGATGCGTTAAGGGCGAAGATCGAGCGGCGCAGCAGGCCCTCTCAGCCTACATTACAGGAAAACACGAGCCCACCAGAAAAGAGCGGGACATTGAAGCGATAGATATTGCCGATGTCTTGTCGATCTTTGACGACGATACGCGGGCCCGGCAGGTCAACATCAAAAAGTTCGATGAACGACTCAGGCGCCTCAATGATTTTTGGGGTGGCAGGATGCTCTCCGATGTGACCGGCGAGACTTGCCGAGAGTATGTGAGGATTCGAGGAAGCGAAGGCGGAGCGCGGCGTGACCTTGAGGACTTGCGGGCGGCCATCAACCACCACGCAGCCGAGGGATTTCATCGAGGCATTGTTCGGGTTGTTTTGCCAGCCAAAGGTCTTCCGCGCACCCGATGGCTAACCAGGTACGAAGCTGCCAAGCTTATCTGGACGTGCTGGCGTCATCGAGAGATGCAGGTTCGCCATCGTGGCAGTGACAAAGGCCGAAAGCTTCCAACCGACAAACGCCCGTTACGCCATTTGGCGCGATTCATACTCATTGGGCTTTATACCGGCACGAGAGCGGCAGCCATCGCATCGGCCTCACCCGAGCCTCAGCAGGGCCGTTCCTTCGTTGACCTTGACCGGGGCATTTTCTATCGACTGGCGCAAGGCACGCAGGCGACCAACAAAAGGCAGCCGCCGGTCCCTATTCCGCCTCGCCTTCTCGCCCATCTTCGGCGCTGGCATGACAAGGGAATCGCGAAGCAGCATTTTGTGGAGTTCAACGGGCAGCCAGTGAAGTCGGTCAAGACCGCCTTCAAGAAAGCCGTCTCGTTATCCAAGCTGGAGGGCAAGGTCACCCCACACACCCTGCGTCACACAGCAGCAACCTGGCTCATGCAGATCGGGGTTAGCACGTGGGACGCGGCAGGCTTTCTCGGCATGTCAGAGAAGACGCTACGGGATGTTTACGGGCATCATCACCCCGACTATCTGCAGGGGGCAGCGAAAGCGATTGGAACCAAGAAGCCCGTATCGTTGGTCAATTCGTTGGTCAAGCAACATCAGCGCCGACCACTATCACCGCAACATATTGGAATTGTTGGTGGGCCCGGGAGGACTCGAACCTCCAACCAGACCGTTATGAGCGGTCGGCTCTAACCATTGAGCTACGGGCCCGACGTCAAGCGACGCCATCTTCT
>Ga0209048_10004868_pt1 | contig 12779 bp, 10 predicted proteins | sample FrelakmetCRP12CR_FD_187146 | JGI IMG/M metagenome (GOLD analysis project Ga0209048, IMG submission 187146) | Freshwater lake sediment microbial communities from the University of Notre Dame, USA, for methane emissions studies - CRP12 CR (SPAdes)... | ecosystem: Environmental > Aquatic >... | reverse complement strand
GCATTCAGCGCCCGGTCATGGTCGCGCCGCTTTGGTGTCTCAACCTTCTATGCTCTTTTGATGCCGTTCTCTGCCCTGACATTCCTGGGAATTGCGCTTAACTCGATGCTCAGGGTGCTTACTGGTCGCCCACTTCCCTGGAAAGGGCGGAGCTATCGGTCGCCCCGCACCATTGCGGTACCTGCTCCGATTGCGCGAAAGTGGTTGATCGAGATGGGGCGTGCTATTCTAACAAATACCCCGCGTTCGATAATCGAAGATAGCGCCCTATCCGTTCGTGTTCTGCCTAAAACCCCGTGCGTGACGGGTGTTGAGCATATACCAGCCGAAGGTTCGTTCGTGCTTGTAGCCAACCACTATCAACGCCTGAATCTCTGGATTGGCTGGAGTGGCACACTCTTGATCGATGCTGTTGCGTCGAAACGCGATATTATTATCCATGTGGTAACTACTGATCGTGCTCGCATAGGACGTATCACATTTCCTGGGACGCGCTGGATCATCGAACGCGTTGCAGCCGTATGGGACCTGGTGCTCGTCACACCCCCCGCAGTAGCAAGTGGGAAAACTGATGGAAAACGCTACACACTCCTGCGCCTCCTGCGTCTGCTGAAGCGCCAGGATGGACGTGATGTCTGTCTAGTGCTGATGCCTGAGGGTGATGAAGGCGGCACAGCGGGGTTAATAGATGCGCTACCAGGGAGTGGTCGTGCGTTAGCCGCCCTTTCGGCGCGTCATCTGCCAATTGTACCCGCCGGAGTATGGGATGAGGATGGTCGCCTGTATGCAAACTTTGGCGAGCCCTTTTCACTTCACATCCCTTCAACAGCGAAGACACGTGAAGCTGTTGATACCCTCGCACGGCGAACGGTAATGGAACATATCGCTGCACTGCTGCCACCAGCACTGCGCGGGAAATATGGAAGGCAAATCGATGGCACGTTGGAATAGAGCTATTGCTGCATTGCCATTCCGTTGTGGGCGGGTATTAGACCTGGGCTGCGCCTTCGGTTTCACCACCTTGAAGCTTGCGCGCAAAGGCTACCAGACGGTTGGAGTAGACAACTCTGCGCGTTACATCGCACAGGCAAAACGCAGGCATCCGACTGGAGAGTACATCCTTTGTTCTGCCGAGACGTTGCCACTGGCTGATGCCAGCTTTGATGGAGTGCTCTTTCTAGATGTGCTGGAACATGTCACGAATCAAAAGGCTGTTGTTTCCGAAATACGCCGTATCCTGAAACCTGGAGGAACGCTGATTATCAGTGTCCCTCATCGCGGCCTTTTGGGTTGGCTAGACTCTTTAAATCTGTATGCTCGTCTCGTACGCCAAACTCATCATGGCCTTTTTCCTTCAGAAATTGCCCAGACAGGAGTTCATCGACACTATTCGAAAACGCAACTTAGCGCACTCCTGGGATCAGCATTTACGGTACATCGAACCATGTACACAGGCCTGGGAGTAGCTGAACTGATCAATATACCACTACTGATTGTATGCCGTTATATTTTGGCCTGGGAGTGGTTGTATCAAATTCTACAGTATGTCTACTTTCTGGTATACCTTCTCGAAGACCTCATCCCATTCGGTCCTTTTGGTTACCATCTGATGCTGGTTGCTACCAGGAATAATAATGAGTGAAATCCTTGACATTCAAATGGCCATAACTAAGACTGGTTGGTTGCTATCCCGTCAAGCACGGTTGACAAGCAAGGTGCCATGTCGTACGATAACGGGGTACCAGCGATGGGACAACAGACTGGAGTTTTTCACCGGGGTGTATCCATGAAGGCCTCGGAGAGAGGTCCGACCGAGAGAGAAACCGCTATAGCCCATCGGAGATTGTAGTGAAGGCAATTGCGATATTTTTTCAGGGCCGTAAACAGGATACCTCGGAAGTCGCGAATCAGCTTATACCAGCTTTAGAACAGCAAGGGTATGAAGTTCGTAGTATTGATAGCCGGTATGAAGGAGAGGAAACCCCTGATCCTTTGATCAAAGGGTGCGATCTTGCGCTGGTTCTCGGTGGCGATGGCACTATTTTGCATGCGGCACGCCTTTGCGCATTTGCTAACCTACCAATAGTAGCAGTGAATTTTGGGCGGGTTGGTTTTCTCACAGAGCTTGAGCCTGCCGAAGTACTTGAAAAACTTCCCCATTACCTGCAGCAAGATGGCTCTGTATGGGTCGACAAACGCATTATGCTAGAGGCTACTCTTGATCAGAACGGGACTCAGGAAAAGTTCCTCGCGCTCAATGATGTTGTTATCGCTCGCGGTATGTGGCCACGCATGGTGCAAATAAGCATATGGGTCGATGATTACTATTACAACACAACTCATGCTGATGGCATAATTATGTCAACGGCTACTGGCTCGACAGCCTACAACATGGCTGTCGGAGGCCCGTTGTTGCATCCGCAGGTGCAGAGCATTGTCTTAACACCGGTTGCGCCACATCTCGCTTCTGATCGCGCTTTGATCTTGCCGCCGGATGCACGTATTAAACTGCAGATATTTACAGGGTCCCAGGATGGTGTCTTTTCAGCTGATGGGCAGATGAACCGCGAGATTAAACATGGCGCTACAATACATGTACAGAAGAGCCAGTGGGTCACCAGATTTCTCAGGCGCAGGCCGCCAACCTATTTTTACCAGTTAATCAATGCGAAGCTGAAAGGTGAAGAGTAGGGGAGTAGTCATAACGAGCAACTATGTTACTTGAGCTGAACATCAAAGACTTTGCAATTATTGATAACCTGCACTTGCGCCTTCACCGCCTGTTCAATGTATTTACAGGTGAAACGGGCGCGGGTAAATCGATCATCATCGATGCAATGAGCGCGCTGCTTGGCGGCAAAATCGGTGTAGAAGTCGTGCGTGCTGGTACTGATCGCGCAACCGTCGAGGGAGTTTTTTCCATTGAAGCTCTGCCGCCTATAAGCGATGAGTGGAAACCATTCGAGGCAACTTTGAATGCGGATGGTAATGGAACAGGCACATTGCTCTATGGATCGACACCTGTTGACACCGAACAAAGCGCCACAAACCATGCTGATGCTGAGAGCGCCGATGCACGTGTCGCCCTGGCAACGCTATTACATACATATGACATAACCCCTGAAGATGGACACTTGATTCTCTCTCGCGACATTTTCGCCTCTGGCCGCACGGTAGGGCGCATCAACGGCCGCACAGTTACACAACAGGTACTACAACAGGTGGCTAGCTGGTTGGTAGATATTCATGGTCAGAGTGAGCACATGAGCTTGCTACGTCCTGAACAGCATGTTAACTTCCTGGATCGCTATGCTGAGCTTCTGCCGTTACGAGAGCAATTAAGCGCCAAAGTGACTGAATGGCGCAATGCCCGCAAGACACTCCTTTCAATGCAAGAAAATGAACGCGAGCTGGCTCGCCGAGCTGAATTCCTGCGCTACGAAATTGAGGAGATTGAGAAGGCTGAACTACGACCAGACGAAACAGAAGAACTGGAAGAGGAACGCACCGTGCTCAACAGCGCGGAGCGGCTGCGCGAATTGTGCACGCTGGTATACGGGTCGATTAAAGGCGAAGATACTGGAGATGATTTTCAATCAGCACTCGACCTGTTGCGACCTGCGCTCAAGGCTCTCAATGAACTCTCACATCTTGACAAGAATCTTGAGGAGCATGAAACAAACCTTTCCGAGGCCCTCTTTCGTCTGGAGGATGTCGCTGCGAGTATCAGTAGCTACGAAAGTGATATCGAGGATGATCCGCAGCGCCTGACAGAAGTTGAAGAACGACTCGATTTGATCGCTCGCCTGAAAAGAAAATACGGCGTTACTAATATTGAAGAGATACTGCAACGCGCAGCAGACGATCAGGCGGAACTTGAAACGATCGTTCACCGTGATGAACTTGTCGAATCACTGCAACAACAAGATGGCCTGTTACGACAGGAAATTGGTCGCATTGCCCAGGGAATTTCTGAACGAAGGCGCGAAGCTGCGCGATTGTTATCAGTAGCAATGGAAGAGCAATTAGAAGACCTGAATATGAAACGCGCCCGTTTTTCTGTTGAAATAGAGCAAGATCCCGATCCAAATGGAGTGCCAGCAAGTATCAATGGGCAACTCGAACAGTTCTACGCATGCGATGTCACCGGTATTGACCGCGTGCAATTTTTGATCGCGCCTAATCCAGGTGAGCCGTTTAAGCCGTTGACCAGGATCGCATCAGGTGGTGAGACATCGCGTTTAATGCTAGCGCTAAAGTCTATTCTCGCGGCTGCGGATGCAACCCCCACATTGATCTTTGACGAGATCGATGCAGGAATCAGTGGAAGAAGCGGTCAGATAGTGGGTGAGAAATTGTGGCAACTGACGCGCAACCATCAGGTAATTTGTGTCACACACTTACCCCAGATTGCGGCATTTGCAGATACCCATTACAATGTCAATAAGCAGGTGTATGATGAACGCACAATTACACTTGTAAACGAACTGCGTCCAGAACAACGTGTACGCGAAATTGCTTACATTCTAGGCGGAAACGCAACAGATTTCTCCATGAAAAGCGCAGAAGAAATGCTTGCCCGCTCGTATCTATGGAAAGAGAACTGGACAAAACAAAGGATGAGCCAATGAATAAAAAATTAATGAGTACGCTACTCCTCTTTGCCGTATTTGCGGGTTTCCTATGGTGGGGCATTACAATGCTCTCAGATCCACACAAGGATGGTGAACAGATTGTCTATGCTGTACTCATTCTGGGCTGCTCTATGTACGCGCTTGTCTCTCTCTTACTGTTACCACGCAAGAAACAAAACTAGGTGCCAAACGAAGCAATAGGGGGAGTAGTATGATCGATGAACAGCCAGCTTCGAGTTCGATTATACGTGTAGCCACCCCCGAAGACATTGCGAAGATTGAAGACCTGGATAGTCTGAGTACCTCACCCACGCGCAATATTCATCGCGAAATGGAAAAATACTTCGGCTCGGTTGATCCTACGACACATGAGAGGACATTGATCTTTCTTTGCGAAGTTGATGGGGTAGTTGCAGCTAAAGCCGAGTTGATGTTGCCACCTCTAAGCAACCACGCAGATCGTTGGCAGGGCGCTTCTGGATATGTTAAACGCGTAATAGCACGTCCGGAATTTCGCCAACGCGGGCTGGCGCGCGACCTCATGCTGCACATAATAGAGTATGCCCAAAAAGAGCTTCGATTATCAGCTCTTGATCTGCACGTGTGGGAAATGAATCTCCCTGCGATTCGCCTCTATGAAAACCTTGGTTTCGAACTTCAACATAGAGAGCTTTATTTCCGACTTCCTCTTTGATTCATGCCTGGCAAATGTCATCCATTTTACACCAAATTCTCCCAAATTGTGCTTTTGTGACGAAGCTACAAATACAATCGTTGTAAGTCACAGACCGAGCAAGCAACGTTCTTGTACATAGGATAATTGTGCTTCGCGCGGTACTTCGAGGGGGGGTTATTTGTATTCCCTTTTCAGGTGGACAAAAGGTAGTAGAAATGCGAGAAAATACGGGACAGGTGATCGTGCGCGAAGTTTCCGAGGCTCCTACGCCAAAGGAGGTATCGTTAACTCGCTTAACTCGAACAGAGAAAGTACGTGGGCAGAAAAAGTGGCTGTGGATGCGCCGCTTCTTCACCGAAGATACATCTCCTGACAATCACCAGATCATTGAGATACAACGCCGCGCTAGCTGGATTGGCATTGCCCTTATTTTACAAGCTTTGAACGAAGTTCCTCATATAACCTACCTTCCTTACGTGCCTTTCATACACCCCTGGACGGGAATCATTCCTTTCATCCTGGTGCTGGGCAGCCTGTTAGCACTGTGTATGGCATTCCGTACCACCGCGCATAAACGCCAGGCAGAGCAATCACATAATTCATCTCATGCCAATACACGTCCACACCGCTGGCAACGTATTATCCTGGTTTGCGCTCTATTAACATCAATTGCAGGCATCGTCATACTGGGTCGCACAGTAGCATTAAGTTTCCTCATGCCTCCAGAATATTCAAATGATGGTACATCCCTCGATACGAACGCTGCGATATTGCTAGTAGAAGGTCGCAATCCCTATACCGATTCAAATATTATAAATGTGGTGCGCGAGTTCCCGATAGAAGCATACTGGACAACACCGCTGCGGGTAGGACAATTCGCCAATCGTCTTGAATATCCATCAGCATCTGATTTTCGCAGCGTACTGGCTACCGACCTCAAAGCAGGGGTTGCCCCTGAGTTTGAATCCAGGGTGAGCTATCCTGCGCTGTCTTTCCTGACTCTTGTACCGTTTATATGGCTGAATATCTTTAATGTGTTAGCATTTTATCTGTTCTGCTTCATCGTCCTGGTAGCAATCGCCTGGAAAATTGCGCGACCAGAACTGCGACCATGGGTCCTGCTACTATCGCTGGCAAATGTATCAATGTTGATCTCGGTCTCAAGTGGTAATCTAGATATCCTCAATATATTACTCGTTGTAGTAGCATGGCTTTTGCGTGAACGAGGATGGTGGTCGGCTCTATTCCTGGGGCTGGCATTGTCAACGAAGCAGCTTTCATGGTTCTTCGTTCCATTTTACGCAATGATGATATGGCGTCAGTATAATATAGTGGAAAGTATACGCCGGCTTACGATTGCAGGCATTGTCGCTCTGCTCATCAATCTCCCGTTTATACTCTGGAACTTCCACGCGTGGATAGCCGGAGTTATGGCTCCGATGGCGGATCCCATGTTCCCAGAGGGTGTGGGTATAGTCGGTTTGAGCACAACACCGCTTCTATCGTTTTTCCCACAAATGGTTTACAATGTCCTGGAACTTGCAGCCATGTTTGTAGCGCTTATATGGTACTGGCGTATATGCAAAGAACGGCCAGAAGCTGCTATGGTTCTGGCGATCATTCCATTGTTTTTCGCATGGCGCAGCCTTTCGTCATACTTCTACTGCGCAGCGTTTCCACTTTTCTTGTTGATGGCAGCCAGAACACTTCCTGCGAAACGCAGATATACCAGGCAGGTTCTCGATCAATCAATGCTATGGTTCGACCATAATGAACCTGTAATGAACGACGTCCCAAATCCTGTTGACGTTCGCGTTGCATTTCAGGGTGTATACGACTTAGGTACCTGGGCAGCTACAAAACTAGCATTAGTACGGCAAGGCTTCAGTTCGGTGATCATTCCTAGCCCAAAGAGTGCACCTCCTCCCACCAGAGGGTGACCATACGGCCTATTCTCGACTCTTTTTACACCGCGTGATACAATCCTTGGGGTAAGCCCTGAAGTAGTAATGCATTGAGATATATTAAGAGTTGAGATAGAGAACATGGCAGCAAAAAAACAGGGAGATTCTTTTGTCCCACATGTAGATAACGCCCAATTAGAACATTTACTTGAACAACGTCACTCGATAGCAAAAGAACTGCATAACAGTACCAGTACAGCACAGGCAGAAGCTGCATTAGCAGAGCTAACTTCTATAGACGAAGCGGCCCAGATGGGATTGCTCAAGGCGTTGGCAAAGCTACACGATGCTGACGCAGCCGATGTCCTGCTGGCAATGAATGAACTCACCCCGAACAAAGCTATCCGTAAAGAATCACGTCGCGCATTAATACAGCTTGCAGGAGCAAAGATTTACCCTAGTTGGACTCCCGAACCAGAACCTGGACCCGCAATAGCTGTTACCAATCCACCTCGTTTCTGGAAAGGCTTTGTTACCGAAACACGCGAAGAAGGCGAACTTGAGCTTGTCCTATGCTGGGAACAGGGATTTGAATATAGCGAAGCGCGACTGATGGCTTTCATGCTCGATTTCTGGGATGACGGGATTAAAAACTTTACAACGGAGGTGGGCAGCAAGCGACATATTGAAACGAGACTTGGTAATACGAGGGTCAGATATAGCAAATCAATTGGTAGAGAAATAAGAATTATGGATTGCACCCTGGCCGAGGGTCGCCGGTTGATACAGGAAGCACTTTCAGTGAATGCCTGGCGCGGAACAGCACCCTTTAAAGAGTATCGCCACCATCTCCCCACTGTACAACAACTCGTATTACAAGCTCCTGTTCTTGATGTGGATCATGGGAAAGCCTTCATCAATCCCGACCTGGAACCTGACGAAATAGTCGGTAACTTCATCGGAGCATGGACACTGGGAGACTTCGGTTTATGTTTTGACTTGCTCACAAGCGATAGTCCACTTAGCGAGGGACTTTCAAGAGACGAATGGGTCGACCTGCGCCGCAAATGGGCAGATGAGGCACGTCCAGCACATTACGAACCTCGCTTTTTGCGCGAACGAGAACGCAGTCAACAGTCGATCTGGCTACCCACTTCGGTACTGAGCGATAGATTTTCGACACAACAAGAAGTAGAGATCGGCTGGTCCTTGGAACTGACGGATACACTCTTAAGCGGTACGCTGCCTGAGATGCCTATGGGAACTGCTGTCTATAAGGAAACCGGTAGGCATTGGTTCTGGACCAGTTACACGCTGGTAAAAGAAGAGGATGCATGGCGAATTCAACGTATGAAAGACGAAGGAGCCATCGCACAGAGCTTACCAATTGGCGAGCTACAGCAGCGATTAAAAACGTCCGATGAGCGCATACAGGAAATTGTAGAGACCCATCAGCCAAATGAGCCTGATGCGCAACAATACTATGAAGAAATTATTTGGCGCACAATTCAGTCGTTGCACTACGATGATGCACTACTGGTAAAGCTTCCGTTAGACCGCAAGATCTACGATGATGCCTATAGTCGCGCACGTGGATTGCGCTTATCTGAAAGAGCCATTGTCTACCTTGAAGCCATCATCCAACGCTTTCCTAAAGACCACGATATTGGAAATATCCTCCAGCATCTCGCAGTATCACAGGCAGGTCTAAGCGAACAATATAAACAGGATGATATGGATGAGCCTGCTGAGCATTTCTTCGAGCTGGCCCTGGGCAATTTACAAAAGTCCATTGCTGTACATGATGCAGCGCTTGCTCATATCATCTTAGCCGAGTTATTCATGACCAATGATCGCACAGAAGAAGCTATCACAGAACTTCAGCTAGCGAAGACACTTACTCTCAATAGAGATGAGGAAGCACAGATTGAAGCTGACCTGGCCAGTATTGCTATGGTGGGTGAACACTATGATGAAGCCATTGAACATTTCAAACGAGTTGCCGAAATTAATCCAGACTATAACGGCGTCTTGATAAATCTTGGGCTTGCATACCGCAGGCAGGAGAAATATGACGAAGCAATAGCATACTATCAACGCGCTCTTGAAGCATATCCCAACGAAATTCCGATCTACGCCGAACTCGGTACCATATATATGACAACTTCGCAACTGGATAAGGCGACGGAGATAGTTGAACAAGGATTGCGCCTGCACCCAGGCTCTGCCCATTTGCATGCATTGATTGCAGCAATCTATTCAGAAAATGGCGATCGCCGCCGCGCCCAGGCAGAACTGGCAGAAGCGGAACGCATCAATCCGGACCTGGAAATAGTACATGCTGTACGCGAAATGTTGCATCCAAAGCGAAAGTAATCTATGACAGCGAAAAAAGACGAAGCCTTTGAACAATATAAGAACCTTGCAGAAGCAAGTCTGCGCGAGTCACTTGCACTCGATAACGACTATCTGGGACATATGCTTTTAGCAGAGTTGCTTAAGGAGAACCCGCAACGTCTCGACGAGGCAGAAGCTCATCTCAACCAGGCAAAAGCGCTGACTGCAAATGAAGATATGCTCTTGACCATTGAATATGGTTTGGGTGAAATCGCAATAGAGCAAGCACAATACCAGAAGGCGCTGCAACGCTTCGGAAATGTTGTAGCTATCGACCCAACCAATGCCGAGGCCTGGTACAATATCGCCGAAGCGTATAACTTACTTGAGCAGCTTGAAGGTGCTGAGATCAATTATGCGCGCGCAATTGCCTTAGAACCTGAAAACATCGATTACTTTACCGCTCTCAGCAGGATGTATATGGAACACAGTCAATCGTCAAAAGCTTGCTCTTTGCTTGAGGAAGGTTTACGTATCAATCCCGAATCTGCGCAACTGCGAGCTTTCCTGGCCCTGGCCGTATCAGAAAGCGGCAACTACCACAAAGCTGAAGAACTACTTGACGAGGCCGAACTACTTGACCCGGAACTTGATATGGTAGAGATGTATCGCTTGCTACTCAACATCAACAAGACCAGGAAACTGCCGGCAGTGAACAGAAGCAGGCCAGTATCTGCTACCAACAAGACAAAACAACCACCCGGTCCGAAGAACGCGAAAAAAAGAGCCAGCAAAGAATGATCAGAGAAGAAGCTCCTGTTACCTATCATACCGTCACGCTCGGCACTCTAGACCGCGATGGTACTACACTGGCAGAGATCACCGGGCAAAATGAGCTTGGCGAGCAGCACACACGCACGCTGCATGTTCCAACGGGTCTTCCTGGAGAACGTGTTACAATTGCAGTTGAGGCGCCAATGCCGCCACCAAAGAGACGCAAACGCTATTGGAAAGCACGGCCCCCACGGGTGTGGATTACCGAGATCCACGATGCATCGCCTCTACGCGTCCAGGCATCGTGCCAGGTATTTGGGTTATGCGGAGGCTGCCAGCTCCAACACATGCAATATGCCGCGCAACTCGAGTGGAAACGCTCAATTGTGCAAGCATTGTTACAAGAAATAGGAGGTTTCGTTCAACCCCCGGTACTTGAAACAGTGCCCTGTGATGACCCATGGCATTATCGCAATCATATGCGTTTCTCCGTCAATCGCGAAGGGCAACCGGGACTGACCGCCAGAGGCACGCATCGCGTCCTGCCACTAGAATCTTGCCCAATCGCTCATTCACACATCAACCGCGTTCTGAATGTGTTGAGCGCAGTACCAAATCAGCGACCACAGGTTTTGATTCGCTGTGGAGCGGCAACAAATCAGATGCTGATTCAACCTCATCCTGATGCGATCATTGCGCAGCAACTCGCAGAGGCAGGACTTGATCTGCATACCGAGACAATGGAGGAAAGACTCGGCGGAGAGGTATTCCGTATTCGTCCAAGCTCCTTTTTTCAAACCAATACAGCGCAAGCTGAAAAAATGGCCGCGATGGTAATGGAAGGACTGATGGTTTCCGTTCAACATTCTCACGAACGCACACAAACCATCGTTGATGCCTATTGCGGAGTCGGCACGTTTGCGCTTCTACTTGCACGACATGTAGATAAAGTCATCGCTATCGAGGAGTCAGCCAGCGCGATTAAAGATGCGCAGTGGAACCTGCGCGATGTAAGCAATGTGGAAATCCTTAAAGGGAAAGTGGAAGAACTGCTGCCAACGCTTGGAGGCCACATCGACGGACTGGTGATTGATCCTCCACGAGCAGGATGCCAGCAAGTTGTACTCGACGCACTTGTGCAACACCCTGTGGACAGGATCGTGTATGTTTCATGCGAACCCTCTACTCTCGCGCGCGACTTGAATATACTATGCCACCTCAATCTTACCTATCGATTGCTGTCAGTGCAACCACTGGATATGTTTCCCCAGACCGCACACATTGAATGTGTAGCGACATTGGAGCGAATAGAGATATGAAGACGACACCTCTACCCTTATTACTGGCCTCTGCCTCACCACGACGGAGGCAAATACTCCAGCTACTTGGCTTGCCATATGCAGTGTGTACCCCACCTGTCGACGAAGATGCAGCGCAGGAACGTTTTCGCGGTCTTGCCGAGGAGCTGGCTCAATGGCTCGCTAAACACAAAGCAGCCGAAGCGCTTAAATTGCCGGAAGCTGCCGATCGTCTGGTGATTACCGCAGATACCACGGTATTACTGAACGGTGAAATTCTCGGTAAACCACGAGACAAAGCGCATGCTCGCCAGTTACTGCTTATGCTACGCGGTCGCTGGCACCATGTAATCACGGGAATTGCGGTGAGTCGCAAAATTGATGGCCTGCACAGGATACAGGCAACAAGCTGTATTACCCCCGTATTGATGCGCAATTACAGCGTGGCTGAAATAGATGCCTATATCGCCAGTGGTGATCCCATGGATAAAGCCGGCGCATATGGGATCCAGCATCCGGACTTTCAGCCAACCCGGTACATTGATGGATGTTATCTCAACGTTGTAGGTCTTCCCATATGCATACTGGTTGATTTACTGGCTGATTTTCAGGTCTATCCCATACTATCTGGACTGAGGCAGAATGGACAGGCAATAGTCTGTCCGTGGTCAGAAAAATGCAACCTTTGATTCGAGGTCGCTACGCGCCAAGCCCCACTGGTGACCTGCACCTGGGCAACCTGCAGACTGCATTGCTTGCCTGGCTCTTTACACGCTGCACAGATGGACAATTTGCACTACGCATAGAAGACCTTGATCGACCCCGAGTGCGTCCCGGAGCCAGCAAACGGATGTTCAATGACTTGCACTGGCTGGGATTGGACTGGGATGAGGGGCCTGACATTGGTGGGCCATACGCCCCATATATTCAGAGCGAACGGCAGGAAATCTATATGACATACCTGCAGCGCCTGCAAGATAAAAGTTTGATTTATCCCTGTTATTGCAGTCGTGCAGAAATAGCTCGCGCTGCCAGTGCCCCGCATGGAAATGAAGGCCCTCGTTATCCTGGCACATGCCGCTACCTGACACAGGCACAACGCAGGCAACACGAGGCTCAAAATCGCCGTCCATCAATGCGTTTTCGGATAGATGAT
>Ga0209048_10004867_pt1 | contig 12779 bp, 12 predicted proteins | sample FrelakmetCRP12CR_FD_187146 | JGI IMG/M metagenome (GOLD analysis project Ga0209048, IMG submission 187146) | Freshwater lake sediment microbial communities from the University of Notre Dame, USA, for methane emissions studies - CRP12 CR (SPAdes)... | ecosystem: Environmental > Aquatic >... | reverse complement strand
CTCATTATGTGGCAGAGCAGACGTTCGCCGAGGTTAGACAAGAGTCTCAAACAGGGCAGGGACTGCCCAAATTAAAGCGCGCATCCATGGAAGTCTGCTGTATCATGCATGGCCCTGGGTAAGACCGGGCAGGAGACTACCGCAAGACGTGCTGCGGGCAATGCCTGCAGCACGCTGGCGTCGGTGAATCGCGAAGTTCCCGCTAAAACCGTTGCTGCGGTTAAGTGGTGAGTAGTTCACGGGGGAAAGCAATGGATACAGTCCTTATCATAGATGACAAAAAAAGCATGGTGGACATGCTTTCGAAGACCTTCCAGTCCGAAGGTTTTTCAGTACTTGCCGCTAGTAGTGTTGCAGAGGGAAGGAAACTGATCCAGCAGGGCGAAATGGATATCGTCGTGACAGACCTGAGACTCCCCGATGGAAACGGCATCGAGGTCCTCAGAGCGGTGAAAGAGTCCTCGCAACTTATCCCTGTTGTTCTTATGACCGCACATGGAAACATTGAGATTGCAGTTAGGGCTGTTAAGGATGGGGCTTACGACTTTCTCAGCAAGCCCTTTGACCCGGAGCATTTACTTATAATTGTCAAACGCGCTTTGGCAGAAAGCGCGTCGCGAAAAGAAAATATCATCCTCAAAAAGGAATTTTCGAGATTCCTCGATATGCCGGACATTATCGGTGTCAGCAAGGTCTGGGACCAAGTAATGGCCAAGGTCCATAAGGTCGCTCCTATGAAAACAACAGTTCTTGTCCTCGGTGAGAGCGGCACCGGCAAGGAACTGGTCGCACGGTCGATCCATCATCTTAGCCCCAGGGCCAAGGAGCCCTTTGTTGCCGTCAATTGCGCGGCAATTCCGAAGGACCTGATCGAAAACGAATTATTCGGCCACGAAAAAGGGGCGTTCACGGGCGCACAAGACATAAAACCTGGAAGATTTGAACTTGCTGACAAGGGCACAATCTTTCTTGATGAAATAGGCGACATGGAGATGCCTCTTCAATCAAAGCTCCTGAGAGTCCTCCAGGAAAGAGAAATCGAACGAGTTGGAGGGACCAAGCCGATCAAGGTCGATCTCAGGGTCATCGCCGCCAGTAACAAAAACCTGAGGAAGGAAGTTACGGAAGAACGCTTTAGGGAGGACCTTTTCTACCGGCTCAATGTTTTCCCCATTGTTGTTCCGCCTCTCCGAGAAAGGGCAGAGGATATCATCCCGCTGGCAAGGCACTTCATCACTCTTTTTTCACGAGATATGAATAAGCAGGAACCTCTGTTGTCAGTCGAGGTGGAAAAGCTGCTCATGGATTATGACTGGAAGGGCAACGTGCGAGAACTTAAGAATGCCGTTGAAAGAGCCATTATCATGTGCGATAGCCAGACCCTGTTGAGCGGGCATTTCAATATTGCTGAGGTACACAACGATAAGGCTGATCCCGATGCCTCGCTGCGTGCAGTTTCGGGAATTGCCACTCGGTCAGCTGAAAAGGCGAGGATCCAAGACGCATTGCGAAAGACCGGCGGCAATAAAAGCCGGGCGGCAGAGCTTCTTCAGGTGAGCTATAAAACATTGCTGACCAAGATCAAGGACTACGACATAGCAGGGAAACCATAAGTATGCTTTAAAATCGGATATTATGTAATGAATTACATAATTAGTATGTAATTCATTACATAATCGATTAACTCCGATATTCATAATATCCTTAAAAAACAATGCTCACTAGCTTCCTCCCCCCTTGGCACCACACTTGCATTAATCAATTCACCTATGCGTGATCATACACAATTAAACAGCCAAATGGGGTTCAGCCTTGTTGAAATGATAATCGCACTTACGATTTTTGCGATTCTCAGCACGATAGCTCTGCCTTTTTTTGGCGGATTTTTGGACAATCGGGAGCTTAAGTCAGCCGCCAGGTCCATTGCCGGAGATATCTTCGAAACGAAACAGAGGGCGATAACTTCAAGCAACTTTTTTAGAATGGATTTTGATGTTGCTCAGAACAAGTACACCGTTACACAGTGTAATGCAAACAATGATGATGCGAGCTGTGTACTGCAAATGAGTAAATCTCCGTCGGCTTTTGGCAATGACATTCAAATTACCAATGCTACATTCAGCGGCGCGGTGCCGACACGGATAACTTTCCAGCCGAGGGGGACTGTTGACGCTGGTGCCGGTGCGAGCAATGCCGGCGTAGTGCTCACAAACGGAAGAGCATCTAGTGCAACCGTATCAGTAAATTTAACGGGGAGAACATATGTTACCTGGATTCTGCAATAACAGGGGTTTTAGCATGATTGATTCCGTTATGGCGATCTGTATCACTCTTATCGGGATTGCCGGGCTGCTTTCAATCATGCCGATAGGATGGGGACTTGCGGGGTCGTCGGATATGCGCACCATGGCCTCGGAAATATTACAGCGCGAACTTGAGAACATGGAGATGCTTGTCATGAATCCGTGCAATACAATTATTGTCGGGACGATTGCTGACAAAACGGTTTATTCAAGCGGGGCTTCTGGTGCCGTGGCCGGCAATCGCAGCTTTACGGTGCGGCGGGCGATCGCACAATCAGGTACCGGCTGGCAGATACAGGCAACGGTAATATGGCCGGGAACCGCGACAGGCGTGGGTGAAAGCCGCCTGGTTATCAGGCAGCCCGATTACAGTGATAGCCTGAACTGTTCTTCGGGCACGCGTCTGCTGAGCTTTTAGTTATAGGGGGCCTGCAAGGACATGATGCGATACAAAATGAACGATTTGATTGCAAATACAAGAGGATTTACACTTGTCGAAGTTCTTCTTGCTATGGTTATAGGTACCATAATATTGTCGGCAGTCTACATGGCCACCGTTGAAGGGCACAGGGCCTCCACAGGAATCGAACAGAAGATTGCCGTTCAGGAAGATGTAAGGGCCGCGCTTGACATCATGGCTATGGAAATAGGGATGGCTTCTTATAATCCGACAAGATCGAAAAATTTGTGGCTTGCTGCAGATTGTGGGGCTGTTGGCAATGCGTATAAAGGAATACAGACTGCTGCAAACTTTGACACTACGATTACGGTAGAAATGGACCTCAATGCAAATGGTGCGGTTACTGAGCCTAATGAAATCGTCACGTATACCCTGGATACAACCAATCAGCGGATTACCAGACAAGCCGGTTGTGGCGCTTTACCACAGTCCTTTATCGGTGACGTAGCAGCGGCTTCCAACAGGCAGCGCAACGTAAGAGTGGTAAACAGCAACCTTGGCATACCGATGTTCAAATATTACGATAGTGCAGGTAATGAGATCGCGGTCGGAAGTCTGCCGACTAACATTCCACAGATTCGGCGGATAGACATTACTATTGCGGTAATTGCCGCCGACCCTGATTTTCAGGGCCAGACGCGCCAGATAATTCATACTACAAGCGTGATCCCAAGAAATCATGCTATAACAATTTTGTAGGCAGAGGGGCTTTTCATGATTTTATTGAAGAAGTCGAAAATGCACGATGACCGCGGATTTGCCTTTATCGCCGCATTGCTTGCCATGTTGATTATGGTCTCCCTCGGTGTCTTAATATTCACGCTGACCACCAGAGATGTGAGAGTCACCGTCAAGCTTATGGGGGAGAAAAAAGCCTTCTCGGGAGCCGAGCATGGTATCCATTGGTTGCTGCAGCAATATGTTCCCGGCACGGTTTTGGCAAATCCCGCTGTTGCGTGCCCCGGCAATGCCGGTTATTTCCAGGTATCTTCTGCCGCCGATCCTACCACGTGTTTCAGTTTTGCGCAGCCTGTTCAGCCCACATCGGGAGGGAGTTCCATGATTCCTCTTTCAGGATATTCCAATACCGGGGCATCTACTTTTGGATTGGCACCGGCGGCTTCCGGAGTTACAGGATTCAATACTGCCTATATGAGTAAACTCAGTATAGATGTTGGATTAGGTTATGGACCTGTTGGAGGTGCTGAAGGTCCGACGTATCAATGATTATCGACAACTGGGGAGACGATATGTTGAAAATAAAAATTTTAGCGATAATTGCACTTTTATCCTGCGGTATTATTTGTTGCCCGGTGGTATCCACTGCCATTATGAGGACTGGGGGGGCGGGTACTAACATCGATATCGGGGAGGGCGCCCCTTCTGCAAATTCAAGTGCGATGACAAGAGTCACTTCATTTGTAAAAACAATGGACAGTACAACCATCGTTCTCGAGGATAACAGGAGTTTTAATCTTACCGGAGTCGAGGTCATCAATAAGAAATCGGTCAAAAGCACCTCAGGAAAAACCGTAGTCGAGATGCTTTTTATGAACAATACCTTGAAACAAGTTGTCATCCATTAATACAAGGGGGATCAAATGAAACTAAAATGGTTTGTAATTTCTATCGCGGCGATCTCTCTGTTTTTGCCAGCTTCGGTTACTGCCGATGAATCGGATATTTTCATGTCTTCGATACAACCTAACGTCCTATTCATACTCGATAATTCCAATAGTATGGATGAGGACTTTTACGGAAACGCACTTGGTTCGTACGCAACCGGCAGCAAGTCGGTTGAAGCAAGAAGGTCGCTTATAAGTATTGTTAGCACTTATGTTAATAACATGCGAATGGGGCTCATGACTTATAGTCTGCCGTCGTCTTCCAAAATGTACATTCATAATTCGGGATATTTCATATCGTATGATCCCAGATCATACTGTCCGAACCCTCCGTCCGACTGCACCAACTATTGCATAACCGGCAATGTCGCGAGTAAAACTAATTGTCAAACAGCATGTCAGGCGCAAAATTCATTGTTTGACGCCACATACGGATTCAATGGAAGTTATGGAGACGAAATCATTCAATTGCCCATCGGCAACCCGCTCAGGACCGCCTATTGTCCGCTGGTGTATCCCAAAACAGTTAAATTGCCGAACCCTGCTGACGGGGCCAACTATATTTATTACGCTCAAGCCCTTCCGTTTTATGATTCGGGCAATGACGGGATCGCATTTCTGTATTCATCAGGGTACAGTGCGCTGACTCAGTCGAACGGGGCAGGTCAAGGTCCGTATAATGTGTACGATATTTGGTGGACCAAGACGGGACCCTCGGATGGCCCCGACATAACAGCTAATGGGTATCATAACTATTGGTTTGCGACTGGACTGGTACCAACCGATTCCGATGTGGCGATAGGGTATTATAATTTCGGGCGAAGACTATTCTGGGCCTATGTAGGGCCGACATGGTTTGCAAACAGCTCTCCCGGCGGTGGGTACCTCCACGTGGCCGGCAGTACCAACAATCCCTCCAATAATACGCAACTCAATGCTCTGCTTGCAAAGCTCGCCATGAACGAAAATAATCAGTCCGGTTATATGAGTTGCTCAAATACAGGCAATCCCAATAGTTGTCCGTATATCGTAAATGCAGGGCTGACGCCGACTGCCGGTACTTTGCAGTCAGCAATAAATTATTTTAAAGGTGTGAGCGGATACTCCAGCCCGATAACTGATCACTGCCAACAGAATTTCATCGTTTACGCAACCGACGGCCTGCCCAGCAACGATGAAAGCGGCAATTCCGCCAGTGCCAGTTCGCTCATGCCCGCTGTGTTATCCAAAATAGCTGCTCTGAGAGCCGTTTCCAAAAGCATAAGCGGCACATCATATAATTTTGACATAAATACCTATGTCCTTGGCATGGGGCTGACAAACTCAGATAAAGTCCTGTTGGATCAAATGGCGGTAGCAGGGGGCACCGATGTCATCGGGCATGCTTATTATGCCGACAATTCCACCCAGCTTACCACGAATCTCAACAATGTGCTCGCCAATATCATAGAGAGGGCATTTTCGTTCACCACAACTTCCGTGGCGTCTTCCCGTTTTGCGGATGAAGATTATCTCTATGAGGCATCGTTCGAACCGGTCAATTTCAATTCTTTCTGGAAAGGTCATCTGAAAAAATACCAAATTAACACTGATGGCTCAATTGGTTCAATAGTATGGGATGCGGGCAGTGTACTGCAATCTCAATCGGCAGCATCTCGAAACATTCTGACGTACAAGTCAGGCAATGTGCTGGCATTTAATGCAAGTAATATCACGCGAACGGATTTGGGTGTGTCAACTGATGCCCAACGAGATGCGATTGTCGGTTATGTGCTTGGCAACCCAACGTATAATCCCGACAACTGGAAATTGGGTGATATATTTCATTCAAATATAATCTCGGTAGGCACGCCGTCCAGTTATTGGAATGACACCCGTGATAGCAATCTTTCGGGCGGCCAGAATGCCTTTTCGCAGTTCAGGGCTAACAATCAAAGGACTTCTGCAAATGGAAAGAGAATTGTGCTGGCAGGCGCTAATGACGGTCAGTTCCATGCCTTCCGCGCATCTGATGGCGTGGAACTGTGGAGCTTTTTACCGCCTAATTTCTTGCCAAAATTGCAATATCTTGCACATACAACCAATCCTACCACGCTTACGCATCAGTATTTTGCCGATGGACCGGTAGTTGTTTCCGATGCATGGTTCGGAAGCGGAAATGGTACCTCTAAAAATGTGAGCGATTGGCATACGCTTGCGATCTTGTCAGTGGGAAGGAACGATGCTGTATATGACAACGCAACGGCATCTAATTCAACTAAATATTGGAGTTCCTCTGCAACCTGTGATGCTAACTTTTGCGATACTTATAACCCGTCTCCTACAACAAATTGCCCAGTTGCTGCACCATATTATTGCGGTTATTACACCTTTGACTTCACCAATACTCTCAGCCCGAGTTCGAAGTGGCGACTCAATACTGTCGATACGAACGGTGCGGCAGTTGCGCCATATTTGGGAGAACCATGGGGCAGGATGGCGACTGGAAAGGTAATCATTTCAGGCAATGAAAAATGGGTTGGCTTCGTCGGTGGCGGTTACAATTATTGCCCTGGCAGCACCGCCTGCACCGACAATCGAGGCAAAGCTTTTTATGTTGTCGATCTGAGTAACGGATCTATTCTGTGGAGTTATACGGGAACGACCTATAGCATCGCTGCCTCGCCCGCAATTGTCGATTCAGACAACGATGGGTTCATAGATACAGTTTATGTCGGAGACATGGGTGGCAACATGTGGAGATTCGACTTCTGCACTAGTGCGCAAGCATCAGGTACGGGCGGGTGCGATACATCTAGCTGGAGCGGCAGCCAGCTATACAGCGCACCAAGCGGAGAAGCGCCGATCTATACGTCCGTCACCGGTGCGAAAGATGCTAATGGCAACCAATGGATATATTGGGGAACAGGAGATAAGGTAAATCCCAAGTCAAGCAGTGGAGGACGGCTGTACGGGCTTAAGGACAGCGATCGGTTGTCGACTTATCATACTAGCGACGTGAAAAACATTACTTCGACGACCTATAACAGTGGAAGCGACACGCAGAATGGCTGGTATATAAATCTTCCGGGTACCGGGGAAAAATCACTCGCTGATCCTGTCATCTTCGCCGGCGTCCTCTATTACTCAACCTATACACCATATCTCGGAACTGATCAATGCATGGCGGCCGGGACAGGGACGTTGTACGCAATTAATTACTTGTCAGGGGCTTCAGTGATTGGTGCCAGCAGGCAGATCGATACAGGAGTGGGTTTGGCGACGTCCCCGATTATTTCTACGAGACCTGGAGGCGCCGGCGTGGATTTATATATAACATTCAGTGGCGGAGGTGCTTCCGGCGCTTCAACGGATGAGCAGATAAAGCATAGAAGTGATATACCTACAGATCCGGTTACCAATAGACTATTGTATTGGAAAGACAAAAGAGTGCAGTAATGCCATCGAGTAAGGACGGCCAAAAGAGAAAGTTTGTTGTTTATGTGAGCGCACTAGCAATTATAGGGGGCTTGCTATTGGTCACATATTGGGCAGTGAAAAATATTGGACCGTCATCGGACAACCGCCTTGAAGCAGGGAATAAAGGATTCTTTAAAGACATTCCGGAGCGGCAATCAAAAAACGGTGCTGCTGCGATTCAGCAGCAGCAAGCCGGGATAACCTCTCTAATTGAAGGATTGATTATTACACCCGTGCGGCCAACTGTTCTGGATGCTTTGAAGGTGGAAGTGCAGGTCCGTGTTCCCGGCAAGGGAAAGCTATCATATGAGTATCAGTGGCAAATAAATGGCAAGCCGGCAGAAGGACTCAAAGGTAATGTCTTTCCAGCCGGTCTTGCAAAGAAAAATGATAGAGTTACCGTAACAGTTGTCCCTTCAGTTGATGGCGTGCAATACAAAGAGTTCAGCTACAGTGTTACTAAAAATATCCATAATGCCGCGCCATCTTTATTACTAAACACGGAAAAAAGAAAGACCGGGGACATAATAGAGCTTCAGCTTATCGGCAGCGACCCTGACGGGGACAAAATCACCTATGCCCTCGAAGAACCATTCCTTGAAGGGATGTCTATTGATAAGGTGACCGGAAAAATTACGTGGCAGCCAACTAAAATAGGAGTAGGAGTTTACCGTTTCGGTGCATCGGCGACCGACTCTGATGGATCAAAAACAACTAAAACCATGGAGTTCAGTCTGGACGTAAAATAAGCCGGTCTTCTCTGTCCATATCCGATATCTCCCTACCCTGTCGATTGTAATTTTACAACAGCCCTCAGAAGATTTTGCAACCAAAAACGAGAAGGTGTGCTCAGCTATTCAGACAAGAAGCATGTTAATGCAACTATAGAGGGCATGACCTTGGCTGAAGAATTGTACTTACTGGGCGATCTCCGCTTCACCAGTCTTGTGCTTCAGCTCGTACAGTCACATGACAGCTTTCCTTTTGCACAGTAATGCCAATTAATACCCGCTTAATGCTTGCTCGAACCCCTCTCTGCAGATTTCCCTCCGTCAGTGCGGCTCCTTTATCTCAGATCGATCGCCCAGAGAGTATACACATCAGAGTTACAATACATGATGGTCTGCTTCAAACACTCACAAATTGGACAAATTCAAAACTGCTGATTTTACGCTTCAATGGGGTGGTGAAGTGAAGCGGAGGCCGCGCTAATGATTCGTTCGGTAGCTTGTGCCAGGGCTTGCACTGCTGTCTTCACATCAAACAAACTTAAAGACTTAAGATTGAATACGTCTATTTTTTTTTGGCTCAGATAAACACTACCGGCAAGAGAAAATGCGGCTATATTTCATAAAAGCATAAAGGGCCCCTTCATTTTAAAGAAACAATTTATTTTGTGATCACCATCACCCAACAAGTAAATCACTCCCTTTTAGTGCGTTATTGCACTGTTTTAATTGCTTGTTTCGATTACAATTGAGAATAAATAGCTAATAGAAATGTTTTGTAACTTTGGCGTTTCCGTCGAACAGAACCTGTCCATTCAGAGATATGGCAAAGGACAGCGGATATTAAGAGTTCGAGAGCTTTTGTGGAGGAGCGGGTTATGTCTATTGTAAAAGTCTCGGCTGCCGTGTGTGTGCTCATCTGTCTTTTAGTGATCGCACTTCCGGCTCTGGCAGAGCAGGAAATCGTATCCACGGAAGTTCGGGCGAACGATTATTCAAGGGCAGTATACGAAGCGATGAGAAAATACGGCTTTGAGTTTAAGGAACCCGTAGCCGTGAGGCTGGTGGATGAAAAAACTCTTTTGGAAGAGTCAAAGACATCAGGCACTGCAGGACTTACACGGCTTGAGTATCAGGTCGTACCCGGAGGCAGGAAGTTGATATCCAGCGAAATACTTATACTGAGCGGATTTTCAGTGCCGATATTCCAGAGGCATTTGGCCAAGGAATTGTGCCATGTCTGGATCCATCAGCAGGGTAATCATGAGCTGCATAAGATATTCGAAGAGGGCAGCTGCGAAGCTATTTCTTTTATTGCTGTCCACGAAATTGGATCGCCGGAAGCTGCCGTGATAATGCGTTCCATAGAATATAATCCTGACAAAATCTGTGGAGTTGGCTTTAGGTCAGTCAGAGACTATATAAAACAGCATGGGATGGCAGATTGGCGGAATCTGATAGCTGGACATAACATGTATATTTGGGCTGAAAATGCTTTCCCTACGACGCCTGCTGAAACTCCGCACGTTGACCACGCAGGCCTTGTATCTGTCGAAGGCAATTCAAGGGTCGACAATGCAAATAACATCTTTTTGCCCCAGTCCAGTAGCAGAGCTTCCGAGGTGGTGAATCCCGATTCGACAATCGGGAAATATACTGCGATTGTTTCTACTCTGATTCAAGAGCCTGGCTCACTGGTTAATATAAAGATGAGCATCATGCTTAGATCGCTTCTAATCTTAGTGATCGTGTTTCTCGTTGTAATATTTGTGCGCTATTTGGCATCTCGCACCTGACTATGGTTTTTCATCGCATAATAGAAACACCTTTTAGAAGACAAATTAACCAAGATGAGCATTGCAGGAAATCGGTGAAAGCAAATATCACCAATATCATGAACCGTGCTCCTAACAAGCGAAGGAAAATTCTTGATGTATTGTATAGAGTTTCTTAAAGCCTGATAGTCATCGAGCAGAGCTATATGTGCATCAAGGCAACGACATGTTGACCCAATGCGCGCTGAGTGGTTTGCGGTTTTACAGGTGCCTGGGTTGTTCGAATAACTTCGGCAGTTATTTTTGTTATTCCTCAATTTTCCGGACGACTCTTTTAATTGCTGTTTTTGCAGGGCAGTGGATTATTATCGATTGAAGATTTGTCCCAGCTTCTCACGGGTACCCTGCAAGATTCAGAGAAAAATTACCACTGTTTAGTTAGACGAAGAAAGAGTTGCGCGGTCAGCGCGCGACTCTTTTTCTTACAACCTGCCCTAAGAGCTTCGCAAGGATTTCAGGAAACTTCAGATGAGGGAATTGCTTAGAAGCTGTAAATATGATTTGCAGCAAATAGTCTGTCCCCCTCTGTATTGTGCCACTACGAGAACTCCCTCGCCCCCTGATATAAATCCAGCATCGACTCCATAATCAAGACGCTACAGCAGACCGTTGAGCCTTCATGCAATCACCTTAGAGTCCGGCAGACTGCTATTGTCGGGTTCAATCCATTGACTTTGAATGAGAAGACTTTTCAATAGAATAAATGAGCATGGAACCCATAACTCATAACTGCCCAGCACCGCTTAAAAAACTCATGAAACAATGAGTTAAATGAAAGGCTCGAAGGCTATCGAACGCCTGACCTCTACCGTGTCAAGGCATTGTTCATTTCTCCATGCTTGTCAGTCTTTACTAATCCTTTGAAATTATTAGCCTTTTATCTTCGAACAGTTATCATGATATACTGTCTATGCCTGTATCATTGGCACAAAATTAGCACAATAGCCCCGGGCAACCAGGGCCTTTTTGTGCGAGAGTCTGTCTCGGATTGAAAGCGGAGAGGTAAAATGGTATGCTCTGTATAAGAAGGACGATTTTGTGTTGAACAATGCAGAAAGCCAGGGCAATGGTAATCATGAAATGATTAAATCGAGCCTTAATTATTTTTACCATTTTAGTTAAGGTATTCTCTCTCGGCATTAGGGCGTTTGCACCTGAGCCAACTTAAGTATGCGATATCAACACAAAAGCAGTCCGTGCAGTCGAAACTGAGGGCGGACGTGCCAGTTTATGAAGGAGGGATTGCAGGGGGAGCTCTACATTGCTTCGGCCCTCGCTGATGGGGTAAGCGGGAGCAATATTATCGGGCTGGTCAGACCCTGACCTTCGAGACTGACTTGCTTTCGATAGAGACACAAGCAAGGATAAAATGACATAATATTCTGCAAAATATAACGCAAAATCGTGGTAGGAGGTAGGGATGAAAACTGCTTGTTCCCTCTGTTTTTTTATGCTTGTGATATTTGGCTTATGTCCCACAAGCCACGCCGAGGATTGGCAATTTTTTTTTAATAGCAATGGGATTAAGTATTTCTACGACAAAGATAGCATTGCTTACCCGGACAAGAATACGGTTCAAGTCTGGTGCAAGGAACTCGCAACTGATGAAGCTTACGCCCAAGGTGTAAAGTTAAAGCAATTGCAGGAGTTAAAAGAGGTGGACTGCACTCGGCGAAGATACAAAGTGCTTGTGGGCAGAGTGTCTTATATAGACCGACCTGTGGAAGAGCTGGTAGAGACATCGTGGTTCTATTCGGAGCCCGGGGCACTCAATGACGCTTTCTACAGAGCAGTCTGTCCACAGAGGAAACAGAGGAACGTCAAATAACCTTGGATGGCTTCCGGGTAACTCCGGAAAAGTTGCACCTCACAGATTGCCCCTGTAAATAGGATTGATCGGAGTGATAGCAAAGGAGGGTGTATGACAGAGAAAATATTCAAGATAGGCTTAATTGTTTTAGGCTCTATTTTTCTCATGATGTATTATTTGCAGTCTCTAAATGGACGATACCAGCATATCAGCGAGAAGGACATCGGGTTCAACGATATAAAATATGCGGTGTTAGATACACGAGAGGGAACAACCTATATGCTCGTCTCCGGGAAGGAAAAGGAGAGTGAAATTGAATGGATTGCCGTACACCCGCAGAAAGGAACACTTAACTATGATATTCTCACAGGGAAAAAGAAGTAAATGAGCGAGTGGGGTCAATAAGTAAGGTGCCACCATGAACGGCACGGCAATAATGAGCACAAAATTAGCACAATCTGGCAGGCAGTAGGTAATCCTGAGGACTGGTAACTCATTGAAAAGAAATGGTAGGCACGAGGGGTATCGAACCCCTGACCTCTACCGTGTCAAGGTAGCG
>Ga0209048_10004866_pt1 | contig 12779 bp, 10 predicted proteins | sample FrelakmetCRP12CR_FD_187146 | JGI IMG/M metagenome (GOLD analysis project Ga0209048, IMG submission 187146) | Freshwater lake sediment microbial communities from the University of Notre Dame, USA, for methane emissions studies - CRP12 CR (SPAdes)... | ecosystem: Environmental > Aquatic >... | reverse complement strand
CTCGCTGATCCGCGTTCGACCGCGCTCACGGCATCCCACCGCAAGGCGTGCGAAAAATAGTGCGACGCGGCCCGCGCCGCAAGTGGTTCCCACGGGCGGGAGGGTGATCCGCTGGCCGCGCCGCCCCACCGGGATCCGACTCCTCGCGAGGGGTAGCCCGACGGTCGGCAGCGCACACTCCCCCGCTCGAGCGCTCACGTGCTCCCCCACCGTCATTGGGTTCCGGGCCGTCGCTCTCGCGCTCGTTCGGTCGGACGGTCGTACGGTTCAAAGAGCGAGGGCACGATGACCCTCCCGAACCGGCGACGAGCACTCGGGCCGTGATTTGCTGCTCGAGGCGGTCGAGGTCGCGGAGGATGACGACGTGAAGCTCGCCCTCGTCGTGGCGGTCGTGCTCCGCCGGGCCCTTTGCCTTGCGCGGGCTCGGGGAGGACACTGGACACATCGGGCAAGTCGAATCGGCGCGCCCCTTCTGCAACACGAGAGGTACACCAGATGGCGATTGGTCAGTTCCTGCAGTTCCCGGGCACCAGCATCGACAAGTACGACGCAATCCGAGAGGAACTCGGATGGGACGGCGACAAAGGCAAGCCCGAAGGAATCCTCGCGCACGCCGCCGGTTCGCTGGATGACGGGTTCTGCGTGATCGAGTGGTGGAGCTCCGAAGGCGAGTGGGACAAGTTCTTCGCTGAGCGGCTGATGCCGGCATTCCAGAAGGTCGGCGACATTCCACAACCGCAGGTCACGCGCTTTGACGTACACGCCAGCTACGCGGCTTCCTGACACCGAACTCGTCGTGAAGCGCCGGTCGGGCTTCGGCTCGGCCGGTTCTTCGCGTCCTCGGGTCATCCCTCCCCACGCACTCCATAACGATTCCCCGTCCGACGTTGCTGGTGTTGTTCGTGTTGTCTAGTGTGGAGTGTCCATGACCCGCCGACTCACGTTCCTGGCGGTCGCCCTCGTTGCGACGCTCCTGGTCTGCTCATCTGCCGGTGCAGCCGGCAGTGGCGGCGACCGCAATCAGCTGCTCGCTCAGATCGGAGCTGAATCCCAAGCCGAGGTCACCGCACTCACGAACCTGCACGCCGTGCAGGACCAGCTCGCGGTGATCAATGCCCGCGTCCTCGACCTCGATCACCAGCTCAGCAGCGCGCAAGCCACACTCGCGCCGCTCGCGGCCGAGGCCGACCGCTTGGCTGGCATCGTCCAGGGCCTCGACGCCCAGGTCGCCGCAACGCAAGCCAAGCTCGACGCCGTTCGAGGCGCCTTCAACGCTTCCGCCGCCCAGCAGTACCGCTCGGCCCGCACCGGCAACGCGTACGACGTCGTGCTGGCGTCACAACCCGACAATCTCGTCGCACAGGCCAAGTACCTCCAGCGCGTCTCCGAGCAGCGCCACCGCCTGGTCGTGCAGGTGTCGGCCTTGCGCGACGACCTCGACCGGCAGCGGCGTTCGGCGGACCAGGAACACGCCAAAGCCGACGCCGCCGCGACTGTCGCGCGCAACGCGCGCGATCAGGTTGGCGGGCTGCGCGCCCAGATCGAACCGGCACGCGTCCAAGCCGCGCAACAACAAGCCACCGAAACGGCTGGGATCGCGGACATCGCTGCCCACTTGGGGGCAGACGAAGCCGAACTGGCCGCGCTGCAGGCCGCCTCGGACTCGATCTCCGCGAAGCTTCGGGCCCACCCCACGCCCGGCCAAGCCGGGAGGTGCGATGCACGACCGGTCCCCGGCGAAGTCACCGGCGGGTTCGGTCCCCGCCGGGATCCGATCCGGGGCGGGTCGGGCTTCCATCCCGGCGTCGACATGCACGCGGTCTACGGCGAGCCGATCTTCGCGTGCCGAGCCGGCATCGTCGTCATCGCCGAGGCCCAAGGCGGCTACGGGAATGCCGTCGTCATCGACCACGGCGGAGCAATGGCCACCCTCTACGCGCACCAATCGAAGCTCGGCGTGAGCGCCGGCCAGCACGTCAACGCCGGCGACGTCATCGGCTTCATCGGCAGCACCGGCTACTCAACCGGCCCACACCTCCACTTCGAGGTACGCATCGGCGGGAACCCAGTCGACCCGGCCCCCTACCTCTAACTGACGCCCTCCCCCACCGTCACGGTGTTTGGCGCTGTCGCTCCAGCGCCGGTTCGGTCGTTCGCTTCACGCGACCCCCGACCCCGGATGCGGACAGCACCCTAGTGTACCAGAGCCGGGAGAGAAAGGGCCGGGTGTCCTTCGAGTCACCCGCCAGTACGCTCCTCGCCCGTGGGTCGGACCGCTCAACAACTCGTCACCGATCTCGAGACGCTCCTGCGCCCACTCGAGTTGGAGCTGGCCGAGGCCTGGTGGGAGTCGAACACCCAGGCCTCCGCCGCCGCCGACGCTCGGAGATCCGCAGCCGACCTGGCCCGCCGGAAGGCACTCTCGGACGCCGACCTCTTCACTGAGCTACGCGCGGCGCGTGAAGTGGACGGGCTCGACCCGCTCGTCCGCCGTCAGCTCGACGTGCTCTTCGACATGCTTGCGCCACACCAGGTACCCGACGACCTCCGGCGCAAGCTGGTCGAAGGTGAGACTGCGATCGAAGCAACCTTCAACACGTTCCGCGGCCGGCTCGACGGCGAGCAGGTCGACGACAACGCCATCCTCGAGATCCTGCGCACCAGCGACGACTCCACGTTACGACGCCGCGCGTGGGAGGCGTCGAAGCAGATCGGCGCCGAGGTGGACACACAAGTGCGCGAGCTCGCCCGTCTCCGCAACGAGGCGGCACGGGCGCTCGGATACCGCGACCACTTCGCGCTCGCACTCGCGACGGGCGAGCTGGACGAGAACCGTCTGCTCGCCACCCTCGACGAGATCGACCGATACACCGCCGTACCGTTCGCCGAGTGGAAGGCCGGCGTCGACGTGACGCTCGCCGCGCGCTTTGCCTGCCACGTCGACGAGCTACGCCCCTGGCACCTCGACGAGCCCTTCTTCCAGGATGCCCCGTCGGGCGGTACGCTCAACCTGGACCCGGTGTTCGCCAAGTGCGATCTCGAGGCGCTCACCCTGCGGACCTACGACGGGATCGGGCTCGATGTGCGGTCCGTGCTCGAGGGAAGCGATCTCCACGCACGCGACGGGAAGAGCCAGCACGCGTTCTGCATCGACATGGACCGTGAGGGCGACGTGCGGGTGCTGGGCAACGTCGAGCCCACCGAGCGCTGGGCCGACACCATGCTCCATGAGTTCGGCCACGGGATCTACGACCTCGAGGTGCGTCCCGACGTGCCGTGGCTCCTGCGCGGCGCGGCCCACGCGCTCACGACCGAGGGTGTCGCGATGCTGTTCGGACGCCTGGTGCGCGACCCGGAGTGGCTCCGCAATGTGGTCGAGCTGCCGGCGGACGAGCTCGACGCGCTTATCCCCCGCCTCATCGAAGCCCGGCGGGCTGCGCTCCTCGTGTTCGCCCGTTGGGTGCTCGTCGTCACGCACTTCGAGCGCGCGTTCTACGCCGATCCCGATGGCGACCTCGACACGCTGTGGTGGGACCTCGTCGAGCGGTACCAGCTCGTTCGCAGACCGGACGACCGCAGCGCGCCCGACTGGGCGTCGAAGATCCACCTCGCGGTCGTACCCGTCTACTACCAGAACTACCTGTACGGAGAGCTCATCGCGTCACAGCTCGACGCCACACTCACCGCGCGCGCGGGCGGGATCGTCGACCGCCCCGAAGCCGGCCGGTTCCTCGTCGAGAAGATCTTCGCGCCGGGCGCGACACTGCGCTGGGACCACCTCATCGAGCAGGCGACCGGTGAACCGCTGACCGCCGCCCACCTCGCCCACCAGCTCGCCTGAGCCCCGTCCACGGATCGACGCTGCGCCGACAGATCTGAGAGTCTGACGAGATGGAGTACAACCTCGCTGACCTGTGGGAGAAAGTCGTCGACTCGGTACCCGAGCGCGAGGCGTTCGTCGCCGGCGAACGGCGATTGACGTTCGCGCAGGCCGATGAGCGAGCGACCCGCCTTGCCCACGCGCTCGCTTCACGCGGCGTCGGCACCGGAGATCGCGTCGGCCTCTACCTCTACAACGGCACCGAGTACCTCGAGGCGATGCTCGCGGCGTTCAAGCTCCGGGCCGTACCGGTGAACGTCAACTACCGCTACGTCGAGGACGAGCTCCGCTACCTGCTCGCCGACAGCGGGGCGAAGGCCATCGTCTTCCACCGCGAGTTCGCGCCCAAGCTTGTGGCGATCCGCGCCGACCTCCCGATGCTCGGCGCATTCCTCGCCGTCGACGACGGTTCCGCCGCAGACCTCGACCGACTCGACGCCGTCGACTACGAGCAGGCGCTCGCCGACGGGTCACCCACGCGCGACTTCGAGTCCCGCTCCGCCGACGATCACTACATCCTCTACACGGGCGGCACGACCGGGATGCCCAAGGGTGTCGTATGGCGTCACGAGGACATCTTCTTCGGGGCGCTCGGCGGTGCCGGCGTCGGCAACCCCATCTCGACGCCCCAGGAGATCGCCGAGCGCGCCATCGCCGGGGGCCTGCGCTGCCTCCCGGCGTGCCCCTTCATGCACGGCACGGCCCACTGGATGGCGTTCACCTCCCTCTTCACCGGGGGGTCGGTCGTCATCGACACCGATCGCCACATGGATCCGGTGCACATCTGGCAGCTCGTCGCGGACGAGGCCGTGACCTTTCTCGTGATCGTCGGCGATGCGATGGGCCGACCCCTCGTGGAGGCGATCGAGCACCTCGACCCGTCCGTCGACCTGTCGGGGCTCACGATGCTGCTCTCGGGGGGCGCGATCCTGTCGCCGTCGGTGAAGCGCCAGCTCGCGGCGCGCCTGGCGCACACGCTGGTGATCGACGGCATCGGGTCCTCCGAGGCCGGCGGCCAGGGCCAGATGCTCGCCACCAAGGACGGCGAGATCCCGTCCCAGCCCCGCTTCGCGATGACGCCCGAGAACACCGTCCTCGACGACGACCTGTTGCCCGCGGCGGTCGGCGTCGTCGGGAAGCTCGCGCGGCGCGGGCACATCCCCCTCGGGTACCACAACGATCCCGAGAAGACTGCGGCGACGTTCCCGACGGTCAACGGCGAACGGTGGTCGATCCCCGGCGACCATGCCCGCATCGAGAGCGACGGCACGATCACCGTCCTCGGACGCGGTTCGGTGTCGATCAACACCGGCGGCGAGAAGGTGTACCCCGAAGAGGTCGAAGGGGCGCTGAAGTCCCACGCCGACGTCTTCGACGCTGTCGTCGTCGGCATCCCCGACCAACGGTGGGGCGAACGGGTCGTGGCCGTCGTGCAGGGCCGCGACGGCGCCCGCCCCGCCTTCGCTACGCTCGACGCGCACGTGCGCACCCACATCGCCGGATACAAGGCGCCGCGCGACGTCGTCTTCGTCGACGCGATCGTGCGATCCCCCTCCGGCAAGCCCGACTACCGCTGGGCCAAGACCGTCGCGACCCAGCACCTCCTCCCCCGCGACCCCGACTCCGTCCCGGCGCCCTAGACCAGGGACTCAGGCCACCGGGAGCGTTCCCTGGTCGCGCTCGGCGTGCACCCGGGCATGTGCGACCGCCGCGTCGAAGGTGGCGAACAGGTGGTTCTGGTGCGCGAGCTCGTCCAGAGCCCCGACGGCTTCGAGCACCTTGAGGTGCGCGGGTCGGGGACCCTTGAGCAGCACCGTGATATGGCGGGTCTCCAGCTCACGCACGATCTCGCCGAGCGCCTGCGCGCCCGTCGCGTCGAGTACCTGGAGGTTCGGAAGACGCAGGATGACCACGCGCACGTCGGTGATCGAGGTCAGCTCGTTGAGGAAACGCTGTGCCGCGCCGAAGAAGAGCGCGCCGTCCAGCCGGTAGACGAGGATCCGGTCGTGGAGCAAGGCCGTCTCGGTGGCGGCGTCGACGACCTCCGCCGGTGGCAGCGTCTCTGGAACCGCCGCGGCATTGCGAGCGACGTTGCGCAGCGCGAGCACCGCAGCGACGGCGACGCCGATCTCCACTGCGACGATCAGGTCGAACACGATCGTCGCGCCGGCGGTCGCCACGAGCACGGCGGCATCACCACGGGTGGACCGGAACACGGCCCGCACGTTGGCGAGCTCGACCATCCGCACCGCCGTCACCATCAGGACACCCGCGAGGGCCGCGAGCGGGATCTTCGACACGAGCCCGCCGCCGACGAACACGACCAGCACGAGCACCAGCGCGTGCACGATCGTCGCGACGCGGGTCCGCGCTCCGGCCCGCGCGTTGACCGCCGTGCGGGCGATCGCACCGGTGGCGGGCATGCCGCCGAAGAGCGGTGACACGACGTTCGCCAGTCCCTGCCCGAACAGCTCACGGTCGGGATCATGGCGATCGGAATCCGTCATGCCGTCGGCGACCTTCGCGGAGAGCAGGCTCTCGATCGAGGCCAGGGCCGCGACTGCGAAGGCGGCGCCGGCAAGGTCCGAGATCGCGGCTCCCGACAGCGTCGGGAGCGCGGGGAGCGGCAACGACGCGGGGAGCGCTCCGATGCGAGCCACGTCGAGGTTCGCGACCTCGGCGACGACGGTGGCGACCACGACCGCGACCAACGAGCCCGGAATCGATCGGTGGAGTCGTGGTGCGAACACCATGATCGCGCCGACGAGCGCCACCAGCCCCAGGGCGGCCAGGTTCGCCGAACCGAACGCGTCGACGACGGCCTGGGCCGCGACGACCACAGTCTTGTCGCCGTCGGGCTTGGGTACCCCGAGCGCGGCCGGCACCTGCTGGAGAAAGATGATCACGGCGATGCCGACCGTGAAGCCTTCGATGACCGGCCACGGGATGTAGGCGAGGTAGCCGCCGAGACGTGCGAGCGCGGCGACCAGGATCAGGGCACCCGCCATCAGACCGACCACGAAGACCGCGTCCCGCCCGTAGCGGGCGACGATCGGGACGAGCACGACGGTCATGGCGCCAGTCGGTCCCGAGACCTGGACGTTGGAGCCGCCGAAGATCCCGGCCACGAGCCCGGCGACGATCGCGGTGACCAGGCCGGTCTCGGCACCGAGCCCCGTCGTGATCCCGAACGCCAGTGCGAGCGGGAGCGCGACCACACCGACCGTGATCCCGGCGACCACGTCGGCGCGCCACGACGTCGAGAAGCCGGCGTAGTCGGCGCGCCGTGGCAGCAGGCGGCTCACGCGCTCGACCGCGGCCGCGGCCCAGGGGCGCGGGCTCACCTCGACCCGGAGGCGGCGCGAAGGTCGGCGAGCAGGTCCTGGGTGTCGGCGAGCGAGTTGATGAGCACACGCTTGGCCGCCGCGAGCACCTTCACGAGCTCGGGGTCGCGGATCGCGTAGAAGACCGAGGACCCCTGCTTGCGTGTGGTCACGAGACCTCCGTGGCGGAGCACCCCGAGCTGCTGGGACAGGTGCGGCGGCTCGATCCCGACCAGCGGCTGCATCTCACCCACCGAACGTTCACCATCGGCGAGCAGCTCGAGCACCCGGATCCGCGCCGGGTGCGCCAACGCCTTGAACAGCTCCGCCTTGAGCTCCGAGATCGGGACACTGACCGTGACGGCGGCGCCCTTGCCCATGTGCACTCCTAATGGTGTGCGAATCTTCGCAATTGTAGAACTCGAACATACGTCCTTCCCGTCCGGCACGACGAATCGCGCCGGCCCGGTCGCGGTCCCGACGACCGGCAGTCGAGAACCAGCGGGCATGATGCGCCGGTGAACCGCCTCGCAACCGAGACCAGCCCCTATCTCCGCCAGCACGCCGACAACCCCGTCGACTGGTACCCGTGGGGTGAGGAGGCATTCGCCGCCGCGGCCGAGCGCGACGTCCCGGTCCTGCTCTCGGTCGGCTACTCGTCGTGTCACTGGTGCCATGTGATGGCGCACGAGAGCTTCGAGGATCCGGACGTCGCCGCAGTGATGAACCGGCTGTTCGTGAACGTGAAGGTCGACCGGGAAGAGCGCCCCGACGTCGACGGCATCTACATGAATGCCGTGCAGGCGATGACCGGACAGGGCGGCTGGCCGATGACCGTGTTCCTCACCCCGCAGGCACAGCCCTTCTTCGGCGGCACGTACTTCCCCAAGGGCGACTCGCACGGTCGTCCCGGGTTCGTGCGTCTGATGGAGGCCATCGATGGCGCGTGGCGCAACCAACGCGAAGACCTCCTGGATCAGGCCGGGAAGCTCCGGGAGGCGATCGAGCGCTCGGCGACCCTCGACGGTGGTGGCACCGACGATCCGACTCCCGAGATCCTCGAACGCGCACTCGCGAGCGTCGCGCCGCAGTTCGATCCGCGGTTCGGCGGGTTCGGACGGGCGCCGAAGTTCCCCCAGGCCATGACGCATGACTTCCTGCTCCGAGCGAGCCTGCGAGATCCCGATCCCCACATCGTCGAGATGGTGACGGTCTCCCTCGACGCGATGGCCGCCGGCGGGATGTACGACCAGCTCGGTGGCGGCTTCCACCGCTACTCCGTCGACGACTTCTGGCTCGTCCCGCACTTCGAGAAGATGCTCTACGACCAGGCACTGCTCGGGGCGACCTACCTCCACGCCTGGCTCGTCACCCGCGAGCCTCGGTACCAGCGCGTGGTGGAGGAGACGATCGGCTACGTGCTGCGCGACCTGCACCATGCCGAAGGCGGCTTCTTCTCGGCCGAGGACGCAGACTCCGAGGGCATCGAAGGCAAGTTCTACGTGTGGTCGCTCGATGAGATCCAGGCCGTGTGTGGTGATGACGCGCCGGAGGTGATCCGCTACTTCGGCGTCACCGAGAGCGGCAACTTCGTCGACCCCCACACGCAGTACTCGGGCACGATCCTGCACGCCGTCGACCGGACCGAGGACAGGCCCGACGCCGTCCGGCGCGCCATCCCCCGCCTGCTTGCGGCCCGCAACACACGGGTGCGCCCCGGACTCGACGACAAGGTGCTGCTCGCGTGGAATGCGCTGTTCCTGAACACGCTCGCGCAGGCGGCTGCGGTATTCCGGCGGTCCGACTGGATGGACACGGCCCGAGCCAACGCGCGCTTCCTGCTGCGCGCGATGCGCCGCGACGACGGGCGCCTCCTACGTTCGTGGCAGGGCGGCCGGGCCGCGATCCCGGCGTACGCCGAGGATCACGCGGCTCTCCTCGAAGCGCTCGTCACCCTCGCCGAGGTCGACGACGTCACCTGGCTCCCCGAGGCTCGCAGCGTCGCGGACGCCCTGCTCGCTCTCTTCGCCGACGACGAGCGTGGCGGATTCTTCACGACGGGCGTCGATGCAGAAGCGCTGATCGTGCGTCCGAAGGACGTCCAGGACAACGCGACGCCGGCGGAGAACTCCCTCGCGGCAAGCGGACTGCTGCGCCTCGCCACCCTCACGGGCGAGGCACGCTACGAGGAGCCCGCCGCGCGCTGGCTGCGCTCCATGGCACCACTGCTCGGCGACCATCCCAGCGCGTTCGCGTACCTGCTCGGCGCGCTCGAACGCTGGCTCACCCCGTCACTCGAGATCGCCATCGTGGGCGAACCCTCGGATCCGGCGACCGAGGTGCTGCGCGCCGAGGTGACGAGCCGGTTCCTGCCCAACGCGGTGCACCTCGCCGCGGCGCCGGGCAACGGCAGCGACCTCTCACCGCTCCTGGCGGACCGCCCGCTCGTCGACGGCCGCCCGACCGCATACGTGTGCGAGCACTTCGCGTGTCGAGCCCCCGTCACGACGCCCGAGGCGCTGGCGGGGCAGCTCCCCTGATGGGAGGCCTGCTACTTGGCGGGTTGGAGGCCGTCGGCGAGGTGCTCGGCCATGGCCCAGCCGTAGGCGATCATCGCCTCACCCTTCGCCGGGTCGATCACGCCGACGAGGTCGGCGGCGGCCTTGCCGCCGAGCTTCACGTGGCGGGTGTCGAGGACCGGTTCGACGCCCTTGCCCTTCTTCACCTTGAACGCGCGGTCGTCGTAGCGGGCGTCGCACCCGAACCGGCGGGCGAGGCGCCGGCCCCAGGCCCGCTCCTCGCCGTTCGGGTCGTACCTCGGGCGCGGACACACATCGATCAGCACGGTGAACTGTGAGTACGCCGCGGGGTGGGCGATCCGCCCGGCGACGAGCACGTCCTCGTCGGGGAACGAGATCGCAGCCCGGCGGTAGAGCTCGCCGACGAGACCCTCGAGGGTGGTGCGGGCATTGCGGCTCTTCCGAACGGCACCGAGACCCCAGAGGATGCACGGGGTACCCCCCACACGCTCGAGCGAGCCGAACAGGAAGCCGTGGAGCTCGTCGTCCTCGGTGCAGATCGTGACCAGCGGGAACTGCTCGACCGCGGTGTCGAGGTGCGCGTCGACCAGAGGGAGGCCGACCGTCTGAACGAACTGGCCGAGCTCATCGAGCTCAGCCGGCTTGAGTGAGATTGAATCGCGGGACTCGACCGCCATGAGACAACCATTGTTGCCGATCTGACCCTCCGGCGGCCAGTCGGCATCACGAACCTCATCTGGCTCTTACTCCACGCGGATCCCACGCCTTGCCGGATCCGGCTCCGGGATCTTGGGGTCCAGATGCCGCAAGGTCTCGACCAGCAACGACGAGACGGCCACGTCACGGACCCAGTTGCGGTCAGCAGGCACGACGTACCAGGGCGCATGCTCGGTGGAGGTCTCGGTGAGCGCCTCTCAGTACCGGATCTCAGCACAGACCGCGTAGTGGTCGGACGCCATGACGCCCTCCACGGGCTCGACCCCCTCGAGGCGAGCGCTCAGGATCTCGCCCCGGGCCTCGGCGTGCGGGTACCCCACGAACACGAAGTCGATGCGCCGATCGGGTTCGGGGTCGGCGGCCGTGAACGGGTTGAGCCTCGACCACGTCCAACCCGGACCGCCGTCGCCGGCCACTCGCCATGCATCGAAGAACACGAGCTTCGGGGTGGGTACCGCCGCGTCACCGGTGAGCAGGCGGATCTCGGCCGAGTCGGGCTCGGCGTTGAAGTCGCCGCAGAGGATGGCGGGGCAGCCGCGCTGCTCGCGAGTCTCGGCGATGAACTGGCAGACGGCGGCGACCTGCTGCTGACGCACGTGGCTCTGGTCGAGGCGCCAGTTGAGGTGCGTGCAGAACACCTCGAACGGTCCGCGCGGACCGTCGATGTCGCCCCGCAATACCCCGCGCAGCTCGTCGAGCCCTGGAGGGGCCGGAAGCGCGATGGCGCGTGCGCCCGTGATCGGCCACCGGGACAGCACCGCGTTCCCCATGCTCTCCTCGGCGAGGTCGAGCCCGAGCCCGGCGGCGTACACGTGTCGATAGCCGAGCGCGTCCGCGATCACCTTGGCCTGCGACTCGCCGCTGCGTGTCTCCCAGACCTCCTGGAGACACACCACGTCGGCGTCGACACGGCGAAGGGTCTCGAGGATCGCAGGCTGGCGCGCCTCCCACGGTCCGAAGCGCCACCACAGGTTCCAGGTCAGGATGCGCATCCGGGTCTCGACGCGCGGTGGTGGCTCCCACCCTGCGGTCACCGACGGGAAGGTCACGCACGGCACACTACCGGCGACCCGTTGTGCACCCTGGCCTAGTCTGCGCCTCGTGGCGCTCGACGTGAACCTGCTCGACGGAGCCTTCTACGCCGGCGACCCCTATCCCACGTACCAGAAGCTGCGCGACGAGGCGCCGGCCTACTGGGACCCTGTGCAACGCATCTGGGGGATCAGCCGCTACGACGACGTCGTCGAGGTCGAGAAGCGTGCGACGCGCTTCACGTCAGCGCACGGATCGCGGCCGCGTGTTCCTGCTGACTACTCCATGATCAATCACGACGACCCGCTGCACCAGAACCAGCGCCGGCTCGTCGCCCGCCGATTCACGCCGCGCTCGGTCAAGGGGCACGAGGACCACGTGCGCGGGATCGTCACCGAACTGATCGACGCGGTCGAACCCGCCGGCACGGCCGACGTCGTCCACGACCTCGCCGCGCCGCTCCCCGCCCGCGTCATCTGTGAGCTCCTCGGCTTCGACCGGTCACTGGCACCCAAGTGTCGGGAGTGGTCCGAGCTCACGATGCTCGAAGGCGGCCAGTACGCGACCGACGGGAGCGAGCGGCCCACGAGCGATACCACCATCACCGCAGTCCTCGAGTTCGCCGGCGCGGCCACCGAGCTGCTCCAAGCTCGACGACGCGAACCCCGGGACGACCTGTTCTCGGTCTGGGCGCACGCCGAGGTGGAGTTCCCCGACGGTACGAGGCGCGCGCTCAGCGACGACGAGATCGTCCACGAAGCCCTCCTGCTCCTCGACGGCGGTGCCGAGACGACCCGCACGGTGATCGGCACGATGTGCCTCGAGCTCATCCACCACCCGGCCGAGCGCGCCAAGCTCGTCGCCGGTCCGGCCGTCCTTGGCGCCACCGGAGTCGAGGAGTTCATCCGCTGGGTGACTCCGATCCTCAACATGCGCCGCACGGCCACCGAAAATCACGAGCTGCACGGCCAGACGATCCACGCCGGCGACGAGGTGCTCCTCATGTACTCGTCGGCGAATCGGGACGAACGCGTTTTCGAGGATCCCGAGACTCTCGACGTGACCCGCGAGCACAATCATCACGTCGCATTCGGGTTCGGGACGCACTTCTGCCTCGGTGCGTCGCTCGCGCGCCTCGAGATCCGGGTGATGTTCGAGGAGCTGCTGCGCCGAATCCCCGACATGCGTCTGGTTCCCGGCGCGGAGCCCCATCGTCTGGCGTCCGCGTTCGCCGTCGGCTACGACACGATCCCGGTGGAGTTCACTCCCACGCGCGTCTGACCGATC
>Ga0209048_10004865_pt1 | contig 12780 bp, 11 predicted proteins | sample FrelakmetCRP12CR_FD_187146 | JGI IMG/M metagenome (GOLD analysis project Ga0209048, IMG submission 187146) | Freshwater lake sediment microbial communities from the University of Notre Dame, USA, for methane emissions studies - CRP12 CR (SPAdes)... | ecosystem: Environmental > Aquatic >... | reverse complement strand
CCAACCCGTCGGATACTTCCACAACCACTTCGAATGCCGCACAAGGCCAGGGAGCGCCAATCGGGACAATGTCATCCGGGCAGACAGGAACCGGGACTTCGGGAACGCAATCAATAATTGCTCCGGTATTTCTTGTGGGAGGTCAGCCGGCCAAGCCCGATGAGACCAAGGGGACGACGGACGCACCCGGCGCCAAGGGGCAAGACACTCAGCCTGCCGTACCGGATACAACTTCTGCTCCCGGAACAAGCCCGACCACGATGGCGAAAAATATCGAAAGTTCGCCGGCTGTTAAGGAAAATCCGTCGCGTTCGAGCACGCAAGCGCGAAATATCTATAAACAGAAAAGCGTGCTCGAGCTTTTCCAGGCCAACAATGGAGAACGGACGGCCAGGGCACTCATCTCGCTCTTCGAGCAGGAAAGTTTCATCGGCTTCCGGCAGGAGCCGTCTGTCGCGCTGTCGGACGGCAGATCGGTTGTAACGGTGGTATTCATATCCACGCCGGGAGAGAAGACGTCTTCCGATCTGGCGGTCATGGGAGCGCGGTTGCTCTCCCTGAAGAGAGACCCGGACAACACCAACACCTGGGTCGTCAAACTGGCGCCGGAAAAAGGCGCATACCAGGCAAGCCTCGCGGTCTCCCAGGGCGGGCTGAAAATGGTATATCCCCTGACCATCGCACCAAAGATCAATATTGGTCCGGCACGATCGGGAAAGGTGAACGAGGCCGATTTCGAACGTATGCTCAAAGAACGCAGCAAGTCGAAGTCGTCCGCATCCGGGGCGAAGGGTGATGTCCGGCAAGACCCTCTCGATGATTATATTCTTACTGCAAATTATCTTGTAGCCGTCAGGAAGGCAGAAGTCGTAAAATAACCAATATCAGGCTTCCTGCAGATGACCCACGAGCAGGCGCAGGATGGAGAAGGGGAGCTGAATGACATGGACTTGAGATCTGAAATCAAAAAATACATCATCGAGAACTTTCTGTACGGCGAGGATGATAATACGTTGGGCGATGATGTCTCCTTTCTGGAAAACGGGATTATCGACTCAACCGGCGTGCTTGAACTTGTATCTTTTGTGCAAAATACTTATGCAGTTAAGGTGGCGGATGAAGAACTTATTCCTGATAATTTTGATACCCTGAGCAAAATAGAAGCTTTTATTATGAGAAAGAAAGAAAACGCAACATATAAACATATTGATGCTTCCCAGGAAAGTGCCATCGTCAGCTAATCCCCATTAATATGCTACACACAATTATTTCGCAAAGAGCTTCACAAACACCCGAAAAGGTCGCAGTTATTCAGGGACAGAGGCGTATTACGTATGGAGAGCTGGAACTGAAGGCATCTCGACTTGCAACATTTTTCGTTAATACAGGGTTGCAAAAAGGAGACCGCATTGCTATTCTGAGTGAGAATTCACCAGAGTATATAATTGCATACATCGGCATACACAAAGCGGGGGGGATCGCGGTCGACATTAATTATCAAAATACCGCCCGTGAAGTTCAGAAAATCATAAATCATTGTTTACCAGTGGCCCTTATTGCCGAACGGCGGTACCTTGACGGAATAGAAAGTTGTGTTGCCGAATCACCTTCAGTGCGGACGGTTATCGGGATAGATCGGCGGTCGAAAAGGCCCGCTTCACCTCCAGAGCGGATGAGTACGGCTTCCGGGCATCTCCAGTATAGAGCGTTCGATGACGTTGCTCAAAGCGACGCCGGATGCGGCGTACTACCGGTAATGGGTCCCCATGATACTGCCGCCATCATCTATACATCCGGCACGACCGGTGATCCAAAAGGCGTCATGCTCTCTCATGACAATCTATTGTCAAACGCCTCTTCAATCATCAGTTATCTTCACCTTACCGAGCATGACAAAGTCATGGTGATGTTACCGTTCTGCTATTCTTATGGGAAATCATTGCTCACCACCCATCTTCAGGTGGGTGGCGCCATGGTCCTCGAAAACAGCTTTATGTATCCGGATGTCGTGCTGAAGAAAATTATTGAGGAGGAGGTAACCGGATTTGCCGGAGTGCCATCCACCTTCGCAATCCTCCTTAACCGGTCAGCAATTCGAAACTACGGGTTTCCGAAATTGCGGTATGTAACGCAGGCAGGAGGGCCGATGCCGCCGCAACATGCTCAGGAATTAATTCAGATCCTCCCGGACACCAGTGTATATATTATGTATGGACAGACAGAAGCTGCACCAAGATTAACGTATCTTGATCCTCGAGACGTGATCAGAAAAGCCGGATCTATCGGCAAAGCCATACCGGGAGTGACGATCGAATTGATAAAAGAGGGAGGGATTCCCGCGATAAAAGGTGAAGAGGGAGAAATAGTCGCCAGCGGCAGGAACATCATGATCGGATATTGGAACAATCCTGAACAGACCAGGAAGGTGTTAAGAGACGGGAAGCTGTTTACCGGTGATATCGCAAAAATGGATGACGAAGGGTTTCTGTACATCGTTGGGCGGCAGAACGATATGATTAAGAGTGGCGCTCACCGAATTAGCGCCAAAGAAATTGAAGAGGTGATTCTTGGACTTCAGGCAGTACATGAAGTTGCCGTTATCGGGGTTGAAGATCATATCCTTGGGGAGGCAATAAAAGCCTTTATTGTCCTCAAGGAGGGCGCAAAACCGGATGCACAAGAGATACAGCGTTATTGCGCTGCTCGGCTCGCTTCCTTCAAAGTGCCAAAAGAAGTTGCTTTTGTCTCCGACCTTCCGAAAACGAATTCCGGCAAAGTACGCAGACATATGCTGAAGCGTCCTGAAACATATACGCATTTACAAACGTCAAGAGAGGATGCGCTGAAAACATAATGAAAATCTGTACGCAATGCATATTACCCGAAACCTTTCCTGGTATTAGTTTCAGCACAGGAGGTCTTTGCAGCCAGTGTCAGAAGTTCGATGCAAGGGAAACGAAGCTTTCCGAGGATAAAAAAAAATACGAACAAAAATTCCTCGATCTTCTGGATAATCTGGGCATGCGAACCAAGCACACCCCTTCAACTGTCGACCATTATACATACGATATTTTAATGGCTTACAGCGGCGGAAAAGACTCCACCTATACGATGAGTCTACTCAAAAAAAAATACCATCTGAAGGTGCTGGCTGTAAGTTTTGACAACGGGTTCCTGTCGCCTGCGGCGGTCGAGAACATCAAGAATGTTACAGATAATCTCGCTATCGACCACGTTTATTTCAAACCGCAATGGGATCTTTTGAAAAAGATCTTTCTGGCCGCCGCAGAACGTGAACTGTATTCAAAAAAAACCCTTGAGCGAGCCAGCACGATCTGCACCTCCTGCATCGGTCTCGTTAAATCACTATGCTTGAAAATGGCCGTGGAACAAAATATTCCGATGATCGGCTTCGGCTGGTCTCCGGGACAGGCGCCGATTGAATCCTCGATTATGAAAAACAATCCATCGCTCGTACGGATGGCTCAGCAGGTGATTCTTAAGCCTTTGCGAGAAATCGCCGGAGACGTTATTGGCGCCTATTTTCTTCAGCAAAAACACTATGAATCTGCTGAACAGTTCCCCTATAATGTCCATCCCATGGCCTGGGAATATTATAACGAAGAGATGATTGTACATGACATTCAAAAACTCGGATGGACTGCCCCAAAAGATACGGATAGCAACTCTTCCAACTGTTTGCTCAATGCCTATGCAAACGACATTCATCTCAAACGCTATCAGTTCCATCCCTATGTTTGGGAAATAGCAAATATGGTGAGAGAAGGAGTTATGACGAGAGACGAGGGCTATGCCAAAATATACGGAGAGCAAGATAAAAATCTTATTAATGCGGCAAAAAAGAAGTTGGAAACTTGAATCGTGATGGTTCTATTAAAGGGAGTCATTCTGGTACCGCGACATGATTAACGCACTGACAATCGATGTAGAAGATTACTATATGGTCTCAGCTTTCGCGGATGTCGTAAAATTTGAAGACTGGCCGAGGTACGAAAGCCGCGTAACAAGGAATACCCATGTTCTCCTTGATGTGCTCAACGAGTCTGGAGTTAAGGCTACGTTCTTCGTCCTCGGATGGATCGGAGAACGCTATCCGGACCTGGTTCGCGATATCCATGCGGCAGGGCATGAGGTCGCCTGTCACGGATATAATCACCGCCTCATATATCATTTGACCCCCGAACAGTTCAGAGAAGATGCGCACAAGGCCAAGGGAATCCTGGAAGATATCATTGGAACTCCTGTTATTGGATACCGGGCCACAAGTTATTCAATAGTGAAAAAAACACTCTGGGCACTTGATATTCTTATCGAGGAAGGATTTCTCTATGACTCCAGCATATTTCCGATCCATCATGACCGATATGGAATCCCGGGGAGCGATAGATTCTCCCATACTATCCGGAGAGAGTCTGGAACATTGAGGGAATTTCCGCCATCAACGTATCGTGTCTTGAATCAGAATATTCCCGTAGCGGGCGGTGGTTACTTCAGACTTTTTCCCGCGCGGATTACCAAGGCAGCGATCAAACAAATCAACGAGAATGAAAATAAAGCGGCGATAATATACGTCCATCCGTGGGAGATTGATGAGAGCCAACCCAGACTGAAAAGCAGTTTGCTGTCGAAATTCAGGCATTACGTCAACCTCCATACTACCGTGCCCAAGCTGAGAGCGTGCATAAAAGAATTTAAGTTCAATCCGCTGCGCAAGATGTACCACGCCGATCAAGATACAGGAAACGGATGATCACCCGAATAAAATTGGTGATGCGAACCATATTTGACATGCACTATGAATGATTTTGCCGTAGACATCATCGAATCGTTCACGCAGTGGGAGGAACTGTCTCAGCGCTGGAATGAGCTTCTCTCGAAGTCGAATGCTGATACGATATTTCTTACGTGGGAATGGCTGTTCTCCTGGGCTGAGAGCTATCTGGACGAGAAAAGAACATTATGCATTCTGACGGTCTCTAAAGATGACGAGATCGTTGGTATCGCACCGTGGTATATTCAGCATTTGAACATAGGACCTCTTACGGTAAAGCAAATTCAGTTTTTAGGAACGCCTGAGGCCGGATCTGATTATCTTGATGTCATTATCAAGAAAGGGCAGGAAAAGGCAGTCACTCACTGCTTGTACGAGTTCCTGTTGAAGGATGCATCACGCCGCTGGGATTGCTGCACGCTGCAGGATATTCCGTCGAACTCTCTTTTTCTTCTGCACTTCCTGAGTAAAATGGAGGATGACGGAAAATACGCGGAAATCAGCCGGGGATCGTTCTGCCCTGCCGTCATTCTTCCAAAGAAGGGCGAAGATCTGTTTTCGAATTATTCTTCTCATCGCAGACTGCAATACAGAAGACACCTCAAAATTCTCAAGAGCAAAGGCGATCTGAACTACTCTTCGTACAACGGAGAAAACCTCGGGCAAGCGCTCGAAGACTTCTGCGCTTTCTACGAGGCCAAGAATGAAAAACATGATAAAACGGTTCGACCGTTTCTGTCGAGGTATGCTGCACGAAGCCGCACAGGAAATATCCTGCATGCAGATCTACTCACTTCGAACGGCACACTGATAGCGGGGCTGCTCAACATGAAATACGGGGACACGTTGTCCCAGTACCTGATGGCAGTCGATAAAGGGCACAATCCTCAGATCAGTGTCGGGAATATTTTGGTCGGCATGTGTTTGAGCAAAACGATCGATGACGGGTATCGGGTCTACGATTTCCTGAAAGGACCAGAACCCTACAAATTCCATTGGGCTGAGGGCGGCAGAAGCTCGATCAACCTCTTTTTCTATAAGAGGAATATCGGGTCCGCCTACCTTGCCGTGGTGAAGTTCCTGAAGTACATGGCGAAGATCATTTTGCGATAAGGGAAAGGGCCCCGGCGGGCGGGACACTCCTTAAAACTGAGTTTCTCCATCAGCGTACATCCAGCGGATCGATCGATTCCAGAGTATCGTTACCGTGTCTGATTACTGTAATAAACCGATTACGATCCTGCCGCCGACGGAATATAACGATTGTGACAATTCGCTTATATAGTGAAAAGGATAGGGCGCCATGGGACTCCTACGTGATGAACAGTCCTGACGCCACGTGCTATCATTTGACAGGCTGGAAAGGTGTTATCGAAAAAAGCTTCGGTCAATCAACCTGGTATCTGCTGTCGGAGGATGAGGAAAAAAGAATAAACGGCATTCTGCCGCTGGTGCAGCTGAAAAGTTCCCTCTTCGGGAATTACGTTGTCTCCCTCCCGTACTTCAATTACGGTGGTGTTTGTGCCGACAGCATCGAGATCGGTCGGCAGCTTATAGAGCAGGCCATCAGCCGTGCGCAGGCTGCGAACGCAAGGCATATCGAGCTGCGCCATACCCATCCGACAAACAACGGCTTGCAGGTAAAGACATCAAAGGTATCCATGCGGTTGGCCTTGACTCAAAGCTCGGACGATCTGTGGAAGTCCCTCCCGTCAAAACTGCGGAGTCAGGTGCAAAGACCCATTAAGGAAGGGATGTACGCGAAGCCGGGCAGAGAGGAGCATCTTGATGATTTTTATGCGATCTTCGCGGAAAATATGAGGGATCTCGGGACGCCGGTATATTCAAAAGAGTTCTTCAGAAATATTTTGAGAATATTTCCGGAATCATCCTGGATCTGTATTGTTTATTCAACCACGGGACAGCCTGTTGCCGCAGGCTTTCTTGTGGGATTCAAGGATATCATGGAGATACCCTGGGCATCCTCCCTGAGAAACTACAATCGCTACAGTCCCAATATGCTCCTCTATTGGAGCGTACTCAAGCTGTCCTGTGAAAAGGGATTCGGGTCCTTTGACTTCGGCCGCTCCACGCCGGGAGAGGGGACGTACCGCTTCAAAGAACAATGGGGGGCTGAGCCGGTACAGCTCTATTGGCACTACTGGTTGAAAAATGGGCAAACGCTGCCGGAGTTGAATCCGCATAATCCCAAATACCGTCTGGCAATCAATATATGGAAAAAACTGCCGATAAGCCTGACAAAGTTGATCGGGCCGGTTATTGTCAAGAACCTTCCGTAAAAGAAAGGTCAATATCCCGACAATGATGCAGAGCAGTGCAGGATTTTAATCCAGAGGGCTGTCGTATCCTATGAAAATTCAACACACCATATCGCCGGCTGCAGCGCCGCTGAAGATCAGAGACATCTTACAGGGATTAAGAGGCCTGGCGAAGCCGGAGGAATGCAGAAACAACATTGAACAAGAATTGAAAGATTACTTTAATGTGAAACACGTTTTTCTGGTTTCATCCGGCAAAGCGGCGCTGACGATCATCCTTCAAGCGTTAAAATCACTATCGCACATTAAACGACAGGTATTGATACCGTCCTACACCTGTTTTTCCGTGCCGTCCGCGATTGTTAAAGCTGGATTGGATGTCGCCCTGTGCGATATAGATGCCGGTCATTATGATTACAACTATCAGCTTCTTCATGATGCCGTAAATATCGATACGCTTTGTGTTCTTTCCGGGAACCTGTTCGGCATCCCCTCGGATGTTTCAAGGATCGTCGACATCTGCAAGGGCAAAGGAATCTATGTAGTTGAGGACGCAGCACAGGCGATGGGCTGCAAATACAAGGACAGGATGATCGGGACGATCGCGGACGTAGGGTTCTATAGTCTGGGTCGGGGGAAAAGTATTACGTGCGGCTCCGGCGGCATTATTGTAACGAATTCAGACGGCATTGCCTCCGCCATCACTAATATCTATCGTCAACTTGATGAACCGCAATTCAGGGAGGATATGGGAGAGTTGTTACAAGCAATTCTCCTGGCGATATTCATTCGTCCATCGCTTTACTGGTTTCCTGCGGGGCTTCCATTCCTGAAGCTCGGTGAGACGTTCTTTTACCGGGATTTTCCCGTGAAACGCCTCTCCGGCATGAAAGCAGGAATGCTCAGGAACTGGAAAAAAAGATTGGAAGAATACGATAAAAAGCGCAAGGAAAACGCATCGTATTATTGCAGCGCCTTGAAGCCGCTGATACTATCGGAAATGACCGCTGCAAACGCATCGTTACGTCTTCCTGTTATAGCAAACAGCCGGGAGATGCGAGACAAAATAATTTCGTGCTTGTCAAAACGAGGATTGGGAGTCAGCAGGATGTATCCGACTCCCATCAGCATGATTGAGGAAATTAGAGGTAACTTTACTGGAAAGACATATCCTGCCGCCCAGATGCTGTCAGATCGCCTATTCACACTGCCGATTCATCCTTTAGTGACTGAAAGGGAAATAAGAACTATTTGCGAATATCTGTGCGAAACTGCCGCTTCAGCCGAACTTATTTGTGGTAGAAATCATAGAGTTGTAATGAGAGTCTCGAAATCGTGATGATTGAAGGGGACTTATTATGCATAACACGAACACTCGTCTGACCTATCTCAGTTTGGTAGTTATGCTTGTACTGCCATGCATTGCTTGTAATGGAGGAAATATGGCTCACGGAACGGTTTCTCTTGCCCCGGTCAGCAACATTCCAGTATCTGCATGGCAGAAACTTGCTGAAAAAAAAATCTACTTTGGGCATCAGTCGGTAGGCTATAACATAATCGACGGATTGAAACATATCCAAAGAGAGCATCCTCAAGTGAAGCTTAACATTGTTGAAATTAAAAATGCTTCCGAGGTGGGCAGGCCGATGCTGGCACATTCCAGCCTGGGAGAAAATGAGGATCCTCGCTCCAAAATGCAGGCTTTTTCCAACTACCTGGAAACGGGGATAGGTAACAATGCTGATATCGTACTTTTAAAGTTCTGTTATACAGACATAACTGCATATAGTGACATCGATAAAATATTTTCAGAATACAAGACCACCATGGAGCGCTTGAAAAAAGAATATCCCCGAACAAAATTCATCCACGCAACGGTCCCACTTATGGTATCGAAAACATCGATTCGGAGCCTGGCAAAAAAAGTGCTGGGGAAAGAAGACCATAATATCAAACGAAATAGGTACAATGAGATGCTGAAAAAAGAATATTTGGGGAAAGAGCCCATTTTCGATATCGCACAGATAGAGTCAACGCGTCCTGATGGGTCTCGGTCCTCGTTTGCGAAACAGGGAACTACCTACTATTCACTGGCATCGGAATACACCGATGACGGTGGACATCTGAACGAGCAGGGACAACGTGCGGCAGCACAGGAACTCTTGGTAGAGCTCGTAAAACTCGTTCAGAAATAGTCACATGATCGCCGTTCCACGATACGCAAGCGGAGCACAATACTTCGTAAGCTCGAACGTAAATAGTCTCATATCGTTGCGACCACACGCATAAGAGAATGATGAATTCGGCGATCAAAGCATTGAAGCATACAATTTCGGATACAGTTCACGATGTATCATTCAAAACGGGCATATCACGGTATAAAACACTCAGAAGCCCGTCTGCACGAGTTATTATGTTCCACGGGATTGGAGGGCCGGACTGTCCAGCAGATATTTTTGAATCGCAAATGAGATATCTTAAGGAGAATTATCCGGTTATATCCCTAAAAAAAGCTTTAGCGGTGTCCTCTGATATAAATGATAAATTCAGAACTGATGTCGTTCTAACGTTTGATGATGGATTACGCAACAATTTTACGACTGCATACCCGATTCTGTCACGATATCAGTTGCCTGCCACATTTTTCGTATGCCCGGGGCTGATTGAATCACAAAAATGGCAGTGGGTGTATGAGATTGAGCAGAGATTATTAATTTGCAGTGAAATCGATTTGGAGAGCATTGGTAAGCTCTTTAATATCGTGTTACCGACAACGAAAGGTAACAACAGCAGAGATATTGTGGAAATATTAATTGACCATATGAAAACAATGGAAACCGAACATCGAATGAAGTTTGAAAATACCATACGTGCATTGACAAAGAACTTCGAAGCGACCTCTCTTCAGCGTGACTCGTTTGATACCATGAACTGGGACGAACTCTGTTCGCTGCCCCCTGATTTGGTTACTATCGGGTCCCACACGGTTAACCACCCCATTTTGACTAAAATACCTTATGAGGAAATGCGCTATCAAATTAAGGAAAGCAGACAATGGCTGGAGAAACGACTCAACCGGCCTGTAGAGTATTTCTGCTATCCTAATGGCAACTATGATGCATCAATCGTAAGTGTCGTAGCTGAAAATTATAAATCAGCAGTTTCAACGAACCCGGGTTTTTTTGATCATGGAGACGATGTTTATCAGATTAATAGAATTCCGGCTGCAGATAGTCTGCCGTTGTTTGCCTGGAGGATGTTCCGGCCTTGACAAATAAAAATGAAAAGGTGAGTATGGCATTCGCATCCAAGCCCTATAAGTCGACTGATAAGACTACCGCGCGTTTCCGTAAAAAAAATGAAATCAGCGCTTTTCAATAAAATAAGAGATCTCATAAAAAAAAGCATTGAGGATCCATCGTTCTTTACCTCCAATGCCGTGGGAATTATGCGGGGAACATGCTATCTGATTTATTATAATTACTTAAAAAGGAATATCAAGATCGGATTTCCCTTTATCGTTCATGCAAAGGTGAGAATTATCGGACCGGGGACGGTTTCCCTTGGGAAAGGGTGCAGGGTCATGAAAAATGCATTTAAAGGGCTGACGATTATCACGTTATCGACAAATGCAAAAGTAGTTATTGGAGATAAGTGCTTCCTCGGCGGCATAACGATACGCAGTTTCGGCACTGTGGAAATCGGTGATAAGACGATGACGGCAATTTCGTTGATACAAGACTCCTTTATTATTAATTATGATAAGCTCAACGATAAAACTAAGCAACGCCTTCCCGCTTCCAAAAGGATCTCCATCGGGATGAATGTGTGGCTGGCAGAAGGCAGTTTCGTCATGAATGACACTACTATCGGTGACGATTCGGTGCTTTCATCAGGGTCGTGGTGCCATGACGCCGCATACCATGACTATGTACTCATCATGGGAAACCCTGCGCGCAGCGCGATCCCGATCGAAAAACTATTGCGATTAAAAGGTGAACTATGAGGGAGTTCCTGGCACTCTTGAGAGGTCGGATTTTTATCTTTTCTTGCAACTTGACGGGTAAGAATGTTAAAATAGGCCGTGGATTAAGAATGTATAAGAGGATGAAAATTTTTGGCGAAGGCAGCGTCGTTATTGGGGAGAATTGCAGTGTCTGCGGTATCAGGGGGGATTCAAGCCAATATACCTGTCTTGAGACTCTGAGTCCAGCTGCAGTTATTCAAATTGGGAATAATGCCGCTTTATACGCAGCAAGATTAGCAGCAAGATTTAAAATAGTAATCGGTGACAAGGTATTGATTGAGGAAGCAGGTATCATGGATACGGATTTTCATTCAATTGCAAGAGACCGACAAGCACCGGTGAGCGAAACGGAAGATAAGTGCCGAGTTATGGTCGGAAATCGAGTGTGCCTTGGCGCCCGCAGTTCTGTTTTGAAAGGCACGACAATAGGAGATGATGTCATAGTAGCTCCTGGTTCTATCGTCACTATATCCGTAAAACCCGGATGCACGGTAGCAGGAAACCCGGCAAAATATTTAACATCTGCATAGAACTGATAATAAATATTGTCGGCGTGGAAAAGAATGAGCAGATATGACTCCTGCTTTTCAATCATCATCATTTCAGGTAATATTATCCAACGAACAGGGATTCAGGAATTGGTCAAATTGATAAATCAAGAGAATGCTATTGATTCAGGAGCAGTGCCGAGGATTATGACTGATGCTTCCGGCGATACGTTTCATTGGCAACATTCAAACGAATATGTCATAAATTATTTGTCTCAGAAAATCAGGGATAATATGACGAGATATTACCCTGATCTGGCCGCTGCAAAGATAACCGTTTCGGGACGGCCATGGGGAGGGCAGGAAACCGCAAGGACATTCAGATTTGAAATTAGATCGACTGACGTCTCCGCTCAACAGGTGGTTTTTAGCAAGCTCTGTCCGATATTTCCGACAATGAATCCTGCATTAATGGAATATGAAACACTCCGATTGCTTTATGACAAGATGCCACTGGTCCAAGAAGGGTGCTATGTTCCTCGTCCGCTCGATTATTATCCGGAGTTGAATGCATATTCAATGGAGTCTGTCGGTACAAGAAGCTTTAAGCCATACCTGCTGAAAAGCAATTCAAAACTTCGGAAAGATGATGCATTGGCTGATCTCTTCTCGATCGTAGGGCGGTCTGCAGCCTGGCTGCATGCATTTCATGCGATCACCAGGTCAAAGAAAGTCGCAAAATTTGAGCACAAGACGATTATCGATAGTATCAACGAGGATTTTAATTATCATTCCCTCAGAAACTTCCATTTTCAGAAAGATACGATACGTCAATTGGACCACGTGATGGAAAGACTGGCTTCACTTGACAATAACTATGATCTGCCCTGTGCCAAATGGCATTGGGATTTTACTCCGGGACATGTCTATTTGGACAATAATCGAATAAGTGTCATTGATATTCTGGGGGCTGATGATACGCCCATTTACGAAGATATCGGACGTTTTCTTGCATCTATGACGGCCATCAATAACTTTCCCTTTTACCCATTTTATGATTATCGAAGAGCTGAAGGGCCATTATGTAATCGATTTACAGAGTCCTACGCATCAGATACGGGGTATGACAAAGAACTTTTTCAATGTTTCACAAATATCTACAAATTAAAATACCTCATCATATGGTTTTTTTCA
>Ga0209048_10004864_pt1 | contig 12780 bp, 12 predicted proteins | sample FrelakmetCRP12CR_FD_187146 | JGI IMG/M metagenome (GOLD analysis project Ga0209048, IMG submission 187146) | Freshwater lake sediment microbial communities from the University of Notre Dame, USA, for methane emissions studies - CRP12 CR (SPAdes)... | ecosystem: Environmental > Aquatic >... | reverse complement strand
GATCCTGGAGGCCGGGCGCCGCCACTGGCTCGCCCGCACCCCGATGGGCTTCATGCTCACCCGCTACGAGGACGTCGTGGCGGTGCTCCGGGACCGGCGCTGGCACAGCGCCATCGCGAAGCTGACCGAGCTCAGTGGCGTCACCGACCCTGAGTTCCTCGCCCGTCGACGGTCCTCCATCTTGTCCACCGAGGGGGAGGAGCACGGCCGCCTCCGCCGCCTGGTCGCCCCCGCGTTCACGCCGAAGGCCGCCGACCGGCTCCGGCCCTACATGCGCGAAGTGGTCGGGCGGATCGTCGCTCCCTTCGCGGCGACCGGTTCGATCGAGCTGGTCCACGACCTCTGCGAGCCCTACCCGATCCCCATCATCTGCCGCCTGCTCGGCGCCCCCGAGGAGGACTGGCCGCTCTTCTCGCGCTGGGCCACCGACATCCTGCGGATCTTCAACGGGAACCTGAACGAGGACCTCCCGGCCATCAAGGCGGCCCAGGACGAGATCGACGTCTACGTGACCGACCTCATCGGCCGTCGCCGCCACCAGCCCGCCGACGACCTGCTGACGGATCTGATCGCGGCCGAGGAGGCGGGCGACCGCCTCAGCACCGAGGAGCTCGTCATCATGAGCGAAGCGGTGCTGATCGCGGGGACCGACACCACGCGCAACCAGCTCGCCTGCTCGGTGGCGCTGTTCACCTCCTACCCGGACCAGTGGCGCCTGCTCGCGGAGCGGCCCGAGCTCGCGGCGAACGCGGTGGAGGAGTCGATGCGGGTCCTCGGCGCGGTCCGGGCCACCGGGCGCTTCGCCAGCGAGGAGGTCGAGTACCGCGACGTGGTCTTCCCGGCCGGCACGCTCATCACCCCCAGCCTGCAGGCCGGCAACTACGACGATGCCGTCTTCGCCGACGCCGAGCGCTTCGACATCCAGCGCAGCCTCCCGAGCCCGCAGCTCACCTTCGGCAGCGGCATCCACTACTGCCTCGGTGCATGGCTGGCGCGGGCCGAGCTGCAGGAGGCCCTGCCCCTGCTGGCCCGGGCGATGCCCGACCTCGCCCTCGACGGCGACATCACCTGGAAGCCCAACATCGTGGGGATCTGGGGGCCGGAGCGCCTGCCCCTGCGGTTCACCCCGGCGTAGGCCGGCGGCACCGGCGCCCGGCGCGGCTGCGCTAGGAAGGGTGCTGTCATGGCCGCCATCGAGGTCGATGCGCTGCGCAAGTCCTACGGGGCCACCGAGGCGGTCCGGGGGCTGAGCTTCCGCGTCGACGAGGGCGAGGTGGTCGCCGTCCTCGGCCCGAACGGCGCCGGCAAGACCACCACGGTCGAGATCCTCGAGGGCTTCCGCACCCGCGACGGCGGCAACGTGAAGGTGCTCGGCTCGGACCCCGTCGACGGCGGCGTGGAGCTGCGCCAGCGGATCGGCATCGTGCTGCAGGAGTGCGGCGTGGAGCCCTACCTCACCGTGGCCGAGGTCCTGCGCATGCACGCCGGCTACTACCGGACCCCACGGCGGGTGGACGAGGTGATCGGGCTCGTCGGGTTGGGGGAGAAGGCCTCGGCCCGCGTGAAGACGCTCTCGGGGGGCCAGCGCCGTCGCCTCGACCTCGCGCTCGGGCTCATCGGCGATCCCGAGCTGGTGTTCCTCGACGAGCCGACGACGGGGTTCGACCCGTCGGCCCGCCGCCAGGCCTGGGACATCGTGCGGGGCCTGTGCGCGCTCGGCAAGACGGTCCTGCTCACCACCCACTACATGGACGAGGCCCAGGCCCTCGCCGACCGGGTGGTCGTGATCGCCAAGGGCGTCCTCGTCGCCGAGGGCCCGCCCGAGTCCCTCGGCGGGCGTCTCGACGCCCTGGCCACGATCCGCTTCCACCTGGAGACGGGCAGGGATCCCGGCCGCCTGCCGCTCGCCGCGACGGCCGAGCCGGGAGGGGCGCTCGTCGTCGAGACCGGTGACGTGACGCGGGCGCTCCACGCCCTCACCTCCTGGTCGCTCGATCGCGGCGTCGAGCTCGAGGGGCTCACCGTGACCCGGCCCTCGCTCGAGGACGTCTACCTGCGCCTCACGTCGCCCGAGGGGGGTGCGCCGTGACCGCCGTGCCGGCCGTCGTCGGGCGCCAGGTGCGCTGGGAGCAGCGGATGTTCTGGCGCAACCCGGCCTCGGCCGCGTTCACGTTCGCGTTCCCTCTGGTGTTCCTGGTGATCTTCACGGCCATCAACGGCAACTCCACGGTCCACATCCCGGGGGGCACCGTGAAGTTCGCCCAGTACTACGTCCCGTCGATCGTGGCGTTCGGGATCATCTCGGCGTGCTACACGAACCTGGCCTTCAACGTGTGCGTCCGGCGCGAGTCGGGCATCTTGAAGCGCGTGCGGGGAACGCCCCTGCCGACGTCGCTGTACTTCGCCGGCCTGGTCGGCAACTCCTTGATCATCGCCCTCATCCTCACCGGGCTGACGACCGGCCTCGGTGTGGTGGCCTACGGGGTCATCTGGCCGGGTCGCTACCTCGGTCTCGTCGTCACCGTCGCGGCCGGCGCCTTCTGCTTCTGCGCGGCCGGCGTGGCGGTGGCCACCTTCGTGCCGAACGAGGACGCCGCGCCCGCGGTGATCAACTTCCTGCTGTTCCCGCTGCTGTTCATCTCGGGCACGTTCGGCACCGTCGACAGCGGGTCCACGCTCGGTCGCATCGCCGCGGTCTTCCCCATCCGCCACCTGCTCCAGCAGATGGTGAGCGTGTTCAACCCCCGGTCCTCGGGGACCGGGATCGTCGCCACCCACACCGCGGTCCTGCTCGCCTGGGGCGTGGGCCTGCTCGTCGTCGGGACGGAGCGCTTCCGCTGGGAGCCACGCAGCGGCTGAGCGCCAGGCCGTTCGCGCCCGAGAAAGGGCCGTTGTCCCCGATCCACGCGTCGAGGGGCGGCGCACGCTGGAGCCATGAAGCGAACCTTGCCTGCTCTGGTCGGCCTGCTCTTCGTGGTTGCGTGCGGCAGCTCGGGCAAGAGCGCCGGGTCGTCCACCACGGCTGCACCTGCCACCACCACGGTGGTCACGACGGCCGCGACCACGACGGCGCCCCAACCGACGACCACCGCCCCGACTACGACTGCCCCGAACAGCACCGCGCCCACCGCGTCCACCACGTCCACGACGGCGGCCTGCGCGCCGTTCGGAGGCACGGGTGTCGTCAGCGTCAACTTCCCCCTGCAGATGAGCTCGCTCGTCGGCCAGAACATCCGCACCGGCGCCCAGGCCTGCTTCGAGCGGGTCGTGATCGACTTGCAGCAGAGCAACCCCCCGGTCTCGAACGCCTTCCCCGGCTACGAGGTGCGCTGGGTCTCGAACCCGGTCCAGCTGAGCCCGAGCGACCAACGGGTGACGATCAGAGGCGGGGCGGTTCTGCTGGTCACGCTGAACGCCTGGATGCCGACCATGGACAACCAGGGCTACACCGGGCCCGCCCAGCTGTTCCCGACCAACGTGAGCAAGATCAAGGAGCTGCGCCGGGTCCAGAACTTCGAGAGCGTCAGCCAGTGGGCCATCGGGGTCGACACGAGGCGCAACTTCCGGGTCTCGACCCTGTCGGGTCCGCCCCGCCTGCTGATCGACATCCAGACCTCGCCCTAGGGGTGGCCGAGCCCCACGGTCGTGCACGGGCCGTTCGCGCCCGAGAAAGGGTCGTTGTCCCCGGTCGAAGCCGGGCTGGGCGGCCCACGCTGGTTCCGTGAAGCGACTGCTGCCTGCTCTGGTCGGCCTGCTTCTCGTGGCCGCGTGCGCCAGCTCGGGCAAGAGCGCCGGGTCGTCGACCAGCACCCTCCCGAGCACGACCCTCCCGAGCACGACCGTCCCGACGACGGCGGCCCCGAGTTCGACCGTTCCGACCACGTCCCCTGCGACCACGTCCCCTGCGACGACGACCGCCGCGACCACGACGCCCGCCTCGACGTCATCGACGACGGCGGCCTGCGCGCCGTTCGGGGGCACCGGCGTGGTCAGCGTCAACTTCGGCCATCTGAGCTCGCTCGTCGGCCAGAACATCCGCAGCGGCGCCCAGGCCTGCTTCGAGCGGGTCGTGATCGACCTGACCCAGAGCACGCTGCCGATCCCGAACTCCTTCCCCGGCTACGAGGTGCGCTGGATCTCGAACCCGGTCACGCTGAGCCCGAGCGACCAGAAGGTGACGGTCAAGGGCGGCGCGGTGCTCCAGGTCACGATGGGCGCCTGGATGCCGACCATGGACAACCAGGGCTACACAGGGCCGCAGGACCTGTTCCCGACCAACGTGACCAAGATCCAGGAGTTGCGCCAGACCCAGAACTTCGAGGGCGTCAGCACGTGGGCCATCGGGGTCGACACGAAGCGCAACTTCCGGGTCTCGACGCTGTCGGGTCCACCTCGCCTCGTGATCGACATCCAGACCTCGCCGTAGCGCCCCACACGGCCGCCTCGTCGCGCGCCCTCTAGGGTCGTCTCCGATGGGCAGCGGACCGACCAGCCACGCCGCGATCGACCCCGCCACCGTCGACCGCCTGTTGACCACGACCCGCTCGGTGCGGCGCCGCCTCGACCTCGCCCGGCCGGTCGACCCGGCCGTGGTGCTCGAGTGCCTCGAGGTGGCCCAGCAGGCGCCGACCGGTTCGAACAACCGCTCCTACCGGTTCGTGGTCGTGACCGACCCCTCGAGGCGTGCCGCCCTCGCCGACCTGTACCGGCTCGGGCTGACCGAGTACGCGAAGGCCACCGCCGAGCTCAACGCCCGCGGGTTCGAGTCCAAGGTGGGCGTCACCGCCGACGACCGCACGAAGGCACTCGACGCCCAGACGAAGCGGGTCTTCGCCTCGGCCCGCCACCTGACGGCCCATCTCCACGAGGTGCCGGTCCACGTCATCCCGTGCATGGTGGGTCGCCTCCCCGACGCCTACGACAACTTCCGGGCCGCCGCGTTCTACGGTTCGCTGCACCCGGCGGTCTGGAGCTTCATGCTGGCGCTGCGGGCCCGGGGCCTCGGCTCGGTGTACACCACGCTGCACCTCGTCCACGAGCGAGAGGCGGCCGAGCTGCTCGCCATCCCCTACGAGACCGTGACCCAGATCGGGCTCGTCCCCGTCGCCTGGTACACGGGCGTCGACTTCGGGCCCGCCGACCGGGGACCGATCGACGAGATCGTCCACTTCGAACGCTGGGGCGGCTGAGCGCAGGAGACCCTCAGTGGCCCGCGGCGAGGCCGGCGGCCGCCAGGGCCACCCGCTTGGCCCGCTCGAGGTCGTAGTGCCGGCGCGACACGACCCGCTGGGCGTACCGCCCCCTCCGGCCTGGATGCTGGTCACGAAGTGCCCCCGTCGCCGGAGCGGTCCACGATGTGGGTGTAGACGTCGGGGTCCTCCTGCTTGCCCGGAGGCAGGCTGCGGTTGCCCTTCGCGTCGGTGATGCACTCGGTGACGCGGATGTCACGGCGCTTGGCCTCGTCGACGTAGGCGTGGATGCGCTCGACGTAGGCCGAGCCCGACGGCACCTTGCCGGCCGCCGTGGTCAAGGTCATGAGCGACTGGTAGGTCGTCGACGCGCTCTCCCTCGAAGTAGGTCACCCGGCCGTCGCGCAGCGAGTCCCTGTACTGCTCCCCGTCAGCATGGGCGGCGCCTCGGTTCGTCGTGACGTGCAGCATGCAACCGGCGGCGCCGGGGGGCAAGGGGCGCCTCGCTACGGTGTGTCGGTGGCCAAGCTCGCCGACCGCGTCTATGAGAAGGAGCTGTACCGGCTGCAGACCGAGCTGGTGCAGATGCAGGAGTGGGTGAAGGCCAGCGGGGCCCGGGTGGCCGTCGTGTTCGAGGGTCGCGACGGCGCGGGCAAGGGCGGCACCATCTCGCGCATCATCCAGTACCTGAACCCTCGGGTGGTACGGGTCGTGGCTCTCCCTCTGCCCACGGAGCGGGAACGGAGCCAGTGGTACTTCCAGCGCTACGTCGAGCACCTGCCCGCCGCCGGCGAGGTCGTGCTGTTCGACCGGTCCTGGTACAACCGGGCCCTCGTCGAGTCCGTCATGGGCTACTGCTCCCACGACGAGCACCGCCTGTTCCTGCGCCAGTGCCCGATCTTCGAGCAGCTCCTGGTCGACTCGGGGTTGCTGCTCGTGAAGTACTGGTTCTCGGTGAGCGACGAGGAGCAGGAGCGCAGGTTCCAGGACCGGATCAACAACCCGCTGAAGCAGTGGAAGCTGAGCGGGGTCGACCTCGAGTCGCGCCTGCGCTGGGTCGAGTACTCCCGGGCCAAGGACATCGCCTTCGTCCACACCGACACGCCCGAGTCGCCCTGGTACGTGGTCGAGGCCGACGACAAGCCCCGGGCCCGGCTCAACTGCATCGCCCACCTGCTCTCGAAGGTGCCCTACCACCACGTCCTCCAGGCACCGCTGGTGCTCCCGCCTCGCCAGCCGGACCAGGGCTACGTGCGCCCGGCCCGGGACACCTACACCTACGTCCCCGATCACGTCGCCTCGCTCCTGCGCTGACGAGCCCGGCAGAGGAGTCCGCCCGATGCCTGGGACGAAGCGCCTCCTGGCGCTCCCTCTCGGGACGATCGGCCCTCGAGCGTGGGACCTTCGGCGGGGTCGAGGGGCCGGCGCGGTGGACGAAGGTAGCCCCGATGCACCCAGCTCCCTCGGGCCGGCGACGGCCGGTGCGCCTCGTGGCGATCGTCTCGGCGGCGCTGCTGGCCGGGGCCTGTGCCGCGAACGGGGCGGGCTCGGCGCACCCGGGCGCGTCCTCGCCCACGAGCGCCTCGGGCGCCGTGGCCTCGGATGCCGTGGCCACCGGTGCCGTCGGCACCGACGCGACGACGGAGGTGGCGACCACCGACGCCGGGCCGATCCCCTCGCTCGATCCGGCTTCGCCGATCGCCCCGGGGTCCGACCCGTCGGTCCTGCCCGGTCCGGTGCTGATCGCCGACGAGGGCAACGACCGCCTCGTCGAGGTCGATCCGCGCGGGCGCACGATCTGGGAGTTCCCCCGACCGGGCGACCTCGCCCCCGGCGTCGAGTTCAAGGCCCCCGACGACGCCTTCTTCACCCCGGACGGCAAGCAGATCATCGCCACCGAGGAGGAGTTCTCGGTCGTGACCCTCATCGACCCGGCGACGCACCGGATCCTGTGGCGCTACGGGACACCCGGGCACCCGGGCAACGGCCCGAACGAGCTGTCGAACCCCGACGACGCCATCATGCTCCCCGACGGCCACGTCCTGGTGGCCGACATCAAGAACTGCCGGTTGCTGCTCACGAACCCCGGCTCCCAGGTGCCCGTGCGGGTCTACGGGGGCGGGAGCTGCCGGCACCGGCCCCCGGCCCGCTTCGGGAGCCCGAACGGGGCCTTCCCGATGGCCAACGGTCACTACCTCGTGACCGAGATCAACGGTGACTGGGTCGACGAGATGGACCTGAACGGCAAGGTCTACTTCTCGACCCACCCGCCCAAGGTCCTCTACCCGTCGGACTCGAACGAGGTGTCGCCCGGCGTCTACCTGACCGCCGACTTCTCCAAGCCCGGCCAGCTCGTCACGTTCGACGCGAAGGGCAACGAGCTCTGGCGCTACCGCCCCGAGGGGACCCAGGGTCTGAACCACCCGTCGATCGCGCTCCCGCTGCCGAACGGCGACGTCATCGCCACCGACGACCACAACCACCGCATCATCGTGGTCGACCCGACGACGAACCAGGTCGTGTGGCAGTACGGCGTGCGCGGCCACCCCGGGACGGCGCCCGGGTTCCTGAACGGCGTCGACGGCCTCGACCTCGCGCCGCCCTACTCGGACCTCGTCCGCCACGCCTCGACGATGGGCGTCCCGACGCCCTGAGCGCCGCCGCTAGCGTGCCCGCATGGCCACCGATGCGAGCACCCTCGTCACCCGCTTCTGCGCCGCGTGGGAGCGGATGGACCCCGCCGAGCTCGCGGGGTACTTCGCCGAGGACGCGGTGTACCACAACATCCCCATGGAGCCGGCCGTGGGCCGCGCCGCGATCGAGCAGCTCCTCGTCGGGATGAAGTCGATGATCTCCGCGATCCGCTTCGAGGTCCACCGCCAGGTCGCCGACGGGAGCCTGGTCATGAACGAGCGGACCGACCACGTGACCATGGGCGAGCGCACGATCGAGCTGCCGGTGATGGGCGTGTTCGAGATCGAGGACGGTCGGATCAAGGCCTGGCGCGACTACTTCGACATGGCCCAGTTCACCGGCGCCGGTTCCTGACCGGGTCGGCGGGCCCGGGCTCGAGGGCGACCCGGGCTCGTTCGGCGCGCGCCACCCAGGCGGCGGCGAGGAACGCGGGGATCGCCATGATGGCCGTCGCCGGACGGGCGCCGAACGCCCGCGCCAGGCCCCCGTCGATCAGCGCGGCGATCGGCCGGGTGCCGAGGAAGGCCACCGACCACAACGCCATGATCCGGCCCCGCTGGTCGTCGGCCACCTCGAGCTGGAGCATCGTCGTGGCCTGGGTCTGGGCCGCGAGGTAGCCGAACCCGACGACGCAGAGGGCGATCATCGCCACCCCGAGACCGGGCGAGACGGCGACGGCGACGGTACCGACGCCGACCATCGACGACTCGACCACGAGGCGTCGGGAGGCGCCCGACCGCCGGGGGGACAACGTGAACGCCGCCAGGGTCGCTCCGGCCCCGAGGGCGCCGAGGAGCCACCCGGCTGCCGCGGCCGGATGGCCGAAGGAGCGGGCCAGGGCCGGACCGAGGGTGTTGGCCGGGTCGGTGCTGAAGGCGACGGCGGCGATCACGACGAAGTACCCGATCAGGCGGGTGTCGGCGGCCACGAGGGCGATCGACTGGCGCAGCCCGGCCGGCCCCGTGGGCCTACGGTTGCGCCGCGGGGACAACGACGCCAGGGCCGCCACGAGGACCAGGTACGACAGCGAGTTCAGGGAGAACGACCACGCCGGACCCCATGCGGCGTAGACCACGGCACCGAGCACCGGACCGACGACCCGGGCCAGGTTGAACGTCGCGGAGTCGAGCGCGACCGCGTCACCGACCAGCTCGTCGGGCACGAGCGCCACCACCACCGCCTTGAGCCCCGGCGCGGCGAAGGCGGTCGTGACGCCGAGCAGGACGGTCATGGCGATCAGGACCGGGACGGTCACCAGCCCCTGCACCTGGAGCACCGCGAGCGACGCGCTGACCGCGGCGGCGCCGAGCTGGGTGAGGATCATCAGCCTCTTGCGGTCGAAGTGGTCCACGGCCCGCCCGGCCCACGGCGCCAGCGCGACGACCGCGGCGAACTGGCTGAACACCACGAGGCCGACGAGCACGGTGTTCCCGTGGCTCAGGTGGTCGACCAGGATCACCGACGCGATGCTCTGGAACCAGGTGCCGCAGTTCGAGGCGAGGTTGCCGATCGAGTAGATCGCCAGCGGTCGTTCCCGCAGGGCGAGCAGCGGTGAGCGGTTCGCCGCCGGCGCTCGGGGTGGTCGCTGCGCACCCGTTCGGCCCATCGGGGCCCACCGTACCGGCGGGTCAGCTCTGCAGGTCCAGCACCGCCGCAGCGAGCGACTCGAGCTCGGCCCGCCAGTCGGACGGGGGCAGCACCGGACGCACGACGAACTTCGAGAAGCCGGCGGTCACCCACCGGTCGACGGCCCGTCGCAGCGCGGGGACGCCGAGGGCCACGACGTCGCGAGGGTCGCCCTTGGTCCGTTGAACGGGGAGGACGGCCGGGTCGAGCGCCTCGAGGCTGTAGGCCAGGTTGATGCCGAAGTGCTCGGGCGAGATCGCCCGCCCGGCCGCAGCGGCGCTGTCGTCGACGACCGTCCGCCCGGCCACGGCCTCCTCGATGGTGACGAGGCCGGGGAGCCAGCCGTCGCCGAGTCGGCCGACCCGTTCGAGGGCACTGCGGGTCTTGCCGCCGAGCCACACCTCGAGCGGCGCCTGGACCGGGAGCGGTTCGATCGTCGCGCCCTCCACCTCCTGGCCGGCCCACAGCCGTCGCAGCACGGGGAGGTTGTCGTCGAACCACGACCGGCGGTCGCCGGCCGGCAGGCCCTGAGCCGCTCGCTCCGGGGCTTCGGCCAGACCGGGGACGAACGTGAGCAGCAGCCGGCCGCCCGAGAGCCGGTCCAGGTTGGCCAGGGCCCGGGCCAGGACCAGCGGGTTGCGCCCTGGCGCCACGAGGTGGGTCCCGAGCTTGAGCCGCCGGACGCGGGCGGCCGCGTAGGCGAGACCGACGAGCGGGTCGTAGGTACCGGTCAGGAACGTCTCGGGGAGCCACACCGAGTCGAAACCGAGCCGCTCGAGGTCATCGAGCACGGCGCCGTAACCGTCGAGGTCGAGAGCCCGCTGGCCGCCGATGGCGAAACCGATTCGCAGCTTCATCGCCGTCCTCCCCGACGGGCCACGCCCGTCCGGGCTCCAGCATGTCAGCCCACCGCTACGGTTCCCTCCCCGGGGTGCCGGTGGCACTCGGGCAGGGAGGTCGCGATGCCGAGCGAGCAGCCGTACGGGGGCGTGGTCGGGCGCACGTTGGAGGACTCCACGCCGTGGTGGCCGCCGCTCCCGGCCGCTCCGCCCGGAGCCCCGAACGTCGTGGTCGTGCTCCTCGACGACGTCGGCTACGCCCAGTTCGGCTGCTACGGCTCCGACATCGCCACCCCGACCTTCGACCGTCTCGCCGGCGGGGGCCTGCGCTACAGCAACTTCCACACGACGGCGCTGTGCTCTCCCACCCGGGCCGCTTTGCTCACCGGCCGCAACCACCACACCAACGGCATGGGCCGCATCGTCGAGTTCGCCAGCGGCTTCCCCGGCTACGACGCCACCGTGCCCAAGGACAGCGGCTTCTTGTCCGAGATCCTGCTGCGCAACGGTTACGCCACCTTCGCCGTCGGCAAGTGGCACCTGGCTCCGGCGACCGAGATGTCCATGGGCAGCCCCCGTGACCGCTGGCCGCTCGGGCGGGGCTTCGAGCGCTTCTACGGGTTCCTGGCCGGCGAGACCGACCAGTACCACCCCGATCTCGTCTACGACAACCACCAGGTCGACCCGCCCCGCAGCCCCGAGGAGGGCTACCACCTCACCGAGGACCTGGCCGACAAGGCCATCGAGTTCGTCAAGGACCTGCGCGCCGTCGCCCCGGCGAAGCCGTTCCTGCTGTGGTTCGCGCCTGGCGCGTGCCACGCGCCCCACCAGGCGCCCCGGGCCTGCATCGACGGCTACCGGGGCCGCTTCGACCAGGGTTGGGACGCGTGGCGTGAGGGCGTCTTCGCCCGCCAGCAGGGCTCGGGGCTGCTTCCCGCGGGCACCCGGCTCAGCGAGCGCCCCCACTGGGTCCCGGCCTGGGACTCGTTGTCGGCCGACGAGCGTCGCCTGTACGCCCGGATGATGGAGGTCTACGCCGGCTTCCTCGAGCACACCGACGCCCAGGTCGGGCGGCTCGTGACGTTCCTCGAGGCGCTCGGAGAGCTCGACGACACCGTGGTCGTGGTGATGAGCGACAACGGCGCCAGCGCCGAGGGCGGGCCCCGGGGCTCGTTCAACGAGAACTACTTCTTCAACTTCGAGCCCGAGAGCCTCGAGGAGAACCTCCGCCGCATCGACCAGCTCGGCGGGCCCGGGGCCAACAACCACTACCCGTGGGGCTGGGCCTGGGCGGGGAACACGCCCTTGAAGCGCTGGAAGCGCGAGACCCACGAAGGCGGGGTGTGCGACCCGCTCATCGTGCACTGGCCGTCCCGCCTCGGCCGCCCCGGCCAGACACGTCACCAGTACGTCCATGCCGTCGACGTGCTGCCCACCCTGCTCGAGCTGATCGGTGTCGAGGCTCCCGGCGAGATCAACGGCGTCGCCCAGCGCCCGATCGAGGGCGTGAGCTTCGCCCCGACCCTGGCGGCGCCCGAGACCCCGAGCCGTCACCGCACCCAGTACTACGAGATGCTCGGCTCGCGGGCGATCTACCACGACGGGTGGAAGGCGGTGGTGTTCCACCCGCTCCCGTTCGTCGCCTACGACGGCAGCGACCCGAACCGGCCCTTCGATGCCGACGAGTGGGAGCTCTACCACGTCGCCGAGGACTTCTCCGAGACCGTGGACCTGGCCGAGGAGCACCCCGAGAAGCTGCGCCAGCTCGTCGAGCTGTGGTGGTCCGAGGCCGAGCGCTACAACGTGCTGCCGCTCACGAACCGTCCAGGGGTCGGCGCGGATCGACGCTACGGGCGCGACCGCTACGTGTTCCGCCCCGGGATCGCCAGCCTCCCCCAGGCACTGGCCCCGAACCTGCGCAACCGCCGGTGGCGCCTCCTGGCCGACCTCGTCGTGCCCGAGACCGGTGCCGAGGGCGTGATCGCCTGCCACGGCGGCCCGGCGGGAGGGTGGTCCGTCTACGTCTCGGGCGGCCGCCTCCACTTCGTCTACAACCACCTGGGCGCCACCTTCACGACGGTCGGGGCCGAGGTCGCCGCCCCGGCGGGGCCGCTCACGGCCCGGGTGGAGTTCTCCCCGACCGGCGCCTTCCAGGGCGACGTCGACCTGTTCTACGGCGACGTGCCCGTGGGGCAGGGCCACGTCCCGCGGACCACGTTGCTGACCTACGGGGTCGAGGGCTTCAGCGTCGGCTACCAGCGCGGGGGCGCGGTCACGCCCGCCTACCGGGGCCGCTTCGAGTTCACCCCCGGGGCCCTGGAGCGGGTCGTGATCGAGGCCGACGGTGCCCCGTACCGCAACCCGACGGCCGAGGACCGCGCCGCGCTCGCCACGCAGTGACCGCCGCCGGCAGGCCCTGCTGGCGGAAAAAG
>Ga0209048_10004863_pt1 | contig 12780 bp, 10 predicted proteins | sample FrelakmetCRP12CR_FD_187146 | JGI IMG/M metagenome (GOLD analysis project Ga0209048, IMG submission 187146) | Freshwater lake sediment microbial communities from the University of Notre Dame, USA, for methane emissions studies - CRP12 CR (SPAdes)... | ecosystem: Environmental > Aquatic >... | reverse complement strand
CCGTAAAAACTGAAACAGCCCAAATGACCGAGGCCCCCTACTTTTTTGCCGTTATATTCGGCGCCATGGGCCTCAGCGGCATCCTCAACCACCCAAAAATGATTTCTACCCGCCAACTCTAAGAGGGGAGTCATATCGGCAGGATGCCCATAGAGATGAACTGGGATGACGGCCTTGGTCCGCCCGGTGATCCGTGATTCCACCTGCTCCGGGTCTAACGTCCAGGTCTCCTCACTGACATCGGCAAAAACCGGTCTGGCCCCGGCATGGACCACCACGTTGGCTGTGGCAATAAAACTTAAGGCCGGCACGATGACTTCATCCCCCGGACCGATCCCTAAGGTCACCAAGGATAGATGCAGGGCCGTGGTCCCGTTGGAGGTGGCGACTCCGAAGCGCGTCTGGCAAAATTCCGCAAAGGCTTTTTCAAAGGAAACGATATATTTTCCTTGGGAGGAAATCCAACCCGTATTCAGACAATCCATGACCAGGTCGATCTCCTGGTGATCGATCAAGGGTTCCATGATAGGGATCATTGTGAACCTCACTAAGGTAATTAACAGTTAAATTTACCCGAGCACTTGAAACTTTTCAAGCAAATTAAAAAGCCTGGTTTGTTGACTGACTTTTAAAAAGGATGGAACTTCGCGGTGAAGGGAACATTAGAACCTGGTTGCCCGTGAATCGGCCAACCAGGTTCCGATGGCGTTTTTTGGGGGATCCGGATGGATTTAAAAGCTGATGACTTTCCCCGCCACTTGCAGGCTGGTGACGATATCCAGCATATTGGTTGTTTCACCCACCTTTTTCTGTTCCAACAAGCCGAAATGATTCAGGCAGGTGCCGCAGACTAAAACCGAGACGCCCTGCCCGGCCAGTTCCTGGATAAGCGGCAGGGATTCCGCTCCCTCGATGGTCAATTTGACCCCGGAATTCAAAAAGACCAAGCGCCAGAGGCTTTTACCCATTTCCTTCAAGGTCTTCAAAAAATTGAGCATGAGCTGGCCGCCCAGGAAATCATCCCCCGTCCCCAATTTATCCTTGGAAATCAAGATGATCGTTTCTTGACCGCCCTGAATCAATTCCTGGACAACGGTTTCGCAGCCCGGTCCGCCCGCCCTCTCGGCGTTGATCTGAAAATCCGCTCCGAAGGCCTCCACGCTGACCCCGAAGCCCCGGCTGCTCAGGAACTTCTTGACGTTCTCCGCCGAAGCGGGATTGTCCACCAAGACCTGAACGCTGTTCAACTGGGGGTGATCCTCAAGGTAATCCCTGGTTTCGGTCACCGGCAGGGGACAGGACAGGCCCCGGCAGTTCAAAATTTCCATTACTCCCTCTCGAATAAATTGTTAAAATATTTTCTAAAATTGCTGCTTTATTTTATAGGGTGCGCCGGGGAGGGAGTCAAATAGGAAATTATACGAATATCAAGCCTATGAAATAGATTTTTTCTATCTATATTTTTTAGGAAGGGATCGGGGACGGTTCCCCGGCCACCGGCGCAGGAGATCGGGATTCGGAGGGGTCGGTCTTCTTCTGGGGAGGTTCCAGAAAGCTTTTCCCCCCAGCGAGTTCTTCCATAATGGCAAAAGAGATGTCCCGCGCGATCTCGCTGATCCGCTGGTAACTGTTCAGCAGTTCCAAGTGCAGGTTGCTGGTCTCCTCGCTTTCCTTAACACCTTCAGTCAGCCGATGGATGTGGTTCTGGCGGTATTCCCGGATGAGGGCGGCAATCCGGGGCTGGGCGGTTACCGCTTCTTCCGCCAGGTAAAAATCGTTTTGGACCAGACCCCTGTGGGTCAGGAGTACCTGGTCAATCACCCGGTGAATGGTATTCACCAATTCCGTTTCTCCTTGAGGGGAGAACTTGGACCTGTCAGCCAGCTTGGTCTCGATCCGGTATTTAATATCCCGTTCGATAATATCGCTGATCTTCTCCAAATTGTCCAAGACCTGGATCAAGCCAATGGCGTATTGGTGCTCCTCGGTACTCAGGGGCTGGCGCAGAACCTTGGTCAGGTAATCCACGGCGGCCTTAAAGAGCACATCCATCACCCTCTCCCGATAAGCGATACGCTCCAGGAATTGGGTTTTCCCCTGGGTGATGATTCTCTCGGTGTACCAAATCATGCGGAGCGCCCCGGCCGATAAACGAACCGTTTCCCGATGGGCTAACCCAATGGCCACCGCCGGTATAGTGATGACTTCCTCGCGCAAGTATCTGGGTTCCAGTTCCGGAATTTTTTTGTCGGGCACCAGCCATTCCAGCATCCGGCTTCCCCAGTTGCTGAAAGGCAGGAGTACGACCGCCAATCCGATATTATAAAAGGTGTGGGCATTGGCCACTTGGAAGGTCGGGTTGGAAGTCAGGGAGGCCAGGAAGGAGGCATACCCGGGCACCAGCAGGAAGAAAAGAACCGTCCCACCCAACTTGGAAAAAAAATGGGCCAGGGCCACCCGCTGCGCCTCTCGTCGAGAACCGATGCTGGACAGCAGGGCGGTGAAAGAGGTCCCCAGGTTGCATCCGAGAATAAGATAAATAGCCCCGGGAAGATCAATGAGCCGTAAGCTGGCCAGCACCATGATGATCCCCAGGACCGCCGCGCTACTGTGAATCAGAAAGGTGATGATGGACGAAGCTCCGATGGCGAGTATCGGGTATTGGCTGGCCAAGAGCAAGACCCTGGTGAACTCCGGAACCTGCTGAAGCGGGTGGAGGCTGTCGCCCACAATTTTTAGTCCGAGGAACAGCAGGCCGAAGCCCATGATCGCCTGCCCGAACCGGAGATGGCGGTCCTGCTTGGCGAAAAAAACGATCGGCGAACCGAGGCCCACTATAAGCAGGGAAAGTTCCGTAAATCTCAGGGCAATCAATTGCGCTGTGACCGAGGTGCCGATATCGGCCCCTAAGATCACCGGCAGGGATTGTCGCAGGGTGATGACGGCCGCATTGGACAAGCCCACCAGGATGACGGTGGTGGCCGTACTGCTTTGAAAGAGGATGGTCAGGCTGATCCCGGCCAGGACCCCCAGCAGCGGTTTCCGGGTGACCGACTCCAGGAGGTGACGCAGTTGCTTGCCCAGAATCTTCTGCAGTCCGTCCCCCATGACCTTGATCCCGTAGAGGAGGATGCCGATACCGCCGAAAAGGCCGAAGAGGATGGATACCCAGGAAACGGACACCGACCAGCAACCCTTTCTACTTGACGATCAGCACCGGGCACTGGGTGCTGTAAAGCACCTTCTGACTGACACTGCCGATAATAATACCCCGCAAGGGGCCGAATCCCCGGCAGCCGAGGATGATCAGATCGCATGGCCTCTTCTCGGCAAAATCAATGATCTGTTCCGCCGGGTCGCCGTAGTGGACTACCGTTTCCACCTGAACCGGCCTTTTTTTTAGCAGCTCGGCACAGGATGCCCGACCCTCCTTCAGGATCTCCTGCCCCTCCTTGAAGGTTTTAACCAGGGCAGCCCGTTCTTCGGCGCCAGCCTGATTCAGGTCGCTCAAGGGACCCTGAAAACGGAACCAGTCGAGGTCGCCGGTCGCCCGGGCTACATAAATCAGGGTCAAGGTCCCCGGGCCCTCCCGGTTCAGAATTTTAGCCCCCAGGAGGGCCGCCCGCAGCGAAAAAGGCGAACCATCCACGGCTACTAGTATTCGGGATAACACTCCGCCTCCGGTACACCGGGAAAAGGAAACGCTTCAGCTTTTAAAAAAGCTGAAGGACCCGATGGGGGCCCTCCCGGGTTCATGACCAATGGTAACAAAAGGCCCTAAGTCAAGATAGACTCTTAACGAGTCGCCCTTTTGACCTCTTTCCCTTGACTGTCAACCACCCTAAGTTGAATCGGCATGGATCCGATTAGATGGGTGGAACAGGACAAGCAGGGATCGTAGGCCCGAATGGCCGCCTCCACCCGGTTCAACATTCCTTCGGTCAAATTATTTCCATCCACAAACGTCTTGGCCACCATCTCCACGGCTTTGCTCATGGCCCAGTTATTGTGTCCGGTGGCGACAATCATATTGACCTTGGTCAGCATCCCGTGCTCATCGGTTTGGTAATCATGGAACAGGGTCCCCCGTGGAGCCTCCAGGCAGCCCACCCCCCGGCCGGTAAATCCATCGGGTTCGGCCCGCAGATTATTGGAAAGCACTTCGGGATCCAGGAGGATTTCCTTGGCCCGCTCAATGGCATACAAGGCTTCGATCATTCGGGCATAATGATACCATAAGGATCCCTCCACCGGCTGTCCCTCGTTGAGGGACTTGAAATACTGGAATTCCTCCTGAGCCAGCGGGGTCTGGATTTTTTCAGCCACGTTCAATCGCGCCAGCGGCCCCACCCGGTACGTCCCCTGGGGCCAACCGATCTTCCGCAGGAAGGGGAACTTCAGATACGACCAGTCCTCCACGTGCTCGCCGATGTGTTCCAGATAATCCGACCCCTTGAATTCCTCCTGCGGTTTACCGGCCTGATCGATCAGCCGCAGTTTCCCGGAAAAAAGCTGGAGCGCCCCCTCCTCGTCTACCATGGCCAGGTAGCCCGAGGGGAAGACGGCGAATTTTTCCACCAGCTCCTTATTCTCCTCAAACCATCCCCGAGCCAATTGGACGGCCATACGAACCACCTCGGTCGCTTCGTCGATGTGCCCCAGGAGATCTTCCCGGTCGCTCTCCGACAGGGGGGCATTAACCCCGCCGGGGATGGAATGGTTAGGGTGAATGCGGCGGCCGGAGATCCGTTTGATGATGTCCTGTCCGAAGGCCCGCAAGCGGACGGCCTTCAGGGCCAGGTCGGGATTGGCCTCAATCAAACCGACCACATTCCGGACGGCCGGGTCGGCATCAAATCCCAGGAACAAATCCGGGCCGGCCAATTCAAAAAAATGCATGGCGTGAGATTGAATAAACTGCCCCATATGCATCAGCTCCCTCAAGAGTTGGGCCGGTCGGGGCGGAACCGCCCCGATGATCTGATCGCAGGCCATGGCCGAAGTCAAGTGATGGCTCACCGGGCAGATACCGCAGATTCTGGGAGTAATTTGGGGCATCTCGAAAAAGGGCCGCCCCTCGGTAAATTTCTCAAATCCTCGCCATTCGTTTACATGAAGATAGGCCCGGTCTACGTTCCCCTGGTCGTCCAGGTGAATGGTCACTTTGGCGTGGCCCTCAATGCGGGTCACCGGTTCAATCGTAATTTTTTCCATGGTTCCTCCCGATTAATCATATTTTAAATATTCCCCCCCGGCCACCGGAAGGCGTCCGATCAAGAGCTCGCCGATCAGGTGGTAAATGGCCTCCGGCGAAGGCGGGCATCCCGGGAGATAGGCATCCACCTTAACCACCTGATCGACCGGCAGGACGGGGATGGGCCGACTCAATTCCGGCGATTGGGGGACGAAACCGTCGACCGTACTTTCCGTGTCCACATAGGCCCGTTTAAGGGCCTCATCCATATCAAAAAAGTTGCGCAGGGTCGCAATCCCACCCAAGACGGCGCAGTCTCCCATGGCTACCAGGACCTTGCACCGATCCCGCATCATCTTGGCCACCTCCAGGTTAGTGGTATTATTGACCGCGCCACTCAGGATCCCGACTACCACGCCGCCTTCCGGGGGATGTTTCAAATCGGTGATCGGGGACGAAGTAATTTTCACCAAATCCAGCAGTTGAACCAGCTTTTCATCCATGTCCAGGAGGGACATGTGACACCCGGCGCAATCAGCCAGCCAATCGGTCGCCAGGGTTACCTGGGCCGAAAAAAGTCCGTTTTTAGTCATACCTCTGTACTCCTTTTCTAAAACCCCGGTTAGGCCCTGCCTGACTAAAGGACCCGGCAGGAAGAAGGATTATATTAAGATGATCCCTTATCATAACAGGGCGGCCAACTGGGTAAAGACTTCGTTTTCGGGGACCATACCCTGCGGAATGGGCACGGCTCGCCTGACCGCCACCTTTTTGCCCTCCAGGTTATAAAGGGAGCCTTCCTGTTCAGCCCAGATCAGGGCCGGCAGCACCAAATCGGCGGCCTGGACCACCGGACCGTAGTAGCTGGCCTGGACCACCAGAAATCCCGCCTTCCGGGCCTCGTGGGCCCCTTCTTCCGGGGTCTGTATATCCCCCAGCATCAGGTAAACCACATCCAGGTCTTTTACTTCCCGACCGGGGCCGAAACGCAGGCCCAGCACCTTGGCATGATACCCGTTGCTGGCCGGAAACAAAGGGATGAATTGGGCCTTGCGTTTGAGGGCTTTTAGCGCCTCGGCCTCCCGCTGACCGGTATCGGCTCCATACACGATCACCGGCGCCGCACTGGCCTGAATCATTTTCATGGCCCGTTCCAGCTCGCTGGGAGGCAGGGAATGGCGAGCCCAGGGCCGGAGGCTGTTCCCGTTTTCGGAGACCAGGATCAAGGAAGCCCCCCGTTGGCAGGCCCGCTTGATATTATAGCCCAGGACCGGCTGGTCGGTCAGGGGGTCACCCCCGATAACCAGGATACAATCCGAAACCAGCAGGTCACTCAGGGCACCTCCGACCGGTAACTCCAGCTTGCCCAGGGTAGACTCCAGGACGTGAACCCGAGTCCCGATTCTAACCTGAAAAACAGCCGCGAACTCACTCAAAGTCAAATTTAGGGTCCGCGTGGTGCTCCAGGCCCCGATCCGGTCGGGAGGGGTCATTCTGATTTTCTCCGCCAACCTCTCCAAGGCCTCTTCCCAGGAAACCGGCCCCAGAACGCCATTTTCCCGCCAGAGGGGTGTTTCCACCCGGCGGCGTTGTTCATAAAATGGAGCAAATCGCCCCATTTCACAAAGGACCCCGTGGTTGTGTTCCTCCCATTCCCCTTCCACCCGCAACACTTGGCCGGCCCGGGTGATGATCTGCGTCCCGCAGCCTACGCTGCAGAAAAGACAGACACTTTTGGTCCGCTCCACCTGGGTCTCATTGCCCGTGTAAGCGCTCAACCGGTCCACCAGTGCCCCCGTGGGGCAGATCTGCAGGCAGGTCCCGCAGGATACGCAGGTTGATTCCCCGAAAGGGTCGTCGATATCGGCGCAAATCATGGACTTGGCTCCCCGGAACTTTACGCCCAGGGTGTGATTGGCGGCCAGTTCGGCGCAGGCCCGGACACACCGACGGCAGAGGATGCAGCGGCTGCGGTCCATAAAAAAATATTTCCGGGTGCCGTCCACCGCTTTCGGCTGGTACGGATTGGCGTAGGTCCAGTGATCCAGTCCGTAGCGATAGGCCAGAGCCTGCAGCTCGCAGTCACCGCTTCGTTCGCAGAACATGCAATAGTGGTTCCCTTCGGAAAAAAGCATCTGCAGGATAAACTTTCGCTCCGCCACCACTGGGGGGGACTCGGTTTCAATCCGTAGACCCTCCATGACCGGGAAGGTGCAAGCCGGCTGCAGACTGCGTTGCCGTTCGATTTCCACCAGGCAGATCCGGCAGGCCCCCAGTGGGGTAACGGCCGGATGATGGCACAGGCTGGGAATATCGATACCGACCGACCGAGCCGCCTCCATGACCGTCTGCCCCGCCCTGGCCCGCACCGGACGCCCGTTTATTCGTATGGTGATTATTTTATCCATGACGTGATTTCCTCCTGAACCGCTTAGGCCGCGGTGGCCTTCACCTTTTCCCGGGTGCCGGTGTCCCTTCCGCGCGAGTGCAGCCATTCCAAATCGCAGCGAAGACAGCGTTTAGCCTCCTCGCGGGCGGCTAATTCGTCCAGCCCCGCCTCCACTTCCAGGAAATTCCCGATCCGTTCTTCCTTGGAAAGTCGCCGAATGGCCGGCGGTCTGGCGTCGGCGTAGTCTTCCAGATTAACCGCCTGTTCCACCTCGTGGTAGGGGGCGATGAACTTGGGTCGTTCCACCGGGTCCCCGCTCAAGAAAGCATCCACGACAGCCGCCACTTGGTTTCCCTGGGCCACCGCCTCCACCACCGTGGCCGGGCCCAGGGCCAAATCGCCGGCCGCAAAGACCCCGGAGCGGGTAGTGGCCAGGTTGTCCCCCACCGTGAGCGCGCCCCTCTGGTCAAAAGACAGTTCCCCCTCCCCTTTAAGCCCTTCCAGGTCGGAGGCTTGACCGATGGCCACAATCAGGACATCGGCGTCCAGGACGAACCGGGATTCTTCATACTCGCTTTCCTCGATGGGCACCGGTCGGCGCCGGCCGGAGAGGTCAAATTCTCCCAAGCGTTGGAGCTGGCATTCAATCCCGGTCACGTACTCCGGTCCGAGCACCCCGATGGGGTGAGTCAGGAAATGAAACTGGATCCCCTCCCGGAAAGCCTCGTGAATCTCCTCCTTCCAGGCGGGCATATCCTCCCGGGTCCGGCGGTAGAGGATGTTCACGGTTGCCGCCCCCAGGCGGAAGGCCGTCCGGGCCGCATCGATCGCCACCGCTCCCCCGCCGACTACGGCCACCCGCTTCCCTCTGACCGCCGGGGGTTTACCCAAAGCCACCTCTTTCAAAAACACGGTCCCCGAAAAAACTCCGGGCAATTCCTCGCCCGGGATCCCCAACCGGTGGCTCCGGTGGGCGCCCAGGGCCATAATGACCGCACCGTATCCGAATTCACCCAACAGTTGATCCAGGGTAAAATCACGGCCCAGTTCCTGGTTTAACCGGACTTCCACCCCGGCGCCTTGAATGTGCTCGATCTCTTTGTTGAGGATGGCCCGCGGAAGCCGGTACTCCGGGATACCGACGGCCATCATCCCACCGGCCACCGGCAGCTTCTCGAAGACGGTCACCCCGTAGCCCTTCTCGATCAGCCTGAGCCCGGCGGTTAGACCGGCCGGGCCGGCGCCGATCACGGCCACCTTTTTATTTTTCGATTCCACCGGTTTTTTGAAACTCCAGGGCCGGGCGATTTCCTGATCGGCCATGAACCGTTTCACCCTGCGGATGGAGATCGGCTCGTCCACGTCCCCGCGCCGGCACTTGGCTTCGCAGAAGGCCGGGCAAACCCGACCGCAGATCAAGGCGAAGGGGTTGCGTTCCCGATGGATCTCCAGCGCCTCGGTATACTTACCCTGGGACACCAGGGCGATATAGGAAGGGATGTCGATTTCCGCCGGACAGGCGTTGATGCAGCGCGCCCGGACCAGATCCTGACAGATTCCGGCCGGGCAAGTTTGATCCAGAATATGGGCCCGGAACTCTTTCTCAAAGTACCGCAGGGCCGACATGACCGGCCCGGGGGTTAATTGACCCAGGGCGCAGAGGGAGCCGTTTTGCATCCCTTGGGCGATTTCCCGAATAGTCTCCAGGTCTTCCATTCGTCCCCGGCCTTCGGTGATCCGCGTCAGGATCTCCAGCATGCGCCGTCCACCGACTCGGCAGGGAATGCACTTGCCGCAGGATTCGGCCTGGGCGAAGTTTAAAAAGAATTTGGAAAATTCCACCATGCAGATGTCTTCATCTACTACGATCATACCCCCCGAGCCCATGACCGCCCCTACGGCCTGCAGGGAGTCAAAATCCACCTCAACATTCAGGTGCTGGGCCGGTATGCACCCCCCCAAGGGACCCCCGGTTTGGACCGCCTTGAATTTTTTTCCTTTAGGTATTCCCCCACCGATATCGAAAATAATCTCCCCCAGGGTGATGCCCATGGGGACTTCAACCAGCCCGGTGTTGTTGATTTTGCCGGTTAAGGCGAAGATGGCCGTGCCGGGACTGTGTTTAGTCCCGATGGTGTTGAACCAGCGGGCGCCATGGACGATGATCTGAGGTATGTTGGCATAACTTTTGACGTTGTTGAGATTGGTCGGTTTTCCCCAGAGGCCGGAAACGGCCGGAAAGGGGGGGCGGGGGCGGGGTTCTCCGCGACGACCCTCGATGGAGGCCAACAAGGCCGTCTCTTCCCCGCAGACAAAGGCCCCGGCCCCTTCCTTGATTTTGAGCTGAAAGCTGAAATCCGTATCCAGGATATGGTCCCCCAGCAGGCCGTATTCCTTGGCCTGGGCGATGGCCGTTTGCAGCCGGTTGATGGCCAGGGGATATTCGGCCCGGCAATAAATGAATCCCTCTCGGGCTCCAATGGCATAGCCGCAGATGATCATCCCCTCAATCACACTGTGCGGGTCCCCTTCCAGGATCGACCGGTCCATAAAGGCCCCGGGGTCCCCCTCGTCGGCGTTGCAGACCACGTACTTGACCTCGCCCGGTGCCTTGGAGGTAAAATCCCATTTGGTCCCGGTGGAAAAGCCGGCCCCTCCCCTTCCCCGCAATCCGGACCGTTTCACTTCCTCGATGACCTCGGGCGGGGTCAGGTCAAAAAGCGCCCGGCCCAAAGCCTCATAGCCCCCCTGGGCAATATATTCTTCGATCCTTTCCGGATCAATCAGACCGCAATTACGCAGGGTAATCCGCATCTGTTTATTGTAAAAAGGAATATCCTCGTAACGGGGCAGCTCCTTATACGTGTCGGGAACTTTATAGGTCAGACGCCCGATGACCCGGCCCTTGACCAAGGTTTCCTCAACGATGCTCTGCATATCCCGGGGCTGTACCTGGCAATAAAAAATTCCTTCGGGGTAAATGATCAGGACCGGCCCCATGGCACAAAACCCTCGGCAGCCGGTCTGGACCACCCGAATCTCCCGGCTCAGATTTCGCCGGTCGATTTCCTGATTCAGGGCGCCAAGCACCTCCGCCGATCCGGAAGCCTGACATCCCGTCCCACCGCAGATCAGCACATTTGCCCGGTATAAAGGTTCAGCCATTTCTGTTTCCTCCTGCTAAATAGATTGCCTTGAATTCTTTTTGGTCCCTGCGGTCAGAAGCCCCGGGGTTCCAGGCGGCCGACGATCCATTCCCGGACCACTCTTCCGTTTACCAGGTGCTCTTCCACCAGCCGGGATACGTTTTCGGGACCGATGTTGGCATAACGCACCCGGGATTTACCGGCCTGTTCAATATCCACCAAAGGTTCTTGGGCGCACATGCCGACGCAACCCACGGTTTCCAGGTGGGCGTCGATTTTCCGGTCGGATAGTTCCTTCAGAAAAGCCTCCATGACTTCCCGCGCCCCAGCCGCAATCCCGCAAGTCCCCATGCCGATGATGATCCGGGTCCCGGTCTGCCGCCTCACCACCAGTTCCCGTTGGGCTTCCTCGCGAATTTTTTTTAGTTCTTCGATGTTTTTCAGCCTCGCCATTGAAGTTCCTCCTGATGCCGGATTTCCACCTTACTTTCGCTTTTTCGTTTTAGCTATTGGCTCGAACGGACCATAAAGTTCGTCCTCACCTTCCTGAAGAAACTGAGCCGTCCACTCCCGCACCCGGGGATGCGTCAGGGGAACGCCGTCCAGTTTCCGGCGAATTTCGTCCGTTTGAAACGAAAACTCCCGGTGCTCCACCCGGTGCCGATAATCCAGGTCGACCGGCGATTCCGATAAAAGGATGGCCAGCAGCGACGAGGACACCCGTCCCAAGGGGGCTCGGTCGATATGGCTGTGGCGAAAACGGGCCTCCAGCCTGGTGCCCTGCCCGGGCCGGGAATCAAGGTGAAGATCCCCTTCACACCGGCGGGCGGCCTCCCGGAACAGGGGCAGTCCCAGTCCCACCTGCCGCACCTTCCGGGTGGTATAAAAGGGATCCAGGGCCTTTTCAACCGTTGCCGGGTCCATACCGCGGCCGTTGTCATCGATCTGGATACTCAGCACATCCCTCTCCCGGTTTTCCTCAATCCGAATCGTTATCCTGGAGGCCCCGGCTTCCACGGCATTCTCCAGGGCATCCAAAATATGGTACGAAAGTTCCAGCACCTCTACTCCGTTGACCGCAGCACCTGGATCATCTTTTCCGGCACCAGCCTCCCCACGACCCGATCATTCACCACCGCCACCGGGGACAACCCGCAGGAACCCAGACAATAGACCACTTCAAAAGAAAATTTATAATCCGGGGTGGTCTCCCCGTCCTTGATTCCCAGTTCCTGTTCGATGGCCTCCACGATTTTGCCGGCCCCCCGCACGTGGCAGGCGGTCCCGTCACACTGGCGAACGATGCATTTCCCCCGCCGCTGGAGGTAAAACTGGGCGTAAAAAGTGGCGACGCCATAAATCCGACTGCGGGGGATCCCGGTCTTCTCCGAGATGTGGAGCAACACTTCCCGGGGAAGAAATCCGTACAGCCCCTGGGCCTGCTGCAACATGGGGATCAGGGCCCCCGGTTCTTCCCGGTATTCATCAATGATCCGATCCAAGGCCTCCCAGGACAAACGTTCTTCCGTCATGATCTCCTCCTCCTCGCTCTTCCCGGCCTTTAGGCCGACGGCCACTCCACCACCACGTCACGCCCCCCTTCCCTCCGTAGGGCGAGCTGGATTTCCTCAATCCGGGGCGCCTCCATCATAAAAAGGGTCCGACGCTGCATTTCTTTCAGCCGATGGGCATCTCCACCGACGATCAAGTTCCAAGATCTCAACTGGGGCCACCGCCGATATCCCTGGTCGGGTACAAAATGGGAAGTAACCTCCAGGGCTTCTACCGCAAGACCTTCCGGGATCCAACCCAGGTTGGAAAGCAGGCTGAAAGAGGGCCGATCCACATGAGCCGGAACGACCATTCCCCCTCCGGTATTGACCCCTTCCACGATCTGTTCCAGGGCCAAATCCACGGAGGTCATCAGCAGCCGCTCTTCCTGAGCCAGCAGTTCACCGGCCTCATTGACGATGAACTGAGGGCCCCAGATTTTTTCCCGGTTGGCCAGGGAGGGCAGTTTAGTTAAGATCCTCCGCTGCCATCCCTGACAC
>Ga0209048_10004862_pt1 | contig 12780 bp, 19 predicted proteins | sample FrelakmetCRP12CR_FD_187146 | JGI IMG/M metagenome (GOLD analysis project Ga0209048, IMG submission 187146) | Freshwater lake sediment microbial communities from the University of Notre Dame, USA, for methane emissions studies - CRP12 CR (SPAdes)... | ecosystem: Environmental > Aquatic >... | reverse complement strand
GATCAGAGAACCGAGGGGAGAGAAACCAGGAAGGCATCAACTCCGACAGGACCTGGTCGCGATGCGATCGCGAAGTCCGTTATGGTGTATACAGCCGTGCCGCCGGACTACTGCGACCACGATGTGAAAATCATCCTACAGCATACCCCGTCCGGCGTCAACTCTCTTGAAAAAGGAAGGAGCCAGATTCTGCCGAGCGGAATACAATTGACCTCTACTTTCAAGGCATTGGGCTATTGATACTCTCATGACAGACCGGCACGTTCGCTATCCTAGCGAGACTATGCTATTCTAGCGGCAGGCGAAGTCCGGTCACTATTCTATCCCTCGCGCCTCCCTTCCCTCCCTCTAGATTCCGCGCGATCGATGCTCTAGTTTCCGCCCTGCTCCGCACACAGGTCTCTTCAGGGAGACCATCGAACAGCACTAGTCCGTGCCCCACTCGCCCCTGTCCGATAACTCGATCGGCGGACAGCGAATGACCGGGGCAGACCTTGATCGAATCGAAATGCAGCGTATAATGGCGGCGGCCTATGACCACAATACGAATTGCCGTGAACTAAGAGGCCCTATGAGCCAGACTGCCCAACAACGCATGACTCCACGATCACCAACGATCGCCATAACACCCACCGGTCTATCAATCCCGATAAGCCGACGGTACAACAAGATCTGGACCATTATCCTTTTTTGCGCCATTGCTATGGGTGCCATGATCGGGGTCCCCCTCTATGGATATCTCTACCACTACACCTGGCTGGACTGGTCCCTGTTTGGGCTGCTCTATGTCATAAGCGGGCTGGGTATCACTGTCGGCTACCATCGGCTGATGGCCCATCGCAGCTTTGACTGTCCGAACTGGGTTAAGGCTGCACTCTTGATCGCGGGCGCCTGGGCACTACAAAACTCCGCCATCAAGTGGGCCTCCGATCATCTCCGTCACCACGCGCACTGTGACGAAGAGAAAGATCCATACAATGCGCAACGGGGATTCTGGCATAGCCACTGTGGATGGCTCTTTACCCCCGATCAGCACGCCGATCCAAAATATGCGACGCGCGTCGCGAACGACCCCGTTGCGATCTGGCAACACCAACAGTACCTCCTCCTGGTTCTCACCGGCCTGGCCGGCACGTTTCTCATCGGCTTTCTCCACAATGGCATAATGGGTGGCGTAGGCTGTTTCCTGCTCGCCGGCCTAGGACGCACATTCGCCGTGCTCAACTCGACGTTTTGCATCAACTCCGTCTGCCATCTGTGGGGAGAGCAGCCACACGGCACGTCAGACTCCAGCCGGGATAGCTGGCTGGTGTCCCTCGTGACATTTGGCGAGGGGTACCATAACTACCATCACATGTATCCGACCGATTACCGAAACGGTCCTCGCTGGTACCACTTCGATCCATCGAAATGGCTCATCCTTGGGCTCTCCTCACTAGGACTTGCGACATCGTTGCGCACAGGCTCGTATGTCGGAGACTCGCTCGCTCGGACGACCTAACGGGTCACGAAGGGAATCTCGATGGGGAAGCGGGTCCTATATGTGGGAGGACTCCCGGACAAGGTCTCGGACTGCGAGCTACGCGGCCTCTTCGCCTCGTATGGTCTGGTCGCCAGAGCCTATGTGGTCCGGTTCAAACATACGGGAAAGTCCGCCGGATACGGATTCGTCGAAATGGGGTCCGGCGAACAGGCCTTGAGCGCCGTGGTTGCCCTTGAAGGAACCGAATGGGAGGGACACTTCCTCAGGCTATATGTGACCCCCTACGCGAACCAACCGGTCTAACCTCACGCACGTCACGGAGAAGGAGTAGACATGGGCCGTACCAACTTGGACCCGATCATGACCTTTCCCGATGGGTCACACCTCTTGATCAGCACCGCCTGCTCAAAAGAGGGGAGCTTTTCTTGTGCCCTCTATATGGCGACCATCGCAGCGGATGATCGAGGGGCCTTCCGCGTCGTCTCCAACCACCTCGCCGCCGCCACCTGCCTGGTGGCACAGGCAGATGCCTACAACTATGCCCAACGTCTCTACCCTCGCTCAGCTGAGACGATGAAAAAACCACCCTATCTCATCTGGCACGGACCCGGTCCGACCGGCAATTCGGATGTGTAGGACGATTGCCTGACCATCTCGCACCTGTAGCAGCCTCGACCTTCGCCTCCGGCACAAGCCACCCCGCGTCGTGCCGGCGACGTAAAAATTAGGAAACCGGGACTCTAGCTTTTCACTTGCGCTTCTGCTAGTATGTTCGTGTTTCATGCGGCGGGCCTCGCATGAAACGGCAAATAGAACGGCCCATCACCGATATTGTTGGTACCGAGAATCTGATCGGAAGCTCGACCCAAGCCGCTCCATTGTTCGCGTCTTCGGCCCGTTCCTTCCCCTCGTGTATTCGTTCTCGAGTCTCAGACAATATCAATTTCAGAAGGAGGAACCCCCATGGGTTCAAAACTTTATGTCGGCGGGTTGCCCTATGCGGCAACTGAATCACAGCTCACCACCCTCTTTGCCGCGCACGGCACCGTCGAGTCTGCGCGTGTAATCACGGACAAGTTCACCGGGCAATCACGAGGCTTCGGCTTCGTTGAGATGGCCACTCAGGAAGAAGCCAAGGCCGCGATTGCGGCATTGAACGGCTCCCAGATGGACGGACGTCCCCTGACTGTCAATGAAGCCAAGCCACAAGAGCCCCGCACCGGCGGCGGTGGCGGTGGCGGCGGTCGTTTTGGTGGCGGTGGTGGCGGTGGCGACCGCGGCGGTCGCAGCCGCTTCTAACGAAGCGCCAATCAGCAAAAGCTGCAGAAGGGGCGCTTCATCCGAAGCGCCCCTTCTCGTTGTGGCCCCTTCTCCCTCTTCTTGCTCTTCTCGCCTCACAGTCGTTTCGCCGCGGCGAACGAATCCCAGTCTATGGCGATCTCCGACCGATTAGACCCATGTGCCTCTCGGATGCAGCGGAGTCTCGTCCGATCGTTGCTGCGGTCGTACGAATAAGAGAGCAAAGAAATGCCAGCCTCTCTGGGGGCAACCCAAGAGCTTCACCAGCGGCAAGCATGCGGTGTGAATAAACGTGTATAACTGGAGAAATCGTCGAACCGTGTCCCACTCACTCTAGTCACCGAGAAACCACACATGAGCCGCATTCAACCTTCACGCCTCCTGCATCTAATCCTTACTCTCTGGCTTTCCGCAGTGATTTGCACGCCCAGCCTTGCAGAAGACATAGCCCTCCTGAGCATCGGCCCCCGCTATGGCTTCAGTGTAAAATCTCCCCTTTTGGGTCAACGGCAAAAATATTACTTCGACATGATTGACGTCGCGGCGGTCTTCAGACTCCCCTGGTCATGGCCGGTCGGTGAGAGCCCGTGGAGGCTGGAGACGAGATTGATCACAAGCGCGGGTGTACTGCAAGGTGCAGGTGAAAACGGTCTGATGGTGACGGTCGTGCCGGAACTTGCGCTGAGTGGCTGGGAGGGACTCGTTACCTTCGACGCCGGAGTGGGGGCAGGATTCTTCAGCAACTACAAGTACCCCCAGCAAGACTTCGGGGGTCCGGTTCAACTCGTCGTGACTTTGGGGGTTCGCGTCAATCCAATCTCCCACGCCTATGCCGGATTTCGTGCCCAACACTTCTCCGATGCCGGCGCGTACGGACCCTCCACTATCGGCGTGGATATGTACATCGTGGAGGTCGGATATCAATTTTGATACCAGCGGCAACGGGGTGACCTCCCCTGCACGCTTGGGCAAACGGGCTGCCGCCCTACGGCTTCCATCCTGACAATACGCACCGCTGCGCAATCAACGGCGTGAAACTCCCCACGTCTTCCGACACCCTCGTCATGACCTCATCCGCCAGCTCCTGATCCTCGAAACATTCGTAGGCATCATCGAGAAAACCGCCCCGGAGTAGCGGATGGTGGAGAAACGCCTGACCGGCACCAGTCGCCACGCCCAACGGATACTCGGTCACAACAATGCGCGCGAGGTGAAGCCTGTCGAGCCATCCCCGAGCGTCTTCCGCGGACGGCCGTTCGGCCAGATAGGTTTCCAGCCGACGGCGTTCTGTCAGGAGACCACGGACGGCCATTTCCTGATCGATCCGGCGCCAGAGTGAATCGAACGTGCCGAGCGAAGGAAAGGTCAGCACGAGTTGGCCGCCGGGCTTGAGATGTTCCAGCAATCCCTGGATGGCTTCGAAACGATCGGGACGGAAAAACATGACGGAGAGATTGCCGGTGATGCGATCGAAACAGGGCAGGTTCGGCGGCAGGGAACGCATATCGAGGCATTCGAAGCGCAGCCACGAAAGTTGCGCTCCTTGGATCGCTCGCGCGCTCTCGACCTGACGCCCGCTGAGATCGACGGCCAAAACCTGGCCGGTGGGCCCCACCTGCTCTGCCAGGTAGAAAGCCGGAATCCCGTGACCGGAGGCAATATCGAGAACGGAGGCTCCAGGGCATAGATCCAGATGCTGGAGCAACGATTCAGCGAAGGGGGTGGACCAATAATCATGGGCCGGAAGAGGCCACCGAGGCCTGACCTCAGTCTGTCGTCGGGTCATGCAGCTGCTCCTCTGTCGCGACGTCGGCTAAACATACTTCGCCGCCCTGTCAAGGACCACCAGCCATTTCGCGACGCGGCGATAATGACCCTGGAGGGTAGCGAGACGAACCGGGCAGGAACGCTTCAAATAAGTCTTCTTTGGTCTGCAGGAAGAAGGAGATCACCGCAGATTCGGCAGGTCAGGAAAGAAGAAACGTCCCTCACTCGGGCGTCTTACTACGAGGACTTCGGCTGACGTTTCTGATGAAGACCCTTGTCGCTCTTGCTCAGGGGCCTGCTGGACTCGCCCTCAGAAAAAATGTCTTCAATCTGGGATTCGCTGCACGTGAGATCGCCATCGGCTGGTTTCCGTGACGGAGCGTCGGCTGGCTTGGCTGCGGCATGAATCTTCTTATCGTTGACATCGTCCGGCATGATGGCTGTTCTCTTTCTTGGTGAGTGTGTTCCGCCCGTCAGCGGCTCCTGCTGCTCTGGCATATTATCGAGAGCGATTGATGGAATAGGATCCGCCCGTCGCCAGCACGGTGATAGCGCGCTGCAAATCATCCACATGCTGCTGCATCTCCGCCAGCGTACGATCAATTTTCTTACTGGAGCAGTGCCGCAACGAATGGATGCTCGCTCCCGTCCAGAGTCGCACCGTTTTTCTTGACGGTGCATTCAGCGTCAGTACATAGACTTGCGTGGCGTTCTTCATACGATCCCCCTTGATGCTGGTGGCCCATGGCGTGGACGGTTCCTCAACGAATGCACCACAACTCGCCCGTATCCTCTCAGACTTCGCGAAATCGAGCGAGCCCCTCGCTCAAGGCCATGATCCCGTTGTTCAATCTGTGCTTGCGGCCACTATGCCACGGCGGTTACGGCTGGCGCGTTTTGAGGAGGCTGGGCCGCTGCGGCTGGCGCCGTCTGCGTGGACGCCTTCAGTTCATCAATAGCCCTATCCACGTCTGCTTCGGTCGATCCAAAGCGATCGCCCATCACCTTAATGGCCTGAGCAATCGCTTTCTTCATCTTCGTGATTTGTTCTTCGGGTGTCATCACATCTCTCCTTCAGAGGTTGGGGCCTGTACCGAGAAGTCGCTGCATGTCCATGGACTCCTGTGTCCTGAAAGAACCGAACCGCTTCGGTCCCCATGGTCGTACTCATTGATCGCAGCACTTCAGAAACACGCTGACAAAGGAGCGGCGGAGACTGGGGAATCAGACGCGCAGGAAGGAAGCAGGAGCGCGAGGGATAGAACAGTCAGCGAGGCTCAATACAGCACACCCCTATGCTAGACGCCATCAAGAGCCTGGTCAAGCGGTATTAACAGGATGTTGAAAAAGTCCGCCAGCGCCCAGACCGTGGCGCGTGAGGCTCTCCGCCTGCACAGTTACGACAACGAACGCGCACTCGGGCGCCGTTCCTCAAACGCCACAGCAGCCGCCTCAATCTGCTTCCGGAATTCCAGAGGTGCATCGATGCCCGGGAACGTCTCCTTGGTCGACCCAGTACCAGTGACATAGATCGTCCCATAACCGAACAGCCTCCCCCACAAGCTCTGCTCCACCCCGATATTCTCTACTTTCGTGAGCAAGGTCTCCAACGTATGGCGACCGACAATCCCCGTCTTGATTAGGACGCGCTTGTCCGTCACCCCAAACTCAGAGAAGTGCCACGTCAAATAGGCCGACACAACGACGACGAGGGGCACGACCAGCAGGCTCAGAGACAAATAGGGATTCAGACCTCCATCGATCGCCACCACAATCACAGGGACGCAGATGAACAACAGCAGCACCGCAGGCACAAAAATCTTCCAATGCAGCCTGGTCCGGTAGAGTACCTGTTCGTTCGGGATCAGGTTGTCAGTAATATAGCTCATGGCGCAGTTCCAATTCCTTCCTTCACAGTTTCGCCGCAATGGCGGCGATCCTATAGTTGAAGCATCACCCGTCATGCGGGTCACGGGTATCGGCCACGATCGTGTGATGGTACCACGGCCTTCAGCGAGGCATTTCCTAGATGGCGCAGTCTATCCCCAGGCCTTTCGCCCACGCTTTTCCAGGTTGGCCCAGATGTCCGGAAGCCTCGCCCGCACACTTCGACGCCGCTCGCATTGCCGCTCGACGAGCCGTCCTACGGCGAATGCGGTGAACCTGCCACGCGCCTGCCCGAGGAGCTTAAGGTGGAGCGTCGTCAAGTGGGGAAGGCTAGGCCGACCGAGGACAAGTGTCAAGGATCGGTTTAATGATGTTATCGCCGCGCTTTTACTGTTCATCGAATCGTGTTTCGGCCCAGGCAGTTCAGGAGGAGAGCAGCACCGCAGCCAGGATGAAGGAAAGGCACATACCGCACCTCCTGAACGAAGATTAAAGGAACGACGGTACGCAACATTTCATTCTGCTCACCTCGGAAGGGCCGAGGACTTACCAACCCACCGAGCTGGCTCAACAGCCACCGCTAAAGCGATCGACCACCTATGTTCTGGACGTCCCTGGTTCAGGAGAAAAACAGTGGATCACCGGGTTCCCGGGGCCCCGGAAGGTGCCAGGGCCGCCGGACGCGTCTGTTGTCGGCACGACGACCGGTCACGCGTGTAGCGATTCAGGAGACCGAAATGGTCCGATGCTGGGTAACCAGCGGCATTCGTGCCAGTGCCAAACAGGTCTTGCCGAAGGCAGTGGTCAGGGAAAAAGCCGTTGACGAAGAGATAATCAATCCGCCTTGGTCTGGCCACCTCTGTCCGGAAGGCGGCGCGAATGGCCTCCTGATTCTCTGCTGATTCGCCGGTAATCTCGCGCTCCAGCTCCTTGGGTGTCACGAGGCTCGCGTGAGGGTCGATGCGGGCATTCCTCACGGGATCTGCAGTGTAGAGGTCGCCCGATCGCGTCGCGGAGACATAGGTATCGTGGAGCCGCAGCATGACGGCCTCCTCATATTCTGGAAAATCTGACTCAAAGTTAAAGTCCCCGCCGATCACGATTCCCGCATAGGGCTCCTCCCGGCTGCGCCGGTATAAGTCCCGCATCAGGACGTCCAGCTCACCGATGCGTCGCAAGCGGCTCTGCTCGATGCTCCATTGAAGCCAGGGGTAACGCACGAATCGCCCCTGCTCGTAAAGGGTGCCGACCTGAGACAAGAACGGAGTCCCCGCTTCAAAGCCCGAGTGCAGATGGACGCTCACCACCAGATACTTCATGGTGGTGCCTGGCATCGTGATCTCGGCAATAAGACCGTATCGCAACTCTTCCAGTTGATAGCCCGACCTGCTCTCGCATTGCCCAAGATCGCCGCTTAACTTCAGCCCGTCCAGCTTCTGTAACTGCAATGCCTCTTTTGCCAGAATGACGAGGCCGTTGTTGAGGCCGGGGATCAAACCTGCCCCACCACGGCGGCGGATCCCGCAGGCATCCACCTGATGCACCTGCCGGTAGGCCAGGCCTTGCGCCTTCAGGCCTTCGATATAGGCGAGAGCCCTTTCCGGAAGAGGATTGACCTCCTGCAGGAAAATCACATCAGGCTGTGTCGCCGCGAGTTGTGCAACCTGATGCTGCAAGCGAACCTGGTTCTCCTCCGGAGACTCCGTGGGCGTCACCCAAAACTCACCCGTGTCGAGCCCGTGCCACGCGTTCCACGTCACGACGGTGAAGGACTTCGGGAGCGCCTCCGCAAGCGAGGGGGCGAACACCGGCTCAGTCTGCTGCGGCAACAGCGGCGCACAGGACGGCAGAAAGAGAAGAGCCCCCATCGTGAAGACGGAAGTGATAAGGGCAGGCCAAATTAATTGTCTTCCCATTGGCCCCCCGTCGCGCGCGTGAGCGCCTTCCTGAGACGCGCCGAATACCAATTGTAGGCCGTGCCCGCGACCAGGATGTCCGGCGGGGCCACCGGCTTCCCATAGTAGAGTTCATGAGCATCATCTCTGACCGCCACGACCATGCCGCCTAGCGTCAGGCCGGCCATGGCCCCTTTGGAATTGGCATAGGTGATGAAGTCTGCCGCGAGCGACGACGAGACCCCGCCGCTGATCGAGCGACCGAGCGGCCCGACAGCGACAGTCAGGCCGGGGCCGAAGATGAGGGTGCTGCTCAGCAACGACTGCTTGCCCCGTTCCGTCATCACGAGCACAAGGGCCTCGGATCGCGCAATGCCAATCTGAATCCCGACGCTGCCGCCCACCGCCCGGTAGAAAGCCGGTTCGCTCCAGCGGTTGGTCTCATCATCCCTCACCAGGAAGAGGCCGGTCGCATGAGTGGCTCCCAGCACGTACCCGGCCTTCGTCACAGAAGGGAGGATCAGCAGCCCCTTGGCCTCATTGAGGTGTGAACGCAGCCAGTCGAGATCGGGGTGACGAACAAAATGCTCAAACGTCAGACGAGCTTCATCGACGAGTTCTTGCAACTCGGAGAGATCCCCAGCCACGCTCGGCGACGGCGTCCCACCAATCAGTGCGACGACAAGAATCATTGCAGAGCAGGCGGTTCTCAAGAAACCACCAGGCGGTTGGGTGAGGGGACAATTGCGGTCATGGGCCAAGGGCGACAGCACTGGCACAGGTCTTATAACCCAATTTAGCTTGGCTTGTCCTGGGTGAAGTGGGAAAACCCGAGGGACCAGACCTTCCGCAAGGGGATCTTCCGGGAAATGGAACAGCCTGTGGAATAAGCCCCCTCCCTTTCACGCCCGCAGCGCAAGCGGCAGACGGACACGGAGAGAACAGGAGAATGTCGCCGGGTGTCCGGAGACTGCTCAGAACGGGATGCGGATTCCCATCTGGAATTCGTTGGGGGTGTGGCCTGGCCCGAATAGGGTTCGAAGGCTGGACTCAGTCTGAATGGAAGGGCCGCCATGCAAAGAGCGCTCTAAGTCTGAAGCATAACCACTCCCGAAACCAGCACCGATATACGGCATGAGCGTGGTTCCTCCCACCGAGTAGTCTCCGCTGATTGAGGGAATGTCTCGAAAGACTTTCGAGGACATCGATGGCCCAGACTGTATGGTTGGGGCCTGGCCCAATACATCGCTTTTCAGGGCGTGCTGATCCAGCTTACCGATAGCCCCCTCCGTCACAGAGCTAGTGGCAGGAGGCCCGTCACTTGCCGCCCCCGCAGGGGAGAACCACATGATGCCCATCAGACACATCGCTGATATGGTTGCAACCAGATGCTTCATCTGCCAGGGTCCTTTCCCACCCCTATCTAACATGCAAAGCAACATCTAAGACTTCAAGATCCGCGCCACCCCCTGTCCTCTGCTTCATCAAATGGTTAAGTCATCGTGATGCATTTCTTGTCTCATTAAGGACACCATCTGTGGGGAAAAGATCTCCATCGAAGGACTCTGTGACACGAAATGGTCCAGGCCTGCGGCGCCGAGGCTCTGCGAACGTGGCCACGAGATCCGTCCAGGTTAGGGCATCAAGGAACGTGCAGGCTTGGAAAATGGCGCATCTTGGACAATCAATTGTCAAGAAATAAGAGAGAGGGAGATCGTCGCTGGGAGCGGGACAGAGAGCTCACCGTGTGCAGTGACGGATAGGCCCCCAATCTCGAGGTCCTGTGGTGACTGCGTCGAGTTGATCCGGAGTGAGTGTCGGCTATAATGCATCGGGGCGAAGCCTGGTGCGGCCGCGACGAGGTGAATTGTACTCTTCGCCGCACGTGGAGGAGTCTCTGAGCGACGCGAAGACAAAGCCGGCCGGCTTTGTCAGCATCATGCTAATGATCCAATTCGAACCGCACAGCACCTAGCAGATGCTCCATGCTAAAGGGCTTCTGGAAGGTCTGCCGCGCCCCGAGGAGTTTCGCAACATCCAAGGCATTCTTTCCCCCCCCTACCCCTGAGATCGCGATTACCCTGGCATGGAGGAATTCACGCGTCAGTTCTATGAGCATGTCCAACCCATTCAGCTCGGGCATGACAATGTCGGTGATGACCAGGTCCGCCGGCCTCCTGCGGTACAGTTCAAGCCCCTGGCGACCGTTGGCAGCCTCCGTGACCTTATACCCTGCCTCTTCAAGAGCGGAGCGGAGAAGCGTACGGACGAGCTCTTCGTCATCGATAATAAGAATCGTGGCCATAGCAAAAACACTCCAGTTTTTTCCATCAGAACGGAATTTCTTAGCCCGGTACGCCTACCCCACCCAGCCGAACGAGAGGATCTAGGGTTCCAGCAGGCAGGGCCGGCGGATTGCAAACCGGCGCAGACCGATTCCGCGCGCGTCTCGACCCTACAAGCACGCGCGCTCGTTTGTCTGTCATCAACGTAACACTCCGGGAGATAACACGGTCATACCTGAGAGTGCTGACCCGTGCGCGTAGGAATGCCGCCGGCGTCACGGCATCGGAAGCTTCACGCTGATTGCGCCCCCCAGGTCCCCCTCCTGCGCCCCTTCTCGCGGATAGCCCGTCACATCTGGCTCCCCTTTCGGGGCGCCGTGGCAATTCAGACAGTTTTTCCCATAGAACAGAGGCAGCAGCACCCGCACAGTCTTCCCATCCTCCGCCATCGCACTCACGACCTGTTCACCCACACGCGGGAACGAAGGCTCACTCATCTTCTTCATCTCAGCCGCTTCAAATGGGTCCGGCTTGTTCCTCGGATTGCGAACCAGATGCTCCGGCGCCGTCTGTTTTAGATAGACACCGGACCACGTTTGGAATCGCGCCCCCGTTTCCGTGCCGAACGTGGCAGGGATGAGCCCCTTGTATTTGATCCCCGGCATGTTGATCACCATCTGGTAACTCGCCACCGTCTTTTTACTCTCCTCCAAGAGCCGCTCCAGTAGCGGCTTCGCCATCTCCGGCACCGTAGCGGTGGACAAGCTGACTAGGTCATGCCCCGTCCGCTCTTTAAAGGCGGCTATCGTCTGCTGTGCAAACACCGCGGGCGTGAACCCCTTGTCGCCCTTGGCCGGATCATTGAGCAAGAGCTGATTGCGTCCAATTGTCACCCGCCCGGCGTCGAGCAGAACCGCGAGCAGACGTCCCGTTTCTCGAACCGCGGACTCATCCTCCGCGACAGCCGGCGACCACGACGCGCACAGAACAGTGACACAGACCACGACCACAATCCGAACCACCCAGCGCGTGCACATGGATACCGTTCCCCCCATTTTCAATTCGACGTTGTCAGTCATGACCCTTTCCTGACAAGCAGGCATCTCCTCCCCGGCCCTTGAGCCAGCAGGCTATAGCCCCCGTTCAGGCCTGTCAACTACAAGGAAGAGGGGGGAGTTGTGGTTGACGGATACGGGGGGGACAGAAGTGCTTAGGGAAGGAAACCACTGGAGAGGAACGCAATGAGGAAAAGACAGCGGAACGAACGACGAAGAGCGAGGCTCCGACAAGCGGGCTAGCACATGACGCCAACTGCCGCCGCCGTCGTCGCTTCACGGCTCCTCCTCTTCGATGTGCTCGATCGACTCTCTGATTCCTGCGACAAAGGGCTCCGGCTGAGCCAGGGCCTTCTCCGTCAATTGGAATTCAGAGACCAGCACACCATCTTTGTCGACAATAATCAACCGATAGCCCTGTTTCACAGCAACTCTCCCATTTGATATCTCCACATGACGAGCCTCCGTGAAAGAACGGCTCGTCCCCCCGGTCTCGCACACGAGTGGAGAACGACTAGTACCCCCGCCCGCTGCCGCTGCCACCTCGTCCCATCCGATCCAGCGGGAGCGCCTCATACCGTGCTTTTAGGTCTTGATGCTCATTGAGATAGCCCTTGACTGCCGCCTCATCGGCGAAGACTTCCGGGCTGCGCTTTCGATAGTCCTCGATCGTCAGATCATACTTCGCTAAGAGCTTACTGAGTTTCGCATTGATGTCCGCGCCCATTTCCTTCATCTGCTCAGGCGATGGCCGCTGGCCTTCCCCGTACCGCTCTCCACCCTGAAAGTAGTTCGTCATCATCTCGCCGATCTCAATGCGGGCCTTCACGAACTTCTCCACCTCAGCCGGTTCTGCCGCAAGGACGGCACCCGCGAACAGCAGGCCCCCTAAAGAGATTCCGACGACGCTACGTGCCAGGTTCATGCCCATGGTCCCCTCTAAAAAGTATGAATAAGACATTCGGTATGTCGAATGACGTGCATCTTATCATCCCGGCGGGACAAAAAAGGATGGGGATGGGTAGCCTGGTCGTCCTCCTGCTCGCGGAACGCGCACGCTGAGAAGGTGCTCGTTCGACGCGCGCCCTCGATGAACAACCAGGCTACCC
>Ga0209048_10004861_pt1 | contig 12781 bp, 11 predicted proteins | sample FrelakmetCRP12CR_FD_187146 | JGI IMG/M metagenome (GOLD analysis project Ga0209048, IMG submission 187146) | Freshwater lake sediment microbial communities from the University of Notre Dame, USA, for methane emissions studies - CRP12 CR (SPAdes)... | ecosystem: Environmental > Aquatic >... | reverse complement strand
CCCCCAGGAGCGCCTCTCAGCACCCCTCACCGGTTTTGAAGACCGGGCCCGGCACCAGCCTGGGACGTCCCGCCGCGGTCCGGTGTAGCCGCGGCGCGCGGCGTGGTCAAGCACGCGAGTCTCCATAGGGCGTGAGACGGAGCCCCGCGACCTCGTGGGGCATGGCGCGGCGCAGTACCCGGAAGTACTGCATGGGGGAGTAGAAGACGAAGTTCGAGGCGCGACTCGTGTAGACGCAGGCGTAGTCCTCGATCTGCTCGCCGATCCGGGAGTTCTCGCTCCCCTCCTTGAAGGTGAGCCCCCAGTAGCGGTTGTACCCGTGCTCGACGGTAGCCTGAAGGTCGGCGATCTGGGCGTTCGCATCTCGAAGGGCAATTCGCAGGACGTCCAGTTCCCGCTTCATCCGGGTCCGCTCGGCCTCCAGTGGACCTGCGGCCGGGTCCTCGGGCTCGAGTCGGTCGAGGCGTCGCTCGAGGGCGTTCAGTGCCGCGCGGTGGGCGACCGCCTCGTCGTCCACCCGAAGGCGCAGGTCCTCCAGCCCGGCAATCTCCTCCAGCACGCCGCGGTTCCTGTCGAGCCAGGCTATCTCCCGTTCGAGTTCCTCGATGACCAAGCAGGTTCGCCACTGCGAGCTCTTCTTCGACCGGAGGATGTCGCCGTAGATGTGGTCTCCGACGTACAGGACGCGGTCGCCGCCCGCGGAGAGCAATCGCTCCAGGTCGGTCCGGTTGCCGCCGGAGTAGGTGCGGCCTCTCTCGAAGAGCCGGACCTCGCCCGGGACCACCGCGCCGGTGGGGTCGAGCTCGGTGAAGGGCGCCGAGCCCGCGAAGAAGCCCGGCTTGCCGGCCGCGGTGATCACCGCGTCGAAGTAGTTTCTCCAGCTCGGATACTCGGGAAGCACGCCGTCGAGGACGTGGCGCATCACCGCCTCGGTGTAGTCGAGGTGGGAGTTGGTGAGCAGGAAGAGCCGTTTGCCCGCCGACCGCAGCTTGTGGAGCGCCGGCCCGAGCTCGGGGTCCCGGAGGATGAAGCGCGCCAGGTCGGCCTTCACCTGCGTCTTGAGCGTCTCGTCGGCGTGGATCTGGTCCATCGACTCGCGCACGTCGGTGAAGAGCCGCTCGTAGTCCAGGCGATGCTCCGGGGTCTCCTCCATCTGGATGATCTGGGCGAAGAGCGCCGCCTCGGGGAGAGAGAAGAGGGTGTCGATCCAGGCGAAGCGGGGGGAGGAGAGGCTGACCCGCTCGTCGCGGTAGGTCCGGTAGCGCTCCTCGCGGGGCACCGGCACGAGGCCGTGGTAGGCGCGACCGACGTGGTTGTGCCGGTCCATCTTGAAGATATTTCCGGTCAGCTTGTCGATCACCAGGCCGCGGATGACGAACTCGGCGTCGTAGCGGAGCTGGCGCAGCCGGTCGGGCCAGCCGCGGTCGCGGATCATCCGCTCCACGGTCAGGTCGAAGGCGAGCTCCTCGAGATGGAGTAGCTGGTAGATGGCCAGCGTGTAGTCCATGTCGAAGCCGACCACCTCGACCTTGTCCATCCGGAGGTTCCGGTTGACGAAGACCTGGCGCGGAGGCGGAACGTCGCGCCCACCGGCGCGGGGGCCGGCCAGGATGGACTCCAGCAGGAGGTCGTCGCGTCCAGCCATTCTCAGTCCGAGATAGCACGCCGAGGTCCTGGGAGCGATGGAACCTTGCGCGGCCCCGGGGGTGTGGCAGGCTCGGCACGTGCCCCTCTCCACGCGACCCCAGCGCGCCGCACCACGGCGCCGACCGACCGGTCCGTCGGTGGGCGAGATCGTGGAACGGCTGGTGGCCCTCGAGGAGCGGCTCGCCCGCGTGGAGGAGGGACGTCCGCCTCCCGGCGACGGCCGGACCACGCCCGGGCCGCCGAGAAAGGCGCCCAAGCGCTGCCTGGGTTGCGGGCTGCCTCTCCAGCGCCGGGCCGGGCGCTGCCGATGGTGTGGGCGCCCGCTCTGAGCGCTGCCATCGACCTCTCCTCCGTCGTCGCCCACACCCTCTCGAACGGGCTCCGGGTGAGAATCCTCCCGGACCGCCTGGTTCCGGTGGTGAGCTACTACACCTTCTTCCGCGTCGGCTCCCGAAACGAGAGGCCGGGGGCGACAGGCATCAGCCACCTCTTCGAGCACATGATGTTCAACGGCTCGGAGCGGTTTGGCCCGAAGGAGTTCGACCGGGTGCTGGAGGCACACGGCGGCGCCTCGAATGCCTACACCTCGAACGACCTCACCGCCTACCACGACGACTTCGCGAGCGAGGCGTTGCCCATCGTGGTCGACCTGGAGTCGGACCGGATGCGCGCCCTCCGCATCACCGAGGAGGGGCTGGCCCAGGAGCGCTCCGTGGTGATGGAGGAACGCAGGCTTCGCACCGACAACTCGCACTTCGGGCTCATGGAGGAGCAACTCGATTCCCTGGTCTTCCAGGCCCATCCATATCGCTGGCCGGTGATCGGTTGGATGGACGACATCGCCCGGATCAGCAGGGCCGAGTGTCTCGAGTTCTTCGCCACATACTACGCTCCCGGAAACGCGGCCATCTACGTGTGCGGGGACGTCGACCCCGACGACCTTCTCGCTCGCATCGAGACTGCCTACGGCGTGATCCCCCGGGGGCCACCCGTGCCGCTGCCAGCGGGTGGAGAACCTCCGCAGCGGGGGGAGCGGCGCGCAGCCGTCCGCCACCCGGCCCACGCGACGGCGATGGTGGCCGGCTTTCGAGGCCCGGCCGCATCCGAGCCCGATTCGGCCGTCCTCGACCTGCTGCAGACCTGCCTGGCCAGTGGAGAAGGGTCGCGTCTCCGGCGCCGCCTGGTGACCGAACTGGAGGTGGCGGTCTCGGTGGGGGTGGGGTGGACGTGGCGCGCCGACCCCGGGGTCTTCCTGCTCTCCATGGAACTGGCGCCCGGCGCGTCGCCACGCAAGGCCGAGCTGGCGCTGTGGACCGAGATCGACCGCATTGCGTCGCGCGGCGTGACCGAGCGGGAAATGGCGCGTGCCCGGGCCCTTCTGCGGAGCGGCGTCCTGCACGAGCTGTCCACGCGGAACGGGGTGGCGCACGCCATGGGCCAGGCCGAAGCCCTTCTCGGAGACTGGCGGGAGGCCGGGCGCTCGCTGGAACGGTACGCTGCCGTCACGTCCGCGGACGTGCGGCGGGCTGCCCGGGAGTGGCTGGATCCCTTGAAGCGCAACGTCGTCTGGCTGGACCCGGAGGTCACGAGTTGAGCGGAGTGATCCTCCCCGACCTCCGGGCGGTCCGCCTCGAGAACGGGCTGCGCGTCGTCGTGGGCCGACGCCCGGGCGTGCCGCTGGCGGCGGCCCGCCTGGTGGTTCGCGCCGGTTCTGCACTCGATCCGGCCGGAGCCTTCGGGCTGGCCCACCTGGTGGCCTTGAGCTCGCGCCGGGGAGCCGGACGACGCACCGGTCGGGCCATCGACGACCTGGTCGAGGCACTCGGCGCCCACCTGGGCGGCGGCGCCGAGGAGGACGCCACGGTTCACGGCCTCTCGGCGCCCGTCGAGGTGCTTCCCCGGCTTCTCGAGGTCCTGGCCGCCGTCGTCGCGCGCCCGACGTTTCCGAAGGAGGAGGTCGATCGGCTGCGCCGCCGGGAGCGGGCCGAGCTGGCGCACGATTCGGACGAGCCTGGCACGGTGGCTGACCGGGCGTTGCTGGAGGCGGTCTACGGTGACCACCCCTACGGCCATCCGGTCGACGGGAAGGATCGTGACCTGGCCCGGCTGAGACGCCCGGATGCGGTGGCGTTCCACGAGAGATGGTTCGGGCCAGCGGAAGCCTTGCTGGTGGTGACGGGTCCGGTGGACCCGGGAGCGACGCTCGAGGAGGCCGATCGCCGGCTTGGCCGGTGGCGACCGGCGAAGGCGCTGCCTCCCGAGCTGCCGGGCGCGGTCCGGCGGCCGCGGCGCGTGATCGTCGTCGACAAGCCCGACGCCACGCAGGCCCAGATCCGCATCGGCGGGGTGGGCATCCCGCGGCGAAGCGAGGACTACTTCCCGGCGCTTCTCGCGAACGCCATCCTGGGAGGTGGGTTCACCTCGCGTCTCGTGGAGGCGATCCGCGTGAACCGGGGGCTCTCCTACGGCGTTCGTTCCCGCTTCGCAGTGGGGCGTGATTCCGGGCTCTTCGTCGTCTCCAGCTTCACGAAGAACGAGAGCGCCGGCGAGCTCGTGGAGGTGGCCCTCGACGAGATGGCGCGCTTTGCCTCGGCCGGTCCCACTGCGGAGGAGGTGGCGCGCGCGGCGAGCTATCTGGCCGGGCTGTTTCCCCTCTCCCTCGAGACGCACGACCATTGGGCCGACAGGATCGCCGACGCCTGGATCTTCGGCTACGACCTGGCCGAGGTCCCCCGCTTTCCGGATCGCATCCGGCGCATCGGGGAGGAAGAGGCCCGGGGGGCTGCGCTGCGCCACCTGCCTCTCGAGGACGGCGTCGTGCTCGCCGTCGGGCCAGCCGCGAAGCTCGAGAAGCAACTCGCACGCTTCGGACCGGTCGAGCTGTGGCCGGTGCGGCGGGCGATGTGACCCTCGAGGTTCTCTTCACCGACGACCTGATCGCAGCGGTCGCGAAGCCGCCCGGGCGGATCGTCGTGCCGGGGAGGGGAGCGAACGAGCAGACCGTCCGCCAGGAGGCCGAAGCCCAGCTGGGTCCGCTCTGGGTGGTCCACCGCCTCGACCGCGGCACGAGCGGGGTCCTTCTCTTCGCACGGACCGCAGCAGCTCACCGGGCGCTCTGCGGCGCGTTCGAGCACCACGAGGTCGCCAAGCGGTACCTGGCGCTGGTTCGAGGCGTCCTGCCTGGGGATCGGCGCATCGACATGCCAGTGGCGGGGCGCGCCTCCACGACCTTCCTCCGGCTCTTCGCGGCATTTCCTCCGGGCGTCTCGCTGGTCGAGGCATTCCCCGCCTCGGGGCGAACCCACCAGATACGGGTTCACCTCGCCCACGCCGGCCACCCCTTGCTCGTCGACCCCGACTACGGCGACGCGCCTCCCTGGCGCGCCCCCGGCGGTGGCGCCGTCCTGGAACGAACCCCACTCCACGCCGCATCCCTCGAGTTGCTTCACCCTGCTTCGGGCGCGCCCATGCGAATCGAGGCGCCGGTTCCCCCCGACATGCAGGGGGCCATCGACGCCTTGAGGGTGGATCAGGCGTCGAAGAGCGGCTGACCGCGCTCGAAGGTCCGCACCGCGAAGGCGCAGACCAGGATCAGGGCGACCAGGGAGGCCCCGGTTGCGATCAGCGCCTGCGAGGGCACCAGGGCCGAGCCGCGGATCAGCTCGTTGACGATCATCTGCTGCCCGAGGAATGGCACGGCATAGAGGGATGCCGCCGGGCGAGCCGCCTGGAAGGCAAGCGCCATGCCGGGCAGGGACGGAACCAGCATGAGGAGGGATAGCGAGGTCTGGGCCGCGCGGAACGTGCGAGCCCGAGCCGCGAAGATCACCATGAGGGCGGCGGCGAGGAGCACGACGGGAAGGCACAGGAAGAAGGTGCGAAGCAGCATTCCCGGATCGAGCTGGACCGAGAACCCGATCCGGATGGAGGGAACCAGCAGAGGCACGACGCCGAAGCCGATCAGGGTCTCGGCGAGCGTGGCGGCTCCGAAGGCGGCAGACGCGCCGATCTTGGCAAGCACCATCGCGGAGCGAGGAACCGGCGTGGCGAAGAGCGGCTCGAGCGACTGTCTTTCCCTTTCTCCGGCCGTGACGTCGATGGCGATGGGCATCCCGCCCGTGAACATGGCCATCACCAGGAAGAACGGGATGGTTGCCAGCAGCATGGCGGCCCGGCTCGCCGGTGTCGAGACGTCCTCGCGCTCCACCGCCAGGGGCTCCACCACGGATGGATGGATGCCGCGAACCACGAGTCGCTGGGCGACGACCTGGCTCGACCACGCGGCAAGCAGGTGCTCCGCGGTGATCGTCGCCGGCCGCGCCTGGTGGCGGGACTCGTCGACGATCAACTTCACGGGGGCGGGTCGTCCGGCCCGCAGCTTCTCACCGAAGTCCGGTGGGATGACGATCACGACCGGCACGTCGCCGCGCCGAACCGCCTCCTCGGGGTCGGCGGGGGCCTCGACCACGCGCGCGCCCTGCTCCAGGAAGAGTACCAGATTCGGGGCGTTGGCCCGGCCGGCCACGGGGATCTCCACACCCTTCTCCTCCGCTTGCCGCGAGGAGTCGGAAACCAGGAACAGCATGACGATGACCAGGACCGGTCCGAGCACCGGGAAGAAAAGCGCGGTGAGGAGTGCCCTCCTGTCGCGGAGCCCCTCCCGGATCTCCTTCGAGAGCACGATCCAGAACGCGTGAAGCCAGCTCATGCGAGCCCCTCCTCGGAGCCGATGGCGGCCACGAGGGCGTCCTCCAGGCTCTCCCGGCCGGTCATGCGCCGCAGGTCGTCCGGGGTGCCCTCGGCGACGACGGTCCCGCGGGCGATCACCACCACCCTGTCGCAGAGGGCGGAGACCTCCTGCATGACGTGGGAGGAGAAGAGGATGCATCGCCCCTGCTCGCGGAGCTGGCGGAGGAGGGTCCTCACCTGACGCGTGGCGGCGACGTCGAGGCCGTTGGTGGGCTCGTCGAGGACCACGTTCCGAGGGTCGTGGACCAGTGCGCGGGCCAGCGCAACCTTCACCCGCTGCCCCTGCGAGAATCCCTCGGTTCTCCGGTCGGCGATGTCCTCCATGGCGAGGGCCGCGACGAGCTCGTCTGCGCGGCGAGCCAGGATCGATCCGGAGAGGCCGTGCATCTTGCCGAAGTAGACGATGTGCTCGCGAGCGGTGAGCCGGGCATAGAGCCCCTGGGCGTGGGGAAAGACGCCCAGGCGGCGCTGTGCCTCGAGCCGGGCGGCGGCCAGGTCGATCCCGTCCACGAAGGCGCGTCCCGAGTCGGGCCGGAGCACTCCGTAGACCACCCGGAGCGCCGTCGTCTTCCCGGCGCCGTTCGGGCCGAGGAGCCCGGTGATCTGGCCGTCCGGGACCTCGAAGCTGATCCCCGCCAGGGCCCTGACCTGGCCGAAGGACTTGGCCACGGCGTCGAGCCGGATCACGGCGAGCCGCCCTGCATGTCGAGGAAGATGGGAGCCGGTGTCATCCGGTCCGCGCAGGAGACGTCGACTCCGTCCGGGCTTCCGCGATTCACGAACTCGGCGACCACCCGGGGGAGGCAGCCTCGCACGAGCACCCCGTGCCCCTGTCCCGGGACGGTGACCCGGATCGACGCCGGGAGGGATGCGGCGGCGAGGTCGGCCCAGTGCGGAGGCGTCACCGGGTCGGCCTCGCCCGAGAGCAGGAGTGTGGGGACGTCGATGCGAGGCGACTCCCGGAACGACGGGTCGAGAGGGGCGCGAGGCCACTCCTCGCAGAGGGTCCGGAAGGCCTCCCGAGCGCCGTTTCCAAGGAAAGTGGGCGCAGCGCCGGGAGCCGGATCCGTGATGAAGGGCACGTCCTCGGAGCACAGGACCGAGAGCTGAAGGGGGCGTGACATCCCGGCCTGGATGTCGGTCACCGCCAGGATTCCAAGGGCGGCGATGGGGGCCAGGTCGCCCTCGTGCGCCTGACGGAGGAGCGGGGGTAGAAGCGCGGAGGTCTCGGCCTGGTAGAGGAACGCGAGCAAGACCTGTCGGACCGCGTCGCCGTCCACGGTGAGATCGACGGGCTCTCCGGTGATCGGGTGGCGCGCCCGGACCTTCTCCGGCTTCAGGCCGAGGCGGGCCAGCAGGTCACGAAGATCCTCCTCGAGCCGGGGGTAGCGATCGCGGCAGGCCTGCTCCGCAGAACAGCGCTGGAAGAGCATCGCGAGCGCCCGCTCCGAATCCCGGTCGAAGTCGGCGCCGATGATCATCTGGAACGGTGTGACGCCGTCGAGGACGAGGGTCCGGGCGCGATCCGGATGGGCCCGCGCGTAGGCCAGAGCCGCGCGCGACCCATAGCTGAAACCGACCAGGTTGACCCGCGCGTAGCCGAGGGCCGCGCGAACCGCGTCGAGGTCTCTCACGAAGTCGCCGGTCCCGTATCTCGTGAGGTCCGCCTGCAGCGACCGGGCGCAGGCACCGGCGGCTCGCGCGGAGTCGGTGGGAAGGAGCTCGGCGTCGCGATCGGCACGCCCGATCCTGGGGCAGGCAAGCAGCCCCGATCCACCGCTGCCCCGCTGGTCCACGAGAACGATATCCCGCTCCCGGTTGAGCCGCTCGAAGGCGGGGGCGATGCGCGGATAGGTCTCGGTGATGGACTGTCCGGGGCCGCCGGCGAGGACGAAGACGGGGTCGGGTTTCGTGGACGCGTTGACGGCCGCCAGGACAGCAATCCGCAGCGAGATCCGTCTGCCGGCTGGCTTGGCGGGATCCTCGAGAACCTCCAGGGTCCCGCATCGGGCCGGAATCCTGGCAGAGGCGACGGGATGGGACAGCTGGCAGCGGACGAGCCGCATGCCCGATCCCGGCGGGGCCGCCAGGATGGACGGGGCGCCGGCCAACAGGGACACGGCCAGAAGGAGAAAGCGGCCGTTCATGGCGCCCTCGTCGCTCCTTCCGGCGCACCACCGTCCGGAGGGACTTCGCCCAGCTCGGCGGCGAGGACGGCGACGAGTGGTGAGCCAGGGGAACGGGAGCGGAGGAGGGAGAGGACGTCACGGGCCTCCTCGGGGCGGTTGGCCCGGGCGAGGAAGCGCGCCTTCTCGACCAGCTTGGCTGCCTCCACGTCGGCAGGGCGGGACGATACGCGGTCGGTGAGCACCCAGACGTTCGGGCCCGTCCCGGCATCGACCTCGGTGAAGAGGTCCTTGGTCTTGCGAACGAAGAGGAGCGTTCCAGGGTCGAGCTTGCGTTTCGCGTTCACCGCGAGCAGGTCGGGCCGGTCGAAGGCCCATGCGACGACGAGCAGCGTGCCCTCCTGGACGATATCGGCCGGCACCAGGGCGATGGCGTGGACCCACCCCTCGACGCCGTCGGAGGCGCGGACCCGGGCCCAGTCACCGCGGGGCTCGAGGAGCGTGACCCTCTCCCCACGATGCAGCACGGCGAGTGAATTCGACTGGGGCGTCCTGGAGCCTTCCACCTTGACACGAGGCTGCTCGGTCGGATCCCGGCGCAGCGTGGAGAGGCTGGTGACGAAGCGAAGCGACGGATCGGGGACCGCCGAGGCGACGCCGCCGTCTGCCGGAAGGTCGAGGAGTGCGGGCCGACCATCCCGGGAGCACGCGACCACGGCAAGAAGGAGTGGCGCCAGGGCCGCCAGGATGGCGAGGCGGACGGGCGGCATCGTCAGCGCTTGCCGTGGATGAGCGTCTTCACGCCGGTCCGGAAGGTCACCTCGACCTTCCCGGGATCCTTCACGGCAGAGACGAAACCCCGGCCGAAGGAGGCGTGGTCGAGCACGTCGCCGGCCGCGAAGAGGCCGGTCGAGGCGTATGTTCGAGGCAGGGTGGTGTGGGTGGCGAGCATCTGGTCGAAGCTCAGGGTGAGGCCGCCGCGCGTGGCCTTCCCCGTCGGGCGTCGGACGGTGGTGGAAGCCTCCCGAAACCGGTGCATGTTGCGGCAGGTGTTGCATTCCACCTTCACCGGGACGGTGCCCACCATCGCGATGACCGTGTGAGCGAGGAGCAGCTGGCACCGCGTGCAGAACGCATCGACTTCACCGCCTACCTTTGCCATGTGGCGCGCAGTATAGCCTCACCGGCGATGGGGCGCAGGGCGCCGTTCGATGCTAGGGTGCCCGCATGCACGTGGTGGGCGTGGGCCGGCTCCGGGCTGTCTTCGAGGACTTCGGCGCGCAGGTGCTCTTCGCCGGCGAGACCCTCGCCTGGGCGGTGAGGCCGCCGTTCAGGCCCGAGTTGCTCCTGCACCAGGCGGCGGCGATCGGCGTCGGATCCACCTTCATCGTCGCGGTCACCGGGCTCTTTGCCGGAATGGTCCTCGCCCTCCAGGGCAACTACGCCATGCGCCAGTTCGGCGCGGAGGGGTACGTGGGGGGCTTCGTGGCCATCAGCCTGGTTCGCGAGCTCGGCCCGGTCTTCACGGCGCTCATGGTGACGGGACGGTCCGGAAGCGCCATCACCACCGAGCTCGGGACCATGCGGGTCACGGAGCAGATCGACGCCATGGAGTCGATGGCGGTGAGCCCGATCCAGTACCTGGTCGTCCCTCGAGTGCTGGCCGCCACGCTCATGATGCCGCTCCTGACCGTGGTCTTCAACGCCACGGGCTACATGGGCGGATACCTCATCGGCACCTTCGTCTCCCTCATCCCGCCCGGGCCGTTCCTGGACCACACCAAGTCCATGGTCGACGTGCATGACATGACGCACGGCCTCAGCAAGGCCATCATCTTCGGGGCCGTCGTGTCCCTCATCGCCACCTTCCGGGGCTTCACGGCCAGCGGCGGAGCGAGAGGAGTCGGCGAGTCCACCACGCGGGCCGTGGTCTGGAGCTCGGTCGCCATCCTGGTGGTCGACTACCTGTTGACCTTCATCTCCATCGGCTGACGCATGTCCATGATCCGCGTCCACGATCTATGGAAGTCGTTCGGCGAGAAGGAGGTGTTGAGGGGCGTGACCCTGGAGATCCCGGAGGGGACGACCTTCGTCGTCCTGGGTGCGTCCGGTTCCGGCAAGACGGTCCTCCTGAAGCACGTCATCGGCCTGTTCAAGCCCGATCGGGGCACGGTTCAAGTCGACGGCACGGAGATCTCGTCGCTCACGGGGCGGGCGCTCACGGAGGCCCGGCAGGTCTTCGGGATGGTCTTCCAGGGAGCGGCCCTCTTCGACTCCATGACGGTCTTCGAGAACGTCGCCTTTCCCCTGAAGGAGAAGGAGCGGCGCATCTCCGGCGCCGACCTTCGCGCCCGGGTGGTGGAGAGCCTGCGGGTGGTGGACCTGGGGGAGGACGTGCTCGGGAGCTGGCCATCCCAGCTCTCCGGCGGGATGCGCAAGCGGGTGGCGCTGGCCCGGGCGCTGGTCGCCAACCCCAAGGTCGTGCTCTACGACGAGCCCACCACCGGACTCGACCCCATCACGACCGACTCGGTCGACTCGATGATCAACCAGGCCAAGGAGAGGCGCCGGGTGACGAGCATGGTGATCTCCCACGACATCGCCAGCGCATTCCGGGTGGCCGATCGGCTGGCGGTGCTCTACGATGGCCGGATCGCCGCCCAGGGGACGCCGGAGGAGGTCCGGCGAAGCGACGACCCGTACGTGAAGCGGTTCCTCTCCCTCTGGTTCGAGAAGCAGTGAGCCGCGAACGAGATCCATGCCCAACGAGCCCCTGACCAGACCGACCATCAACCGGGCCCTCGCCGTGGGGCTCCTGGTCGCCGTCGCCGGCGGGATCTTCCTGGTGGCCTTCACCTTCTTCCGCAAGGGTGGGCTGTCCGCGCGAGACAGCTACGTCATCACCGCGGTCTTCGACGACGTCACCGGCCTGTCCTGGAAGAGCCGCGTCCAGGTGGCCGGAATCCAGATCGGCGAGGTCACGGAGATCGAGCTCTCGGGGGAGAGGGCCCGGATCACCATGCGGGTGAAGAACGACATCCCGCTCCGGGCCGACGCCTGCCTGACGAAGCGCTTCCCGTCGGCGCTCCTCCCGGACGCGCTGCTCGAGGCCAGCCTGGGCACGGCCCCGTCGCCGATACTCCAGGGGCTTCCCGCAGACCAGCGCGTGATCACCTGCGTGCGCGAGGCCGCCAACGTCTCCAAGCTCATGGAGTCGCTCTCCAGGATAGCGGCCGACATCCAGGTGGTCTCTTCCGACCTGGCGAAGACGGTGGGCGGAACCCAGGGCAGCGTTCGCGAGATCATCGAGAACCTGAGCCACGTCACCAGGGCCGTCGACGACCTGCTCGACCAGAACTCCGGGCGCGTGGCCGGCATCCTGAAGAACGCCGAGGCCTTCACCGGCGAGCTGCGTCAGATCGCCGAGCAGGACGCGGAGCGATACCACGCCATCGCGAAGAACATCGACGAGGCCTCCGCCCGCCTGAACCGGGTGATGGCGTCGGTCGAGGACATCGTGGGCACGGGCCAGCCCGACATGAAGGAGTCGGTCCAGGGCGCCCGGCAAGCCCTGCAGAAGCTCAACAAGACCCTGGAAGACGTCCAGTCGGTGACCAGCAAGGTGGCCGCCGGCCAGGGGGTGGCCGGGAAGCTGCTCGTCGACGAGCAACTCGGGGAGAAGGTCGGGGCCGCGGCGGAGAACGTCTCCGATTACGTCAACCGCATCTCGGCCTGGCAACTCTACGTGAACATCCGCTCGGAGTACCTGATCAACTACGGCGGGACGAGGGCCTACTTCGGCGTCACGCTGATGCCCAAGCCGGACAAGTACTACATCCTCGAGCTGATGACCGACCCGCGCGGCTACAACACGGTGATCAAGGAAACGGCCACGACGACCAACCAGGCGACCGGGACCTCGGTCACCACCAACACCACTCGCTCCATCAACGAGCAGAGGCTGGCCATCTCGGCCATGTTCGGCAAGCGGTGGGGTGACCTGGTGGGCCGGGTCGGGCTGATCGAGAGCTCGGGCGGCGTGGGAGTCGACTACCTGCTCTTCCAGGACGCCCTGAAGCTGTCCCTCAACATCTACGGGTGGACGCGGCCCACCGTGGACGCCTTCCCGCGCACCAAGCTCTGGTTCGACTGGCGCTTCATCCCCAACGTCTACCTCACGGGCGGGATGGAGAACCTCCTCAACGCCTACAACTACGGATCGGGGCGCGACTACTTCATCGGCGCGGGGGTCTTCTTCA
>Ga0209048_10004860_pt1 | contig 12784 bp, 10 predicted proteins | sample FrelakmetCRP12CR_FD_187146 | JGI IMG/M metagenome (GOLD analysis project Ga0209048, IMG submission 187146) | Freshwater lake sediment microbial communities from the University of Notre Dame, USA, for methane emissions studies - CRP12 CR (SPAdes)... | ecosystem: Environmental > Aquatic >... | reverse complement strand
TGTTGATGTAGTCCCTGCAATGGCTGATGGCTGGCGGCATCCGCCGTTCTCAGCGGAGATCGAAGAGGGGTACCTTTACGGGAGGGGTTCCACGGATATGAAGGGGGGATGTGCTGCACTCCTGTCCTCGTATAAGCGGCTCCTCGACATGGGAAAGGAACCTGATGCAGACTTCCTTTTCGTATGCGATGAGGAGACGAGCGGTACCTATGGTATCAGGTGCGTTCTTTCCAAGGATCTCCTCCGTCCATGCGATGTCCTTATCGCAGAACCATGCCCGGAACTGAACCCGAATATCGGGGAGAAAGGCCTCTGCAGGATTAATTTGCATTTTCGGGGAGAACCGGGACATGGTTCATTATACCCTACCCGCGGTGTGAGTGCCGTTATGGAGGCTTATAATACCCTCGATTATTTACGCACAGTACACCGCCATGAGTACCATGTGGGAGGGGAGGTTGACGCGATTATCGAGCAGTCTTCTGCGGTCCTCAGGAATATCCTCGCCGTTGATGAGGCAAAACACGTTCTGCGGCGTGTCATGTTCAACCCCGGAAGGATCGAGGGGGGAGAAAAAGCCAACATCGTCGCCCAGCATTGCGACCTTCAGCTTGATATCCGGGTCCCTTGGGGGTGTTCTATACCGGACCTCATCGCAGATATTGCTAGACATTCACCAGGTGCAACCGTCGAAGAGGTGAGCATCAGTGACCCGTCGATGACTTCCCCGGATTGCAGGCTTGTTGAAGTCACCTGTAAAGAAATCTCACGCGTTTATGGATTACCAGCCCAGCCAATTGTCCAGTGGGCTGCAAGCGATGCGAGGTACCTTAGGACGGAGGGGTTCCGTGTTGTTGAGTACGGACCCGGGGAAATCACTACACTCCATGCCGTAAACGAAAGGGTTTCCATCGAATCGCTCGCGAAAGTAACTTCAGTCTTTGAAGGGATTATCAGGGGTTTCACCGCCGGCGGGGACTGAATACCGGTTATTAATATCAATCAGATCATCAGAATATTTTCATCAGATATCCAGCGTAACCAGGGGTCACTAACAGACCTTATCCAGAGAAACCCGGGAAATATGGGAAATTATCATTTCCTGTTTCTTTCCGGAGAGCCCCTTAAAAAACTTTCTTTCTACCCCCTGAAATGCATCGTAACAATTTAAGAGGGATCCCCTCTGTTGACATTCTTCCTGCTGAAAAAAATAAGAAGAAGGGATACGTAGACAGGAGTGGGGTTCACCCCCTCCCTGTCCCACCCCAGATAAGATGTTCCCCGGGCAGGGTTCAAGAACCTGGCTACGGAATAGTTAAGAGATTCAGATGCCTCCCCTATCCCAACCGGGGCGCCAAAGCGGCGGGCCATGAGCCCCTGGAACATGAATAAATCAGGGAATAACCCCATCATAAAAAAGGTATAGTTAAGAGGATGTCAACCGAGTTAAAAAACGCAGGATTGCTGTATTTTTTTTAATCCTCTCGTAACATCCGGTCTATTGCCCTGGCCGCTGTTTTTGCAGAACCCATTGCCCATATCACGGTTGCTGCACCTGTTGCCACATCACCGGCTGCGAAAATACGCGGCACAGATGTCTTTCCTTCTCCGTCCACCTTGACGTTTCCCTTCTTCGCCCGTGCCAGCCCCTTAATTTCAGATATTAAAAGGGGGTTCGGTCCCTGGCCGATTGCCTCAATAAACATGTCCGCATCGATAATAAAGGACGAACCATCTACCGGGCGGGCAGCAGGCCTCCCCGTTTCATCAGGCGTGCACATCTCCATCTGTACACATTCAACCCCGGTTACACACGATTCCCCGATAACACGGATGGGACTGGCACAGGTAAGGATCTCAACACCTTCTTCCTTTGCATGGGTTACTTCGTCAATTCTTGCCGGAAGGTCCTCCTCGCGGCGGCGGTAGACAAGCGTTACCTTGGAACCGAGGCGTCTTGCCACCCGTGCTGCGTCCATTGCCACGTTCCCACCACCTGCAACAACGACACGACTGCCCTTTTTAACCGGGGTATCAAAAACAGGGAACTGGTCAGCATGCATAAAATTCACCCGTGTCAGAAATTCATTGGCTGAATAGACCCCGTTCAGTTGCTCCCCGGGTATACCCATAAAGGTGGGGAGACCTGCACCGGTGGCAAGAAACACTGCATCGAACTTTTGCAGTTCCGGGACCGTAATACTCCGTCCTGCAAGATGGTTGAGCCTGATTTCTACACCCATTGCAAGCACCTGTTCCACTTCTGCCCTCACAATCTCCTTCGGTAACCGGAATTCAGGGATCCCGTACATCAGGACCCCCCCGGCTTCATGCAGGGACTCAAACAGGGTGACCTTGTGCCCGAGCCGGGACAGTTCTGCTGTAGCAGTCAGGCCGGCAGGACCCGAACCGACTACTGCCACATGGTGCCCGGTAGATGCCTGCTTTTCCGGTACGCTCGTGCCATGCGCACGCTCCCAGTCAGCAATAAACCGTTCAAGTGAACCGATTAAGATGGGCTTTTCCTTGCCTGACAGGATACATTCACCTTCGCATTGTGTCTCCTGGGGACAGACACGGCCGCATACGGCTGGGAGCATATTATCGGCCTTGATAATCACTGCAGCGTTCCTGAAATTTCCAAGAGCTATCTCGGCAATAAACGCGGGGATGTCGATGCAGACCGGACACCCGTTCACGCATTTCGGTTTCTTGCACTGCAGGCACCTCTCGGCCTCAAGCATGGCCTCATCCGGGGAGAACCCCAGGGATACTTCAAAGAAATCGTGTACTCTCTGCCCGGCGGGGCGGTCTTCCATGACTATTCACCCCCTTTACAACTGCAAGAGTGCTCATGGTATTGTTCAAGTGCCTCGCGTTCTTCAGTCTGGTATGTCCGCTGCCGCTGCATCAGGAGGTCAAAATCAACAAGGTGGGCATCAAATTCAGGCCCGTCCACGCAGGCAAACCGGGTCGTTCCCCCCACCTGGACCCGGCATGATCCGCACATACCCGTCCCGTCCACCATGATCGGGTTCAATGACACGAACGTTTTCACGTTGTAGGGTCTGGTAATCCCTGATGTTACCTTCATCATTATTGCCGGACCGATGATCCATACACAGTCTATGGTACGTTTTTCAAGCTCTGCCTTCAGGACATCTGCTGCAAACCCGTGGACCCCTTTGCTGCCGTCATCGGTTGTAATGAACAGTTCATCACAACACGTCCTCATCTCGTCCTCAAGGATAAGGAGCCCTGCGTTTCTCGCGCCAATGATCCCTATCACGTGGTTTCCTGCGGATTTTGCGGCCCTGGCAATAATCGGGGCACTCGCGATACCAACGCCACCACCGATGACCACACAGGTTCCATACTTCGATACTTCACTCGGGAGACCGAGGGGGCCGGCAATATCCCGGATCATGTCACCCTGGCGGAGGGTTGCAAGGAGTTCTGTGGTCTTGCCAGCGGTCATAAAAATAATCCTCACCGCGTCACCGTCTATCGCAGATATAGTCAGGGGGATCCGTTCCCCGGCCTCATGTACCCTGACAATTAAAAACTGGCCGGCTTTTGCATGGTGGGCCACATGCGGTGCAAATACCCACATCTGAAAGACCCGTTCAGCAAGTTGTGTCGCCTTTAAAACCCTGTACAACGATATTACACCTTCTGGTACTGCCGGAACAACCTTCCCGGTCTGGCGTATCGTACTTATTGGTCGGTACACATCTTTATTTTACGCACCCGTACCGCCACACCACGTTTCGAACGCGTCATCTCGCGGGCTCCCATTGCAGCCCTGCCTGTGCCAAAAACCCTTGGACCGACAACAAGCACCTCGTCCCCTTCCCGTATGCACGGGTCGGCACTCACTATACCCGGCGCGAGGATATCCCCCTGTGGGACAAAATCCGATATTTGTACCCTGTAACATTCACCAAGCAGCTTCCAGCCTTCGAAGGTAGGTCTTATCAGCCCCGTTCCTGTGTCAAGAGAAAACAACTGGACACGGTTCCGCGAATACTTTACCGCCGGGTACCGCCCCCTTGAAATCAACCCTGTAGTGTCAGGGACAGTCCCGAACTGCCAGGAACAAATTCCCCTGAGGAGGTCCTGCTTAACACGGCGGCACCCATCAAGTGCAGCATCAAGAGCTGCGAGGGAGCCCCCGTCGGTAGGTCTCCGGCCGGGGCATGTGTATTCAAGGTCAATCCCTGCAATTTCCGCACCAGTCTTTGCGACTTCAAGGGCACCACCGTCCAGGTGGGCAATTACGCGCCGGTAGCGATTTTTCTGGAGGTATTCCCCGATGACTCCTGATATGAAGGCCTTCTCTTCCCGGTCCCAGTACCCTGTCACCGGGACATCGTAGTGGGCAGCGGGGTACACCAGTTCAAGTTCCCTTGGGACGAGTCCCACTGGGGATGTCACAATTAATTCGTGGGCCCTCCCCTGTATTGCGCGTGTAAATTTGTTATGACTCTGGGAAAGGGAATAAGGTTTCCTTGCAGAACAGGGTAGCATTACCGCCGTGTCTGCCTGGGGGGGCCTGTAACGGTCCACGACACGTCGTGCGAAGCGACGGATCTCAATACGGTTGAGCGTCTCACCAGTTGTCGCACCGAACGCGACCTCTCTTGCAACCGGTACAACCTGTTCCATTACATCATACATCGAATCGAGATGCCGCATAATTGCAACATGCGTTGAATGCATCCTGCACCTGGACTCAACAAATTCCCTGAGGCGGGATGCAGCGATAAACCGGGACACCAGGGCCAGTTCTTTTGTCAATGCCATACGGTTATGCAATTTGATGTCGGCAGACCTGCAGCCTTCACAATTACAAACCCCGGCATCCATCCATTTCCGGTCAAACTCCCCTTCAGGAAGGAGGAAGACACCCCGCGCTGCCGCGAGATCACAGGCAATGAAATCAAACAGGTCAAACCCGGAATAGCAGAGGATATGGACATTCGAAGGTACTGCAGCGCCAGGGGCATACCAGAGCGTGTCGGGAGGCACCGCGGCTTTCATCGCGGTAAGCCAGGTCACATAATTCCTTGGATTGTTCAGGACGGTATGCCATCCGGGTACCATCACACAATCACCTGAACCTGGTCCCGGGGTATGATGCGGGTGGATCATTGCCGGAATAACCGGTCCGTCAGGCCAGTATTTTCCTACAAATTCAGGTCCCGCAGAAAGGGGGATGTTTGATAATGCCGCATGCTTAAGGTCTGGGAATAATGTCGTTGTATCAACCGCTGCAGGGAAGGTAATACCCGTTTCATCGATAATATAAAAGCCGGACCTGGCCAGCCCGTCCCGCCGTTTTACTTCAACGCTGCTCAATTAACACCTCCGGCAATTCCCGGCCGACGATGACTCCCCATTCCGTACCACAGCGGACGCTGACGGAGATACCGGGGTTAGCATCGATTAATGCTCTTATCCCGCCGCACCCGGTTACTACCATCTGCTCATCCCATTCAGGGAGCTCGCACTGTCCTATCGGGAAAGTTTCCTTCAATTCAACAGGGTAAGGACCAAACGGTGGCCTGAAGAGGAGTACCGTATCGTAACCCGCTACACCATCTGCAGGGAGCCGGTCAAAAGTAACAAGCACGCGGGGGCCGACAGAAAACCTTGGTATCATCATCTGGTACCGTAGTACTTCTGTGCGCCTGCAACTTTCATCACCCCGGTAGAAAAAGCGGCGTTTTGAGATGCGATCCCGTGTAGCAAGTTCTTCGGCATGAGAAAGCAATGTCCGGTACCCACGGAGGAGCCGGGGGTGACTCCGGCAGCGTTCATCCACGAGTTCCCAGAGGACCCCGTCGGAAATGGCCTGGCGGATCCGGGAGATCTCCGTGAGTGTCACAATCAGGTTATGCCGCGCAAGGAGCCGGGTTTTTTCCGGGGACTGACGCATTTCGTCGGCAGAATGGCCCCTGCACACTTCACAACTGCAGGGTAATTCCGACAATTCCGCCAGTTTTTTACTCCCGTGCGTCGTGAGGTAACGTCCCTCTTTCGCGTACAACGCATACGCAGCCGAGTCAAAGAGGTCACAACCCATTGCCACTGCCAGCGCAAACATCACCGGGTGTCCTGCACCAAACAGGTGTACGCACGCGGAGGAGGGGATACCCCTTTTTGCAGCCATAACAACCCGGACGAGGTCCTCGTAACGGTACGATTCCATCAACGGGACAACCGCTCCAATAGGTGTGAAGGTAAAGCCCATCTCCCCTGCCATCCGTCCGGCCTGTTCACGGAGGTCAGGGAATGATCCTCCCTGGATGGGGGCTGCCAGCGGGGCACCAGGGCCGAGAATTTGCCCGGCTTCCCGGAGTCTTTCCATGGTGATACCAAGTTCTTTTTCGGTCTGTTCCCGACCGGTATCAGGGTGTGTAGGGATATCCAGCGGGACAATGATGTCGCTTCCTATGGATCTCTGGAACAGGAGCGTGTCGGAATTGGAGACCTCCACATCCCCGTATACCGAGAGCTGGAAGGATCCCGAGTCAGTCATAATTATCCCGTCAAACCCGAGGAGATCGTGGAGCCCGCGTGCAAGGGCCGGCTCCCGGAACTCCTTGCTCCGGAAGAAGATGTACGCATTGGTGATCAGGGCTCCTGCACCAAGCGATTTCATTTCGGCGGGGGTTATGAGTGGCAGGTGAGGATTTACTACAGGAAGAAGTGCAGGAGTTTTCAGTACTTTTTCTCCGACTTTCAACCGCCCTGTACGGCCAAAAATGTCCTCCTCAAATATTTCAAATGAGATTGCCATTAAGAGACCTGCTCATGAAAAATCTGCCCTTCAAACGTAAGAATATCGGTTTCGGATCGCTTCCAGCAATTAGCGGGTAGTCCGGCTTTCATGCATGTATGGGACAGGAATTCTTCACAACTCCATGAATATTCGGTTGCCACCTGCGGTAGCAGGAGCCCGCTTCTTCCTCCACTGCGCGCAATTAACCCGTGTTTCCCAATTATCACGGTATGAGGCCGCATCTCTGGTTCCACATCAAGTGGTTCGGGCGGCGTCAGCACCGTCACTTCAACCCTGACCTTGTCCAGTTCGGAGAGGGCCACAGGGGGGAACCGGGGGTCCTCGAGTGCCGCACCCGTTGCGGCGGATGGTATCGCCTCCCTGAGCGGGAGTACCGGATAGGGATACCCGATACACCCCCGTAATTCACCAGAACTGGTAATTGTCACAAATACCCCTCGTTTTTCAGAGAATACCGGCGGTAGACTGGTTGAAGGGACGGGTCTGCCGCGAACGACGGCCTCTATTGTTTTCCGGGCCATTGTAACAGCCATCGTGCCTTCATCAGCAGTTAGCATATCCATTAAGAGTAAATAATGCGCTCTCCCCATTATAATATGAGAGGGAGAGTGCGGCCGACGGTGGCTTTATGCTGCTGAGGAAAGTCCTCCCACCTACTGAGCACGCAGCCATATGCAAGTATGGGTGGCGAGAGTCACGGCAATGGCACAGAAACGGCACGGCCTGTCATTAGCAATGATGCGACCGAGCAAGGGGGTTAAAAATCCCCCCGTGCGAGAAGTGCGTCACGCACGAGATAACTCGCAGAGCGTAGGGACAGGATACGATGAAACGGTGAATCCCTGCGGGTGCAAGCCGGAACAGGGCAGATGGGTAGCTCAGTACCTGCCCAGGTAGGCGCGTAGCTGAATGCCGCAATGAACAGAAGGAGGCTTACTCCTCCCACTCATTTCTTCTAAATGGTGATATGGGAAGATAATTTAAGGAAATATCACTATCAGTAATAATTATGCATATCCCTACTCCCGAAGAGATCAGGTCACGGAGGGAAGTGCTCCAGATGCGACAGACTGAACTTGCCCGGAGAGCGGGAGTCAGCCAGTCAATGATCGCACGCATCGAGTCCGGGAGTGTCGACCCCCGTGTCAGTACCTTAACCAGGATTCTCAATGTGCTGAACAGTGCAGTCAGGCACCGCGTTACCGCGTCAGATGTGATGCATACACCCGTTTTCGCGGTAAAACCGATCGACCCCATCACCACGGCTGTCGAGATAATGGACAAGAACAATATCTCGCAGCTACCGGTAATAGAGAACGGTGTACCCGTCGGATGTATTTCAGAGACCGCTATTGTAAATGCAATTGAAGAGCAGCGGCTTCATAAAAGTCATATCTATTCGGCGAATGACTTCATGGAGTCCGGGTTTCCTACCGTCCCTCCTGATACTGACGTGGAGACAGTAGTATCAATCCTCCAGCACCACCACGCAGTGCTTGTCCTCGAAGGCGGGCGGGTGCAGGGGGTTATTACAAAACATGACCTGATCTCCCTGATAGTCCGCCCGTAGGTGCGAGTCCGGCAGTTAGCGGTAAAAAAAGGGTCAGATTATCATCTTTAAAAGGTGACAAACTAGATTTTTGAGACGAGGTCACGCAGGACTGCCTCGGGGTCTTTTGCCTTGACCACACCCGAGGCAAGCAGGACACCATCAGTCCCGAGATCAATGGCAGTCCTGACACATTCCCCTGTCTGTATCCCTGCTCCGGTTAATACCATGACCTTTGGATTCACTAACCGGACGGCTTCTACGGTCTTTTTTATTATGTCAGGGTTTGCCTTCGCAACCGATACGCCGCTCCCGATTAATTCAGGCGGTTCAACCGCCACATAGTCAGGCGAGAGGGCTGCAGCTGCGGCACTTGCTGCTTCGTTATTGGTACAGACGACGGATACCATGTGCGCTGCACGGAGTGCTGATACCGCGGCATCAATATCGGCAAGCGTGAGCCGCCGTTCTGAATGGTTTACAAGGGACCCCTTTGCACCTGCCTGTCTGAGTGCATCTGCGGTGATGGTCCCCGTATGGGCCCCTGGCTCTATCCCGTCAACGTGCTGGGCAAATACGGGGATTTCATAATGCCGTGATATTGGATGAATATCGAGATACGAGGGTGCGATACCGATTAACACACCGCTGTCGACGCTGACAGCCTGGGCAATGGACGCAATCCGGTGCGCATGCTGTCCGGTACTTTCACGGTATGTCTTTAAATTAATCAGGATGAAGGGGGCTGCCATGTTCTTTCACCCCCATATATGCATCATTCGATAAAGAATTGCACGCTTCGGAAATGTCAGACAAGATTTCCCCGGAAGGATGCAGACGTGATGCCCCCAAGCGAGATCTTTTTCACCGCAGTGAGGAGATCGCTGAATTGTTCCTGGCCGCAGGGCTCACGAGAACGCCTGATTGCTTCCCTGTATAACGAAACCATTTCTTTTGCATAGGCTGGGGTCTTATGGCGGGCGTCGATGGCAACCGATGAAGCACCTGCAGCAATGAGTCCCGGGATACTGTCGATCAGGCATGTCTCGCTTGAGTTCCTGATGTGGGTGTGACACCATGGATCAACATTGAATGAAAAAGTCCTTCCAGTACCATCCTGCAGGCCGAAGAAGAGGTTTTCATTCAGCCCACCGCATGAATCTTTCCCATGGGGCATACCAGCATGAATGCAGTCCCTGCTATTAAGGACTTCAAGATTACCCTGGACGATGACTTCAAACGCATGGATTTCATCATGGGAAAACCATGCAGCCAGTGCTGACAAATCGTTGTGAGATAATTCGGGGGACGGGGTCAGGCTGAAAAAACCAGGTAATGAGCCGGCTGCGACATGGTTAAAAATATTCAGTCCCGCACCCCCGCATACCCGTATTGCAGGAAATATACGACGGACCGTTCTACCAAGACCGGCGCTGTCAACCATGATACCACCGATCCCCGTTTCAAGCAGTTCCGGAAGGACCGTCAGTGACATATCGATATAATCCCTTTCGGGGATTGACGGCCATTTCCAGAATATCTGCCGGCTGCTCCCTGCCATACGCACAAGCAAATCCCTGACCTGGGCAAACATATCCCAAAATGGCCCCTGATCCAGTGGAACGATAGCTGTATTCCGACACCGGCAGGCTTTAGAACCGGCCCCTGGTTCAAAATATACACGGTCACATCCGGCTTCCAGTGCTGCAATTGCTATTTCCGCCGAACTGGCATAAACCGAGATTTTCATGGGACGAAAACAATGGCCAGTGCAGGGAGCAGGTAGTGCCGTCAGGGACGTGTTAAACAATTCGGCCTTTTCTTCTGCAGATGATAGTTCAACTGGTCCGGGCCTCCATGAAGAGGCAATTGCCGATTCAGCACCCTCGAGGAGATCTCTTCTGAGCTGGTTCAATGCCGATACCGGAGCGTAGAGACCACCAGGATAATGGAGGACGAGGTCATGGACGACAAATGGGGTACCGCCGGTCCTGCGTACCTGCCGGGCGATCTGTTCACTCCCAAGAGGTGAATGTTCCGCAATTTCCATCGGCAGACCGATATGATTGTAACTTACCTGTACCCCGTCCTTACCGGGCATTACTGCATTAATCACGGGGCGTCGCTCTTCATCCCAGGTGATGACAAGGTTAAGGGGGATCGGAAATTGTTTTCCCGTTAGCCCGGGTTTTTCTTTTTTTTCTGCGGTACCGTCATCCCTCCTGCGGGTAAGATAGAGGAGGTCCCCGGGTTTTACTGCATTTGAAACCGGGACTTTCAGTCCGTCCGCATCTCTGACAGGCATCCCGTAGAGGATCATCCCGTTTTCAGCTCCCGTGCGCGGGTCTATGAACACTATCCCATCCCCCTGGTACAGTAACGTAGATCCTGAAAGCCTGACCCGGGCCAGATGTGCCGGGGGATGATACGATATGACTGTTCCTACCGGGATACCCCTGTGATCAGGGTGGTCCCTGCCCATTATCCCGCGGTGATGCGCACCTTTGAGGTAGCCACCGGTAAAACCCCTGTTAAAGGCAAGTGCAAGTTGCTCCTCTTCTGTATCCAGGGGGCTCCACTCCCCCAAGGCAATGGCATCAATCGCCCTGCGATAGACCGATATTACGGTGGAGACGTAGCGGGGGGACCTCATCCGGCCCTCGATTTTTAAGCTCTCTACCGGGGCGCGGACAATGGATTCAAAGTCCCGGTAACTGCAGAGGTCCTTTGTCGACAGGAGGTACTCCTCATGCCACCGTGTTTTAGAAAGGGAAACAGGCCGCCCGTACGTATCCATCTGCCCACTCACGCAGGCATAGGGTTTCCGGCATGGCTGTGCACACATCCCCCGGTTCCCGCTCCTCCCTCCAATCATTGATGACAGGAGACACTGCCCTGAGTACGAATAGCACAGTGCCCCATGGACAAAAATTTCAAGCCCCACGCCCTGGCACTCCGGGGCGGATGCGATGTCTGATATCTCTTCCAGGGAGAGTTCTCTTGCAAGCACTACCCTTGAAAATCCCAGTTCCCGTGCCCATGCCACACCCTCGCGGCTGTGGATAGTCATTTGCGTTGAGGCATGCAGGGGTAGTCCGGGCGCTATCTCCCGTGCTACCGAAGCGACACCAGTGTCCTGGACAAGGATGGCATCGATTCCCGCCTGGTATAAAAACAATATAAATTGGGCCGTATCGGGAAGTTCGGAGTCACGGACAAGCGTATTGACCGTGACATAAACCTTAACACCCCGTAAATGTGCATACTGCACGGCATTCTCGATCGAGGCCGGGTTAAAGTTTTCCGCAAAATTCCTGGCACTGAAACGGTTCCCGCCGAGGTATACAGCATCGGCTCCCGCATCGATTGCAGCTACGAGCGATTCTGTTGAGCCGGCAGGCGCCAGGAGTTCCTCCAGCAGATCACCATGACCACCACCGGTAAGGAACTGGATTAGCATCAAGCCCACCCGGCCACGCCCTGAAGTCCGCGCGGTTCAGCTTAGCCATCATGTGGTTCGCCTGAAAGGCAACGCGCACTGTGAAGGTGTTTGTCATTCTTGCCCATCCCCAAAAGGGGAGCTTCAATCATGCGATAGCTCTAATCGCGGTCGAGCAGCTAAAACAGAACGGACATGAAGTCTGTTTCCATGATTTGTACGAAGAAAAGTTCGATCCGATACTTCCAGCCGCGGAAATACCAAGAGATGCGGCCTTGCCGGAAGAGATAGCTATTCACTGTAAGGAAATCTCAGAAGCGGAAGGCATAGTAATTGTGCACCCGAACTGGTGGGGACAGCCTCCGGCAATATTGAAAGGCTGGATCGACAGAGTGATACGTCCAGGTTGCGCATACGAGTTTCTGGAAGGCGATGAAGGCGAAGGAATACCTAAAGGACTACTAAAGGCCAGAGCTGCCGTAGTATTCAATACGTCGAACACCGAAACCGAGAGAGAAAAGAGAGTCTTTGGAGATCCACTTGAAACCCTATGGAAGAATTGCGTTTTTGATCTCTGTGGAGTCGCCCATACTTACCGAAGGATGTTCAATATTATCGTTACAAGCACTGAAGAGGAACGGAAAGCTTGGTTGGCCGAAGTAAGGCAAACCATGAACAAGTGGTTTCCATGAGATTGAGTGAAGCTTTTTTCGGCCGGGGCGTCCGCGGACCCAGGTACACAACTAAACCCGGTCACAGCGTGTGAATTACTCAGGGAGCTTAATGAGCAATGCAACTTTCTCAACTCCGGTTGAAAACCGCTACTTCGAGGATTACGTGGCCGGAGCGGTTCACGAGTTCGATGGGATCGAAGTCGAGGAAGCTGAAATCATCGATTTCGGAAAGCGCTTCGATCCGCAGCCCTTTCATACCGACCCGGAAGCCGCGAAAGCGTCCGCGTTTGGCGGGTTGATTGCCAGCGGCTGGC
>Ga0209048_10004858_pt1 | contig 12786 bp, 9 predicted proteins | sample FrelakmetCRP12CR_FD_187146 | JGI IMG/M metagenome (GOLD analysis project Ga0209048, IMG submission 187146) | Freshwater lake sediment microbial communities from the University of Notre Dame, USA, for methane emissions studies - CRP12 CR (SPAdes)... | ecosystem: Environmental > Aquatic >... | reverse complement strand
GACTATAACCGGATCGCTTCCTGTGACAGCGATGATTTCCTCACCGATATCCGGTTTGTTATCGAAGCACTGGGAAAACAGGGGCTCGACCGGGTCATTGTGGTTGACCTGACCCGCGAAGAGATCGGGATTCCTGTAGTGAGAGTGATCGTTCCGGGGCTTGAAGTCTTTGCGATGGACCCGGAACGCAGGGGAGAGAGAGTGGACCATGCAAAAGATCATCGTCTTTCTCGGGCCAAGTCTTGAAAAGGCAGCGGCAGAGACGATCCTTCCTGCCGAATACCGTCCTCCCGCGAAGCGTGGCGACCTGCTTGCTGCAGTACAGGATGGCGCGACAATTATCGGCCTTGTCGATGGTGTCTTCCACCAGGAATCCGCAGTTGCCCACCGTGAGATCCTTACCGCGATAAAAAAGGGTGTCAGGGTCGTGGGTGCATCAAGCATGGGAGCTCTCCGGGCAGCGGAAATGGACACCCTGGGTATGGTGGGTATCGGTGAGATCTACCGGATGTATAAGAGCGGGGAACTGGAGTCTGACGATGAAGTGGCGCTCGTATTCGATCCATCATCAGGTCTGGCACTCTCAGAACCGTTAATCAATATCCGGTTTACCCTGAAACGGGCGAGGGAGGAGGGCATCATCGATGCTGCTACGCACGATGCACTTCTTATCTCTGCCCGGTCAGTATTCTACCCCCGGAGAACGTACCGGACGATTGTTTCTCAGGCCGGGGATACCGTTGATGCAAAAACACGGGAACGGTTTTTGTTGTGGGTGGAGAGCGGGCAGTGCGACCAGAAGAGGGATGATGCTGTCGCGGCGCTGGAGTATATCCGCCGGATGGTAAACGATGGGATAACCAGCCGGGGACCCGGGTAATGTGCTTTTCAGGATGACACATCAGCGGAGAATGGAGTCAGGAGTTTTTCCGCTTCTTACAAAATACCAAAAGCACGGAAACACCTGTCGCAGAGAACAGTGCAAAGAGAGACAGCGGTGCCGGTTGTGTTCTCGCAGACTGCGGGAGAAGATGCGTCGTGGGGATCGACTGGATCCCGGCAGGCAGCACTGTCTCAATCACTGTTGCGTTTTCCCACCTGTTGAAAAACAGCACCGTACCTGAAGTCCCGGCAACAAAATAATCGCCATTATCGGGAACAGACACCTCCGAGACGAACTTCTGCATGGGAAAACGCCACCGGAGATCTCCGCGGTTCCCAAAAACATACACCCCATCAAACCCCACGGCGACTACTGTATCTCCATCTTCAGAGATACCGACATCATAAAAATATCCCCGGTTCTGGAAATTCCAGAGTTGTATGCCGGTTTTGTTAAAGAACCGGACGAAATACTGCGAGCCTGTCACGATACCGTTGCCGTCAGGAGTCATCGCAAGGCTCCTGAACGGGGGGCTGCCTGAGAAGTTCCACGCGGAAGTCCCGTTCCGGAAGAACGTATAGAGCCGGTAATCATCAATGGCTGCAAACAACTCTCCGTGACGGTCTGTCCGGACAGCGGAAGCCTGGTATGCAGTCGGGAATTTCACGACCGTCGATCCGTTCCTGTCCATCACCACGATCTCCCCTTTCCGGGTTCGCCAGCCGAAATCGATCGCTGCAGCGATACACTCTCCATCATCTGAAAAGGTCACGTCCCTCACCGTTGCGAAAAACCCGGATGGCTGGCTGCCGACACGGTGACCATTCCCGTCAAGCAGGATCAGGGAGCTGCCCCCCGCAGCGACGATCGGATTACTTCCCTTGGTAATCGCGAGCGGGAAGAGCGCTGATCGGTTGGCATAGGTCCAGAGCTGGTTTCCGGCCCTGTCGAAGAACCGGATCTGCCATTCGTTTTCGTCCGATGGCCGGGTCGGATCTGAAAACGATGCGGCGACGTGATCCCCATTACCGGAGATCGCGACCGCATATACGGTAGAATTGAGGGAGGAGACAGTCCAGAGAACTTTTCCCGACCGGTCATACATCCGGACCGTTCCGGTATCGGATCCCGCGATGATATACTTCCCATCCTCAGAAATCGCCACACGTGCCTGGTATTCCCCAATCGTGTCGGACCACAGAGGCAAAGGGGCCTGAAATTCCACGGGGGTTGTTACCGTCGTGGCATTCATCCAGTACGATGGCGGGATGCAGTACTCGGGCGCACCCGGTTCATTGCAGGGATTTTCCATCTCTGCGATGCTCCCGTTCCAGGATGCAGCACTCCCGACACCGGAAAGTACGATAATGCACAGGCATACTGCTACTATCCCCGCACGCTTTTTGCAAAGGATACGCAGGAAAAAACCATTGTTTTTCATCATATCTGAATTCCGGTCACCATTATCCGATTACCATTCATTCTAATCGGGATTTCTCAGCTTTCAGTGTAATTTTTCATGTCTGAAAAAAACTTACCGGATGTCCTTCACCTTAACCGCGAAATCCCCGTCCCAGCCAAAAGTTACCGCAGAGTTGCCCAGTACCCGCCCTGTTGCGGGATCTGTTGCCGTCACCGTTACGATAACAGGTTGAAGGGTCGATGCAGGTTTTTCCCGAAACGACCAGTAGAGTTTTTCACCATGGTTGGTAACCGGGTTTCCCCGCTCTATGACCGTGTAGTTAACCGGGCCCCAGGAGAGGAAGTTCCCGTACGTGGCGTTCCAGGTAAACAGGGCACTGGCAGGATCAAACCCGCTCGCATTCACTTCAATCCCAACACCGACGGTTGAAGCCATGAGGGGGGAGTACCGCTGTGGGCTCGCTGTCAGCTGCAAAGATGTCCGGGGTGTTTTGGGGGTGGAAGCAGCAGGTATCACCGAACATCCCCCGTTTGTGCACCCACAGCTGCCGGCACCGCAGTCCAGCGGCCCCTCGCAGTTCTGGGTACACATCAGATTGCATACGGTTATCGATGCCGGATTAACGCAACTTGTCGGGTGACAGCACTGGGCAGGCACGCAGTCAGCATCAGTTGTACAGGTCTGGTTATCAACGGGAACTGTTGTTACGACAGTAGTCCGGGAGGTGATGGTTGTTGATCCATCCGGTGATGGGGAAGAGGCCGTGCACCCGGCCATGAATATGGCCATAATGCAGATGACCGGCAATAGTATCGCGGTTTTGTCCATATAATGGAATGATCGGTTGGCACCACTATTAAACCGGATGGAAACTTCGCGGACACCCAATGATTTTTTTTAAAAAATCACGGAAAGAAGCCTTTATGGTTGTATTCCAGGGATTTTATGGACCCAGGTAAAAAATTCACCGTTGACCGTCAGATAATTACAATCCGGATGTATTCATGTCAATGGTTTTTTTTTAAACCGTAGTATCCCTGTATGATACGAGGATTGTTACCATTCTATCCATCAGGTACGATGAATTCCGCCTCTCCCGGGGGGGCTTCCTCTGCGAAGGATCGGTGAGAGGAAATTCCTGTCCGCCATGCCCCGGAGAGACCCTGATGGAGGGGTCTTTCATATATAGTACGTTTTCGGGATTCGGGTGTGAACCGGATTGATGCATATCTGTCGGTACAGAGCCCATATATCAACTATTTTAGATTATAGCAAAACAGTCTGGGGCAAAAAAGAGTGAGGAAATAGCTATACACTATAGCTGATACTGACTTTACCAAACGGTGTTGAGTTCTTTGCGGAGGTTAATAACACCTTGTTTTTCCATAACTCGACCGTTATGTCATGCGTCGTCGACTCATCCTGCTTGTAAAAGGTTGCGGTAACGGTGCCGGTCGCATTCGTGATTTCATACACCCGGTCACCGGAATTTTTCACTTGTTGCATTGCGCCATTCAAACCATACGTGCCGTTAAAGGATCCGAGATAACTGACCTTTACAAATACTCCGGTAACCGGGACAGTAACCTGCACTGTTGGCTTAACCGTCTGAGTACCGGATACCTGAGTTACGGACGTCGGCTGAGTACTGGATACCGTTGGCACGGTAGTTGTCGGTGGCGTCGATTGCTGGCTTACACATCCACTCAATACTACAATTCCTACCAACGATAAAACTACTAAAAGCACTACCAATTTTCTACTCATGTTGATCCCTCTCTGAACATACCTTTCTGTTTCCCGCCATAAATATACCACATCATATTTGTTCGGTGATATATAAGCAATACGTGAGCGAAATACTTTGTTATTGCAAACCTGTGTACGCATTTGGCGATCCGGGAAAAAGATCAGACACGGCCACAGGCAATTCCTGTCAGCTTTTTTTTAATAATACATTGTTGACTGTTAAAAATGTAAAAATGAGATGATATCCGCTATTTTTAAGGGATTTTGTTCTAAGAACCTTGACTATGGCAAAAACAGCACCATCACAATCCCAACAATTTTACGCTGAAGATCGCAAAATTTGGCGAGAATGGTTACAAAAAAACCACACTAAAACGAAGAGTGTCTGGCTTATTTTGTATCACAAGGATAGTGGGAAACCTTCAGTGACATATGATGATGCCGTTGAGGAAGCGCTTTGTTTTGGCTGGATTGATTCGAAACCGAATAAGCGGGACGATGAGAGCTCTTATCTGTTTTTCGCCAGACGCAATCCTAAAAGTAACTGGAGCAAAAAAAATCGTGAAAGAGCAGAAAGAATGATCAATACTGGATTGATGACAAGTGCAGGAATGGAAATGATTACCCTCGCAAAGAACACCGGCAGGTGGACGGCTCTTGAAGAGGTCCAGAACTCGGTTATCCCAACCGACCTCAAAGAAGCATTTGCCCTTAAACCAATAGCGGAGAAGAATTTTTCTGAGTTTCCGCCTTCATCAAAACGTATAATTCTCGAATGGATTCTAAACGCCAAAAAACCTGAAACGCGCCAAAAAAGGATTGAAGAAACGGTTCAGCTCGCTGAAAAAAACATCAAGGCAAATCATTATCGACAGTAATACTGTGTAACCGAACGTGTTTAAAAAACTGGAGATTAGACTAATTGAAATCTAGTTATCTTTTTCGCCAAGAGAATAGTTTAATTTCCGTAGTTATAATTTCTTTTTTAAAGAATAACTCGACATTTCGAAAAATTGAAATACTTAATATTATTTTTTTAGATATATTTATCTTGTTATAAAATAAAAGGACTCGCATTCTCCGTTTTGAGTGGTATGCAAGTGATAGCGGAGAGTGGATTGGGGGGAATGAGAGATGAAAAATTGGATAGTAGGTGGTCTAATTCTTGTTATATTCCTTCTGGTTCTGATACCGGGAGTGCACGCTGAAGAGCAGTATCAATATGTAACACAGTGGGGTATGATTACAAATAGCGAAGATATCTGTCAATGGTGTGGTTCGAGTTATACACCTTTTGACATTGTTGCGGATAGCACAGATAATATCTATGTACTTGATTACTATAGGTGGTCTGAGTCGATTTTTCCGTATGTTAGACACGATGAGCGTCGTTTCCAGGAATACTCTTCAGAAGGGATATTATTACATCCATGGAAAGAATCTGGGGGTAACATTGTGGTACCTTCGGGAATCGCCGTCGATAGTAAAGGCAATGTCTACATTGCTGATAAAGAGCGTCCTTCTATCGTAAAATATGGACCCGATGGGGAATTTATCAGGCGATGGGGTTCATATGGAGTGGATAATGGACAATTTCGGGTTCCCTATGACGTTGCTGTAGATTTGAATGATATGATCTATGTCAGCGACTCTGCCTTTGAATTGAGTCGCATCCAGAAATTCGATTCAGAAGGGACGTTTTTAACAAAATGGTATACGCCATCCGATGAAAGCACTACTATCACATCTCTGGCAGTTGATACCCAAGGTTATGTTTATGTTCTTACTGATTATAGTCACATCCTGAAATTTACTCCTGGTGGAAGTCTAGTGAAGGAATGGGGTTCTTCTGGAGAAAATAATGGAGAGTTTTACTATGCTTCAGGTCTCGCAGTCGATACGATAGGAAATGTCTATGTAGCTGATATGAATAATAACCGGATCCAGAAATTCGATTCAGAAGGAACATTTATTACGAAATGGGGCTCTGAAGGTTCAGGAAATGGAGAGTTTTCATGGCCCGCTGGCGTAGCTGTTGATTCATCGGGAAATGTCTATGTCCTCGATAAAGGAAACTTCCGAGTACAGAAATTCGCCAAGGTTGTGATTCCAACTCCTATGGTATTTGATGCAAAATGCCCGGTCGATATTTCTGTAACCGATCCTGAAGGTCATACTATCAGCAAGCTGGTTAATGAAATTGCCGGAGCCAGTTATGCCGAAACAGGTCTCGGTTCTGACAATCGTCCTGATGTACAAATAATAATCCCTGATAAAAAACCCGGAAAATATACTATTACCGCAACTCCGAGAAACGGAGTCTTGCCAACAGAAACATTTTCACTGGAAATAACTTCCGGAGGAGTTACTCAAATAATCGTGCAGAATTTTCTGGTAGGGAGCATAGATGGGAAGGACTTCGGAATTGATGTATCTTCGGAGGGGGTAATTACAATTTCTGGATCTGGTGGAATCCCGAGTCCTGAGTTTCCGTCAATTTTCCTGCCCGCTGCTTTGATTATTGGGTTCTTGGGAACCGTATTGCTTATCCAGAGAACCAGAGAACACTAACTCTATTTTTTTCCTTCATATCAGGTTTCTATTGGCATTTTACAGGGGGTGAGAGTATATTTGTAACCCCACGATGAAAAAAAGGGGATTATTCTTCAAGGTCTTCAAGCAGGATAACTACAACCCTTTTCCTGATCCATGTTTTTGGGACAAATACCCTTGCACTATGCCCGCCATCCTTCGGTATTTTGTGAGCGAGATCATATCCAGAAAACTTAAACACCTGTCTTTCTATACATCAATAATGTAGCAACAGTGTAATTATGATTACCCTCGCAGGTCTGGGAAACTCATGGGGTCTTGCTGAAGACTTGCGGGCGATCCGGTTTCCCCGCTTTGCGGATCTGGATGCATTCTCCATCTCTCCACAGATCGCATTCCGCTTTGAGGCAGGGTGTTAGTGCTATAGGTATATCCCTGTGATAAATCAATTCACGAATATCGTTTTTCTTCATGCACCACAATGTTTCCATGATCTCTTGTTTTTGAGGTATCCTTTATTGGGTTCCCGGCATGGGCATGGTGAAAGTATCAGGTAGTCAATAGTGAGCCTCATATTCGTGTTCTGTTTGCTATATCCTCACTAATATCGAATTAAATCAGTGTCTTATGTTTATTTCTTGGTTCACAATCCTAGTATCAAATATTTCAGGAAAGGTGGAAGATCCGATGAAGAAGTTTAGTGCTGTTTCTGGTTTGTGATGTCTGTTCGGATCTTCCCAATCGATTACCTATTCTGATGGAATAATAAAGTCTGGCAAGGCGTCGGTGCATTGCAAGTTTTTATGATTCAATCTTATATTCATTATATTATTGGAATCTTTGAATCCCGAAGAATAATTTCGTAATGTATTTAAGGGGTCTATGAGATTCTTCAGATATTGAGGGTGAAATGAAACACAGGTTTGTAGTTTTGGTGATTATTCTCGGTCTTCTCTGTTTGATGCCATTTTTCCTTTTCCCGTATTGTGTGCACTGGACTGATCCCAGCAGAATCAACCGATGAAATGCCGGAAATCAGTCTGGTAGCATCAACCCACATTCCTATCAATACTGCTACGGGATTGCGTGCCAGGCTTGCACCCGGATTTTGCCAATAGAACGAATCTTTGGGCGAATTGAAGAATAAATACCAATGTTTATTATATATTTTTTATAATATCCCTTTAAGTGAATAACCTATGAAAAACGAATATTTAGGTCTTATCGGACTTCTCATTATTATCTCGCTGATTGCTGGATGTTCTGGGCCATCGACAACGCCATCGGATACACATCCAACCACCACTTCTGGAACCGGTTACGTGAAAATTCAACCAGTCAGGGGCATGACAGCATCAATGACAGCGCGGCCGACGACAATTGATGCCGGAGTTATTACCATTTTTGATAAAACAAAATTTACCTGGTATGATTTCGTACAAACGGGCACTGAGAACCACTGGAAGTATGAATATACAACCGGGACATTTCATGGGCAACAGGCCATTCTTAAGAGGTCTACACTCACGTACCAACAGCTACCGGTGCAAATGATTCTTGAGGTCTACACTGATAGCACCGGTAGCGTACTGGGCAGTGTTGAAAGGCACATTATGAATGGTCAAGTAACGGAAGAAGAGAAAAGTGGAAGCATATACACATTTGAGTATGATACAATTTTTTCCCGGAACGACCTGAAATACGAGGGAACTGAAACAGTTACGGTTCATGCCGGGACTTTCATCTGTGATAAGTATTTCAAACCAGAATTATCAGGATCTCATTCCGGGACAAGATATTTCATTTCTTCTCAGGTACCTGTACCTGTTAAAGAGGAAATAACCATTGGGGTAGGAGGTAATTACTCAATGGAGTTATGGGCCTGGGGATGAGATCGAGGCATGAAACCTAGGGATCGCAGCATTGTCAAAATTATATTCCCTTGAGTTCGAATAATCCCGATGGGAGAAGCGATGAAAGTGCCGGAAAATGTCCGCAATGTGGTCATCCACTCGTTTGGAGAAAAGCAACAAAAACAGGCGAACTTTATAGAGGATGCACAAATTTTGATAGTGGATGTAGGTATCACGAAAGAAGCTACTAATTGAGTTTCAATCAGATTACAATCCGGTTAATATATACCACGGTATTGCGTGCCATGATTGCACTTTCACACTTTACCTGCAAACTATTGATACCTTCAATCTCCGCTTAATGATTCATGGAATCCCAATATTCGAATTGCAGAGTTATCTGTCACCGTTGCAGCCATACGTCAATAGTGTCATATGACTCTTCCCACTCATCGAATGCATATATCGTATATTTTCCTGGTATTAAGGAATTTCCGGGATTCCAAGTAAATGAATAAAATTTTGATGGAGGTAGCACTTTTTTTATGATAAGAGTTTTAGATTTATAACTTGGCCCATCGACCATCAGCTCAAAATAATCGCCTTTATCGTATGAGATAAAAAAGGTAATTGGTTCTCCGATAAGAAACGAATCCGTTAAGGTAGCAATTGTAACATTTGTGGTGCCAAATTTTTGTTTTGTGGTTGAATATAAACACTTATTTGTTATTGGGTTATAATGGGAACCGGGATAGTTATAAGCACATTTTATATAATTGTTACTATCACAAGTTTTTGAAGATGGGTTATACACAGTTCCAGCATAGTTGCTAGTGCAATATTCACTGCTATATCCGGGAATTGGTTGATCTGTTGGATTTGTGTACTGAAGTTGTGGATTTGAATAACAGAGATTGCCGTAGCTTGTTTGATAACACCCCCACCCTACTGGACAAACCTTACCACCACAACAAAATCCGGTGTTGCCCTCCTTTGGATCATAACACACATTATTACAACAGAACCAGTTCGGTGGACAACGAGATTCTCCACATTGTATTTGTCCTTTTTGAGAATATCCATTCGTTGAAATGGCAATTGTAGTAGGTACTGTTTCAATTCCTGGGGAATTGTTCGGAGTGTCAATTTTTGAAATAGTTACTGGTGTTGGGGTCGAAGTGGGGGTAAAATTTATTTGATTTTCGCTAACACACCCGGCAGTTATTATCATAACGAGTAAGAAAACGATAAAAAAAAGATATTTCATATTTTCTCCTCTCATTTGAACGAGGATATATTTTCTTATTTTGGTGTTCTCTTGATCGCGATTTTTTCTCGTTTGAAATTGTGAGGAGTGTTGTGATAGTATATTCAGCTAAAATCCCAATTTTATATAGAAAGAAATATCATTTATTCTTCGCAGATAATAAAAATTAATCGGTAATGTTGGAGTGTAGAAAAAAGGAGTTATAATGAAAGGATTATTGAATTTATTGGCTGTTTTTCTTATTTTCTGTTTGATAGTTGGAATTGTCTCGGCCGCTTCTCCAGATCCTGTAGATGTGAAGAGTGTGCAGGGTGCGAATGAAAGTACTTTCAGGAATGATATTCAGCAGACTGTTGACGCGGAGATTGGATACCCACTCATGCATTTTACTCAATCTCAACTCGATGAGATGCAAAACCAGATAGATGCTTCACCAAAATATACAGTACCGAATCGGCTACTTCAGCTAACTCTCCTTCCGGGATCAAAGAATCTACTTCCGTATATCAGCTATGATGCCTCAACGCGATCCCAAGGATCGTGCGGAAATTGCTGGGTATGGGCGTCAACCGGTGCTCTTGAAATTGATCATACCGCTAAAACAAATAAAAATGATCGACTTTCGATTCAATATTTCAATTCCAAATATAATGATGGGCTTGGCAGCAGATGGGCGTGCTGTGGGGGAACATTGGATTGGTTCACAAACTGGTATAATTCTGATAAGACTCCTATTCCATGGTCAAATATGAATGCATATTTTGGTGATGCTGGATCCATGTGCACGAATTATGCAACTGCGGTTCCCTTTAGTACTATCTCTACCCTGCCATCCTATCAGTTAAGTTCCATTTCAAATTCCGAGATTGTAACTTATAACGTGGGGCAAGCTGATGCTATTAATAATATTAAGAGCGCTCTTGATGAAAATAAGGGAGTTGTGTATTCTTTCTGGTATAATGGAAGCGGCTGGTCCCGCTTTTCCAATTTCTGGGGGAACAATGGTGAAACTTCAATTTTTGATCCGGACCCGAACAATGGTGAAAGTGGCGATTTACCAGGTCATTCGGTTCTCATTGTCGGCTATGATGACACGGACCCTAACAACCAATACTGGCTCGTTTTAAACAGTTGGGGGGCTCCAACGAACAGGCCACACGGTCTTTTTCGACTGAAAATGAATATGAATTATTCGGCATTAAGTAAGGTGGGTAACAGACTTCACTTTTTCCAGATTCTTGATTCTAGTTTCAAAACTACACCGACACTTGCTCCTGTTGCCTCATTTACTACAGACAAAGGTAATAAAATGGCGATTGCTCCCTTTACCGTTACATTCACGGACACTTCAACAAACAACCCTACCAGCTGGTTATGGAACTGGGGCGATGGGACCACGGATAATAGTACTGTTCAGAATCCGGTACACACGTTTACAAAGGGGGGTCTTCCGTTTGCTGTCAATCTGACTGCCACGAATTCAGCGGGAAGTAACAAGTCTCCAAATACAAATATTTACGTACATACACGCCCCTATAACCTTCAAATAACCCCCGATATTCCCAGTGGGACTGCCTACGTACCCCATACTATTGTTCTTACGGGCAGTGCGGACGTTTATGATGGCACCTTGCATTATAACTGGCTGATTGATGGAGTTGAGACCACTAATACTAACCCGATAAGCGTAACGTTCCATGCCGCAGATGCCGGCTCACACACGGTTGATATGCAGGTTATCGGTACGTATGGTTCTGCTCAGAAAAGCATAACGTATGTCTTATTAGATGCTCCTACCCCCTCCCTCACAGTTACTTCACCCAATGGAGGGGAGACATGGCAACTAGGCACTTCTCATACGGTCACATGGACGTCCTCCGGGGACGTGGGATCGAATGTGAAGATTGAGGTGACGAAGGCGGGCTCTATTGTCCAGACCTTATCTTCAAGTGATCCGAACGACGGCACCTATAGCTGGACGATTGGTACGGGACTAGCGACAGGGAGCAATTACCGGATTCTGATCACCAGTACGACCAATCCGGCAATCACGGATTCGAGCAACGCCGATTTCAACATCATATGGGCAAAAGAGCCTACAATAACGGTCACTTCACCCAATGGCGGGGAATCCTGGATCCAGGGTTCCAACCACGCTATCACCTGGACCTCGGACGGGGACGTGGGATCATATGTAAAGATTGAGGTGACGAAGGCGGGTTCTGTAGTCCAGACCTTATCTTCAAGTGATCAGAACGACGGAACTTTCAGCTGGACCATTCCCACCACACTCGCGGCGGGAACTGATTACCGGATCCTGATCACCAGTACGACCAATCCGGGAATTTTGGGTCATAGCAACGCCTTTTTCACCATCACTCCGACAACAACTCCTACAATAACGGTCACTTCACCCAATGGCGGGGAGTCTTGGCAGCAGGGATCTTCCCAGTCAATCCAGTGGAGTTATACCGGGGAAATAGGATCGACTGTTAAAATCGAGCTCCTGAAAAGCGGAGCCCTTGACCATGTGATTGCACCCGGTGCACTAGTGGGTTCCGGTGGTGCCGGATCCTATCCTTGGTCAATTTCTGGAACCCAGACGCCGGGGAGTGACTATACCATCCGGATCAACAGTTCGATAACTCCAACTTGCAGTGATACGAGTAATAATTACTTCGCTATTACCTCAGTGGGATTGATGACGACCACAAAGATTGGTGTTTACCGAAATAGTGCTTTCTACCTAAAGAACAGCAACAGTGCCGGTCCTGCTGACATGGCCTTTAATTATGGCATACCCGGTGATACCCTGTTAGTCGGTAACTGGGACGGAATTGGCGGAGATACTGTCGGTATATACCGCAATGGCGCATTCTATCTCCGGAACAGCAACAGTGCCGGTCCAGCGGATATGGCCTTTGGGTATGGCATACCCGGTGATACCCCGTTAGTCGGTGACTGGGATGGAGATGGTTTTGACACCGTAGGAATCTACCGAAATAGTGCTTTCTACCTGAAGAACAGCAACAGTGCTGGTCCTGCTGACATGGCCTTT
>Ga0209048_10004857_pt1 | contig 12787 bp, 11 predicted proteins | sample FrelakmetCRP12CR_FD_187146 | JGI IMG/M metagenome (GOLD analysis project Ga0209048, IMG submission 187146) | Freshwater lake sediment microbial communities from the University of Notre Dame, USA, for methane emissions studies - CRP12 CR (SPAdes)... | ecosystem: Environmental > Aquatic >... | reverse complement strand
CGGTTTTTGCCCCGGCCTCCGTTGCAAGGTTCGTCATGGTAAGACGGCCTTCCATGGAGAGCGATTTCGTCCCTTCCCCGATGTATTCCAGGGCCCGGTAGGAAGCCCCGTCCATTCCGAGTTTAGAGACTACCGTCAAAGCAAGGTCTTTTGCCTCAACTGCACTGTTAAAAGACCCAGAAAGCCGGACGGCGATGGTTTCAGGTACCCGGAACCATGTCGTTCCTGATGCCCAGACTGCCGCCATGTCGGTCGCCCCCACGCCGGTTGCAAACGCACCGAATGCACCGAGCGTACAGCTGTGCGAGTCTGCCCCGACCACGATCTCGCCAGGAAGTACCTCACCTTCGCCCATGATCTGGTGACAGACCCCGCCCCCGATATCTGAGAAATGGATTCCCCGTGACCTGGCAAACTCCCTGAGCTCTTTCTGGAGCGTCGCCGTAGTGCTGTTGTTTGCAGGGACGATATGGTCGAAGAGGATGTACAGCCGTTCGGGGTGCGCCGGGCCCGGGCATCCCATCTCCTTCCATGCCTCGAGCGTGAGCACGCCTGTACCGTCATGCACATATGCCCGGTCAACCTCGGCATCAACATAGTCCCCGGCAGCGGCACCGAGGATCCGTTCGGAGAGCGTACTCATACAGGTGACCCCTCTGCCTTGATATCTTTAATAAGTTCAAGAAGACGTTCGGGCGTGACAACTGTTTTGTGCTCCCCTTCCGTTTTCACCCGTTCGAGTACCCGGCAGATCTGTTCTTTGGAAAGCTGGAACCCAAGTGCGGATGCCACATATTCGAGCGCTTTCGACCCGGAATGTTTCCCGAGGATGAATTTACGCTCACCACCGACCATTTCCGGGGAAAAATATTCGTATGTTTCCGGATCCTGGAGGATGGCAGCAATATGGATCCCGCTCTCATGTGAAAATGCATGGGCTCCAACAACCGGTTGTGTCCTTGCTACCGGAATATTGGATGCTTTTTCAACCAGTTTTGAAAGGACCTGGAGGTGCGTGAGGTCATACCGTTCCACACCTGCTTTCATACGGAGTGCCACAAGCACCGACTCAAGGGGGGCGTTGCCCGCCCGTTCACCGATGCCGTTGACCGTTGTATGGAGCTGAAATGCGCCGGCCTCGGCCGCAGTAATCGTGTTCGCTGCGGCGAACCCCATGTCATTATGGCAGTGGGCACAGACCGGGACCCGCACGGTCGATACGAGGTCCCCCATCACCTCGTACATCTCAAGTGGTGTCAGGCAACCAACCGTGTCCGCAAAGGAAAGGAGATGTGCCCCGTGGTCCTCACCCTGCAGGAACACTTCCTTTAAGAAACCACGGTCCGTCCTGGAGGCGTCCTCCGCGGCAAACCGGACTGAAATCCCATGGTCGTGGACAAATTCAACGATACCAAGCGCCGCCTGAAGCACCTCCTCCCTTGGTTTTTTGTATTTATGCCTGATGTGGAGGTCAGAGGTTGCGATAAAAATGCTGACAAGGTCTACACCGCAATCTATCGCACATTCGGCGTCCTCTTTTCGTGCCCTTGCAAGACAGCAGACCCGGGCGTCGAGGCCCATCGCAGCGATCTCGGTCACACATCTTTTTTCATCCGCTGATACAATTGGAAACCCGGCTTCGATTACCTCGACCCCGACCCGGTCAAGGACCCGGGCAATCGACTTCTTTTCATCACAGGTAAATGACACACCCGGCGTCTGCTCGCCATCCCTGAGTGTCACATCACAGATTTCAACATTCCACGGTTTCATGGTGTCTCCCTACCGGACAGTCCCCTTCAATCACCAGAACGCAAGGCGATTCCGGGGGAACAAGCATTTCCCTGAGAAGGGCTTCATCATCAGCCCGGCAGATTACGGGGCCCGCCCAGGCAATATAGGGGAGGATATCGTAGGCCTGCTGCCCACCAGTCATCCCCATGCAGTTGTTTTTCATTACTATGCAGAGTAATGGTGTTTTTTTCTCATACACGTCGATCAATGCGGGAAGACCGGAATGTAGCAGTGCATAGTCGCCGGTAAGCGCAACGCCCGTGCTTTTTGCGGCCACCCCGACGGATGAACCCATTCCATAACTGACAAGGCTGGTCTTATACGGCGGGTTCATGCAGAGGACGCAGCACCCCGCATCGCAGGTGACAGAAATACCCCGTTCGTCGAGGACCTTTATTGCCAGGATAAATGGGCAGTCTTTACAGAATGACCGGTAAAAACCACGGTCTTCCCTTCGCTCCGGGTCAGTATACGCCGGGGGGACCATGCACTGGTGCTCACTAACAAACGGCCTTCCCAGTTCCTGCACCTCTTTTATCATACCTGGCCCGGCTGCGGGAGGATATACTGTAATTACCCGGGATGTCCCGCCTGAACGGGAGATCGTATCTGGGGCCCCTGCAGCACCGATGACGGCTATTATCCCGTTTATCCGGTTCAGGGGCGAGGTTTTTGACCATTCGTACATTGGTCCAAGCATATTTCTCGCCCGTTGGACCCTCCCTTTCATAGTGAGGTGTAACGGTGCAATCGTCCCGGTTTTTCCCTTTCTTTCGACGTTCCCGGGTGACACTTCCGCTTCGAGAAGGTCAGGGGTAAGGCGGAGGATCACGATCCTTGAGAACGATTCCGATGCCCGGAATGCCTCTTCGACGGCTTCATACACGTTATCCGGGCCGGGTTCTATAACCGGTACCTCGGCGAGTTCCCCGTAATATCTCGAGTCCTGTGCATTCTGTGACCCCACAGCCTCCGGGTCATCCCCGGCTACAATGACCACACCTGCGAGAAGTCCCTGGGTAGTCGCCTCGACAAACGGGTCTGCACAGGCATTCAGCCCGACATTTTTCAGGATTACTGCCGCTCTCCTGCCTGAAAGCGAATCTCCAAGGGCATATTCGACTGCCACCTTCTCGTTTATGACCGATTCTGCACCTGTTTTTTTGAGCACTCCGCTGACAGGAAAACCAGGTACACCATAAAACCGGTCTGCGGCAGCGAGGAGGGCCCTCGTTATTGCATCTTCACCGTTCATAGCGGCTCCCCGGGGACGAGGTCACAACCCCTGCACCGGGCGCACATGGTCAGGGCCTGCCGGGGGTCCAGTCCTTCCTCTTCCAATGCTCTTTCATGATATCCGGCTATCCTGAGCAATCGTTCTGCATCCGGCCTCATGGAACCGGAAAATCCTGCAATCGGGTTCAATGGCCTGATTACAGGAATTACCCCCAGCTTCGTCAGTTCCCTGATGCATGCGTTCATCTCTTCGTCTGTTTCTCCGAGACCGAGAATTACGTTTGAAAAAACGTGTCCGCGTCCGAATAACACCACTGACTTCTGAAGGACCCTGATGATGAGATCACGGTCATGCCCGGGACATAAGGTCTTAAAAAGCTCAGGGGTGGCGCATTCAAGGTTGAACTTAACTTCCTTCACCCCGAGTCCGTGAAGACGTCCGGGTGTTTGTTCTGTCGGGTAAATTGAGACCCCGATCGGGAGCCCGAACCCCGCGAGGTCCCGGACAACCTGGCATACAAAATCTTCTTCCTCGTAAATATCGGAATATACACCGCTGGTGATTGAGATTGCATTAATCCGGTCTTTTATCCCGTCGACCATGGCTTGGACCTCACCTACTGATTTTCTACGCTTTGGCAGGCGCGGAACGTTGCAGTACTGGCAATTGAAGATACAGCCGCTGCTGACGGTAATATAGGCCTGTTCCGGGCAGTGCAGACCAACCGGGTCAAGCCGGCCGGACAACACAATCTCCCCGTAACGGAGTGTTACGGACCCTTCACCGGCATGGATGAGTTCCACGGGGCTTGTGTCTGAAAGGGCGAACCGCACTCTCATACCACCGGATGTGAAAAAGACCGAACCATCCCCCCCAGCACCCGGACCTGCAGATGAACTTGAAAGGTAAGGAGTCGCATCTTTTCCGGTGAGCCGGGCCGACCCAACGGCAAGGAGGGCCGCCTTTAATTCCTGTCCGTGCATAACGTCAGGGCCTCCTCGTACCTCGTGTAAAATGGAATTGCTGCTACTGCACCTATACACCCACGACCATTCCTCACGATTCGCAGGTTGATATCATCGATATCCAGAATCAAACCCTGCGTCACTTCGCCTCGTTTCACCTTCCACGCGAAATCCGTGAGGTTCGATGGGTCGAACCCCGTATATACGGCCATGCCGGTATCTTCTGAAAGGGTATAGCGGTCCAGCAGTCCTGCAAAATGATCCACCAGGCGGGCGGGATCGGATGATGCAAATTCGGCAACAATGCTGACACAGTTTTTTGTCCGGTACGGGACCGGGTACAGCTGCACGATCGTGTGCGACAGGTAGCGGGACTGATGGTCCTCAACAGCCTTAGAAATATTATGGACGAGCGTCCAGGTTGCCCCCTGTTCCGGTGTATCAGTATCGTCCACACCGATCAGGACACGCTGTCGCCTGGGAAGCCAGACCGTAGAACCGGCTCGTTTCCCACCCCCTGATGGATCATTTGTGCTGCGCGTAACACCCTCTGCATAGGAACGGCAAATGGACGCACCGACACCCCCGCCGCCAAGCCCGACATACGAGACCCTGATTTCGTCCTCATCAACTGAAACGGCACTTATTCCGGCAGGGAAATGGGACCCCTCAAGAGCAAGGTCTGATTCACCCGGGCGTAGCAGGTACCGCATAGTCGGGCCGACATTTCTGGCGGAACAGACAAGCGGGCTCTGTGCATAGTGATGTTGTGCCCACATTGCGCCCCCGGTACAGTCAAAGAATTCGATCAGCTCGACACGTTCGCCGGCTGAATCCGCAACCGCAACAATCTGCGGGTACCGTATGATATACGGTTCAGGAAGGTTCACCATAGAGACCTGCCGCTTCGATGCCCCTGTTTGCCCATAATACCGAGCCTAATGCACCAATTCTGCCCTTTCTTCCTGCGCTGTCGATATACCTGATACCTGCTGATAATGCAATGTCCTCGGCATCCTTCAGGCTTACGATCTCTGTTTTTATTCTCCGGCAGGCACCATTCATTATTTTTGGAAATTCAATCCCCCGGTAATAGGCAATACCCGTGTCGTCGCTGAAAGAAAACTCCTCGATATAATCACGGACATAGGTAAGAAGTGCATCGACTGACCCGGGCCTGACGGCAAAATTCAATGCAGACCCTACGCAGTTGGTGGTCTTTTCCGGGACCCGCGGATTGAGCTGGATCAGCCTCATATTAAGAAATTCAACCCCCTGTACCGGGCACTGTTCACCGCATTTCAAGGCCAGGACCCATGTGGCCCCTTTTTCGGAGGTGTCGGTATCATCAATCCCGATGGTGATTTTCTCGTACAGTGGTGAAAAAATCCGTACCCGGTTCACCCTTGCACCACCGACTACCATGTCCTCCTCTGTCGGGTATTCAGCCCGGGTCACACCCGGTGCCTGTGGGAGGCAGGCAGCGATACCGAGCCCGGCACCGGCAATACCTGCCCATGACGTGACGACCTCGTCACCCTTCACCTCGACTCCTTCCAGGGCCTGGCCTCCAATATTCTCTCCGGCAGCCCCGAAACTGGCCTTAAATGAACCGAGCCGCGCCAGCATCCTCATTTCAGTCCCTTCGACCCGTGCAGAGACTGTTGCCCCTTTTGCACGGATGCGGTTCATCGCGTCCCATTCGATGGGGCCCCTTGCATGGCACTGCTCAATGATCTCTGCAAGGCCGGCACCCTTGTCCACCATCACGAGAAACCGCCGGGAAAACAGTGATCCATACTTCGTTTTTATTTCTTCGGGTGTTTTGACAATCATTTTGTCACCGGAAATACCGTTAACAGAATAGTCGGCTAGATATTATATAAGAAGATCGATCGGGTTACCCGATGGTATCCGGAAAAGAAAAAAAGAGTTTTTAGAGGATCTTGTGGAGCTCGAATTTGAACGGCCCGAGCGTGCCACCATAGTTACCGGCGCTGATGAATTTGACGCCTTTTACCATGCAGGCGGCCCGGATCCCTGCGGCCATTGCTTCAGCAACTGCGGCTTCTGATACCCCATCGATGACGATTTCGAACACGCCATTAATGCCGTCCGGGATCTTGCTATCCGGGACCTTCCCCTTCAGGGACGGACAATATTGTTCGTTGGTGCTGGCATTCATGAACTTATACTTCTTGCTGCCTACTTTCGAGCCGCTTCCGACAATACCGCCCGGGAAGGACGTGATAACGCCACAGACCTCATCGATCGCCGCTACGGCTGCCTGTGCACCGACAAGGGCCGACATGGTGCTGTCACCCATGACAAAGAAATTGCCTCCTGCAACACCCTTCACCACGCCAATCTCCTCTTCTGTCAGGAAATCTCCACCCATGAGTGGAATTGCCCATACACTCCGGTCTCCTACCTTGGTCTGGTACTCGTAGCCGTCACCAAAGAAGTGAAGTTTCACAGGGAGTTTTTCTTCGCAGTCTGTGATACCGTTAAACGCTGCAGTGGTTGGTGCGGTAAGCACACACTCTGCGATACGCTCAATCAGCTGTTCTTTTAATTTTTTCTTGCTTGGGTGGACAATAAGAATGCCATATCCAGGCCTGCCATCGGGGGTCCGCTGGGGTGGCACATATTGGTCAATGCCCGCTTCTGCCGGGCACGCGATAACCGACGTCCCGAACCCGGTTGCTTCGACTGCTGAACTGTATGCGAGTTCCTTAGTCGCGGCGGTTACTATTACAGAGCTGACCCATGCGGGAAATGCTTCTGCAAACGTGTTGTCAATCTTTACACCGTTAATTTCCATATTCCAATTACCTCGGACAAAGAATGTACCATGGCCGTGATAGAATAAATTTTCTAAGTGGTTTTCTGACGGTTGACAGGGCCAGGGATATAACAGGTCCCGGAAACAAGGCACCATATCCGAAGGGGTGAAGGACGGGTTGCTTTCCAGAAAAATACTATTTCCCACCAAACTGCATCAAAAATCTACCTGGTGGTACCCCTGAAATATTTCCATATTACGCTTGATTTTTATTTTCACCAGATATTTTGCCATTGTATCATCAGGACTCAAAAAAATACAGCCACCTAATTATAAACCATATAATGCTATACGTAAAGGAGACAAGGTACGACCACGGGACCCGGGTTGCAGGAGATGTAAAGAGTGACTTAAAAGCTACCACCAGGTTCCGGTTTACGGTATCTCGTTCGATCCCGTGTATGACCTGATTTTTGACAGGCCCCGGAGACCCCGCCAACTATTATTACCGGCCACGCTGACCCATCAGTAATACAATTTTTACGCGGATTGTGAAAGATGTCAGGAGATCAGAAGGTACCCGGAGACCGGTATGAAACGGGAGACAGGAATGGACTCGCACTTCACCTGGTTGCAATCTTCGCTGTAGCGATTGTTATCCTGATAATTGCAGGAGGAATTCTCCTGAACGAGGCAGCTAAGAATCCCCGGCTCTTTTCCGACAAAACTCCAGGGGAACGCGATGTCCTTTACCAGGTCTCAACCATTGATGCCCTGGTACTGGGAGCATATGGGGGTGTTCAACCTGTGGGCGACGTGGAAAAACATGGTGATTTTGGCATCGGGACGTTCGAGGCACTTGATGGAGAGATGATTGCCGTTGATGGCCGGTATTACCAGGTAATATCGGATGGTTCGGTACATATGGCAGATTCATCGGTGATGCTGCCGTTTGCAGCAGTCACATTTTTTGACAATGATGAGACTATCACCGTAAACGGAGGCGGAAATCTGACCACATTCACAAACAGGATTGATAAAGGGCTCCCTTCGAAAAACCTGATATATGCTCTCCGGGCCGATGCCACATTCCCCGAAATGGTAGTCCGCGCCATTCCAAGGCAGGAAAAGCCGTATCCACCGCTTTCCGAGGCAGCCACCCACCAGGTGGTAAATAGGCTTGAGAATACAACCGGGACCATTGTCGGGTTCTACCTTCCCCCATTTATGAAAGGGGTCAATATGCCCGGCTACCATCTCCACTATATTTCATCAGACCGGAAAAGTGGTGGACATGTACTGGACTTTACCGCACCGGTGACTCCCGTACTAGTGATAATTGATCAGACCCCGTATTTTTCCATGTCTGCCCCTACAACCGGTGATTTCGCAGAGATGAACTTTACCGGCGACATTTCAGCGGACCTCGCGAAGGTAGAACGCTAAGCCGGGATGATGGCCCGGGATAGTATTCCGGACATCGATAAAAATGTCCGGATTCACCCGGAACCAACAGCAGTCAGGCCTGTTCCTTCCGAAAAAACACAGGCCCGGTTACGAATTTTTTATCCCACCCTTCAATCGGTAAACCGGCAGAAAATCAGGGAGTATAACGAATTAACAATGCCATGATTCCTGCATCACCGGATCTTAACAGGGCTAATACGATCGCACCCTCTATCAGGCCAATACAAGCCCCGGATTTACGCCCGATTTTTACCTGGTGAGGGACACGCCTGACAGGGTGTGAAAATTCATTGTCCCGGTGGGACTACCGGTTGTTGCAGTGGCCGGGACGTATCAATCATTTTGATCCGGTCTCTTTGGACTAACAATTTAACCTTGAAATTCCGCTTGGATCTAACATTAGAAGCGTGGGTAACAGCGGAACAATTAAATATCCAAAATTAACCCGTATTTTTTGGTAAAATCGAAAAATCCTCCTAAATCGCGCACAATTTTTTTCCCCGTTGGTAACCAGGTACAATTTATTTACTTATCAGTTAATGTCTATACATTGATGAGCGGATTAAACCTGCAACAAAAGCCCATTGCAATTCAGAAGAGTTTATCTACAATATTTTACAACTTTTTTTATATCGATTTTAATGATCGATCGAGCTGGTGCGTGATTTAAGCATGGCATTTGCAGTGCATATTAACATGGAGCATTGTACCGGCTGTAACAATTGTGTGGTGGCATGCCCGGTTGACGCATTGGAGCTGCATACCGTAGATCCGGCAACAAAAGAAAAGATCTACATGGTCAAGGGCGGAAAATCTGTCGTCCTTGACTTCAAGGCAGAACTTTGCGCCGGTTGCGGTGTATGTGTCGAAGCATGTCCACATGATGTTATCAGACTGGCCGGACCCTGGAACGCAGGTATGGCGAAAGTACAGTGAGTGAACGGAGTGAGGTAAAATACATGACATTGTTTCCTAAATACTCCAAGGTACGGGATGGAGTGAATTTCGTGAATTCGCAGAAACTTCTGCAGAACACGAGTACACTGATCCTGAATTCGGAGGTCTGTACAGGGTGTGGCGTTTGTGTTGATGCCTGTCCTGAAGAGGCGATTGTCCTCGGACTTGTAGGGGCTGTAAGGCGAGGTGCAGTTGATTATGCTGCGCCGGTGGATATTGACGAGCAGAAATGCGTTTATTGTGGCGTCTGCGTCATTATGTGCCCATTTAATGCACTAACCCATAAAGTCGACGGCGAAGAGAGACTCCCTATTCTGGAAAAGGAAGGGTTCCCACAGTATGACATAACAGCAAAGATCGACCAGGAAAAGTGTGTAAAATGCACTATCTGCGATGAGGTCTGCCCAAGGGACGCGATTCTTCGTGATGTCCCGGTATATGAGGGCGTTGATGCGGCCGCAAATGAGCGGCAGGTCGCATTGAAGAGCAAGACCACCTTCAAGGTCGATGATGAGAAATGCACACTTTGTGGAATATGCGGGGCAGTCTGCCCGGCAATCGTTGTGAAGCACAAGCCGTTCACCGCCGAAAGCGGCAAAGTTGAAGGGGAAGTTGTGTGGGACGAGACAAAGTGCGATGCATGCAAAGTCTGTGTTGAAATCTGTCCTGAAGAGTGCATGACGGTTGAACGCGAGGTTGTCAGCGACAAGATGGCCGGTGAAGTAAACATCGATCAGAAGCAGTGCTGCACCTGTACATGGTGTTCAGTGAACTGCCCGACAGAAGCCATTACGATTGACAAGATCTTTTCTGGCGATATTGAGTTTAATGCAACAAAATGTCCTGGCGGTTGCTCGACCTGCGTGGACATCTGCCCTGCAAATGCCATCTACCTGCCTACCCCAAAGGCAGCTGCTGATATGAAAGGCGAGATGGAGTCCACAATCGCGGTCAACAAGGATTTATGTATGCTCTGTGGTGCATGCGTAAATGCATGCCCGGGTGAGGACATTATTATCCTCCAGAGAGACGGAATCCGGATAAAAGGCGAAGAGACTGAGCTTTTCAAGAAGATCAAGGCAAAACTCTTCGAGAGGCGGACATCAAAGGTTAAAGAGGATGTCCAGGCCCAGGTGAACCTGAAAATGATGGAGAAGGCGTGAGGTAACAGGCATGGCAAGAATAAAAGGATACCCTGAAGCATTGGAGACCAAGCTCCGTGACCGGTATGTATACGGTGATGATTCTCACCCTGAATTCACGGACACGGTAGAAAAAATCTCGATGTCAATCCCCCACCTGTGCTACCAGTGTGGTACCTGCACCGCTTCCTGTCCGTCAGCTCCCCGGAGCTCGTACCGGATCAGGAAATTTGTCAGAAGGGTTGTACTCGGTCTCGAAACCGAAGCACTTACGGACCCGGATCTCTGGCTCTGCACGACCTGTTACAGCTGCACTGACCGCTGCCCGCGTGATATTGCACCAACCGATGTCATCATGGCGATGAGAAACCTCGCCTTTAAACGTGATATCATCCCGGTCAATTTCTTAAAGACCGTGCAGGCGATTTACACTACGGGTCATGGCGTGCCAAATAACGACGTAAACCGTGCAGCCCGTGTAAAGCTTGGAATGGATGCGGATCCACCAACAACCCACACGTATAAGGAATTTATACCCGGCATACAGAAGATCCTGGACTATTACAAACTCAAGGCGAATGCCGACAGGATCGTCAAGGAACGGGAGGGGTAAGCAATCATGGAAGCAAAACATAAATACGCGTTTTATCTCGGCTGTATTGCCCCCAACCGGTACCCCGGTTCCGAAGCGGCTGCAATCAAGACCAGCAGGAAACTCGGTATCGAACTTGTGCCCCTTAAGGGTGCAAGCTGCTGCCCTGCACCGGGTGCATTCGGTTCCATTGACTTAAATGTCTGGTATGCGATGGCAGCACGTAACCTCGTGCTCGCCGAGCAGATGAAAATTGACATTGCCCTGCTCTGCAACGGGTGTTACAAGTCAATCTGGGAAGTGAACCACAAGCTGAAACACAACGATGAACTCCGCGACGGGGTAAACGAGGTGCTGAAAACCATCGATATGGAATACAAAGGCTCTATCAACGTCTATCACCTTGCAGAACTCCTCTATGACAAGAACATCGTCGGTGTTGACAAGGTAAGGGATAGCGTAACAAACCCGCTGAAAGGTGCACGGATTGCAGTCCACTATGGGTGTCACCTCATTAAGCCCAGGAAAGACCGTGAATTCGGAGCTACGGAGATACTTGATACCGAAGCACCGACCTGGATGGAAGAACTTGTAGGTGCCCTTGGCGCAACCCCGGTAGAATACCGTCAGAAGATGCAGTGTTGCGGCGCCGGTGGCGGTGTACGTGGCTACGATATTGTCCATGCGCTTGATATCGCCAACGAGAAACTGATCAACCTGCAGGAAGTAGGGGTTGACGCCCTCACTGATATCTGTCCGTTCTGTCAGTTACAGTTTGACCGTGGCCAGATTGAGATCGAAGAGAAATTCGGGGTCAAATACAACCTGCCGGTACTTCACTACTGTGAGCTGCTCGGACTGGCACAGGGAATGAGCCCGCAGGACCTTGCACTTGATCTCCATGCGATCAGCTGCGAGCCGTTCCTGCAGAAGGTGCTGTGAAGGAGGTACTGAACATGGCTGAAAGAAAAACCAAAAAAGAGACAGCGTCCACAAAAGGGACTGCAGCTGCAGTAAAGAAGCAGGCACCAGCGAAAGCCGCAATCGGTGAACAGCCCGAGGCCAAGAAAGAGGCACGGGTTGGGGTCTTCATCTGCCACTGTGGTACAAACATTGCCGGTTCAATGGATATCACCGCAGTACAGGATTATGCAAAAACCATTCCAAATGTCGCCTATGTTGACAACTACAAGTATATGTGCTCGATGCCCGGGCAGGCTGTGATTAACAAGGCGATCGCGGATAACAAACTCACCGGTGTCGTCGTCGCTGCATGTTCGCCACGTCTCCACGAACCAACGTTCAGGACCGCAACCAAGGAAGGTGGCCTCAACCCGTTCCGGTTCGAGATGGCAAACATCCGTGAGCAGAACTCATGGGTGCACATGCATGACCAGGACGGTGCAACAGAGAAAGCAAAGGACGCGATCCGTATCGCCGTCGCAAAGGCAACTCTTCTCGAAGACCTCTTCCCGAAGAGTGTCCCGGTTGAGAAGGCCGCAATGGTTGTCGGTGCAGGTATCGCAGGAATGCAGGCAGCCCTTGACCTGGCGAACGCCGGTATCAAGACCTACCTGATCGAGAAGACCCCGACCATCGGTGGTCGCATGTCCCAGCTCGACAAGACGTTCCCGACCCTCGACTGTTCACAGTGTATCCTTACCCCGAAAATGGTGGATGTCGGGAGGAGCGAAAATATTGAGCTGATGACGTATTCGGAGGTCGAGTCAGTAGAAGGGTACATCGGTAACTTCGACGTCACCATCAGGAAGAAAGCCCGCGGTGTGCTCTCGATGGAAGAGGGTGAAGCGATGGGCATTGTGGGAGGTGGCTGCAACGGCTGTGGTG
>Ga0209048_10004856_pt1 | contig 12788 bp, 11 predicted proteins | sample FrelakmetCRP12CR_FD_187146 | JGI IMG/M metagenome (GOLD analysis project Ga0209048, IMG submission 187146) | Freshwater lake sediment microbial communities from the University of Notre Dame, USA, for methane emissions studies - CRP12 CR (SPAdes)... | ecosystem: Environmental > Aquatic >... | reverse complement strand
GGGTGAAGGGCGCGGGCTATCCGGTCCAGGACGTCGACGAGCCTTGGGCCAAATCGGCTGGCCGAGTTTTCGTCAAGAAAATAAATCCGCCGCTCGACGAATGCCCTGACGCCTTCGAGATGCGCTTCCCGGCCCAGCCAGTCGCGCGCCTTAGCGAAATCCGCTTCGGACTTGGACAGGACGAAGATGGCGTCGGGATTGTCCCGGAGAATCCGCTCGGGGCTGTACAGGACCCATTTCTTGGGCATGGCCGCAGCGATGTTGATTCCTCCGGCCCTGGCGATGACGTCATTGAGATAGCTCCCGCCGCCGCAGGTCCAAAGCCCCTGGCCGTAAAGGATGACAAAGACTCTGGGTTTGCCGGCCACCGGCCCCAGCCCCGCTTCGACCGCGTCCTGCCTGGCCTTCAAGCCGGCCGCGAGGGACGCGGCCTCGTTCTCCCGCCGGGTGACGAGGCCGATCCTCTCGATGAGGGGGTAGAGGGCGTCGAGGCCGTTCCCGATGTCCAGGACGAAGACCGGCAGCTTGAGGCTCCGGAGCCGGTCGACGACGCGGAGAGGGTTGCCCCGGAAAGCGATGATGAGGTCTGGGCTGAGGGCCTGGATCCTCTCGACGTTGGGGTCCACGAGGCCGCCGATTTTGGGCAGGGTCCGGGCTTCGGGCGGATAATCGCAGAATCTGGTGTCGCCCACGACGTTCGCGCCGAGGCCGAGGGCGAAAAGGATTTCCGTGATGTTCGGGGCCATGGAGACGATGCGTGCCGGCGTCGAGGCGGGGAGGGGGAAGGGACGGCCCAGATCGTCCTTGATCGTCCTTTCCTGGCCCCTGACAGAAGAGACGCCAAGCCATAGCGCGCTGAAGGACATGAGGAAGGCGAAGGTGATCAACGTGATGGCGGTCTCCAACGCCGGGCGCCGCCCTGGCGATGCCCCCCGCCCTCCCCGGTGATGGCGGTTGGTCATCAAGAGCCGGCTCCTGGAATCAAGGAGATTTCCGGCAGCCCCGTATGGAGGTTCGGCCGGATGTCGACTTCGGCGCCGAAAATGTCGCGGATCGTGCCGGCGGTGACCGTCTCTCCCGGCGTGCCCTGCGTGGCGATGCCCCCGTCTTTCAGGTAGACCAGCCGCCCGGCTTGGGCCGCGGCGAGGTTGATATTGTGTTCCGCGGCCAGGATCGTTTTCCCCTTTTCCTTCTGGAGGCGGTTGAGGATGCCGTAGATCTCGACCTGGTAATTGATGTCGAGGTGGAGGCTGGGCTCGTCGAGGAGCAGGAGGGGCGTATCCTGGGCCAGGGCCCGGGCGATGAAGACCCGCTGCCTCTCGCCGCCGCTCAGGTGGCCCATCTTCTTGTCCATTACGCCCGAGGTCTCGGTCAGGCGCACGGCCTCTTCGACGGCCCGTGTGTCAGCGGCGGAAAACGTTTCGAAACGGGCTTGGCGGGCATAGCGTCCCATGCAGACGATGTCCCCGGCCGTAAACTCGAAGACGGGCTCGGAAAGCTGGGGGACGTAGGCGATTTTCCTGGCGATCTCGCGGCGGCCCAGACGGCTCAAGTCCTGGCCTTCGAGCGCGACCTGGCCCTCGACATTCCCGAGGAGGCCCTGGATGGCCCGGATGAGAGTGCTCTTGCCCGAGCCGTTCCGGCCGAGGACGGCCACGAACTCGCCGGGTTCGAGGCTTAACGTAATGCCGTGGATGACGAAGCCGTTGTCGTATCCGGCGGAAAGGTTTTTGACTTCCAAAATCGCCATGGGCGGGCCTTGCAGGGACGCGATAGCGGATATTAGTATATCCGCATTCCTTGACTTTTCAAGGGGATAAACCTAAGATAAATTTTGCTTTTCGGGCCGCCGCAGGGCCGAAAGCCCGATTTTCCGAGGACAGTTCGAGCTATGAAGGACACGTACGATTTCAAGCGCATCGAGGAGAAGTGGCAGCGCGTCTGGGAGGACCGGAAGGCGTTCCATGTCACCGAGGACCGCTCCAAAGCCAAGTTCTATTGCCTCGAGATGTATCCCTATCCCTCGGGCCGCATCCACATGGGCCACGTCCGGAACTATTCCATCGGCGACGTCATCGCCCGCACCAAAACGATGAGAGGACTCAACGTCCTCCACCCGATCGGCTGGGACGCGCTCGGCATGCCGGCCGAGAACGCGGCCATCAAGAACAGCATCCATCCCCGAGAGTGGACGATGGGCAACATCGAGCACATGCGGACGCAGCTCAAGAGGATGGGTTTCAGCTACGATTGGGACCGCGAGGTCAACTCCTGTCAGCCTGATTACTACAAGTGGAACCAGTGGATCTTTCTCAAGATGTTCGAAAAGGGGCTGGCCTTCCGCAAGGAAAGCTGGGTCAACTGGTGCCCCCAGTGCCAGACGGTCCTGGCTAATGAGCAAGTCGTTGCGGGGGGCTGTTGGCGCTGTGAAACAACCGTCGCCCAGAAAAAGATGGAGCAGTGGTTCCTGAAGATCACGGACTACGCCGACGAGCTCCTCTCGGGGCACGACGAGCTCCGAAAATGGCCCGAGCACGTCCTCCAGATGCAGAAGAACTGGATCGGCCGGAGCACCGGGGCGCACGTCCATTTCGGCCTCGAAGGGTCGTCGAAGAGAATCGAGGTCTTTACGACCCGCCTGGACACGATCTTCGGGGCGACGTTCCTCGTCGTCTCGCCCGAGCACCCGGCCGTCCCCGAACTCATCGCCGGTCCCGGCGAGGAGAGGCTTAGGGCCTGGGTGGCGAAGACAGTCGTAGAAATGCGGATGAGACGAGAGATCGGTGAGACCGAGAAAGCCGGCGTCGACACCGGGAAAAAGGCCCTGAACCCCTACAGCGGCGAGCTCATCCCCGTCTGGCTGGCCAATTACGTGCTGATGGACTATGGAACGGGCGCCATCATGGCCGTCCCCGCCCATGACGCCCGCGATTTCCAGTTCGCCGGAGATTTTGGAATCGCCATCCGGACGGTCATCGTCCCGCCGGGGGAGGAGACGAAACGCCATGACGCCGCGCCGGCTGAGGTCTTCGAGGACCACGGCGTCCTTGTCAATTCCGGCCCCTTCTCGGGCCTCCGCTCCGAAGAGGCGACGGAGAAGATGGGCGCGCACGCCGAGGCGAATGGTTTCGGCCGCCGGAGCGTCATCTACCGTCTCCGCGACTGGGGCATCTCGCGCCAGCGATACTGGGGCACCCCGATTCCGATCATCTACTGCCCGAAGTGCGGGACAGTGGGCGTCCCGTACGAAGACCTTCCGGTCGAGATCCCCTATGACGCCCAGATCACGGGCGCCGAGGGATCGCCGCTCGAGCGGCTCGAGAGCTTCGTCCAGACGACTTGCCCGACGTGCGGCGGGCCGGCCCGCCGCGAGACGGACACCATGGACACGTTCGTCGACTCCTCGTGGTATTTCTTCCGGTACTGCTCGCCCCAGGAGAAAAATCTCCCCTTCGCCCCGGCGGCCGCGGAGTTCTGGCTCCCCGTCGACCTCTATATCGGCGGGGTCGAGCACGCCATTCTCCATCTGATTTATTCGCGATTCTTCACCAAGGTCCTGAGGGATTTCGGCCTGACGAAGATCGGCGAGCCCTTCCCTCACTATCTGGCCCAAGGCATGGTCACCAAGGACGGCTCGGCGATGTCCAAGTCCAAAGGCAATATCGTCGACCCCGACGACATCCTGACGGAATACGGGGCGGACGCCCTGAGGGTCTTCATCATATTCGCCTCGCCGCCCGACAAGGAGTTCGCCTGGGCGGAAGAAGGGCTCGAGGGCTGTTTCCGCTTCCTGACGCGGATTTGGGGGCTCGTCCACGAGAACCTCGACCTCTTTGAGGCCGGCGCGGGAACGGCCGCGCCGTCCGGCGGGGCGGGCGAGGCCGGGGGGCGCGTCGTCAAAAAAATGCACCAGACGATCCGCAAGGTGGGCGAGGACATCGAGGTCCGCTTCCATCTCAACACGGCCGTGAGCTCGATCATGGAATTTCTGAATCTCGTCAAGAAGGAAAAGGATGGCTTGAGGGAAACAGCCGGCGGGCGGGGGGTCCTGCGGCAGGCCCTGGAAACGCTCGTCGCCCTCCTCTCGCCTTTCGCCCCTCACATGGCCGAGGAGCTCTGGGAAAAAACCGGCCATGCGGGTCTTCTCATGAAGTCACCCTGGCCGGCTTTCGATGAGGATCTGGCCCGTGAGGAGCTCGTGACCATCGTCGTCCAGGTCAACGGGAAGCTGAGAGACAAGTTCGAAGCCGAGCCGGACCTGGCCGAAGCCGGGATGGAGGAACGGGCCCTCGCCCTGCCGAAAATCCTGGCTGTCATGGGCGGCCGGCCGCCGCGCAAGGTCATCTGCGTCAAAAACAAACTCGTCAATATCGTGGGCTGATGTCTCGTCATCATCGGGTGCTGGTTATCTTTTGTCTCGCGGCCGCCGCGCTGGCCGCCGCCGATTGCGGCTACCACCTGCGCGGGACCGGGAGCTCGCTTCCGGCCGGCGTCAAGACCATCAGCATCCCGGTCTTCCGGAACCTGACGACGCGCTACGAACTGGACCTCAAGCTGACAAGGTCCGTGATCAACGAGATGATCGAACGGGGCAGGGTCTCGGTCATCCCCGACCCGGAGACATCAGACGCCGTCCTCGAAGGGGAGATCGTCTCCTTCTCGGCGACGCCCGTCGCGTTCTCCGGAAAGGCGCAGGCCGACCGGTACACCATCACGGTGACGGCGAAAATCCTCCTGAGAGACCGTTCGACCCAGAAGGCGATCTTCTCCAATCCGGCCTTCGTCTACGTCGAACAATACGAGGTCCCGCCGGGGCGGGATTTCGAGTCCGTTCAGACCGAGGCCATCGACAAGATCGCCGTGAAGTTCGCCCGCAGCCTCGTGGCGGCCATCCTCGAGGGATTCTGACGTGTACAGCCCCGTTCTCAACGCCGAGATCCGGGAGGACAGCCTCTCGGCCTGCTACTTCTTTTTCGGCGAGGAGACGTTCCTGGCCGACCAGTTCGTCGACCATCTCCGGGAGATGCTGGCCGTCTCATCGGGGGAAGACTTTCACGTCGACAGGTTCTATCTGGACGAGACGAAGTGGATGGACATCATCGATACGGCCCGGACCGTTCCCTTCCTCTTCCACGCCTGGCGCGTTATCGTCGTCAGGGTCCCGGAGCGCAAGCCCGGCTCCGACAAAGGTGGCTGGAAGAAGGGCGACGCGGACGGGGGCGAGGGGAAGAGCTCCCGCTTCCTCGGCGAAATGGACCAGAAGATCATCCGGGCCTATTTCGCCGACCCGTCGGCCAGGACGACCCTCGTCGTCATCCTGCCCGGGAAAGTGCGGAAGAACGACGCCGCCGTCCGGTTCTTCTCGTCGCTCCCCAAGCCCGCCGTCCTGGTCAAAGAGGTCAAGCCTCTCTATTTTGAGGGGGTCAGGAAATGGGCCGACCGCAAGGTCCAGGCCTTGGGCAAGTCGCTCACCGAGGGGGCGAAGGCCCGCCTTTACGAGATCGTCGGCTCCGACCTCAGGCTGCTCTCGAATGAGCTCGAGAAGCTCGCGGTCTTTGTCGGCGAGAAGAGGGGGATCGACGAGGACGACGTCAACCAGGCCACGGGCTGGCTGCGCAGCTACGAAGCCTACGAGCTCGACGATATTCTCACGACTGCGGATTTCCGGAAGGGGGTCGTCGTGCTCGGGTCGATGTTCTCGGAAGGCGAGAAGCCGGAGGTGATCGTGGCCCGGCTCGCGACGTTTTTCCGGAACGTCCTCACGGCCCAGACCTGGCTTCGCGAACGAAGCAAGACAAGGGACGAAGTCTTCCAGGCTTTTTTCCCCTATATCCTGAAAACGCAGGGCGAGTTCTACCGGACGAAGTTCAACGGGTTCTTCGGGGTTGTCGACGGCCTGTCGCGGGGGGACCTCCGTTCCGTCCTGCAGGAGCTTCAGAAGGCGGACGTCAAAATCAAGACGACGGACGCCGACGAGCAGACGGTCCTGGAGGTTTTTCTCAAGGAGTATTGCCTGTTGCGGGGGCGGAAAAAGGTTACTTCGCGGGGCTGACGCTCATCCGCGCGACCTGCAGATTGAGCCGGGATTTGTAGCGGCTTCCCGTGTTCTTGTGAATCGTACCCTTCTTGACGGCCTGGTCGATGGACGAAAACACCTGGGGGAGGAGCTTCCGGGCTGTTTCCTGGTCTTTATTTTCGACCGCTTCCCGGACCTTTCTGACGCCGGTGCGAAGAGCGGAGGTGTTGCGGGCATTGACGGCTTTCCTGCGGAGGCTGCGCCGCTCCTGCCGTATCACAGATTTGTGCTGAGCCATTTTTTTCTCCTCTAAAGGCGACTATGATAGAATATCTTGGTTTCAAAGTCAATCAGCCTCCCCCTCGGGAGAGGCGGCCCCCTGCCTGATGGAACGCGGAGAACAAAGTCGCCGGCTGCTGCGGTCCACGGCCTCCGTGGCCGTGCCGACGCTCGCCAGCCGCCTCCTGGGCTACGTCCGGGACCTCCTGCAGGCCTATTTCCTGGGCACGGGCAACAGCGCCGACGCCTTCACCATCGCCTTCACCATTCCCAACCTCTTCCGCCGCCTGACCGGGGAGGGGGCCATGACGGCCGCCTTCGTCCCGACCTTCACCGAGGTCAAGGCCAAAGACGACCGGCGCGAGCTGTGGCGGTTCGGTAATTTCATTTTTTTTGACTTGGCCTTGGTTATGGTCGTGGTGACTCTCCTGGGCATCCTGTTCGCTCCCGGGCTGGTCAAGGTGATCGCCCACGGATTCAAGGGGGTCGAAGGCAAATGGGCCCAGACGATCTCCATGACCCGGCTCATGTTCCCCTACCTCTTTTTCATCAGCCTAGCCGCCCTGGCTTCGGCCGTCCTCAACTCCTTCCGCAGGTTTTTCGTCCCGGCCTCCACCCCGATCCTGTTCAACCTGGCCGTCATCGCCAGCGCGGCCCTCCTCGCCCGCGGGTCGACGGAACCCGCCCTCACGTTCTGCTACGGAGTCCTCGCCGGGGGGGCCCTGCAGCTCCTTATCCAGGTCCCTTTCCTTTGGAAGGAGGGGATGCGATTCGCCTTCGGATTGTCCTTCAGGCATCCCGCGGTCCGCCGGGTCGCGGCCCTCATGGTGCCGGGCATCCTGGGGGCTGGCGCCTACCAGGTCAACTTCGCGCTGAGCCGGATGATCGCCTCGAGCCTCGAGCGGGGAAGCACGGCCGCCCTTTACTATTCGTCGAGGATCGAGGAGCTGACGCTGGGGCTCTTTTCGATCGCCCTGGCCGCCGCGCTCCTGCCGGCCTTTTCCGAGCACGCCGCCGCCCGGGACCTGCCCGAGATCAAGAAGACCCTCGGCTTCTCCCTCAAGCTGACCTCCTTCGTGACGTTTCCGGCCGCCGCCGGTCTCGTCGTCCTCAGCCGGCCGATCATCCGTGTCCTTTTCGAACGCGGGAAGTTCGACAGCGGATCGACGGCCATGAGCGCGGCCTGCCTCCTATTTTTCGCCCTGGGCCTGCCCTTCGTTTCCGGGGTGAAAATGATCGCCCCGGCTTTCTTCTCCCTCAAGGACACGCGGTCTCCGGTCATCGTGGGCGTGGGCGTCATGGCCTTCAATGTCGGCCTCTCCCTGGCCCTGATGGGCCGGCTCCGGGTCGGCGGGCTGGCCCTGGCCCTCTCCCTGTCCCAGGTCGTCAACTTCGCCGCACTTTTCATCTGGCTTGAAAAGAAGATCGGGGCCGTCAACAAGAAGGATCTCGCCCTCCCGGCGGCTAAAACGCTGGCCGCCTCGCTCCTGATGGGCGGGGCTCTTTGGCTCCTGCGGCCCGCGATCGATACTCCGACGGCTCCCTTCCTCCGTCAGGCCGCGGGCCTGGGAGGGGCGATCGCCCTGGGAATAGCACTCTATGTGCTGTTCCTCCGTCTTCTCGGCCCGAAAGACGCCAGGGAACTGGGCGCGGTCATCTTTCACGCCGCGCGTTTTAAGATAAGCCCGGACGGCACGCCCCCGGAAAAGACGGAACCCGTACAGAAGGAGGTCAAATGAAAATCGTCCTGCAGAGGGTCAGGGAAGCGCGGGTTGAAGTCGGGGGAGCCGTCGCCGGCCGGATAGGCAGGGGCATTTGCCTCCTCGTAGGCTTCGAGAAGGGCGATAGGGAAGAGGATGCCCGCTTCCTGGCGAAGAAAGCGGTCGAGCTCCGCATCTTCCCGGACGCCGAAGGGAAGATGAACCTGTCGCTGGCCGACATCGGCGGCGGGGTCCTGGCCGTCTCCCAGTTCACGCTGGCCGCGTCCGTCCGCAAGGGGAGAAGGCCCAGTTTCGACGGGGCCGAGGAACCGGGACGGGCCGCCGGACTCTTCGAGTTGTTCGTGGATTCCATCGAAGCACTGGGGGTCAAGGTGGAAACCGGGGTCTTTCAGGCCGTCATGGACGTTCATATTCTTAATGACGGCCCGGTGACCTTCATCCTCGATTCCCGGCGGAATTCTGGAACCCCGGACGAGGGGTGAGAAAACCGGTCCCGGCATCCCCGCTGGAGGGGAGGAGCGGAGGGACAAAATCACCCCCGGAATCCCCGGATTTGACCATAGACCGGCCGGGCCGCTTCCTTCATAATGCCATATTGACGGATTTATTCCGGAGAGAGGAGAACTCTGGGCTGGATGAGGGCCATGCAATTTTCGGATAACGCGGGATGCCGATGAGCCGATTTGTCAGCCGAAAACAGGTGGCGCGCCTGCCCCGCCTTCCCCTCAAGGGAAGCATCGACCTGACCTACGGGTGCAACAATGACTGCCGCCACTGCTGGCTGAGACTGGCGCCCGGCTCGGCCGAAAGGAAACGCGAGCTCACGTTCGAGGAGATCCGCGGGATCGTTGACGAGGCCCGGACGATGGGTTGCCGCGAATGGTTCATCTCGGGCGGGGAGCCCATGATCCGGCCGGATTTCGCCGAGATTTTTGCCTACGTCACCGAGCATGCGGCTACCTACACGTTGAACACGAACGGGACGCTGATCACGCCGCGGATCGCCCGGCTGATGAAGAGAAAGGGGACGAAACTTGTCGCCCTTTATGGCGCTACGGCCCACGTCCATGACGACGTCACGCGAACGCCGGGTTCCTTTGAAGCGCTGAAGAGGGGCATCGTGTACCTCCGTGAGGAGGGAGTTGGGTTCACGGTCCAGGTCGTCCCGATGAAGACGAATTTTCACGAGCACGAAGCCATGGTCCGCCTGGCCGAATCTTGGAGCCCGTCCTGGCGTATCGGGGCGAGCTGGCTCTATCTGTCGGCCGACGGGGACCCGGTCAAGAACCGGGAGATCCGCGAGGAACGGTTGGCCCCCCGCGATGTTCTCAAGATCGACAGCCCCGGGGTGCCGGCCTTCGGCTTCGAAGGAGCGGGCGCCGCGTGCCGGGCCGCCGCGGGCCAAGGCCTCTACGTGGAATGCCTCGCCGGCCGTCGGGATTTTCATATCGATCCCTACGGCGGCCTGAGCTTCTGCGGCTTCGTCAAGGACCCGGAGCTCCGCCTGGCCCTCCGGCGGACGAGCCTCCGGGAGGCCTGGGACAAATGGCTTCCCGCTCTGGCGGCGAAAGTAAAACCCGCCAAAACGTATTTCGATAACTGCGGGGCGTGCGATCTCCGGGACGATTGCCGCTGGTGCCCGGTCTACGCCTACCTCGAGCACCGTGATCATTCGGCGAAAATCGGTTACCTCTGCGAAATCGCCCGCGAGGAGAAGGCCGTCAAGTCGGAATGGGCGAGGAGTCACCGCCGCTCTTATAAGGTCGCGGGGCTCACCGTCAGCGTCGAAGCGGACCTGCCGATCACGGACTCGACCTTCCAGCCCAAATTCGAACTTTTCAGGGTTCCGAGCGCCAACGAAAACGGTATCTCGATCCGTCACCATTTCTCCCTGCCCAACCTCGACGGCGAGGACCTGGGACAGGAAATCTACCGCCGGCCGCCGTGGGCGATCTACAGGAAAGGCGGCACGTGGATTTACCTGGGGATTTACCCCGACCCTGAAGACCGGCGTATCCACCGCGTCATCGTCTTCAACGACGACCACACGCGGGCCCGCATTTTCAACCCCTCCGCGGTCCTCTTCCTTCAGGGCGGGCTCGATTCCCTCATGCTCCTTTCGTCCGACCAGATCGCCCTGGCCCGGGCCCTGCCGTTCCTGGGCGGCGCCTTCGTCCACGCCGCCGGGGTCATCTTCAAGGGCCGGGGCCTGCTCTTCGCAGGTGCCTCGGAGGCCGGGAAATCCACCATCGTCAAGATGCTCAGGGGCAGGGCCCAGATCCTCTGCGACGACCGGATGATCATCCGGGAAGAGGCCGGAGGGTTCCGCGTTTACGGGACGTGGAGCCATGGCGAGATTCCCGAAGTATCGCCGGACGCGGCCCCGTTCGGCGCCCTTTTCTTCCTCCGCCAGTCCAAGGAGAACCGCCTGGAGCGGATCCGCGACCCGAAGGCCGTCCTCAAAGACCTCCTGCCCCGGTTCGTCCGGCCGCTGGTGACGGCGGACTGGTGGGAGCGGGTCCTGTCCCTGGCCGGGGACATCGTTTCCGGGATCCCCGCCTACAACATGTATTTTGACAAGAGCGGCGGGATCGTCGATGCCCTCGAGGAGCTCCCCAAATGAGCCAGGCCGGGAAATCGTTTGCGAGAAGGGTGCCGGCCGCCCGCGCCGGACTCTGGAAAACTGGCCGGCCGCTCCTCGCTAGGCTCGATATCGAACTCACCGAGCGCTGCAACAATGACTGCGTTCATTGCTCGATCAACCTCCCCGCCGGGGACGACGCCGCGCGGCGACGCGAGATGTCCGCCACGGGAATCAAAAGCATCCTCGAAGAGGCGGCTTCTCTTGGCTGCCTGAGCGTCAGGTTCACAGGAGGCGAGCCCCTCCTGAGAGACGATTTCGAGGATATTTACCTGGCCGCCCGCAGGCTGGGCTTGAAAGTCAGGATCTTCACGAACGCGACGAAAATAACGCCCCGGCTGGCAGCACTTCTAAAGAGTGTTCCGCCGCTCGAAAAACTGGAGGTCTCCGTTTACGGGATGACGGCGGAATCGGGACTGGCTGTAACACGGAATCCGCGATCCTTCGAGGCGGCCCGGCGGGGCATCGGACTGCTCGTCGAGCACGGTGTCCCGTTCGTTGTCAAAGGTGTTGTCCTGCCGTCGACGGTGAACGAGATGGACCGCTTCGAAGCCTGGGTCCGGGAACTGCCCAGCCGGGACGGCCGACCCTCGTACGCCATGCTCTTCGACCTCCGGTCGCGGCGCGACGATGAGGCGAAAAATGGCCGGATCCGCGGACTCCGGATCGGGCCGCGGGACTATGTCCGGCTGGCCTCCCGCTGGGGTGAGGGCCACGCGCTGGAGCTGCGAGCGTTCGTCGCCCGTTCCGCCGGCCTGCGCGGCGACCGCCTTTTCACCTGTCTCGCCGATGCCGGGAGCATCGATGCCTATGGCCGATTCCAGGTTTGCCTGCCCTTGCGCCACCCGGACACGGTCCATGACCTTAAGGCGGGTTCCCTGAAAGATGCCGTCGGGAAGTTCCTGCCGAAGGTCCGGGACATGAGGGCGGCGAACCCGGCCTATCTCGAAAGATGCGGGCGTTGTTTTCTCAAAGACCTCTGCCTGCAGTGTCCGGCGAAATCGTGGGCCGAACACGGGACCCTCGACACCCCACTCGAGTATTTCTGCGCCGTCACCCATGCTCAGGGGGTGTTGATCGGCGTCCTGGCTGAGGGGGAAACAGCCTGGACCGTCGCCGATTGGCCGGCCCGTATCGAAAGGCTGGCCTCTCCGGGCGATCACGAACGCCGCGCCCAAGCGGGCGGCCCTGCGGAATGCGGAGGAGATAACCCATGGAAAACCTGATAGACCTGGATTCTGCTTACGGGCCGTCGGAGGACGTCGTCGCGAGGGAGATCGAGGGCGAGATCATCATCGTGCCCTTGGTCTCGGGCATCGGCGACATGGAGGACGAACTTTACACCCTCAACGAAACCGGCCGGGCCGTCTGGCTGAGACTCGACGGCCTGAGGCCTCTCCGGGCCGTGGTCAGCGAATTGGCCGTGGAGTTCGACGCCCCGGCCGACCGGATCGAGGAGGATGTCGTGGGCCTCCTCGGGGAGCTCGTCCGGAGGAAGATGGTCGTCAGAAAAGGATAGTCGCCGGCATCATGAAAATCGCCCCCGTTATCAAGAAGAAAGAGCCCCTCGCGCTCCCGGGCGAGGCCCTGGCCGAGATCATGCGGGCGGTGCTGGCCAAAGGGAAGCCCTTCAGGTTCCGGGCGGCGGGACTCAGCATGGCGCCCTTCATCAAGGACGGAGATATCGTGACCATCCGTCCGTTGGCCGGCGCGCCGCCGAGGACGGGCGACATCGTAGCCTTTCTCTATCCCGGGACAGGGCGGGTGGCTGTCCACAGGATCGTCCGCGAAAAATCGGGCCGCTATTCCTTGAAAGGGGATAATGTCCCGGAAGGTGACGGCTCGCTGCCGCTCGACCGCATTCTGGGCACGGTGAGCCGTGTCGAGAGGGACGGCGCCACGATCCGGTTGGGAGGGCGCCCCGCCGCGGCCGCGATCGCCTCGCTGTCGAGGACGGGGCTCCTGGCCAAGGCCGTCGGCGCCGCCCGGCGCGCCGGCTTCCGAAAATCCAGGAGGCCCTGACCATGGCCCAAACGTTCGTTTCCCGCAAGCCGCTACCCGGACTCCCGCTCTGGACGAAGCTCGGGGAAAAGCGGGCCGCCCTCAGCTTCGACCTCGAGACGACCGCCCG
>Ga0209048_10004855_pt1 | contig 12788 bp, 14 predicted proteins | sample FrelakmetCRP12CR_FD_187146 | JGI IMG/M metagenome (GOLD analysis project Ga0209048, IMG submission 187146) | Freshwater lake sediment microbial communities from the University of Notre Dame, USA, for methane emissions studies - CRP12 CR (SPAdes)... | ecosystem: Environmental > Aquatic >... | reverse complement strand
GGCGTCACCGATGTCGTCGTGTGCGCCCCTCCGGGTCCGGACGGCGACGTGCATCCGGCGGTGCTCGGGGCCTGCCGGCTCGCCGGCGTCTCCTCGGTCTACCGGATGGGTGGCGCCCAGGCCATCGCCGCGCTCGCCTACGGGACCGAATCGGTGCGGCCCGTGGACGTGATCGTCGGTCCCGGGAACCTCTACGTGCAGGAGGCCAAGCGCCAGGTCTTCGGTCAGGTCGGGATCGACGGCTTCGCCGGCCCCAGCGACGTGCTCGTGATCGCCGACGCCGACGCGGATCCCGAGCCGATCGCGCTCGACCTGCTGGCCCAATCCGAGCATGGACCTGGCACGCTCGTGATCGCCGTCTCGACCTCCGCCCAGCTGCTCGAGCTGCTGAGCCAGCGCGTCGGCGCCGGCAACGACACCGGAGCGGTCGCCGCGCTCGTGCACGCCGAGGACCTCGGCCTGGCGCTGGCGCTGGCGGAGGCGTTCGCGCCCGAGCACCTGGAGCTGGTCGGCGCCGAGGCCGAGCGGCTGGCGCCCTCGGTCGCCAGCGCCGGATGCCTGTTCGTCGGATCCGGCGGCGCCGCCGCGTTCGGCGACTACGTGGCCGGATCGAACCACGTGCTCCCGACCAACGGCGCCGCGCGCTTCTCCTCGGGGCTCTCCCCGGTCCATTTCCGGCGCCGCTTCGCCGAGGTCCGGATCGGCGATGGCGCCGGAGCGCTGGCGCGCGCGGCGGCGCCGGTCGCGCGGGCGGAGGGATTCGAGCTGCACGCCCGGTCGATGGAGGCCCGCATCCGGGACAATGGGCCGCGATGATTCGCAGCGCCGAGATCAACCGCAGAACCGGCGAGACCGATGTGTTCGTCAGCCTCGCGCTGGACGGAACCGGCGCCGGCGAGCGTGACACCGGGGTCGGCTTCCTCGACCACATGCTCGACCTGCTGGCGCGCCACGGGCGTCTGGACCTCGTCGTGCGGGCCACCGGCGACCTCCAGACGGGCGCCCACCACACGGTCGAGGACGTCGGCATCTGCATCGGCCAGGCGCTCGACCAGGCACTCGGAGACCGCGCCGGCATCACGCGCTACGGGCAGGCGACGGTGCCGATGGACGAGTCGCGCGCCGCGTGCGCGATCGACATCTCCGGCCGCGGCTACTGCGCCTTCGAGGCGCCGCTGCCGCCGGGCGCGATCGGCAACTTCGACCACGAGCTGGCCGAGGAGTTCTTCCGCTCGCTGGCCATGAACGCCAAGCTGACGCTGCACCTCACGGTTGAGGCGGGGACAAACGTCCACCACGTGATCGAGGCCTCGTTCAAGGCGCTGGCGCGGGCCCTGCGGGTCGCCGTCGCGCTCAACCCGGGGGAGCGGGGGATCCCGAGCACCAAGGGAACGCTGGTATGAGCGTGACGTCCGGTGGCCCGCGGCTCGCGGTGCTCGACTACGGCATGGGCAACCGGCGCTCGGTCCAGAAGGCCTTCGAGCACGTCGGCGCTCAGGCGATGATCACGCGCGACCACGACGAGCTGCGGGCGGCCGACGGGCTGGTCGTGCCCGGCGTGGGGGCGTTCCCGCTGGCGATGCGCAACCTGCGCGAGCTCGGACTCGACGGGCTGATCCGCGCCCGAGCCGGCCAAGGCGCGCCGATCCTGGGGATCTGCCTGGGCATGCAGCTGCTGTTCGAGCGCTCGCAGGAGATGGAGCCGACCGAGGGGCTCGGGTTGATCCCAGGCGAGGTCACGCCGCTCGACGCCACCGTGCTGCGGATTCCCCACATCGGTTGGAACGAGGTCGTGTTCGAGCGGGCCTCGCCGCTCACCGACGGCCTCCCTGCCGACGGGTGCCCCTTCTACCACGTGCATTCCCTGGCCGCGCGGCCCGCGGACGCCGCCGACGTCGTCGGAACCACCGAGTACGGCGAGCGCTTCGCCACCGTGGTGGCCCGGGGCAGCATCTACGGGGTCCAGTTCCACCCCGAGAAGTCATCGGCGCACGGACTGCGGATGCTCGCCAACTTCGCCCTGCTGTGCGCGGGACACGGCGACGGCGCGACAGCGTCGGCGGCCGCGGTGCGCGCATGATCCTGTTTCCGGCCATCGACATCCTCGACGGCAAGGCGGTGCGCCTCGCTCGGGGCGACTTCGACGACAAGACCCTCTACGACGCGGATCCGCTGGAGGCGGCGCTGCGGTGGGTCGGGGGCGGCGCCCGCGTCCTCCACATCGTCGACCTCGACGGCGCCCGCAGCGGCGTCCCGGCCAACCTCGAGCATGTGCGGCGGATCGCCAATGCGGTCGAGGTGCCGGTGCAGGTCGGCGGCGGCCTGCGGACGGCCGGCGCGGTCGCCGACGCGATCGGCGCGGGCGCGACCAGGGTGGTGCTGGGCACCGCGGCCTACAGCGACGTCGACTTCCTTGACGAGGTGCTCGCTGAGCACGGGGAGCGGATCGTCGTCTCGGTCGACGCCCGCAACGGCAAGCTGGCTGCGTCGGGATGGACCGAGCAGACCGAGATCCCGGCTGAGTCGGTGATCGATCGGCTCGGGCGCCGCGGCGTCAGGAGCTTCGTCTACTCGAGCATCGAGCGCGACGGGATGCTCACCGGCCCCGACCTCGGGGAGGTGGCCCGCGTCGCCGACGCCGTCAGGGGGCGCTTCGTCTACTCGGGCGGGGTCTCCTCGGTGTCCGACCTCGAGGCCCTGGTGGCGCTGCGCCAGGTCAACCTCGCCGGCGTGATCGTCGGCAAGGCGCTGTACGAGCAGCGGTTCACCATCGCCGAGGCGCAGGCCGTGCTCGACGGGCGCTCCGACGCGCGTCAGGGGTGAGCTGAGCGTGCACTACAAGCGCGTGATCCCGTGCCTGGACGTCGACCGCGGCCGTGTCGTCAAGGGCATCGGCTTCCTCGACCTGCGCGACGCCGGCGATCCGGTGGAGCTGGCCTGCCGCTACGACGCCGCCGGCGCCGACGAGCTCGTGTTCCTCGACATCACCGCGACCTCGGACAAGCGCGATACGGTCGTCGAGCTGGCCCGGCGCACGGCCGACGACGTGTTCATCCCGTTCACGATCGGCGGCGGCATCCGCTCCGTCTTCGACGCGCAGGCGGTGCTCGACGCCGGCGCGGACAAGATCTCGGTCAACTCGGCCGCCCTCACCCGTCCGGAGCTGCTCGACGAGCTGTCGGCCACGTTCGGCGCCCAGTGCGTGGTCCTGGCCATCGACGCCAAATCCGACCGTCGCGGCTCCTGGGAGGCCTACCTGGCCGGTGGCCGCACCGCGACCGGCCGCGACGCCGTCGCGTGGGCCCGCGAGGGCGTCGAGCGCGGGGCGGGGGAGATCCTGCTCACGAGCATGGACCGGGACGGCACCAACGCAGGCTACGACCTGCCGCTCACCGCCGCCGTGGCTGACACGGTCGGCGTCCCGGTGATCGCCTCCGGCGGCGCCGGCGAGCTCGACGATCTCGTCGAAGCGATCGACGCCGGCGCCGACGCCGTGCTGTGCGCCTCGATCTTCCATTACGGCCACCACACGATGGACGAGGTCAAGGCCCATCTGGCCGAGGCGGGGGTGGCGGTCCGGCGGTAGGGGCCGCGGGGACGGCTTGGGGCGGGCTGTGCGCTGTGTGGGTGCGGCCGTCTCGGCGCCAAACGGCGGCTGAGGAAGAGGGGGTGGCTATCCGTGGTCGGGGTCGCGGGCTCGCCGTCCCGCGGAGCGTGCTTATCTCCACAAATTGGACGGCCTTCAGCGAGTTTGCGCAGATAAGCATCGTATGCGTGCTTAGGCGCACAAGGACGTCCTGAGGCGACGTGGTTTGGGAAGATAAGCACCTCAAGTTCCGGTGCACTGGCCCCCCGACGAGATTCACATCGCCAGGAGATTCGCGACTCCTTCCCCAGCCGCCTTCTCTACGCCGAACCCGGCGCACCCCCCACAGCACCGGTTACGATCCCCATGTAACCCCACGTACATCATCGCAGGGAGGCCGCGATCGAGCATGGTGAACCTGCTCAACCAGAGCGGCGCTGCGGTGCCCGGGGTCACCTACACGACGATCATGACCACGCACGACGAGCTCGTCGTGCCGTACACGAGTGCGCGGGCCCACCCCCGCCGGCGCCTACGCCGAGGGGTTGGGTTCGGCCAGCGCCAGCGGGGCCCGCTTAAGCGGACCTTTAGAGGCAGGTGCGGTTCTTATCTGAACGCCGGGCTGCAGAGACCGCTAGGCGGCCTCTTCCACGTATCCCGCGGCCGAGCATGCATCGCAATACGCGGCGGGCGGGACACGGGGCTCATAACAGCCTGGACGGCAGCACGTGGACGACCGCTTGGGTCGGCCACGACCGATGCGGGCAGCAGCCGCGTCCTTCAGCTCTTCGCGCATGCGATCGAGCTCAGCGGCGTGATCCGCACAGAAACGTCGGCCCTTTTCGGCCGGTGCCTGACAATGACTTCCACTGCGACAGCGCATAGACCCGTAATCTTACCAAAGCGGGCCCGAACGCATGTTTGTGATGGGTTAGTGCGACGTCGCTATTTGCGCTTTATCGTCACTGGTGACTGCAGTGTATGGCTCCCGGCATCATTCTGCGGCAGCAACTGGAACAGGTCCCCGTAGCCCGTCAGATACATCGCCGTGTTGTCGGCGATGACCGGACTGAAGGAGCCCTCGGGGAACGCGAACTCCTGGCGTCCGGTGCGGACGTCGAGACCGGCCGTCGTCTTCGTTCCCAGATCCGCGTAGTAGACGACATTGCCGACGATCGTCGGCGAGCCGGAGATCTTGCCGCCGGCGGGGTGCGTCCAGCGCACGGCGCCCGTGCGGGCGTCGAAGGCGTAGAAGTTGCCGTCGTAGGAGCCGATGTACACGGTCGGCCCCAGCCCCGGCGTGTTCTCGACCGCCGCCGACGCGTAAACGTAGGCGCCCGTTCCGGTCGCCCAGGCCAGCTGGCCGGAGTGGGCGGCGAACGAGTACACGCGGCCGTCGGTGTTGCCCATGTACACGCGCCCGAAGGCGATCGCCGGCGTGGAATAGAACTCACCGGACCCGAAGCCGAACCGAGCACCGTTCGTGCCCACGGCCCACACCTCGTGACCGTCGGCGGCGCGCACCGCGTAGGCGCGGCCGGCGTAATCGCCGAAGTACAGGGTCCCGGCCGACAGCGACGGCCCGCCCTTGACCGCCCCGCTGGCGTGATAGGTCCACAGCTCGTGGCCGTCGCCTGCCCGCAGCGCGTGCACGGTGCCGGACTGGTCACCGAAATACACCGTCGGGCCCCACACGAGCGGCGAGGACTCCGTGCCCGGCCCGATCGCCCGTGACCACACGACCTTGCCCGTCTGCTGCGAGAGCGCCACGAAGCGGCCGTTGCCCGGATTCTGGCCGGCGTTGGGGTTCGTGGACAGCAGGGAGAGGAACACGAGGCCGCTCCCGACCGCGGGGGACGCGGCGGCGAGCGTGCCCACCTGTCGCTGCCACAGCACCGCGCCGGTGCGCTTGTCGATCGCGATCGCGACGCCCGAATCGTTGAGCATGAACATGGAGTTGCCGCGGATCACGGGCGGGAACTCGAGCAGCGAGCCGCCGTGGTAGGACCAGCCGCGCCGCAGCGGCGGATCGAGGTTGGTGCTGTTGGGGAAGAAGCGGGTGCGGCCGGCGTCGTAGCCGTAGCGAGGCCACAGGAACGGCGGCGGGACCGCCGCCTTGGGCGGTGGCTTTGGCGGTGCGGTGGCGGTTGGGCTCGTGAACTCCAGATTCGGATGGGAGACGTTGCCCGGCTTGTGCAGGAGCGCGAAGGCAATCGCGGCCCCGATGAGGAGCACCCCCACGACCGCCGCCACGAGCCACCGCATGAGCCTCCGGCGCGGACCCGTACTCGGCATGCGGGTGATGCTAGTGATCCCGCGGATGTCCCCGGGGCACGCGAAGATGGGCGCGTGGACCTTCCCTCGAGCCCCGAGTTGCACCGCCGCGTCCAGCGGCTTCCCGCGGTCGCGCGAGTGCTCCCCGCGGTGGCCGGATCGGCGGGCGTGCATCTCGTCGGCGGCGCCGTCCGCGACCTGCTTCTCGGCGGCGCGCCCGTGGACCTCGATCTGGTCGTCGAGGGAGACGCGGTGACGGTGGCCGCGCGGCTCGGCGGCCCGGTTCGGGTCCACGACCGGTTCGGGACCTGCACGGTGATCCTCGACCGCTTCACCTATGACCTCGCCCGGGCGCGACGCGAGCGCTATCCCGCCCCCGGGGCGCTGCCCGAGGTCGAGCCGGCGCCGCTGGCCGAGGATCTGCTGCGGCGCGACTTCACGATCAACGCGGCCGCGGTCTCGCTCGGCGGCGAGCGGCCGGGAGAGCTGACGGCGGCGCCGGGCGCGCTCGAGGACATCGCTGCCGGGCGGCTGCGGGTCCTGCATGAGCGCAGCTTCGTCGACGATCCCACGCGGCTGCTGCGGCTGGTCCGCTACGCGAGCCGGCTGGGGTTCGAGATCGAGCCCGGGACGCGCGCTCTGGCCGCAGCGGCGATCGACTCGGGGGCCCTGGCGACCGTCAGCGGCCCACGGATCGGAACCGAGCTGCGGCTGCTGGCCCGTGAGCGCGATCCGGTCGCCGCGCTGAGCGCTCTGCGCGAGCTGAGGCTCGACCGGGCGCTGCACCCCGCCTTCGGCCTCGATGACCCGGCGCTGGCCGAGGCGGCGCTGGCGCTCCTGCCCGCCGACGGGCGCTGCGATCGGCTGATCCTCGCGCTGGCCGCGCGGCGCATCGAGGTGGGGGAGCTCAGGGCGCTGCTTGACGCGCTCGCGTTCGAGGCGGCGGATCGCGAGTCTATTCTCGCCGTAGCGACCGGGGCGCAGGCCGCAGCCGCCGCGCTCGCCGGTGCGAGCCGCAACTCGGAGATCGCCGCGGCACTCGCCGGGGCCGGCCCCGAGCTGGCCGCGATCGCGGGGGCGCTCGGACCGGCCGACCAGGCCCGGCAGTGGCTCGAGCGCCTCCGGCACGTGCGGCTCGAGATCGACGGCGGCGACCTGCTGGCGGCCGGAGTCCCCCAGGGCCCGGCGATCGGGCGCGGGCTCGGCGCCGCGCTGGCGGCCAAGCTCGACGGTCAGGTGAGCGGGCGCGAGGCCGAGCTCGCTGAAGCGCTGCGGGGCGCCCGATAGCCTGCGGCCGATGCTCAACACCCCGAACGATCTGCGCTGGAACGGTGGTCCGGGCCACTACGAGGTCTACTACCTGACGCTCACCGATCCGGACAGCGGATTGGGCTTCTGGATCAGGTACACGATGGTCGCGCCGCTCGCGCACACCGGCGCGCAGAGCAGCGCCGCGCTCTGGTTTCTGGCCATGGATCCGCGCGCACCGGACGGCGGCCGGTTCGGCCGCAAGGCCTCGTTCCCGATCGCCTCGCTGAGCTCCGAGACCGAGCCGTTCGCACTCCGGATCGGGGACGCGATGCTCACCGACGGGTCGATGACGGGCGCGCTGCACGACGTCGAGTGGGACCTGCGGTGGACCCCTGGGCGAGCCTACGAGCACGTGCATCCACTGCTGCGCCGGATCGCGAGCACGATCCTCGTCCTGCCGCATGCCGACGTGGCGATCGAGGGAACGATCTCCTACGCCGGCCGACGGCTCGACGTGCGCGGCGCGCGTGGCGGGCAGGCCCACCTGTGGGGCTCCAAGCACGCCGGCTCCTGGGCCTGGCTGCACTGCAACGACTTCACGACGCCCAGTGGCGAGCCGGTCACCGACACCTTCGTCGACGGCGTCTCGGTGATCGTGCCGCGGTTCGGCCGCGACGTCGGGCCGAGCACTCCGTTCGTCGGCCGCATCGACGGCCGCGACTTCGCCTCGACCTCGCCCCGGCGCGTGCTCTCCAACTCGAGCCGGTTCTCACCCGGCGGCTGGCGCTTCGAGGTGGTCGACGGATCCCGCCGGCTCGTCGGCCAGGTGGAGGCCGAGCGGGGATCGCTGGCGGGGGTGACCTACCACGACCCCGACGGCGAGCTCGCCTACTGTTACAACAGCGAAACCTGCTCGCTGCGCCTACACCTCTACAAGCGCTCGCGTGCCGTCCGCGGGTGGGTCCATCGCAGGACGCTGGAGGCACCGGGTCGGGCCCACTTCGAGTACGCGCAGCGCACTCCCCTCCCGGACCTCGAGCTGCTGACCCGGTGAGGCTGCCCGCCCCCTTCCGCGCCGCCGGTGACCACCTCCAGATCGACCTTCCCGGAGGAAGCGCGCTCTTCACCACCCGCCGAGGAGGCCATTCCACCGGGCCCTACGCGAGCCTCAACCTGGGGTTCCTCACCGACGATCGCCCCGCCGACGTGGCCCGCAACCGCGCGCACCTCGCCGGGCAGCTGGGGCTCGTGTTCGCCTACGGGCGCCAGGTGCACGGAGCGGTGGTGGACCGGGTCACGGTCCGTCCGCCGGAGGACCCGGCCCCGGCGACCGGCCCGGCCCCCGAAGCCGCTCCGCGGCCGGTCCCGGCCGAGGCTGACGGCCAGGCCACCGCACTCGCGGGCGTGGCGCCGATGGTGCTGACCGCCGACTGCCTTCCGGTCGCGGTGATCGGCGAGGGGGCGGTCGCGATGCTGCACGCCGGCTGGCGCGGGCTCGCCGGCGGCGTCCTCGGCGAAGGGGTGCGCGCGGTGCGCGAGCTCGGGGCCGCCGGCTCCCTGGCGGCGGCGATCGGTCCCGGCGCCGGGCCATGTTGCTACGAAGTGGGCGATGACGTGCGCGCCGCGTTCGCGGACCATGGCGACGACGTGCTGCGTGGCCGGAGGCTCGACCTGCCGGCCATCGCCCGGCTCGGGCTCGCGCGGGCCGGCGTGGAGGAGATCCACGACTGCGGCCTGTGCACGATGTGCAGCGACGCGTCGCTGTTCTACTCCCACCGTCGCGACCACGGGATCACCGGCCGCCAAGCGGGAATCGCATGGTTGAACTGATCCGCGGCCTGGATCCGGAGACGGTTCGCGCCAACCTCGAGCACGCTCGCGCCCAGATCGCGGCCGCGGCGGCGGTGGCCGGGCGTTCCCCCGGGGATATCGAGATCCTCGCCGCGGTCAAGTACGTGCCCGTGGAGGAGCTCGGCGTGCTCGCCGACGCCGGGATCGAGCTGGCCGGCGAGAACCGGGCCCAGGACCTCGAGCTCAAGTCCGCGGCCTACGCCGGGCGCTTCATCTGGGACTTCATCGGTCACCTGCAGAGCCGGAAGGTCAAGCAGGTGCTGCCGCTCGTGCGCTACATCCACTCCGTCGCCTCCGACTCGGTGTTGGCGCAGCTCGGGCGCCACGGCACGCCGGACACGGAGGTCCTCGTCGAGGTCAACGTCGCGGGCGAGCCGGGCAAGTCGGGGATCGATCCGGCCGCGCTGTCGGCCCTGCTCGAGCGCTGTCCGGTCCGCGTGGTCGGCCTGATGACGATGCCGCCGCTGACCAGCTCTGCTGAGGCCAGCCGACCCCATTTCGCGGCGCTGCGCGAGCTCGCGGAGCGCCATGGCCTACCCCAGCTTTCGATGGGAACGAGCCAGGACTATGTGATCGCTGTGGAGGAGGGTGCGACAATCGTCCGACTGGGATCGCTCCTGTACCTGCCAAGCGCGTCATAATCACTGGCAGGGAAACGCAGCGCTTCCGCGAACCCTCTCACCCATATGGCTTTCCGCGACACCTGGCATCGAACGCTCGTCTACTTCGGGCTCGCCGAGGACCACCCGTATGAGGAGGAGATCGAGCCCTATCAGGAGCCACAGGTCGAGATCGAGGATCGCTACCGCGAGCGTCCCAACGTGCGCCGGCTCAGCACGCGACGCCGGCGGGACGACTTCGACGACATCTTCGCCGACGAGCCGGGGACCGAGCGGCGGACGGCCGCGCTTCGCCCCGTGGGCGGTCGCGGCAACGGACGTGGGGAAGGAGGAGATGTCCGCGTGCACCTCGTGATCCCCAAGAGCTTCAACGATGCCCAGGACGTGGCCGACAAGTTCAAGGACGCCATCCCAGTGATCCTGAACCTGCAGTCCACCGACACCGATCTGTCCAAGCGACTGATCGACTTCTCGAGCGGCCTCACCTACGCGCTCGACGGCGGCATGCAGCGCATTGCCGACAAGGTCTTCCTTCTCACTCCGCGCAACGTCGAGGTCTCGGCGGAGGAGCGCGCGCGGTTGATCGAGAAGGGCTTCTTCAACCAGAGCTGAGCCTGCTGCTGCGGGTCGCGAGCGGTTTCGCGAGCCCCTGAGTAGCCTTCAACGTATGCGAGTGGGCCTGATCGGAGCCGGCAACATGGCACGCGCGATCGCGCGCGGCTGGGGAGACCCGGTTCTGTGCTCGGACTCGGGCTCCGGACGCGCCCGCGCTCTGGCCGCCGAGCTGGGTGGCGAGGCGCTCGATTCGAACCTCGCCGTAGCCCAGCGCGCTGACCTCGTGGTGCTGTGCCACAAGCCGGCGCAGCTCGAGGCGGTGGCCGCCGAGATCCGGGGTCACGCCAAGGCGGTCGCCTCGGTGCTCGGCGCGACCCCCGTCGCGGCGCTGCAGAAGGCCTATCCCGAAACTCCCGTCTTCCGCCTGATGCCCAACACACCGGTCGAGGTGCGCCACGGGATCGTCTGCTATTCCCCCGCGCCGGGCGTCGATCCGCAACTCGAGGCCCAGGTGGTGGCCCTATTCGAGCGACTTGGCAGGGTCGTGCGGATCGATGAGCGGCTGCTCGATCCGGCTACGGCCGTGATGGGCGTCGGTCCCGCCTACCAGGCGCTGCTCGTCGAGGCCCAGGTCGATGCCGCGGTCCGGCTCGGGCTGGGCGCCCCGCTCGCTTCCGAGCTCGTGGTCGAGACGATGGCCGGCACCGCGGCGCTGCTCGCGGCCCGCGACTACGACACGCTCGCCGTCCGCCGCGAGGTGACCTCGCCCGGAGGCTCGACCGCGCGCGGGTTGCGCGAGCTCGACCGAGCCGGCGTGCGCGCCGCCTTCCAGCACGCGATCGACGCGGTGGTGCACGGGGCCCGCACCTGATGCTCGCGCTCGCCCTCACCCGTGTGGACATCGCCAACTACGTCGATGCGCTGTTTACGGTCTACATCCTCATTATCTTTGTCTACATCCTGCTCAACCTGATGTTCGCGCTCGGCGTGAGGCCTCCGTACTCGCGCTGGGTCGACGCGGTGCTGAAGTTCCTGCGTGACGTCTCCGAGCCCTATCTCGGTCTGTTCCGGCGCTTCATTCCGCCGATCGGGATGTTCGACCTCTCCCCGATGATCGGGATCATCCTCCTGTACTTCGTGCGCACGATCGTGGTCAACGCGATCGCGGGCAGCTGACCCGCCGACCGGCGATGGCGGTCAGCCGGATGCAGGCCGTGGGTCCCGATGCGCCCGAACCGGAGTCGGCCGCGACGCCCGGAGTTCGCTCCCGTGCGTCGGGCCGCGCCCTGATCGTGACGGTCCTCGTCCTGATCGCCGATCAGGTCACCAAGCACACGCTCGCGGCCGGGATCGGTGAGGGCGAGGTCCGTCGCTTCATCCCCGGCGTGCACCTCGTGCACGTGCGCAACACCGGCGTCGCGTTCGGCTTCTTCTCCGGCGGCGGCGTGCTCGTGCTCGTGCTCACGCTCGCGGCGCTCGCGGTGCTGATCGTCTACTTCACGAAGCACCCGGACCGCTCGTGGCTGTGGCTGCCGACCGGGCTGCTGATCGGCGGGGCCCTGGGGAACCTCTACGACCGCATCCATCAGGGCTCGGTGACGGACTTCATCAAGCTGCCGCTGTGGCCGGCGTTCAACGTGGCCGACATGGCGATCACGTTCGGAGTCCTGGCGCTGCTGTTCGTGCTCGAGGGCGGCGGGCGCCGGCGGTGACGCTGGAGCTGACCGTCCCCGCCGCCGCCGCCGGCGCGCGCCTGGACCAGTTCCTGGCCGAGCCGCTCGGGTCCCGGGCCCGGGCGCAGCGGCTGATCGAATCCGAGCGCGTCCGCGTCGACGGGGTCGCTCGCTCCAAGCGCTACGCCATCAAGCCGGGGGAGGGGATCGTGATCGACGATCTCGACCCCATTGCCGAGGCGCCGGCCGCCGAGGCGCCGTTCACGGTCGCCTACGAGGACGAGTATCTGCTCGTCGTCGACAAGCCCGCCGGCGTGGTGGTGCACCCGGCGCGCGACCACCGCTCGGGCACGCTGGCCCAAGCGCTGGCCGGGGTCGGGGCCGGCGGCGAGGATCCGTGGCGGGCGGGGATCGTGCACCGCCTCGACCGCCACACCTCGGGCCTGCTGGTCGTCGCCAAGAGCGAGGAGGTGCACCGGGCCCTGAAGGCGTTGCTGGCCGCCCGGGACCTCCGCCGCGAATACCTGGCGCTGGTGGAGGGCCGCCCGAGCGCACGCTCGGGGACGATCGACGCGCCGATCGGGCGCGACCGGCGCGAGCGGATGTTGATGTCGATCGACACTGACCGGGGTCGCGCGGCGCGGACGCAGTTCGAGATCGAGCAGGCGCTGCCGCGAGCGACGCTGCTGCGGGTGGCGCTCGAGACCGGCCGCACCCACCAGATCCGGGTGCACCTGGCGGCGATCGGGCACCCGGTGTGCGGCGACGCGCAGTACGGGTCCGCCGGCGCATACGGCCTGCAACGCCAGTTTCTGCACGCCACCCGGCTCGCGTTCGACCACCCGATCACGGGCGCGCCGATCGACGTCGTCTCGCCGCTGCCGGAGGATCTGGAGCGGGCGCTCGAGCTCGCCCGCGGCGACTCCGCGTAGCCTCCCACGAGGGCTTCCCGGGGGCGTAACACGGCGGGGCGGCCCG
>Ga0209048_10004854_pt1 | contig 12788 bp, 10 predicted proteins | sample FrelakmetCRP12CR_FD_187146 | JGI IMG/M metagenome (GOLD analysis project Ga0209048, IMG submission 187146) | Freshwater lake sediment microbial communities from the University of Notre Dame, USA, for methane emissions studies - CRP12 CR (SPAdes)... | ecosystem: Environmental > Aquatic >... | reverse complement strand
TGCGCTCGATCGCGAAGGGCGAGGAAATTACGCAGGATGTTTCAACACTCGAAAACCCCGCCATCCTGGAGCAACTCAAGCAAACGTTGTAGGCGGACCGGTCACGGGGTTTCGGCGAAGGCTTACCCGCCGCCGGAGGCGGCTGTTTGCCGGAGCCAAAACCCCGCCATCCTGAAGCAGTTGAAGCAGACCTTGTAGGGCGCGCGACGAGGCGGGAGTCTACTGCGCGGGTGGAATGGTGTCCGCGAACGAAGGGCGCGCGGCCAGCTTCTCGGCGAGCTTGCCGAGATTGGGATGAGCGTCGCGCCAGTCGATCTCCGGGAAGCGAAGATCGAGGTAACCGAGCGCGCAGCCGGTCGCGATGTCGGCGAGCGTGTAACCCTCGCCGTTGCACCAGGCGCGCTCGTCCAGCTCGCGCGCCATTTCGGCCAGGGCAAGCGTGACCTTTTCCTGCTGGCGCGCGATCCAATCCTTGCTCTGCTGACGGGCCGCGCGCTTGCGCTCGAGATTTACGGCCGCCGCGGCGTCGCAAAGACCGTCGGCCAGCGCTTCCCACCGCCTGACCGCGATGCGTTGACGCGACGGCTCCGGGATCAGCCGGCTGACCGGGCTCACCGTGTCCAGGTACTCGACGATGACGCGCGAGTCGAACAGGCGCGTGCCGTCGTCCAGCGCCAGCACGGGAATCTTACCCAGCGGATTGAAATCGGCGACCGCGTTGCCGGCCGTCCACGGCGAATCGACCTCGAGCGCGTACTCGATCTTTTTCTCGGCGAGCGCGATGCGGACCTTGCGCGCGTAGGGGCTCGTGAGCGTTGCGATGAGTTTGAGCACAGGAGGGGGCAGAGGGAAAACGGGTCGAATTATAGCATCGGCGAAGACGCATGCCCCCTCGACAAGACGCGCGCACGGCATCGATCAGGGATGAGCGCGTGTTACACTCGCGGCGTCCGCTGGACACTAGTCGCGAGGCGCCGCACGCCATGTCCGCCCCCGATCCCTCCCTCACCGCGCTCTCGCCGCTCGACGGCCGCTACGCGTCGAAAGTAGCGGCGCTGCGCGAGCATTTCTCCGAATTCGGCCTCATCCGCGCCCGCGTGCGCATCGAGATCGCATGGCTCGTCGCGCTTTCCGACGAGCCGAAGATCGCCGAAGTGCCGCCGTTCTCCGCGGCGGCGCGCGCGGCGCTCGACGCCGCCTCGGCGTCGTTCGCGCCCGCCGACGGCGAGCGCGTGAAGGCGATCGAGCAGACCACCAACCACGACGTCAAGGCGATCGAGTATTGGCTGAAGGAGCGCCTTGCCGGCGTTCCGGAGATCGCGCGGGTCAGCGAGTTCATCCACTTCGCCTGCACCTCGGAGGACATCAACAATCTCGCCCACGGGATCATGCTCGTGGAGTCGCGGCGCACGATCCTGCTCCCGGCGCTCGCGAATGTCGCCGACGCGTTGCGCACCCTCGCGCACGCACACGCCGATCTCGCGATGCTCGCCCGCACGCATGGCCAGCCGGCGACGCCGACGACGCTCGGCAAGGAAATGGCGAACGTCTTCGCGCGCGTCGAGCGGCAGATCGCCGCGATCAGCCATGTGCCGATCAAGGGCAAGATGAACGGCGCGGTCGGCAACTACAACGCCCACGTCGCCGCGTACCCCGACGTCGACTGGGAACGGCTGGCGGCGAAGGTCGTTCACGGCCTCGGGCTCGAGTTCAATCCTTACACGACGCAGATCGAGCCGCACGATTGCATCGCCGAGCTGTTCGACGCGATCGCGCGCGTCAACACGGTGCTGCTCGACCTCGACCGCGACCTCTGGGGCTACGTGGCGCTGGGCTACTTCCGGCAGAAGACGAGCGAAGGCGAGGTCGGATCGTCGACGATGCCGCACAAGGTCAACCCGATCGACTTCGAGAATTCCGAAGGCAATCTCGGCCTGTCGAACGCGCTCTTGCGCCACATGGCGGAGAAGCTCCCGGTCTCGCGGTTCCAGCGCGACCTCACGGATTCGACGGTGCTGCGCAACATGGGCGTGGCGCTCGGGCACGCGCTGCTGGGCTGGGTTTCGCTGCAGCAGGGGATGCGCAAGCTGGCGGTCGACAAGGCGCGCATCGCCGCGGATCTCGACGCCAACTGGGAGGTCCTCGCCGAGCCTATCCAGACGGTGATGCGCCGGTACGGCATCGCCAATCCCTACGAGCAGCTGAAGGCGCTTACGCGAGGCAAGTCCGGCATCACGCGCGAGAGCCTGCATGCGTTCATCGACGGGCTCGCCTTGCCCGCGGAGGCCAAGGCGCGTCTCAGGGCGCTGGCGCCCGCAAGCTACACGGGGATTGCCGGCGTGCTCGCCAAGCGGATCTGAGCGCGCACGACTGCACATGGCGATGGCCGAGCACGCAACCACCGGCATCGTCACCTTCCTGTTCACCGACATCGAGGGCAGCACGCGGCTCTGGGAGCAGGAGCCCGAGCGAATGTCGGTGGCGCTCGCGCGGCACGATGCGCTGACCCGTTCCGCCGTCGAAAGCCACCGCGGCGTCGTCGTGAAATCCTCCGGCGACGGCGTGCATGCGGCGTTCGACGACCCGCTCGACGCCATCGGCGCCGCGCTGGAGCTGCAGCGCGCGCTCGCGGGGCCGCGCGCGGCGGATGGAATCCTGCTCGCCGTCCGCTGCGGACTGCACCTCGGATTCGTCGAGCGCCGCGACAAGGACTTCTTCGGGCAGGCAGTGAACCGCGCCGCACGGATCATGGGCGCGGCGCACGGCGGCCAGGTGCTGCTGTCGCAGGCGGTGGCCGACCTCGTGCGCGAACGCCTGCCGGCATCGGTTTCGCTGCGCGATCTCGGTCTCATCCGCCTGCGGGACCTTACGAGTCCGGAGCACGTGCATCAGCTCGCGGCGCCCGGGCTTCGCCGCGAGTTTCCCGCGCTCCGCTCGCTCGAGACGACGCCCAACAACCTGCTGCAGCAGCTCACGTCGTTCATCGGCCGCAGCCGCGAGCTCGCGGACGTCGAACGCCTGCTCCAGGGCACGCGGCTCTTGACGCTGCTCGGGGTCGGCGGCATCGGCAAGACCCGGCTTTCGTTGCAGGTGGCCGCCGACGCGATGGACGCGTATCCGGACGGCACCTGGTTCGTCGACCTGGCCCCGGTCACCGACGCGACGCTCGTGCCGCAGGCATTGGCGCAGGCGCTGGGGGTGCAGGAGCAGGCGGGCGCGCCGCTGATGCAGACGCTGTGCGCGCATCTCAAGTCGCGCACCGTGCTGCTGGTGCTCGACAACTGCGAACACGTGCTGGGCGCATGCGCGACGCTCGCCAATGCGCTGCTCCAGACGGCGAAGGCCGTGCGCGTGCTCGCGAGCAGCCGCGAACCGTTGCACGTCGCGGGCGAGCAGACGTATGCCGTGCGTCCGCTGTCGCTGCCCGCGCCGGGCGCTGTCGGCGAAAGCCTGGCGCGCTCCGAAGCCGTTCAGCTTTTCGTCGAGCGGGCGCGCATGCGGAAGTCGTCGTTCGTCCTCACCGACCGCCTTGCCCCGATCGTGACCGGCATCTGCAGCCGGCTCGACGGCATCCCGCTCGCGATCGAGCTTGCCGCCGCGCGCGTCGGGACGCTGCCGATCGAGAAGATCGCCGAGCGGCTGGACGACCGGTTCCGTCTCCTTGCCGGCAGCGCGCGCGACGTGCTGCCGCGCCAGCAAACGCTGCGGGCGATGATCGATTGGAGCTTCGACCTCCTGGACGCCCGCGAGAAAATCGTCTTCGCGTGGCTGTCCGCATTCGCCGGCGGCTTTGCGCTCGAGGCGGCCGAAGCCGTTTGCACCGGCGACGGCATCGTGCCGCAGGACGTGCTCGACCTGCTGGTCGGGCTCACGGAAAAATCACTTGTCGGACTGGCCGACGACGGCGAACGCTACCGGATGCTGGAGACGATCTGCGAGTACGCGCGCGATCGCCTCGAGGAACGCCGCGAGGCCGCCGCCGTTCGCCGCCGGCATCGCGACTATTTCGTCATGCTGGCGGAGGAGTCGGAACCGGAGCTCGCCGGCGGCCCGAAGCAGGCGAGGCGCCTCACACGGCTCGAGCTGGAACACGACAATCTTCGCGCCGCGCTGCGCCTGTGCCTTGCCGAGCCCGGCAATGAGGAGGCCGCCCGGATCTGCGGCGCGCTCTACCTTTTCTGGGTCCATCGCGGCCATTATCGCGAAGGCCTGCGCTGGTGCGAGGCTGCCATTGCGCACGGCGCCGGCCGGATGCGAGACGTCGTCCATGCGAAGGCGCTGCTCGGCGCGGGGACGCTCGCCATTCGCGTCGGCGACGCGGCAGCGGCGCGCACATCGCTCGAGCACGCGCTGGTCCTGTGCCGGGGCACGCACGACCGCGTACTCGAGGCACGCGTGCTGAACAACCTCGCCACGGCGGCGTTCGAGGTCCGCGATTTCGCGGCCGCGCAGTCGCTGCTGGAACAAGCGGTGGCCATCAACCGGGAACTGGGCGACCGCACGCGTGAGGTCATCTGCCTCGTCAATCTCGCCAACGCCGCCTACAGCCTCGGAAATGTCGCGGCGGCGACCGCGCCGCTCGAACGCGCGATCGCCCTCAGCCGTTCGCTCGGGCTGCGTGCGCTGGAGAGCGACGCGCTCGGGCACCTGGCAATGCAGGCATTTCATCGCGGCGATTACGACGAGGCGCGGGCGCTCGGCGAGTCGGCGGTCGCGATGGATCGAGAAATCGGCGTTCGCAGCCACGAAGCGCAGAAGCTGCTTCGCCTCGCGCAGATCGCGATCGCGGCCGGCGACTTCGCAACCGCGCGCCATCGCCTGCGCGAGGCGCTGACGACGGACCGCGATTTGGAAAGCGCCGCCGGGGAGGCCGACGACCTGGACGAAGTCGCCAATATGGCCGCGGACCTGGGGCAGCACCGGCAGGGCGCGATGTTCGCGGGCGCCGCCGATGCGTTGCGCGAAGCCACCGGCAGCGTCGTCGTGCCGGTCGACATCGCGCGGCACGCGCGGTACCGTGCGCGGTCGCGCGAAGTGCTGGGCGATGTCGCGTTCGACGCCGCGTTCGCCGCGGGCCGCGCGAAGGCCGCCGGCGATGCGTTGACGGAAGCGCTTGCGTTTCTGGAGGGCGGCGACGCGCCTCTCTGAGAGCCGATAGCGCGCGGCGCGCGTCGTCGATCTCAGGGCCGGTTCTTGTCGCCGCGCCGTTCGCGAAGGAAAGTGGCGATCGCGGGCAGCACCGACACGACGACGATGCCGATCACGATCAGCGACAGGTTCTGCTTGACCCAGGGGATGTTGCCGAAGAGATAGCCCGCGTAGACGAGCGAGGTGATCCAGGCGACCGCGCCGACCACGTTGAACGCGAGGAACCGGCGGTAGCTCATGCCGGCGACTCCGGCGAGAAAAGGCGCAAACGTGCGGATGATCGGCACGAACCTGCCGATGATGATCGTGACGCCGCCATACTTGTCGTAGAAGGCCTGCGTGCGCCGCAGGTGCGCCTGCCGGAACCACCGCGAATCCGGCCGGTCGTAGACGCGGGGCCCGATGTAGTGGCCCACGGAATAATTCACCGAGTCGCCGAGGATCGCCGCCGCGACCAGGACGAGGACGAGCAGGTGGATGTTGAGGTCCGCGGTCGCAACGACGGTGCCCGCGATGAACAGGATCGAATCGCCGGGCAGGAACGGAAAGACGACGAGCCCGGTCTCCGCGAAGATGATGAGAAACAGGATTGCGTAGATCCAATGGCCGTGCTGCGCCGCCAGCGCCGCGACCGAATCGTCGAGCGAGAGCAGCGTATAGAGAATCGTCGTCATCATGGACGCAGCGGGAACCCGGCGGAAGCGGGCTCGCCGAAACTAGGGTCGGGCTCGACTCTTCCGTTCAGGGATTGGGCAGACCGCCGGTGCAACAGAACAATCGGGCCTGACGCTGTTTTCAGGGGAGGATCTTCTCGCCGCCGACGGCGCGCTCGGGCTTGATCAGGTCCTCGCGCGACACGCCGAGCCACATGACGAGCGGCGCCATCACCAGCACCGACGAATAGATGCCGAAGCAGATGCCGATCGTCAGCGCGAGCGCGAAGTAATGCAGCGTCTCGCCGCCGAAAAAGAGGATCGACAGCACCATCATCAACGTCATGCCGTGGGTGATGATCGTGCGCGAGATCGTGCGGGTGATCGCGTTGTCGATGACGTGCGTGACCGTCGCCTTGCGCATCTTGCGGAAGTTCTCGCGGATCCGGTCGGCGATCACCACCGACTCGTTGACCGAATAGCCGAGCACGGCGAGCACCGCGGCGAGGACGGGCAGAGAGAATTCCCACTGGAACAGCGCGAAAAAGCCCAGGATGATGATGATGTCGTGCAGGTTGGCGATGATCGCCGCCACCGCGAACCGCCACTCGAAGCGCAGCGCCAGGTAGCCCATGATGCCGAGCGAGACGAGCAGCAGCGCGAGCGCGCCGTTCTCGAACAGCTCCTTGCCGACCTGCGGCCCGACGAACTCGACGCGCTGCTGCGCCGCGGAGGGGTCTTCGGCCTTCAGCACGCCCATCACCTTCTCCGACAGCTGGGCGCTCGATACCCCTTCCTTCAGCGGCAGCCGGATCAGCGCGGTGTTGGAGTTGCCGAAGCTCTGCGCCGAATACTCGCCAAGATTCAGCGTGTCGATGGCGCTGCGCAGCTTCCCGAAGTCGACGGCGTTGGCGTAGGTCACCTCGATCACCGTGCCGCCGCGGAAGTCGACGCCGAGGTTGAGTCCGCGAGTCGCCAGGAAGAACACCGCGAGCACGAACGTGACGGCCGAGATCACGTTGAACGTGAGCGCGTGCCGCATGAACGGGATGTCGCGGCTGATGCGGAAGAATTCCATGGTGAGGGAGGCCTGTTCTGCGGTTCCGGAAACGAAAGGGGTGCTCAGTCGGCAGTGTCGTTGCCGTGATGATCGGGTGTCACGCGCGGCGCGACGGAACGCCGGATTGTGGCGTCGGGTCGCGGGCGCCGCGTGGCCGTCACGTGGCGGCCCCGGCGGCCGCCGTCGGCTGCCACACCTGTCCGATCGAGATCTTCGACAGGTGCTTGCGGTTGCCGTAGATCAGGTTGACGATGCCGCGCGACACGAAGACACCCGAGAACATCGACGTCAGGATGCCGAGGCAGTGAACGACGGCGAAGCCCTTGACGGGGCCGGTGCCGAAGACCAGCAGCGCCACGCCGGCGATCAGCGTCGTCACGTTGGAGTCGAGGATAGTGTTCCACGCTCGTTCATAGCCGGCGGAGAGCGCCGCGTGCGGCGTCGCCCCCCAGCGCAGCTCCTCGCGGATCCGCTCGTTGATCAGCACGTTGGCGTCGATCGCCATGCCGAGCGTGAGCGCGATCGCCGCGATGCCGGGCAGCGTCAGCGTCGCCTGGATCATCGACAGCAGGGCGACCAGCAGCAGCAGATTGAACGAAAGGCAGACGGTCGAGATCGCGCCCATCAGCAGATAGTAGGCGCACATGAAGATCGCGAGCACGATGAACCCGTACATCACCGACTTGAAGCCCTTGTCGATGTTCTCCTTGCCGAGCGACGGCCCGACCGTCCGCTCCTCGACGATCTCCATCGGCGCCGCCAGCGCGCCGGCGCGCATCAGGAGCGCGATGTCGTTGGTCTCGCGCGGGCTCATCTGCCCGCTGATCTGGAATTTCGAGCCCAGCTCGTCGCGGATCTTGGGGGCGGTGATGAGCTCCGCCTTGCCCTTCTCGACCAGGAGGATCGCCATGCCCTTGTTGAGGTTCTCGCGCGAGATGTCCTTGATCACCCGGCCGCCGGCGGCGTCGAGGGTGACGCTGACGATCGGCTGGTTGTTGCGGCTGTCGAAGCCGGGCTGCGCGTCCTGGATGCGATCGCCGGTCAGCACGACCTGCCGCCGCACGAGGCTCGGAATGCCGTTGCGATCTTTGAACAGATCGCTACCGATCGGGACCGTGCCGGCGAGCGCCTGCTCGAGCGCGCCGACATCCTCATTCACCATGCGAATCTCGAGCGTCGCCGTGCGGCCGATGATGTCCTTGGCGCGCGCCGTGTCCTGCACGCCGGGAAGCTGCACCATCACGCGGTCGGAGCCCTGCTGCTGGACAATCGGCTCCTTGACCCCGAGCTCGTTGACGCGATTGCGCAGGATCGTGATGTTCTGCAGCACCGCGCCGTCCTGGATGCGCTTCAACGCTTCCGGCTTCAGCGTTGCGACGAGACGCAGGTCACCGCCACCGGTGTCGGCTTCCTTGACGAGGAGATCGGTGTAGTTCTTTTCGATCTCGACCCGAGCCTTCGTGCGCTCGGTCTCGTCCTTGAAGCGGATCACGACGTTGTTGCCTTCGCGCACAACGCCGCCGTACAGGATCTTGTTCGAGCGGAGCAACGAGCGGATGTCCGCCGTATAGCGGTCTGCGGCCTTGTCGAGCGCCGCCTTCATGTCCACCTGCAGCAGGAAGTGCACGCCGCCGCGGAGGTCGAGGCCCAGGTACATCGGCAGCGCGCCGATCGAGGCGAGCCACTGCGGCGACGACGAAAGCAGATTCAGCGCGACGATGTAGTCCTCGCCGAGCTTGGCCTGCAACACGTCCCTCGCCTTCAATTGCTGGTCGGGATCGGCGAGCCGGACCTTGATGCCGGTCGGGTCGAGCGCCGCGCCGCGAATCTCGATCGACGCGGCCTTGAGCGCATCCTCGACCGTGGCAAGGAGCGCGGCGTCGATCTTCGTCGTGGCTTTCGACGTCGACACCTGAACGGCGGGAACCTCGGGGAAGAAATTCGGCAGCGTGTAGAGGACGCCGATCAGCAGCGCGACCACGATCAGCGCGTATTTCCAGGGGGGGTAGCGATTCATAAGGGTCGGTTGAGTGTCCAGCGTGGAGCGATACTTGTCCGGCGTTGCGCCCAACGCTGAACCGGGTCAGATCACAGCGTCTTGATCGTTCCCTTGGGCAGCAGCTGCGCGACGGCCGCGCGCTGGATGTTCATCTCTACGCCGGTCGCGATTTCGAGGGTGGCATATTGCTCGCCGAGCTTGGAGATGCGGCCGACGATGCCGCCCGCGGTGACGACCTCGTCGCCCTTCTGCAGAGCTGTCAACATCGCGCGCGTCTCCTTCGCTTTCTTCTGCTGCGGCCGGATCAGCAGGAAGTAGAACACGACGAAAATCGCGATCATCGGCAGGAACGACAGCAGGTCGCCGCCGAAAAGTCCGCTCGGAGCGGCCTGGGCGTAGGCAGGGGAGATCAGGAAGTCGAGCAGCACGTGGTGTTCCTCCGTAATCGGGCGCGCCGTCGCGCGGCCTCGTGTATCGAGCCAGGCGCCCGTTGCGCGAGCCCTTTTCGGTCGCGGATGGGGTTGATGGCGGAAAGCCCGCTATTTTACCATGCCGGAAAAGGCCGCCTGCAGGGTGCCTAGCCGGGGTCCGGCGGGTCGCCGCGGCCGGCGGCCCGGTCGGCCGCGAACGTCGCCGCGAAGGCGGGCAGGCGGTCCTCCTCGATGGCCGCTCGCAGGCCCGACATCAGCGCCAGGTAGTAATGGAGGTTGTGGAGGGTGTTGAGCCGTGCGCCGAGGATTTCGTTGACTCGCTGCAGGTGATGCAGGTAGCTGCGCGTGAAGTGACGGCACGTGTAGCAGTCGCAGGTTTCGTCGAGTGGCCGCGCATCGCTGCGGTGCACGGCGTTGCGGATGCGGATGTCGCCGAAGCGCGTGAACAGGTGGCCGTTGCGCGCATTTCGCGTCGGCAGCACGCAGTCGAACAGGTCAATGCCGGCCGTGACGCCCGCGACGATGTCCTCAGGAGTCCCCACGCCCATCAGGTAGCGCGGCCGCGCGGGGGGCAGGCGCGGCGCCGTATGGTCGAGCACGCGCAGCATGTCTTCCTTGGATTCGCCGACCGACAGTCCGCCGATCGCGTAGCCATCGAAGCCGATCGCTTCGAGGCCGGCGAGCGACGCGTCGCGCAGGTCCTCGTGCATGCCGCCCTGCACGATGCCGAACAGCGCATTCGGATTCGCTTGTGCGTCGAATTCCGCGCGGCAGCGGCCCGCCCAGCGCAGCGACAGCTCCATTGAGTCGGCCGTCTCGTCACGCGTGCACGGATGCCCCGTGCATTCGTCGAACACCATGACGATGTCCGAATCGAGCGCGCGCTGCACCTGCATCGAGATCTCGGGCGTGAGCAGCATCCGGTCGCCGTTGACGGGCGAGGCGAACGTGACGCCTTCCTCGCGCACCTTGCGCAGCGCACCGAGGCTCCACACCTGGAAGCCGCCGGAATCGGTGAGGATCGGTTTCTGCCAGCCCATGAAGCGATGCAGGCCGCCGTGCGCGGCGATGACGTCGACCCCCGGGCGCAGCCAGAGGTGATAGGTGTTGCCGAGGACGATCTGCGCGCCGATCTCGTCCAGCTCGCGCGGCGTCATCGCCTTGACGGTGCCGTAGGTGCCGACCGGCATGAACACCGGCGTCTCGACGTCGCCGTGCGCGAGCGAGAGCCGGCCGCGTCGGGCGCGACCCGACATCGCAAGCAACGTGAATTTCATGCGCGCGATTGTAGCCCGGCGCCGCGCTCCAGCAGCATCGCGTCGCCGTAGCTGAAAAAACGGTAGCGCTGCGCGATCGCGTGCTGGTAGGCCGCGCGAATGGTCTCCAGTCCCGCAAACGCCGACACCAGCATCAGCAGCGTCGACTTCGGAAGATGGAAATTGGTGAGCAGCCGGTCGACGGCACGAAACGCGTAACCCGGCGTGATGAAGATCCGCGTTTCGCCTTCGCCCGCAGTCACGCGGCCGTCGGCGGACGCGGCGGACTCGAGCGCTCGCACCGACGTCGTCCCCACGGCGAGGACGCGGCCGCCGCGTGATCGCGTTGCGTTGATGGCCGCTGCGGTCGCCACGGGAACCTGGTACCACTCCGAGTGCATCACATGAGCGTCAAGATCCTCCGTCGTGACGGGCGCAAAGGTTCCCGCGCCGACGTGCAGCGTGACCCATGCGACGGACGCTCGATTCGCTTCGAGAGTTGCGAGAAGCGACGCATCGAAATGCAGGCCGGCGGTCGGCGCGGCGACCGCGCCCGCGTTCCGCGCGAAAACGGTCTGGTAGCGCGATTCGTCATCGGTATCGGCTGCACGCGCGATATAAGGCGGCAATGGAACGGCGCCGTGGCGGTCGAGGTAATCCAGAAAGGAGACGTCACCTTCGAGACGCAGTTCGAAGAAGCGATTGGGGCGGCCAAGTACGGTCGCGCGCGCACCTCCAGGAAGCGCGAGTTCGCTGCCGATCTTCGGCGGATGGCTCACCCGCAGCTGGAAGAGCGCGCGATCAGGGCCGAGCAGACGTTCCAGCAGAAGCTCGACCTTGCCGCCCGTCGATTTCGTCGCCGCAAGCCGCGACTTGATCACCCGGGTGTCGTTGAAGACGACGAGATCGCCGTGCGCGACGAGCTTCGGCAGGTCGGTGAACGCGAGGTCCGCGAGCTTCGATCCGTCCACGTGCAGCAGACGGCTACCCGTGCGCGCAGACGAGGGCACCTGCGCGATCAATTCGCGCGGCAAGTCGTAGTCGAAATCGGAGAGTCGGAGGGAGGACATCGTGCAAGCAAGCTACCGCAGGAATCGCTGATACCGCGCCTGGTAGCGACGGTGTTGGGGACAATGAACAGCGTGTCGGAGGGGCCGCCGCGCGGCGTCCTGCGTATTGAGTACTACGGCTACAGCATCACTTGCCCGCCCCGTTTTGACTCACCTGAACCGCATCGGCCATCGGAGACGTCGTCATTTGCACGGTAGTCATCGTCAAAAGGGGCCGCCCAATTCTGCCAGGTGGGTATGATTCGGCCCATTTCCATTTCAATCCAAGAGCATCTGGCACATTGACAATACCCGCAACGACGGTGCAGCACATTCCCACGCTCGGATGCTGCGCACCTGGGCGGGGGCCGAGGTTCCTCAGGGGGGATTCGGAATTGCACCGATGCGCTGCAAGTCGCGCGGATTCGTCGTCCTGAATTGGAGCTCGATCCGCAGGCGTTCGATCGGCGCGTCGCGCGCGCCTGGGCTGCGCCTGATCGTGTAACCGTCGCTCCCGTGGTGCAGTGTAGCGCCGCTGGCGTCGGCGATCGTGATCCATCCCCCGCGCGCATCGCGCCGAGCCTGGACGCGTACGCGCTGTAATCCGGTCCCGGTCACGCCAAGGAAGAATTCATCGGCGCCCCGAATCGCGGTCGGCAGGTCTGCCGGCGACAACAGGACGACGCGTCCTTGGTTGTCCGGCTGCAAACGCCCTTCGCCCAACGTCAATTTGCCGCGTTCTGCCGTCCAGCTATCTTCGTTGAGCGCGGACGGGGATCCAAAGGTCCAGAACACCGCGGCGGGAGCCTTTGCATTTGGCGGTATGGCTACTGCTGGCGCGGCCGTCGCCGGAGCGTTCTGGGCCAGGATGAGGCGACCCTCACGGGATTGCTGCGCGGGCTTGGCCCCACCGTTCGCGCTGACTGGGGATAAAACTAAAAGGGCGACCACCGTGGCCACAATGGAGAACGTCGAGGAGTGCGGCGCGATTGGGTTATGCATGATTTTCAATCTATGTATGTGCAGGCCGTTTGCCTTCAACCAGCATTCGCAATGAGCATCTGGTTGGCGGGTCTAGGATTATCTACTGGATTCTCAGGACGCCCTTGTGAGGAGACGTCGCCCCGTAAGCCGAAAGCAGGTTGCCGTTGGCGCTCGGTATCGCGCCGTTGTAGTAACTGTTCGCCATGAA
>Ga0209048_10004853_pt1 | contig 12795 bp, 9 predicted proteins | sample FrelakmetCRP12CR_FD_187146 | JGI IMG/M metagenome (GOLD analysis project Ga0209048, IMG submission 187146) | Freshwater lake sediment microbial communities from the University of Notre Dame, USA, for methane emissions studies - CRP12 CR (SPAdes)... | ecosystem: Environmental > Aquatic >... | reverse complement strand
CATCAGGACGTGGCTGTTCTCGACGATCCTGCGCTCGCACCTCGATCACGACGCCCTGCCCTGGCGCAACGCGGCGATCTCCGGCTGGGTGCTCGACCCCGATCGCAAGAAGATGTCGAAGTCCAAGGGCAACGTCGTCACGCCGATGCACCTGTTGGAGGAGCACGGTGCCGACGCCGTGCGCTACTGGGCGGCGAGCGGCCGCCCGGGTACGGACACCGCGTTCGACCCTCAGCAGATGAAGGTCGGTCGTCGGCTGGCGGTGAAGCTGCTGAACGCGTCGAAGTTCGCGCTCTCCGATCTTCCCCCTCAGGGCGAGGCGCTCACCCACCCGCTCGACCGTGCCTTGATCGCCCGCCTGGCGAAGGTGGTGCGGGACGCCACCGACAGCCTCGAGGACTACGACTACGCGCGCGCACTGGAGCGCGCGGAGGGCTTCTTCTGGTGGTATTGCGACTTCTATCTGGAGCTCGTCAAGGGCCGTCGTTATGACCCGGCCCCGCAGGCGGCGGCTTCGGTGAGCCGTGCGCTCGCGCTGTCACTGTCGGTCTTCCAGCGGCTGTTCGCCCCGTTTCTGCCGTTCGTCGCCGAGGAGGTCTGGTCGTGGTGGCAGCCGGGTTCGGTACACCGGGCGCCATGGCCGCTCGCCGAGCAGCTGATCGCCGACGCGGGCGGCGGTGCCCGCAACGCGCGCGACGCCGACGGGGGCGACCGGGAGGATGAAGCGCTGGCCATCGCGGTGGACGTGCTCAGGGAGGTGCGCAAGGCCAAGTCCGGCGCTCGCCAGCCGATGCGCGCGCCGGTTAGGCGAGTCCGCGTGTGTGACACGGCCGAGCGGCTCGAGGCGCTGGAGCTGGGCCGCGGCGATCTGCTGCAAGCGGGCGCGATCCAGCGGCTCGAGCGCGCCGGCGAAGGCGAGTTCGCGGTTGAGGTCGAACTCGTGCCCGAGCCGGCCCAGTGACGGGGGGCGCGAAGCGTGACGGTAGGGCGGTGCTGGTGCTGGGGGAGTCCCGCGGTCTCGGGATGGCGCTCATGCGCGCGCTCGAGCAGAGCGGGATCGACGCCGAGCTCGGGACGTCGCTGAGCGACAGCGAGACATCGGCGATCCTCGCGCAGCGACGCTGGGGCGCTGTGGCCATCGTCACGCGGGACGACGTTCTCGCCCTGCGCTTGACGCTTCTGAGCGCCCACCTGCGGCCCGACCTACCGCTGTGGGTGACGATGTTCGACAGGACGATCACCCGTGAGCTGGGGCACGTGGTTCCGGCGGTGCACGTGCTCTCGCCGGCTGAACTGGTCGCCGCGGAACTGGCTGAGCACTGCATCGCGGCCACCGGTCGGCTCCCCGCGCGCTGGCGCGGCGGGACCCGCCTCGTGGACGACGCGCTGCGCCTGCTCGTTCGCGCGGGCGTGGGCCTGCTGCTCGTCCTGCTGTTCGAGGGCTTGATATCGAAGATCGCCCTCCACGAGCGCGTGATCGACGCGCTGTACTTCAGCACCAGGTCCGTGGCAAGCGTGGCGGGCGTGCCCGGCGCCGCCTCGGCCGCCGCCTGGTTCAAGGTGCTGTCCGCGATCGACATTCTCCTCGCCCTGTTGCTCGTCGCCGTATTCACGGCAGCGCTCTTCCGCCGTCTGAGTCGCCCCCGCCTGACCACGCTGCTCGGAGCCCGGGCCGCTCCGGCTCGCCACCACGTGCTGCTCATCGGTTTCGGGCAGGTCGGCTTTCGCCTAGCGCAGGAGCTCAGGCGGCGCGGGGTCTCCGTGCTGGGCGTGGAGCGAGACCCGGATGCCCCGTGTGTACGACTTGCGCGGGCTGCCGGCATCCCGGTCGCGATAGGGCGCGGCGATGACCGCGAGACGCTCGAACGGCTCGGAATCCGCCACTGCGCTGCCGTCGCCGCGGTCACCTCCACCGATCTGGTGAACGTCGCCGTTGGCTTGGCCGCGAGCGATCTCGCTCCCGGCGTCCCGCTCGTGCTGCGGCTGGGCGACGGAGAGGTCGCCGCGGAGACAGACTCGCTGCTCCACCTCGGTCGTATCTGCGACGCGCACAAGATTGCCGCCGAGACGTTGATGCGAGCGCTCCAGCCGCTGACGGACCGAGTCGGAAGCCCGCCCGGACCGAGCCATGGCGCCCAGCCCGCGTAATCCCGTCGCCGCTCAGCCGCTGCCGATCGGCGCCCGCCTCGGATAGGGTCCAGCGCGTGACGCGCACGCTGATAGCCGAGCTGCAGGGGAAGGTTGGAGAGCAGATCACGGTAAGGGGCTGGGTGCAGGCCGTGCGCGACCAGAAGCGCATGCAGTTCATCGTCCTGCGCGACGAAACCGGGCTCGCCCAGGTCGTTCTGGCGAAGGAGGAGCCGCCGAGCGAGCTCAACGAGGCGCTCTCGACGCTGACCGCCGAGTCCGCGGTGACGATCACCGGGATGGTGGTGGCCGACGAGCGGGTCAAGCTGGGCGGGCTCGAGCTGCGGCTCCAGGCCCTCCAGGTCGACTCGCCCGCCGAGCCGGAGGTGCCGATCGCGGCCGACTCCGCTCTGGACAAGCGCATCGACTGGCGCTACCTCGATCTGCGACGGCGCGACCGCCGGCTGATCTTCGAGGTGCAGACCACTGTCGAGCAGGCCATGCGCGAGTTCTGGCGCGCTGACGGTTTCATCGAGCTGCACACGCCGAAGTTCATGGGCTCCGCCAGCGAGTCCGGCGCGGAGCTGTTCAAGGTCGAGTACTTCGACCGTACCGCCTACCTGGCGCAGTCGCCGCAGTTCTACAAGCAGATGGCGATGGCGGCGGGCTTCGGGCGGGTGTTCGAGGTGGGTCCGGTCTTCCGCGCGAACCCGTCGTTCACCTCGCGGCATGACACCGAGTTCACGAGCGTCGACGTCGAGATCTCCTGGATCGATTCGCACGAGGAGGTGATGGCCTTCGAGGAGCGCTGGCTGTCACACGTGCTGGCCGTCGTGAAGGACGCCCACGGGAGCGCGATCGCGGAGACGTTTGGGACCGAGCTGGTGGCGCCTTCGGTCCCCTTCCCGCGGGTGACGCTCGAAGAGGCGAAGGAGCTGCTGCGCACCCATGGGCACGAGGCGCCGGGGGCCGAGCACGACCTCGATCCGCCCAGCGAGCGCGCCCTGTCGGCGATCGTGCGCGAGCAGCACGGCCACGAGTTCGCGTTCGTAACCGACTATCCGACGTCGGTCAGGCCCTTCTACCACATGCGCTACGCCGACCGCCCGAACCTGACGAAGAGCTTCGACCTGCTCTGGCGCGGTGTCGAGCTGACAACCGGCGCTCAGCGCGAGCACCGCTACGAGCAGCTCCTCGCCCAGGCCGAGGACAAGCGCGTCGAGACCGGCCCCATCCAGTACTACCTCGACTTCTTTCGCTTCGGCGCCCCGCCCCACGGCGGCTTCGGCTTCGGGCTCACCCGCCTGCTGATGCAGCTCCTGGGCCAGGACAACGTCCGCGAGGTCACCTTCCTCTACCGTGGCCCCCACCGCCTGGAGCCCTAACGGCCGGCGGCCCGTCTCGCCGCGGTGCCTTCAGTAGACGCCGGCGAGCTTGCGGTGGTCCCAGGTGGCGCGGCGGAGCTCGACGAACTCGAGTGCGACACGCTTGGCCGCCTGCCGCTCGAACACCGCCGCCATGTCGGGCGACGGGGGATCGGCCGCGGCAGGATCGGCCGACCGCTTCTCCTCGGCGGGCTCGCCGTCGTGCGGGGCGTAGCGCCTGAAGAGCTCCTGCCCGATGGCGGCCACGGTCTTCAGCTCCCTGTGCACGACCACCTCGCACTCGAGCATCACGCCCCTCAGCTCCTGGTACTGCTCGCCTGCCTCGACCTGCAGGGTGGCGCGCGCGTCGCGCTCCAGGTTGCGAACCTTCTGAGAGACCGCATAAGTCCACGCCCACACCCGCGGCCCGGGCTCCTCGACGGAGCCCCGAGCCGAGCTCTGCGCCGACGGATCGGGGAGGGCGGGTGAGAGCACGTACCACAACGGCATCAGGTGGGGCCATCCGCGAGGACCGAGCGTCGCGCAGGTGACGGTGCGCTGTTCGCCGAGAAACGAGGCGACCTCTTCGGGGGACATCCTGATCTGCCCGCGCCGGCTCATGACGCGGGAGGGGCCACTGCGCGAAGGGCCACGGGCGGTCGCTAGACGCCGGCCGGCACGGCACGCAGCTTGGCCACCGCCTCGAGGACCGCTTCGCGCGCATCTTCGGGCTCGAGGACGGCAGCGTCGCCGGCTTCCCTGAGGATCTCGCGCACCAGCCAGTCGACGCCGGCGAAGCTCAGCTCGACGACGACCGAACCGTCGCCGAGCTCCTCCACGACCCGCCGCGCCTCGCGTGCCCAGCGCGCCCGCTCGGGAGAGACCCACACGCGGGCGCTGCGCGACGCCTGCACCTCACCCGTGCGCAGCCAGCCGTCCACCTCGGCCGCGGGATCGACCTCCGGGCGCGGCTCGAACGTCTCCTCGGTGACGATCGCACGCTTGATCCGATCCAGGCGGAAGTGGCGCATGCCGTCGCGCTCGGGGTCGAACGACGCGACGTACCATCCCTGGCGGCCGTTCGTCAGGGCGTAGGGCTCGACCCTGCGCAACGACAGCTCGTCCTCGTTCTCCTTGTAGTACTCGAGCTCGACCAGCCGCCGTTCGACGATCGCGTTCGACACCAGGCGCGCCACGCCCGAGTCGTCGCCGACGGAGTGGGCCACCTGCAGGCCCTGATCCATCGGGTCCTCCCCGAGGGCTGCGACGATCTTCTCGCGCGCGGAGGTGAGCAAGCCCTCCGGTATGTGCTCGCCGATCAGGTCGATCGCCGCCACGAGCGCCTTTGCCTCGACCGGCAGCAGGCGGGCGGGTCGGTCGAAGTTGTCGCTGTAGGGCTCGGGGTCGACCTCGATCTCGCCCTCCTGCTCATTGATCTCCGCATACAGGACATAGGAGCCGCCGCCGAAGTTGACGACGTTGAGGACGTTGACGTCCTCGCGCAGCTCCTCCTCGCTGATCTGCAGCCGCTCGCAGACCTCTCCGATCGGCACCCGCTCACCCTCGCGGCCGGCCTTGATCAGGATGCTCGCGAGCGTGACCAGACGCGCAAAGCGCTCCGGGCGGATCGCTGCCTCGCCCCGGTCAGCCGGCGCGTCGCTGTCCGCTCTGGCGGTCGTGCCCCTTCCCGTCGCAGGCTCGCCCTCCGACCCCCCGCGCTGAGCGCCCCTGGATGCCCCGATGCGCCCGGCCGAGACGGCATCGCGACCGCGTGAGGCCTTCCGATCGGTCGGGATCGGGGACGTCTCGTGGCGCTCCTGCAAGAGCTCCAACCGCCGCTGTACCTCGCGCGTCAACTCCTCGGGACCCTGCAGTTGGGCGTGGGCGCCGAGGCTGAGCACCCACGAGACGATGCCCCTGACGCTCGAGTAGGCGGTGAGGAAGATCCGGTCCCCCTCTTCGTCTGCGGGGAGGCTGTCGGGGCCCGCCGCGACCGCCTCGCCGGCGGCCCGTCGATCACCCGCTCCGACAGAATCGGCCGGCCGATCGTCGACCGGGGGAGCACCGTCCCCAGGACTGCGTCGGATCTCACCGTAGCGACCGAAGTGCCGTTCGATCTGCCAGGCGATGCGCTCGGAGATGAGTACTTCGGCCACCCCGCGCTGCTCGCCCAGCTGCCAGTCGGCGCGGTTGGCATACGCGCGCGGATCGAAGTCTGCGGGCCGGCGGAAGTCGTGCTCGGCCTTGGTTGCATAGGAGACCTTGCCGCGGATGCGCGACAGGCGGAACACGCGGATCGCTTTGCGCTCGTGCGCAAAGCCGAGCAGGTAGAACTCGCCGCCCTGGAACAACAGGTGGTAGGGGTCGACCCGGCGGGCGCCCAGCTCGTCGCGCTCCATCGTGTAGTAGCTGAACACGATCGTCTTGTGGCGGAAGATCGCGGTCTCCACCTTCGCCAGGCGCGCCGAGAGGTCGTGTCCTCCGGCGGAAGCCGTGATGCCGAGCGCGACCGAGCGCTGCTCGGGCGCCCCCAGCGGGCTGGGACGCCCCCAGGTGATCTGCTGCAGGGCGAGCCGCAGCGGCTCGGCGTAGGCGAATTCGCCGTCCAGCAGGCTCAGGGCCGTCTGCAGCGCCGCGAGCTCCTTGTCGGTGAACGCGATCGGGGGCAGTCGGAAGTTCTCCGGGCGCAGCGAATAGTTCTCCTGCTCGGCCGCCCCGTCGGCCGGCCGCTCCACGGTCAGCTGGATGCGCAGCGCTTCGAGCTCTGAGCGGTCGGCGTAGAAGCGCCGCGCGAACGCGTCCTCGTTCATGCCGCTGTAGCCCTCCACGTCGCGCCTGATCTCCGACGCCGTCACGGGCCGTCGCTCGGCCATCAGGTAGGAGATCAGCGACAGCTGGCGGATCAGCTTCTCGGTGTCCTTTGCCATCGACCCGAACCATAGAACCCGCCGGGGAGACGGCTGCTGCGCGCGCGTCAGGTGCGGGCGCTATTTGCGGACTTTTGCGAGCGACTGGGCGGCCGGGAGCGCCGATCCCCCGCTGCCCGCCGTGCCCCGGAGCGCGAATGGCCTGCGCCGAGTGACCGGAGATCAGCCCCGGTCAGCGCCCGGTTCAGGCCGCCTTGCGCGCCGGAGCAGCCGGCTGCTCACGGTCGTCGTCGGCGCCAAGCCGGCCGGGGAAGAACGCGCCCGCGCCGATGGCCCGGTCGAAAACGGACCAGGACCGGCCGGGGGAGAGCTCCTTTTCGAGCCGGTCGAAGCTGCCCAGCCGCCCGCCGAGGTTGTCGATCATGTGCACGAGGGTTGCCTCCCGCGTACACGGCACGACGGGGCTGCCGTGCTCGAGCGCGCCGTGGTGGGACAGGATGATGTGACCCAGCGCCTGCGCCAGCTCCGCCGGGAAGTTCTCGATGTCCTCGATCGCGCGGCGGATGCGGTAGTAGCCGAGCGCGATCTCCCCGTGCAGCCTGCCCGCGTCGGTCAGGTCGATGTTGCGGGGATCATCGGTGTAGGCCTCGAGCTTGCCTATGTCGTGCAGCAGCGCACCGGTCACCGCGACGTCGCGGTCGATGCCGGGGAACGTGGCGCTGATCGCGCTCACCGCCTGGGCGACCCCGAGGCAGTGCTCCAACAGCCCGTGGCGATAGGCCTGGTGGTAGTACTTCGCAGCGGGAGCCACGCGGTAGCCGGCCCACAGCTCCGAGCCCTCGCCGAACACGCGCCCCAGAAGGGTGCGCAGGTGCGGCTCCTGGATCGTGTCCAGCAGCTCGCGCACCTCGGCCTCCATCTGCTCCACATCGCGCATCGGCCCGTCGAGCAGATCCTTCGGGTCGAAGGCCCCGGGAGCGGCCGCCTCAAGCCCGCGCAGGTTGATCTGCGGGCCGAAGCGCGGATGGACCGTGTAGCGGCCGCGCACGCTCACGGGTGCGCCGGCGCGCGCGAGCTCCTCGACCCGGTCGAGCTCCTCCCAGACCATGCAGGCGACCGCGCCGGAGCGGTCGCCCAGCTGCAGGCGCAGATACTCGCCGCCGTCGCGCCGCTGACGGCGCTCGGCCTGGCGCACCAGCAACACCTGGTCGACCTCGCTGCCGTCACTCAGTTCGCTCAAGAGCACGGGATTCAAGTTAGACATGACCGCGGACGGCACGTCACGCCTGCGCGCGCCGGCTATGGATACGCTCAGCCCAGCATGAAGGGGCTGATCCTGTCCGGCGGCAAGGGCACACGGCTGCGCCCGATCACCCACACCAGCGCCAAGCAGCTGGTGCCCGTCGCCAACAAGCCGGTGCTGTTCTACGGGATCGAGGCCATGGCCGAGGCCGGGATCGAGGAGGTCGGGGTAGTGATCGCCCCCGAGACCGGCCCGGAGATCGAACAGGCCGCCGGGGACGGGTCGCGATTCGGGGTGCGCATCCAGTACATCCCCCAGGCGGAACCGCTGGGTCTCGCCCACGCGGTTCTCACCGCCGAGCCGTTCCTCGGGACCAGCCCGTTCGTGATGTACCTGGGCGACAACCTGCTCCAGGGCGGGATCTCCGACCTTGTCGTGGCCTTCCGTGAGCACGCGCCCGACGCGCTGATCCTGCTCACACACGTACCCGATCCGGAGAACTACGGCGTTGCCGAGCTCGCCCCTGCCGCGCCGGGCGAGGTCGGACGCGTCGTGCGCCTGGTCGAGAAGCCGGCCCAGCCCGCCACCGACCTGGCGCTGGTCGGCGTGTACATGTTCACGGCGTCCATCCACGACGCCGCCCGCGCGATCGTGCCGTCGGCGCGCGGGGAGCTCGAGATCACCGACGCCATCCAGCATCTCCTCGACGCGGGTATGCGCGTGGAGCCGCACATCGTGCGCGGATGGTGGAAGGACACCGGGCGCCTGGAGGACATGCTGGAGGCCAACCGCCTGATCCTCGACAGCATCCTCGAGCGCGTCGACGGCGAGCTGATCGACTCGCAGGTGGACGGGCGCGTGGTGATCGAGCGCGGTGCACGTCTCGAGCGCACGACCGTGCGCGGCCCGGCGATCATCGGGGCCGGCGCGCGGCTGAGCGACTGCTACATCGGTCCCTACACGGCGGTCGGCGAACGCTGCGTGATCTCCGGCGCCGAGGTCGAGCACTCGATCCTGCTGGCCGGCTGCGCGGTCCGCGACCTGGACGGGCGGATGGAGTCATCACTGCTCGGCCGCAACGTGACCGTGCGCCGCGGCGAGCGCCAACCGCGGGCCTATCGCTTCATGGTCGGGGACAACTCCGACATCTCGATCCTGTGAGGTTCCCCGGCGTTCATCTCCGGTGCCCGGGTTCCGGCAACCGGTCGGATCTGCGATGAGGCTGCTGCTGACCGGCGCCGGCGGGATGCTCGGCTCCGACGTCGTGCGCGCGGCCGCGCGGGCCGGCCTTGAGCTCGTGCCGCTGACGCGCGCCGAGCTCGATGTCACCGACGCCCACGCGGTGGCGGCGTCGTTCGCACGGGCACGTCCGGATGCTGCGGTCAACTGCGCCGCCTGGACCGACGTCGACGGGGCAGAGAGCGAGCGCGATCGGGCGTATGCGGTCAACGCCGACGGCGCCGGCAACGTCGCGCGCGCGGCGGCAGCGGCGGGGGTGCAGCTCGTGCACGTCTCCACCGACTACGTCTTCGCCGGCGACGCCCCCCTCGATGCGGCCGGCGCGCCGCGCGCCTATGTGGAGTCCGATCCGACCGGGCCCCGGTCGGTCTACGGCGAGACCAAGCTCGCCGGCGAGCTGCAGGTGCTCGAGGCCTCGCCTCGCCACGCGGTCGCGCGCAGCTCGTGGCTGTTCGGCCTGGACGGGCACAACTTCGTCGCCACGATGCTGCGCCTGGCGGCCGAGGGTGGTGCGGCGGGGGCGAGCGACCAGGAAACGAGCCCGGCCGCGCCGGCCGTGCGGGTGGTCACCGACCAGATCGGTTGCCCGACCTGGACCGGCCATCTCGCGCCCGCGCTGGTCGGGCTGATCGAACGCAGGATCACGGGCCTCGTGCACCTCGCCGGGGCGGGCCGTGTGTCCTGGAACGGCTTCGCTCGCGAGATCTTCCGCCAGGCCGAGGTCGACTGTCGCGTCGAGGCGGCCACGAGCGCGCAGATGGCTCGCCCGGCGCGCCGGCCGAGCTGGTCGGCGCTGGAGTCCGAACGGGAGGATGTCGTGCCGATGCCCGACTGGCGCGACGGTCTCGCCGGATACCTGGCGGCGCGTGCTGGAATGATGCGCACATGAGACTGCTCGTCCGCGGCGTCGCCGGGTTCATCGTCTCGTCCTTCGAGCGCGCACGCCCGCCCGGACATGCGTGTGCCGGGGGGATGCGCTCATGAGGCTGCTCGTCTGCGGCGGCGCCGGGTTCATCGGCTCGACCTTCGTGCGCCAGCGCCTGACCGAGCACGGCGACGAGGTGACCGTGCTCGACAAGCTCACCTACGCGGGGCGCAGGGAGAACTTCCACGACTTCGCCGACCATCCCCGCTTTCACTTCGTGCGTGGCGCGATCGAGGACCCCGCGGCGGTAGCCGGGGCGATCGAAGCGCAGCCCGTCGAGGCGGTGGTCAACTTCGCCGCCGAGACGCACGTCGATCGCTCGATCGCCGAGCCCGATGCGTTCGTCTCCACGCATGCCCTCGGCACCTATGTGCTGCTCGAGGCCGCGCGTTCCTGCGGGCTGCGCTACCTGCAGGTCTCCACCGACGAGGTCTACGGCTCGATCGACGTCGGCACCTTCACCGAGGATTCCCCGCTGTGCCCCTCCTCGCCCTATTCGGCCACCAAGGCCGGCGCGGACCTGCTCGTGCAGAGCTACTTCCACACCTACCGCCTGCCCGCCCTCATCTGTCGCGGCTCGAACAACTACGGCCCCTACCAGTATCCGGAGAAGCTGATTCCCCTGATGATCCTGAACGCACTCCACGGGGACGCGCTGCCGGTGTACGGCGACGGCATGCAGGTGCGCAACTGGATTCACTGCACCGACTTCGCGCGCGCGATCGGCCACGTGCTCGAGCATGGCGCCCTGGGCGAGGTGTACAACGTGGGGGGGCCCGACGAGCAGGCCAACATCGCCGTCGTCGAGCGCATCATCGAGCTGACGGATGCAGATGAATCCCAGATCGAGCACGTGGCCGACAGGCCCGGGCACGACCGTCGTTACTCGCTCTCCTCCGAGAAGGTGCGCGCGCTGGGCTGGGAGCCGCGCGTGCGTTTCGCCGACGGCCTGGAGCAGACGGTCGCGTGGTACAGGGACAACCCATGGTGGTGGGAGCCGATTCGCTCAGGCGACTACCGCGAGTACTACGAACGCCAGTACGGGCGTTTGCTGCGCTGATCGTCCTGTGCCCTGGGCGAGCCGCGCCCGCGGCGGGGCCCGGTCAGCCGATGGCCGCGATCTTCCACGCCCCGCCTTCCTTCACCAGCGAGAGCGTGCCTGCGCGGCTCTTGCCTTCGTAGGTGCTCTTCACGCGCGCGCTGGCCGTGCGCCGGCCGCCCGTGGTCGTCACCTGGACCGACTGGACGGTGACGTCGAAGCGGTCCACCTCGGTCAGCTGGTTCTTGATCGCCTGCCTGCATGCCGCCTGTGCGCTCGCCGACGGTGCCGCGCCGGCCTGAGCGGTCGAGCCGCCCAGGCGCGCAACGACCGTGCTGGCGAGGTCGTCGGTGCAGATCTTCTGATCTTCGCCGGTCGTCGCGTCGCTCTGCAGGCGGGAGATCGCCTGCGCGACTTCGTGGGCTTCCCCCTGAAAGCCGGCGGTCGAGACCGTGTTGCCGCAGGCCGCGAGCCCGACCGCGAGCATCGGCAGGCAGAGCAGCGCAAGGGAGGCTTTCAACGCAGCGCTCATGTGGCTAGCCCGATTGGCGCGAGGTCGACTCGAGGACCCCGCCGCTGCGGCGGGGCTTCGGCTCTGTCGCCCCGCCGGACTGCTCGACGAAGTGCTTGCTCAGCATGGTCTGCTGGCCCTGGTAGCTGGATCCGACGTCCTCGCCATACAGCACGTCCGGCTCTCCCGTCATGCGCTCGAACGCGAGCTTACAGACCGGCTGGCGGTGCTCGACCATGAAGGAGACGTCGCGAGCCCGCACCTCGAGCGCGGCCCGGCTGCCATGGGCCCGGCGATGCTGGAAGTAGCCGAAGCCCGGATCGAAGAAGCCGGCATAGTGGGTGCGAAGCTCTCCGGCGGTCGGATCGTAGGCCAGCATCTCGGCCGCATAGGACGGCGGGATGCTCACTCCCTCGGCCGAGAGCAGCAGGAAGAACACCTCGGGCTCAAGGACGATGCGCCCGCCCTTCTCCGGGTGCACGGGATCCCAGTAGTCGCGCCAGCGCAGCGCGCCGCTGCGCGTCAGGTCGATCGGAAGGCTGTTCTTCTTGGCGCGGTAGCCGACGACGCTCTCCGCCGGGCCGGAGAGGTCCAGGCTCAGGAACAGCCCGTCGGCGAGCAGGAGCTCGGCTGCGCTGAGAGGCCGCGAGTCCAGATACAGCAGGGGACACCTCTCGTGGAGCGCCACCAGCTCCTCGTCGCTGAGGCGGGCGTCCCCCGAGATCAAGCGCACCTGGTTCAGGGCGAGGCCGGTCTTCACGCGGATCGCGAACGAGCGGGGGACGATCTCCAGATACAGCCTGCCGCTGTAGCCGGGCGCTATCTCATCGAAACGGTGACTTCGGTCCGTGAGGACGCGCGTGAAGACGTCGAGGCGGCCGGTCGAGCTCTTTGGATTGGCCTTCGCCCGGATCTCCTCGGGCAGGCGCAGCTGCTCGATCAGCGGAACCAGATACGGGCGGTCGCGCTCGAACGTGGCGCCATCGCGGAGGTCGATCCTCTCGAACGCCAGGCCCTCGGTCTTCTCCTCGACGGTCGAGTTGCTGTCGGGCAGGAAGCTGCAGCGCAGCGCCCAAGCGAACTCACCGAGGCGCAGGTCGACGCTCGCCGGCTGAATGCTCTCCGGAGGAATCCGCCAGTCGCCCGCGACCATCCATTGGCGCGAGACCGCCTCGCGCAGGCTCTGGGACGGCAGCACGCCGGTCGCGGGCCCCAGGTGCTCCGTGAGCTCGTCGAAGTCGGTCCTCGGCCCGGGTGCTGCGGTCACGTCCGTGCTCGCTTGTCCATGGAGCGCTGAGTGTATGGACCGAAGCGGCGAGGACGCCCGCTCGGACGGCGGTCTCCCGGCCAGAACGGTCACCGTGGGGTCGAACGAGCTCGGGCAGCGCCGGGCCTGCTCCGGCGCTGACTTGGTGAGCGATCCGACGTCTTCGAGGTGCGGGGCCGCCGCGGGCGGTGCGGCCATGGCTGGCCCGCACCC
>Ga0209048_10004852_pt1 | contig 12797 bp, 7 predicted proteins | sample FrelakmetCRP12CR_FD_187146 | JGI IMG/M metagenome (GOLD analysis project Ga0209048, IMG submission 187146) | Freshwater lake sediment microbial communities from the University of Notre Dame, USA, for methane emissions studies - CRP12 CR (SPAdes)... | ecosystem: Environmental > Aquatic >... | reverse complement strand
TGCGGATGGTTTCCGCCATGTAGTTGAAGCCCCAGGTGTCCACGTCGAGGCGCGGAATGCCGTAGCGCTTCTTCAGCTCGTTGGCGATGTAGCCGGCGGAGCGGGCGCAGTTGACGACGTTCAGCTGGGCGCGATGCATGGCGCGCAGATCGTCATAATTGGCGTTGCCGGTGAAGTGCGCGATCACCTGGATGCCGAGGCGCTTCCAGTACTGGTCCAAGAGCTGGGTGTCGCCCTGGATGTTGTAGTCGCCGATGAAGTTGATGGTGTAGTCGCTCGTGATCTCCGGCTCGACGGTCCCGACCTTGTCGTTGATCCAGCCGATGTTGAGGACGTGGTGGCCTTTCGACTGCGAGACGCCCGAGAAGCCTGGGCATTCAACGGTGAAGATGTCGACGCCCGGCCGGTCGGCCATGACCTTCTTGACGGTGGCGCGCACGTCGTCGCCGATGAGCGCGGTCGGGCATGTCGTATAGACGATCATGCGATTGATGTGCGGCATCTCGTCGAAGGCTTCGTGGCAGGCCTTTTCGAGCCGCTTGTCGCCGCCGAACACGATGTGGCTTTCCTTCATGTCCGTCGACCAGACGTACTTCATCTGGAAATGGCCGTTGTCGCTCGGATGGCGCTTGGTGTGCCAGGTGTCGTAGGCGCAGCCGACGGGACCGTGGATCATCTGGATGGTGTCTTTAAGAACGCCGCCGATGACGAGCTTCGCGCCGCAGAAGGCGCAGCCGCGCTCGGACAGTGTTCCGGGGATGGTCGGCGCGTTGGAGACGGGAAGGAAGTCGCGCGTGTCTTCGCCGTCAACCTTCAAGTAAATGTGCTTTTCGCGCTCGGGAATATCCTTGTCGCATTCCAGAAGTACCATCGGCATGATAATCGATCCTCCGTCAGGTCAGGGTCTTATCTGTCCGTCTGCTTGGTACGGAAGATAACGCTGTCCTAATCGCAGGAAGCGTGCCAAACCTTGGGACCTGCGCTGAAAGCAGTTAAAGCGCTTGGAATTCGGGGTGTTCACGAATGTACGCCCGTACGCGGCCGTTCAAAATCGTACGAAACCGTGAAAAATAGTTCGCCGAGGTGTGCAAGCGGAGCTGAGAAAGCTATATTGGTGGAGGAATAGCATCTGGCACGAAGGTTGCCATGAGTTTCTCCAGATTTCGCCTCTGGAGAGAACGCCATGACGACCCATACGCTCGAACGCGTAAGCGCTGAAAACACCCCAGCAACCCCTGCCCTTCGCATTGCGGTCGGGAGCCGCGACGGGACGACCGTCAATCTGCACTTCGGACAGACACGCGAGTTCCTCGTCTATGATGTCACCGCTGAAGGTGCAGCGCTCATCGCGGGCCGGTGCATCGAAGACCACGCCCTGAATGAGGAAGAAGACCCGCGCGACACGGTGTGCCGCATGCTCGCCGACTGCAAAGTTCTGCTCGTGGCCAAGATCGGGCGCATGCCGGCAGCGAAGCTCCAGAATGCCGGCATCGAAGCCATCGACGCCCATGTCGGCAAGCCCATCGAGACGGCGCTGACCGACGTCTTCGCCGACAAGACGCTGCCGCAAAGCGACGAGCCCATCGATGCGTCCACCTTCCGGCTCGCGCACGCCATGCTGCGTGTCGCCGACATCGAGCGCTCTATCGACTTCTACACGAGGCTTCTTGGCATGAAGGTGCTGGAGCAGCGCGACCACAAGAAGAACCAGTTCACGCAAGTCTATCTCGGCTATGGCGATGGCTTCTCGCAGATGGCGCTGGAACTGGTGTTCAATTGGATGCAGGAGGAGGCTTACGCGAAGGGCGATGCCTTCGGCCACATCGCCATTCAGGTGACGGGCATCAACCGCCTTTGCAACCGGCTCGCTGCCGAAGGCGTGCCCATGCCGCGCGCGCCAAGAGGCCAGCGCCATGGCGACAACATCATCGCTTTCATCGAAGATCCCGACGGCCACCGCATCGAGCTGTTCCAGAGACTTCCACCGCGCCATCAATGAGCGAAGCGAGGATGAAGCCGCGAGCTGTGCTTGCCGCACTTGCGGCATATCCGTTGCCATGAGGACGCCGCATGACCGTTCCCGCCTCGCAATCAAACGCGTTTACAGCCTGCAAAATCTGCACAATCCGCCTGGAGGAACTCTGCTACCGGCGCGCGTGGTGGTTCCGGGCGTTCCGGGAAGCGCTCGCCACCGGAATCCGCTTGTTCGCCATTGCCTTGCTGATCCGGACCGATGGCGGAAGGGCGCGCTCCAAAAAATGCCATGGCTGTCTGCGCTTCCGGAAGAATGCGCTGAAGCAGCGTTCGCCGCTGTTCAACTGGCTCGACGGCTATCTCAACCCCATTTTTAACCGCGTCCGTGACTCGCTGCTGACCCCGCAAGAACTGGAGCAGGCTCGCGCGCTCTCCCGGTCTCGCGCCGATCCCAGCTTTGCTGAACCTGCGTCCGGTACACCCCAAGCATGACGACACAGGAGTGAGCGGCCGATCTCTTGCGGGCCAGAACTGGCGTTCCGGTCCACCGCTTCGCGAGCCTTATGGGTATCGACTAATGCGACGCCTTCTCCAAAGCCTTGAGCGAGATCGCCGGCCGCCCGATCCCTGTCAGGATCGAACACCATCGCCGCGCAATTGCAATGCTATGGTTTTCGATTGCCAGTCTCAGCTGGGCGGGACTCGCGTCGGTGTCGCGGCCGATCCGGACCTGCTTTCCGCGCACACCCGGTTCCTCGGCTTTATGAGCAGGTAGGCGAAAGCGGGCGCGCCTGATTGGTCACGCTCTGGCTCCTACCGGGAGTACTCCAGAGGGGAAGATGGGTGATGATCGGCGCTCGCCTTGCCCGTGTATACTCTCAAGCTGGCGCTCGCGTCTGAAGTTAGGCTCGAACTTTGCCTAAGATTGTGTTGTCGAGTCCAGGCCACATGTTATTTAATACATAGTAAAAGAGGACAGGTGTTGTTATGCTTTTTGATCCATTTTCCATCAACGGAGTTGCATTCAAGAACCGCATCTTCCGCTCCTCGCTCGGCGGGCGCATGGCTTTCTATGACGGAACAGTAAGCCCTGCTTTCAAGTCTTTCGAGACGCGGTTTGCGCGCGGGGGCGTCGGAGGCATCATAACCGCGACGATCAGCGTGAATAAGCGGCGTATGTCGCCTCTCGAATATCCAGCCTTGCATGACGATCGCTATATCGAGCCGCTCAAAGACGCCGTTCGTGCCGTTCAGGCCCTGGATTGCCGGTATATCATCCAGATTGGCGACCCCGGCGGACACACACACACCGGAGTTTTTTCCGAAGATCAAGACGCCAGATCGGCTTCCCGGTCGTTCAATCTTCTTTATGGCTATCGGAACAGAACGATCCCCATGACGGAGGCCGAGATCGATGCCTCTGTGCAAGAATTCGGCTCGGCCGCGCGCCGCGTCAGGCAAACTGGCGCCGATGGCGTGGAAATAACCGCGTCTAAGGGCTACCTGATTCATCAGTTTTTGAATCCGGCAACAAACCGCCGGAAGGATGCCTATGGCGGCTCGTTGGACAAGCGGTTCTTGTTCCTTGAAAGAATTATACGCGCCGCGCGGGAGGAGGCCGGAAAAGATTTTCTACTGGGCGTCAGGCTTTCAGCCCAAGATTACAATTACCTTCCGCTAAGCATCCGCTTCCCCATTGTTTTTCCGCTGCGGGACTTCTTCATGGGAAACACTTTGAAGGAGACGCTCTACTATGGAAAGAAGCTAAAATCGCTTGGGGTCGACTACTTGCATATCGACAGCGGATTTGGCTTCGTAAACCCGAAGGGGAGTCCTGGCAGCTTTCCCGATGAAGGAATAAAACTATTCTATAATGCCACGCGCCACTTGAGCACCAAAGCGGCGGTAAGATCGGTAATTGCGGACGCTCTGCCCGGATTTTTGCTTCGTTTGATTATGGGCTATGGCTGGAAGTTCAAGCCGGCGGCAAACGCCGATTTTGCGGCTCTGTTCAGGAAAACCGTTGGACTTCCAATCATCGCCAACGGGGGATTTCAAGCCAAGACTGTAATCGAAGCCGCGCTCGCCGATGAGAAATGCGATGCGGTGGCAATTGCGCGGCCGTTGTTGGCCAATCCCAACCTGGTTCGTTTGTTTCAAGAGGGTGTCAACGAGCCCTCGAACCCTTGCTCATTCTGCTCGGAGTGTTGCGCCCGCACGGCGGTTCTCCCGCTAGGCTGTTACGATCGCCGGCGTTTCAAATCTCAGGATGAAATGGCCGACCAAATCATGGCTTTGTCCTCGCCGGCAAATCCAACCATTTAACCTCCTTGCAAATTTGCAAAAATAAGAAACTCCTTTTATTATATCCGAGTGTTTGCTGAGGCTGCGGCGAAGAAGTCTGTCCGCGAATGTCAAACCTTGCATTTTATTCTGCGACAAAGTTAGCTGCGCTGATCCGAAAAAGGGAGATTAGCTCCGAGGAGTTGCTCGCCTATTACCTGTCTCGTGTCGAGAAGTACAATCCTAGATTAAATGCAATCATTGCAACCGATATCCCCACGGCTCGAAAAAGAGCGCGCGAGGCAGATGCGGCTTTGGGCCGGAACGAACTTTGGGGCCCTCTTCACGGCGTACCGATCACGATCAAGGATAGCTTCGATGTCGCCGGGATGCCCTCGACATGGGGCGTACCAGAACTGAAGGCAAATTATCCCGCCCGTCACGCCCTCGCTGTCGAACGCTTTCTTGATGCCGGGGCGATTGTCCTGGGAAAAACAAACGTCGCCGCCTACCTCATAGGCTGGGTAACAAAAAATGACCTTTACGGCACGACGAGCAACCCTTGGGACCTTAAGCGTTCTCCAGGGGGTTCTGCCGGAGGCGCGGTATCGGCGCTCGCCGCTGGGCTGACAGCGCTCGATATTGGTGTGGATTTCGGAGGTGGAGTCCGCAACGTCGCCCACTTTTGCGGCGTTTGGGGACATAAGCCGACATACGGAATTACAAACCTAATCGGTAATGTCATGCCAGGGATCGGGTCGCGGCCGGATCTTGCGGTCATCGGACCGATGGCCCGCAGTGCCGAGGATCTCAAGCTCGCCCTGTCGCTTATGATAGGCCCGCATCCGACCGACGCGATTGCCTGGACGCTGAACCTTCCTCCGCCGCGCCGCGAAACCGCCAAAGGGCTTAAGGTAGCGGTCATGCTCGAGCATCCCGAATTCCGCGTTGAGCAGGAAGTCAAGGACCGCATTCATGCAGTCGCGGAGTTTTTGAGGCAGAATGGCGCTGAGGTCGACGAAGCTGGCGGCCGTCCAGCCTTGGATATGCGGGCGGCTTTCCGCGTCTTTATAGGTCTTCTCGTAGCCCCTTTGACCGCCCGGCAGAAAGACGAGCAGTTTTGGACGAGGCTGTCTCATCTCACGGCCTATTGTTTCGGCGACGACAAAAAACCGGGGGAAGCGGTAGGGTTCAGCCATGCCGAATGGTTGGCCTTGGACAACGCCCGCCATATGGTCAGGCGCGCTTGGGAAGAGTTCTTCAAGGACTTCGACCTGTTCCTTTGCCCGGCTGCGGCTTATGCGGCGCAGTTGCACGATGAAAAGCGAAACTGGCATCAAATGGAACTTCAAGTGGCGGGGCGGCCTCTTCCGGTCGTGGACGCCACTTTTTGGGGGGCGGTTGCGACACTGGCTCAACTTCCGGCTACTGTCGCACCTGCCGGGTTTAGCGCAACGGGGCTTCCCGTCGGAGTGCAGATCATCGGGCCTGAATACGGAGACTTGACTTGTCTGGCCATCGCTCAATTTCTGGAGCGCGAATTCCAGGGCTTTGTCTCTCCCCCAGGCTGGGACTGATTTTTGGGATCAGTTGCCAAGGAGTGGAAGGAATTGAGAACAGAGAGCGTCTGCAGGATTATTGACCAGATCTATGAGTCCGTCCTGGAGCCGGATAACTGGAAACAATTTCTGCATCTGATCTCGTCGGCCGGCCAAAACGCTTGCGGTTCCCTCGTTGTAAACCCCTGCCAAGGGGACCAACCCGCGCGTGTGTTTGAATACGGCGAGGACCAGTCTCACCTGCGATTATACTTCGAGAAGCTTGCGGCGATGAAGCTTACGCCAGGCGGGCGCCCCCATCTTCGGACCATTGGAGATCTGGCAACGCTGACAATGCTTTGCGGGGACCGCGAGTCGCTGGAACATGATTTTTATATTCGTTGGGTTAAACCTTCCGGTTTCCGGGACATGATCGGTGTCCTCGTCCTTAAGTCCGGAAAGCGAATTGCCTGGTTTTCCGTAGCCCGCACCGAGGTGCAATCTCAATACTGCGACCAAGATGTGACTCTCATAGAATCGATCACGCCACATATCTGCCGCGCGCTCATGCTCGCGGATACGCTGGAAATGCAGTCGGTGATGCGCACAAACTTGGAGCGGACGATGGATTCGCTCAGCACGGGCGTAATCCTGACCGATAAGCGCGGCGTTACCTATATGAACCCCTCAGCCAAAGCTCTCATCGACAGCGGCGATGCTATTCGCATCAAGGATAACAAGCTTTGCGTTGCAAAAACGCGCGACGGCGGGATGCTTGAGCAAGCCCTTGGTCAAAGCCTGAGGGGGAATGCTTCCCCAAAGACGGGTTCCTATGCTGTAGCGATCCCAAGAGCAGATGGCGCCGGAGTTCTAGCCAACGTGCTCCCTCTGTCGTGGCGCGAGGGGCCTAATCCTTTTCCCGGCATGTCTGGCGCTGCCGCCGTGCTTATCCAAGACGCTTCCCAAATGCCACAGTTTGAAGGCGAAGCACTGGCTAGACTTTATGCCCTGACACCAGCGGAATTGCGGATTACGCTTGAGATTGCTCGCGGGCAAAGCCTTCAGGACATCGCTGAAATACTAGGCATTACAATCAACACCGCGAAGACGCACCTAAAGCATATCTTTGCTAAAACCGGTGTAACGCGCCAAGGCGAATTAGTGCGCCTGATCATGCTTTCAAGCCGGCCTATCCGGGCCACCACTGAAAAGGGCGACGCCTGATATCGAGACCGCGTCCCCTGCTTAATCATCGCGATGACGATCATACGCCCCCTAAACATGGGTAAGGCGTCAAGATCAGGCACCCCATCTGCTGCGATGCGCTCTTCTGCGCTGGTGCCATCTGGCTAGCCGCGTGTTGTTGGCGGCGCCGGTATTAGCGAGCGGCGCATAACTGCGAACGCCGGAACATGGGAACTCCGTCCGAGAAAGCTGCACAATTGGTGACATAAGCTCTCGTTCTAAACTTAATAGCTGTCAAACTTAATTTATCAGCCATCTCATCCGTTCGTATGATGCGGCAATTGGTCTGAGTAAGCTACTTTTTTAGCAAGATCGATCGAGTTGTTGACCTGAATCCCTGTCCCTTCACTAGGTGATAAGGAGAGATATTGTGGCAACTTTTTCTCGCGCTCGCGCCGCGCTGCGTGTTTCACGGGCGCTTTCTTTCGGACTGCTACTTGCCATCAGCGTAAGCTTCTCAGATGCCGCCGCCAATGAGGTTATGCTTGTCAACGCCAAAACCGGCAAGTGCCTAACCATAGCCGGCGGCGTGAGCACCGACAATAACGTCGAAGCGGTTCAGTTCGACTGCGACGCCGATCCATCACGACGTTGGAAGCTGAACCAAATTGGCGGCGACGTCTACCAGATCAGGAATGAGCAGACGCACAAGTGCCTTACGATTGCAGGGGGCGTTAGCACCGAAAACAACGTGACGGCTCTTCAGTTCGACTGCGATAGCCATCCCTCCCGGACTTGGAGGATTAGCGATGTGACCGGCAGCGGCATCTACCAGATCAGGAATGTGCAGACGAATAAGTGTCTGACGATCGCCGGCGGGACGAGCACCAACAACAATGTGACCGCTCTCCAATTCAATTGCGACGCCGACCTGTCGCGTCGCTGGATCGTCAGGCTGAAGCTTTAGAGCACTCCGTAACCGCGAAAACCTGCAAAATTCTTTCCATATCGAGGTAGCGCCATGGCCATTATTGACACGAATAACAATGTTTCCGGTCATCTCTCTGTGCTCAAGGCGCTGGGCGTAACAGCGATTGGACGTTACTACGCAAGCAGCCAGAGGAAGCGGGTAACGCGCATCGAGGCTTCTGCAATATCGGCAGCAGGACTTGACCTCTTTGTCGTCTTCGAAAACTCCGGCGATCCCCAGCTTTCTTTCGAAAGCGGCGTCCATGACGCGCAGATCGCGCTGGGACAGGCGGAAGCCCTTGGACAGCCCGAAGGCACAGCGATCTATTTCGCCTTGGAACACGATAAATTCGGCGGGTTCGGCACTGATCATATCCCCGGCCTGAAGCGGTATCTTGATGGTGTGAAACATGTGCTCGGACCGCAATACAAGGTGGGTGTCTATGGTGATGGTGTTGTGTGCAAGACTGCGCTCGACGCAGGGCTCTGCGACTTCACCTGGCTGAGCGCTTCAACAAAGCATCCTGGAACGCCGGAGTTTACGGCGAGCGGCCGGGCGACACTCATTCAGGGCAAGCGATCCCCCAACGACAGGGGCGGGGCAATCGATAAGACTATCGACGGCTTGAGCATAGACTTCAACATTGCTCTCAAGCCGGATTTCGGCCAGTTCAGATTGACAGCCGAGAAGCCCGCTATTGCAGCCAAAGCGCCGCCGACCAGTTTTGCGGAAACGTCCGTCCCGATGGACACTGGCACCGGACCGGCGCCTGCCTCGCCCGTTCCGGTGCTTCCTGGTGGCTGGGTCTTCGTGGTGCAGCGTCTCAGGGAAGAACTCCGCCCTGGCAAGAGGTTTCGCCGCACGGTCGGGACGTATCAGGTCTACCGGAATGGGAAGCCGGTCTCCGGTCTGTCTGGTACGACCGTTGAACGGCAGGGCCCTGGCGATAACGGGGCTACTGGCAAACGTCAACACCGCTGCATCGAGGCCGCCACCTACGCGTTATTCACCCACGATACCGACAACTATAGCACCGTCGATTACGAGACCAACGGGGACCACCCGCGCCCGGCGATCGAGGTTGGCGGGACCGGCCGGCGCATTGGCATACTCATCCACCCGGCATCCGGTTACGGCAGCACGATTGGTTGCGTCAATCTCTCGGACCACCTTGCAAATGCTAATTCCGATTTCTCCCTTGCCGACAGCACGCACCGTGTCATTGCAGTGATCGAGGATCTCAAGGATTTCAATGGCGGCACCCTTCCCTCGAGTGAGGGGGTAACGCTGGCCAACTGCCACCTTGTCGTGCGTGACGCAGCGACCGCGCATGTGGCGATTGCCGCGGAAGCTATGGCCGAACCGGCTTTCGAGATCCCCGCCCCGACCCTTCAGGCAACCGCAGCGCCGCGCGCCGAGATCCACGCCGGTTCAGATGGCATCACATCGGATGACGCGGCATTGCTGAGCGCGCTCGATGAGTTGAAGGCGGCGGCCCGACAACTGACCGCCGGCATCGAGCGAATTGCAGAGGCCATGGGAAGCGGCGCGCCGGCTGCCAGGACCGCGGGCGCTGACGTCGGTGCCGTATCCTTCGCAGCGGATGAGACAAAACCGGCAGCCCCCGCCTTGCCGGTGCCGACGGAGACCCTGACTGGAATAGCGGCGAACTCAAACATCGCCCGTCATGACTGGCGAAATCGAGGCCGCGCACCTCTCGGATACATCAAAGGCATGGCCGTCACCTATGCCGAGCTCTACTCCAGGCTTAAAGCGAACGACCCGATCGTCGCCGCGATGGCGGCGCCCATCGATCCAAACAGCCGCAGTGATGCCCTTGCCTGGTATACGGCCCGGTTGAAGTCGGCGGGGATGGGCGATAACGACACCCCGTTCAAGCGATTGAGGCACCTGTTTGTGCTGCTCACCGGGCTTGGCATGCGCGAAAGCTCAGGCCGCTATTGCGAAGGGCGCGACAGCAGCGCTCACAATACATCGTCCGATACGGCAGAGGCAGGACTGTTCCAGATCAGCTTCAACCTTATCGACAATAATCGCGATCTCAACGCCATCTTCGATCGCTATTTGCATAATCCTGACGGGCACGTCGATATCTTCAAGGAAGGAGTGACGTGCAAGGCGCGCGACTTGCAGAATTCGGGATCGCCCAATGAGCGCGGATTCCAGTTCCAGGAGCTTACCAAGAAATGCCCGGCTTTCGCGGTTGAGCTTGCCGCTCGTGGTCTGCGGCTTAATAAAAATCATTGGGGACCGCTTGTGCGCCGGGAGGCCGAGGTTGTGCCTTCCTGCGAGGACCTGTTCGTCGCGATCGAGGAAGCCATTGATTCCGCTTCGCCGGTGCACGCGGAAGCAATGAGTTTTGAAGCCGAGACTCCAGCGATGGCGGCCGCTGCGCCTCAGCCGGTGCCTGCAACCGGCGGAATTAATCTCACGTCATCTCAAAGGCTCCTATGCGAGCGCATTATCAGTGTTTTCGAGACGGGTAGCATTCGCGGCGACTACAGCAACATCAGCATCTATCACGACGGTCCGAACCGCATAAGACAGATCACCTACGGTCGCGCACAGACCACCGAATATAGCCATTTGCGCGAACTCGTTCAGATGTATGTGGACGCCTCCGGAAAATACTCCGAAGACTTGCGTCCCTATGTCCCGCGGATAGGCCGAACCGCACTCGTCGACAACGATACTTTCAAGAGCCTTTTGCGGCGGGCCGGGCGGGAAGATCCGGTCATGGTGCAAACACAGGACGTTTTCTTTGATCGCGCCTATTTCCAGCCTGCATTGAAATGGGCGAACGAGCACGGCTTCACGCACGCACTGTCCATGCTTGTGATCTACGACTCCTTCATCCACAGCGGGGGGATACTTGACTTTCTGCGCGCGCGTTTTCGCGAACAACCGCCGGTCAACGGAGGCGACGAAAAGGTTTGGATCAGCGAGTACGTACAGGCACGCAACGACTGGCTGGCCACGAATTCGAATGAGGTTCTCCGTCCCACCGTGTACCGGACGCAATGTCTTGCTCATGAGATCGCGCGTGGAAACTGGGACCTTAGCCAGCTTCCGATTACAGCTCACGGGGTGCGCGTGGATGACAAGGCGCCGGCAATTTCCTCGCCCTTTGCGATGACGGCCGCGCGAGCGCCAGAACCGGTCGAGGAGGTACCCTACCTTGGCCCGGACGGCGGAGCTGAAGTTTTTGGTGAAGAAAGCGCCGAAATCTGGGGCGACGATCACTTCGCGGAGAGCCATGACTTCGCTGCGGCTGCTGCGGGTGAGAGCCCGATGAATGCTGCAGCGATTGCCGAGGAAATCCTGTCCAGCCCGCGAATTAAACTGGCGACGAGCCATGTTTCCGGGGTGGTGGATGAGGCGAACGCGCATCAAACCATGGAGGACACCGCAGGCGGTCACGCGGCCCATCGCAGCTCGTATGGCGGCGCACCTGGTGGAACGGTTGCGCTGAATCTGAGCATGCTCCGTGGACTGATCGCGCTTGCTGAGCGCTATAGCTTTGCCGTCTCAGAGCTTTGCGGCGGCTCTCATAATCCCAACTCAAGGCATTACGCGGGCGTCGCATTCGACGTCAACGAAATCAATGGCAAGCCGGTACGGGCCGGCCACCCAGACCTCGTGGCCTTCAAGGCGTTGTGCCGCAAACTCGGCGCCACCGAAGTCCTGGGACCGGGCCAACCCAACCACGCAACCCACGTCCATGCCGGCTGGCCGCGTCCCAAAGCGCACATGGCCATGATCGAAGACTCCGAGCAGGAGGCGTCTAACGCTCGCCGGTTTCCTCTGGAAGCGAGGATCTGACGATGACGCAACTCCAGCCAGGTTTCAACGGTTCCACACCTCCGGCGAGTTCGGAGGGCACCCTGGTAGCGAAGATTGGGGAGATAACAACGATACTGCGGGAGACCTCGGATCGCCTTGCAGTGCTGAGTGAATCGCTGAGCACGCGACCAGAGCGAATGGCTGCGCCACCACGTCCGCGCGCGGCGGCTGCCCTGCGGGTGAACACTTGGGACGATCCGTTCAGCGAAGGCAGCGTGACCGCTAATCCCAGCTTGGCCACCCCGTTCGAGGTGGAACTGTCCACGGACGGCAATCCGCTCATGCAAGTGGCCATCTCGGAGCCGGGACCTGCCGCTGCGATCTTTGATCCTGGTACTGACGGCTTTCGGTACTGGGTTGCGGCCGAGGCCATTGCGCGCGGCATAGCCTTTTGGGGTCCCTTGCTTCCCTCAGGGACGACATGGTCTGCAGCGAATCCGATGCCGGTCTCCCTTGATGCGGGCCAAAGCCTCAACGCCTTTTACCGGCGTGGTGACGGCCTGCTTTTCTATAGCGATACGGTCAAGGGGATCAACATCCACGCCTGTGAAAGCCCCGAGATCGTCTGTCATGAACTTGGTCATGCTGTCCTCGATGCGTTGAAGCCTCAGCTGTTTGACGCTGCAGCGATTGAGATCGATGCCTTCCACGAGGCTTTCGGCGACATGAGCGCCATTCTCTGCGCCTTGCAGTTACCGAGGCTGCGCGGGCAGGTTCTGGACGAAACGAACAGCCGGTTGAATACAAATTCGCGATTGTCGCGGCTGGCAGAGCAGCTCGGCTGGGGTATTCGCCAGTCGAGGCCAGAACTGGTTGATACCGATTGCCTGCGCAACGCGGCCAATCGCTTCTTTTGGAGAGATCCTCACGAGCTTCCGCCAAAAGCCCCCTCCAATCTCCTCTCCTCCGAGGCGCATTCGTTTTCGCGCGTATTTACAGGCGCCTTCCTCGATGCCCTGTGCCGGATGCTCGCTGCCGAAGGC
>Ga0209048_10004851_pt1 | contig 12800 bp, 8 predicted proteins | sample FrelakmetCRP12CR_FD_187146 | JGI IMG/M metagenome (GOLD analysis project Ga0209048, IMG submission 187146) | Freshwater lake sediment microbial communities from the University of Notre Dame, USA, for methane emissions studies - CRP12 CR (SPAdes)... | ecosystem: Environmental > Aquatic >... | reverse complement strand
TGCCCCTAGAGGATTTGTTCCCAACCCCAAGATTACCGTATGGCTAATGAAGAAGGCTCCTCCCATCAACAACCCACCTCCAGCCAGCCAGATGCCCCAGGTTCGGCGTTCGGCATTCAACAGGACGGTCAGGCCCAACCAGATGGTCAATATTGTGTTGAATAAAGAAACGGCCATAACAGCCCAATCCAACAGGAAATTACCGCTCATGGCTTGGCCTCCGTCTTCAGGTTCAAGGTTATCTAGCCAAATCGGATGGGGTTGGCGCTTTGCTAGTGGAGAACAATTTCATACGGCTTCCAGTTCCCTTGCTCGTCCATCACGAAGGCGGCTCCTTCGACATTCCAGCGGATCATCTGCCCGTTGTGCAGGATGATGGCTGCCCGTGTGCGTGCGATTTTTTCATCGGTGGCCGTCTCATTCAGGCCCCAGGTGAGGTAGATTTGCCCGTTGGTGCGGCTGATGGTGCGCTTATCCTGGAATCCCAGTTGGGTGGCAATTTGTTCGTTGGTCAGACCTTGCGCCAGCATACGCGCTACGACCTGTTCGTTTGGCTCGAGCAAGGCCATAGGCGATCTTTCATCCTTGTTGCGCACCTCTTGGACCCTCGCCTCAATCTCCGGGTCGATAAAACTCCGTCCAGAGGCGGCATCCTTCAGAAGCGGGACAATCATACTGGGAAGTAAGTAATTGGATTTCCGGACATAAGCGTAATGGCTCAAAATACCCGAGCGGCGGAAATCTCGATAATAGGCATCCTCATCCTGGATCGAGTAAAAGACCATTGGGAAGCGGGGAAATTCGCGCCGGACAGCCACCGCAGTCTGGATGCCGTTTAGTTTTCCAGCCAGTTGTACATCCATCAAGGCTGCCTGGGGAGTCTTGCTTGGGGTCTCTATCGATGCTCCTAGGCAAAAATCCAGGGCTTCCTCCCCGCTGCCGCAGTCATAAACAACACGGATCTCCCCGGTGGCCTCCAATCCTCCCGCCAGGGCGCTACGCAACCTCGAGTTATCTTCGACAAGCAAGACAGCTAACATGGTTCACCTTCGAAAAATTGGCATAATGCCTGATCTGGATTACGCCTAATGGCAACCTATCGGCAAGCATATCGGATGGATATTGAACTTGTCAAGCACTCAGGTGCTTCAAATGGGTCACCCAGGCGGTCGATTAGTTTAGGGAGGTCGCCTATACTCGTGGTCATGCAATCTAAAAGATTTTGGACCCAATTGACGTTTCGACTGATCTCCATCACAGGAGCCGCCTTATGAAAGTCAAGATGATCCTGCCTGCCCTCACGGAAGCCAAAAGTCCTTTCTTCCGCCCGATCAAGTATTCTCTTTTTCCACCTCTTGGCCTGGCTACCCTGGCCGGCTATCTCTCTGAAAATGACGAGGTCACTATTCAGGATGAGCATGTGGAAACTCTGGACCTGGAAGATGATCCAGACCTGGTGGTGATCGAAGTGTACATCACCTCGGCTTATCGGGCCTATCAAATAGCTGACCACTACCGAAATAAAGGGGTATACGTTTGCCTTGGCGGGCTGCATGTGACCTCCATGCCGCAGGAAGCCGCCCAACATGCAGATACGATCTTTCTCGGCCCTGGAGAAGATACCTGGCCGGCTTTCCTGGCGGATTGGCGCACCTGGTTCCCCAAGAAAGTATACCAGTCGTTGGACCGCTCTCTGTCAGGCCTTCCGAAGATCCGCCGCGATTTGATCAAACGGCATCTTTATCTCGTCCCCAATTCCATCGTCGTTTCGCGCGGCTGCCCACACCGCTGCGATTTCTGCTATAAGGAAGCTTTTTTCCAGGGGGGCAGCTCTTTTTACACCCAGACCGTAGATAACGCCCTGGCTGAAATAGAGCGTTTGCCTGGACGTCACCTCTATTTTCTGGACGACCACCTGCTGGCTAATCCCCGCTTTGCTTCTGCTCTGTTCGATGGGATGCTTGGAATGGGCAGGTTGTGGCAGGCAGCCGCGACGGTGCAATCTGTATTAAAACCCGGACTTCTGGAGAAAGCCGCCGCTTGTGGTTTGCGTAGCTTGTTTGTTGGCTTTGAGACGTTAAATCCGCAAAACCTTAGAGCACAACATAAGTTGCAAAACCTCAACCGGGATTATTCTGCGGCGATTCGCCGGCTGCATGATTTGGGCGTGATGATCAATGCCAGCTTCGTGTTTGGCATGGATGACGATGATGAAGCTGTCTTCTATCGAACGGTGGAGTGGGCCATCCGACAGGGGTTAGAAACAGCCACTTTCCATATCTTGACCCCTTATCCTGGAACTGCTTTGCACCAACGCCTATTGGCCGAAGGGCGTATTACCACCAACAATTGGGATTTATATGATACTCGCCATGCGGTCTTTCGCCCGGCAAAAATGTCAGCCGAGACTCTAGAATCGGGTTACTGGCGCGCGTACCGGGAATTTTACCAGTGGGGTTCCATCTTCCAGGGAGCCTGGTCTAAGCCTGACTGGGCTGGGAAGCTGCGCCACCTGGCTTATGCGGGGGGTTGGAAAAAGTTTGAACCGATGTGGGATTGGGTGATCCGGGCCAAGCGGGTAAGCCAATTCCTTCCCCTTCTAGAAAGCGTCCTGGCAGTAGCCTGCCAGCCAGCAGCCGATCCTGCGCCTGGAGACCTGGATAACCGCATCCCAGCGGCGGAAGAGTAGACTGTGAAGGTAGCCCCGCCTCTTGGTAAAAAGAGTCTATTTGACGGACCAACTCATTTATGAAAATGCCCATTGCGCTTCTGGCGAAGTTCGTGTACAGTTTGGATTATGCGTTTGCTCTTTGTCGCCGACGGGCGCTCGCCAATTGCGCTGAATTGGATCGATTACTTTTTGGAGCAAGGCCACGAAGTGCACCTGGTCTCCACATTTCCTTGTGTGGCGGACGACCGGCTGGCATCTTTCCAAATTATCCCTGTGGCTTTTAGCAGCGCTCGACCTGCCAGACCAGGCATGGGCGAGGAAGCAGCCAGACGCCGTGGCCTATGGGGTGGTTCTGCGGTTCGGCTGCGTACTGCCATACGCCAGTGGTTTGGCCCCTTGACCTTGCCTCGGGCAGCCAGCCGTCTGCGAGGTATCATCCAACGCCTGCAACCCGATCTTGTGCATGCGATGCGCATTCCCTACGAGGGTATGCTGGCTGCCCTGGCGCAGCCAGACGCCCCGCTGCTCGTCTCAGTGTGGGGTAATGATTTTTCGCTACATGCCTCATCCACGCCCTGGATGAGCCGCCTCACTCGCCGGACTTTACAGCAAGCGAATGCCCTGCACGCGGACTGCTGGCGCGACGTGCGTCTGGCGCGTGATTGGGGTTTCCCTGCCAGCCGGATGTCAGCGGTTCTACCAGGCGCAGGTGGAATACAACCTGGCTGTTTTTATCCTGGTCCCGTTGTACCGGGGTCGGAGGAAGCTGCCTTGCGTGACCTTACGATCATCAACCCACGCGGTATCCGCGCCTATGTGCGCACTGACCTGTTTTTCCAGTCCATCCCGTTCGTGTTGGCCCAACAGCCCGAGGCGTGTTTTTTGTGCCCTGCAATGGCTGCTGAAACCCAGGCGCAGCGTTGGGTGCAGGAGTTGGGCATTGCTGCCAATGTAGAGCTTCTTTCCATCCAGACGCGCCCGCAAATGGCGGATTTATTCCGGCGCTCGCGGGTGGCCGTATCACCCAGCACCCATGACGGCACACCCAATACCTTATTGGAGGCGATGGCTTGCGGGTGCCTGCCCGTGGCAGGCGATATTGAATCGCTGCGTGAGTGGATTATCCCTGGCTTCAATGGCCTGCTGGTCGAGCTAGACCGACCTGAATCCCTAGCCCAGGCTATCCTCTTAGCCCTGGAAAACCAGGATCTTTACCAGCGTTCCCAGGTTTACAATGCTAGACAGATCGCAGAACGCGCCACGTATCAAAATGTAATGAAACAGGCTGAGGAACTTTATACCGCACTCGCCTGCTCTTCCAGTTGAGCAATCCGTTTGCGAATCACCTCTGCTGTGGCTAAGACGGAGCGTGCAATCGGGTGGGAGAGCGCTTCTTTTTGGAGCATGAATGGAACGCCACGGTTGACGGAAGGGATGACGATTCCCATTTCCGTAGGCAAAACAGCAGTAATTTCACGGTTGAATGCCTGGCTGATCTTTTCCGGGGTCAGCCCAATGCGCTTGTCGTATTGGTTCATCACCATAACCAGGTTCTGGGGATTGACCTTGAGCAGCGGCACAAGGTCGAGAAATTTGCGCATCCGAGCGATACAGGGGACGTCCTGGGTGGCGATTAAAAGGATCAGATCGCTGCTATCAAAAGCCGCCAGGGTGATATCCGTAAGCCAGTGGGTGGTGTCCACGATCACATAAGGGTATATCTGGCTCAAGAAGGCGAGTAGCTGGGCGAACTGCGCCCCAGTTACCTTTTCGGCTTCATCAGGCCGTGGTGGGGTAAGCAGGTGGATACCAGACGAGTGCTGGGTGACCACCTCTTCAACCAGCTCTGCATCCAGTTCTTCCGCCCGCAGTGCTAGGTCCAGGATGGAGTTCCTGCCTTTCACATTAAAGAGAACCTGCACGTCCCCGAATTGCAAGTTTCCATCCACCAGGACCACATGGGTCTCTTCATTGTACAGCGTTACTGCCAGATTCGAGGCGAGCATAGTGCACCCGGCGCCGCCTCGTGGGCTATATACCGTGATGATTCTGCCGCGTGAAGTCGGCTTTGCCGGGGTTAGCGCGGCAGAAAGCGGTGGAACCTTAGCCCTTTCTTGCTGAGCCATCTCACCGGCTCGCTGCACAGCCAGGACTAAATCGTCAATCATTGGGGGTTTGCTGAGAAAGTCGCGCGCTCCCGCCATCATGGCTTTGCGGATGTAATCGACGTCATCTTGCACAGTCAGCATGACGACTTGCGTGAAGGGCACCTCGCGCTTGATCCCTGCCGTCGCCTCGATGCCATCCATATTCGGCATATTTACATCCATGATCACGACATCTGGCTTCGTTTCTTTCGCCAGTTGGATAGCCGCTGCGCCGTTCCCCGCTGTGCCCACCACCTCGATATCTTCCTGAAAGCGCAGCGAGCGGATAATGTTTTCGCGCGTTTCGCCGATGTCGTCAACGACCATTACTCGGATCTTTTGCCGCTCACTTGGAGGAGTGGAGAGGCGTGAGATGGGTTGGGGAGACTGGATAGCCGGGTACGGTGTATAACGGGATAGGCTATCGGGTCCAGGACTGCGGGGAGCATTAGTTGACAATAACGAGGATTGTGAAGTTCCCTGCTGAGAAATAGTCTGGTTTTGAGATGATCCTTCAATGGAAGGTTTTTCGCTGGCTTTTCCAGAAGTCCCGATGGGTGGGATTAGCGACCCTGTTGTTAGCTGCCCGGCGGTCGCGGGTTTCGATGAGCGTCCGAACAGCCGAGAGAATAGCGTGTTGTTCTCAACAACTGGTGGAATGGGGTTCTTCGGGGTCGCCTCGGGGGATACGAGCAGATCTAGCTTATCCGGGTAATACTTCTGGGCAAAGGAATGCTGGAATTCCGGATAGGTTTGCCCCGCTCCATACAATCGATAGAGCAACTGCCATGCGCCAGGGTAAGTAAAATCGCGCTTTAAAATTTCATCGACTAGCTGGGCGCCTTTGCTCTTATCCCGTTTTTCGTAGGCTTTTTTGGCCTCTTGCAACAGATTATCCAGCTTCTTATCGACCATTCAGTATTTCCTGATTCTTCCATTTGCCTTGGTCTACGCTGCCCTGCAAAGGGGGCGCAGATCAAATTGAGATCAAATCAAATGTGTATCGCATGCCCTTCGGCCGCGTGCGCAGCTTCCATGAGCGCTTCGCTCAAAGTGGGGTGGGCATGGACATTACGGGCAATTTCGTTTGGGGTGAGCTCCATCATTTGCGCCAGGGTAAGCTCAGGCAGCAGCTCGGTTACTTCCGGGCCGATTAAATGAGCGCCCAGGATTTCTCCATACTTGGCATCCGCGATCAGCTTGACCCAACCGGTGGTCTCTCCTAGCCCCAGCGCTTTGCCGTTGGCCTGGTAAGGGAAGCGGCCAATCTTCACCTCGTAGCCGCGCTCCTTTGCCTGGGCTTCGGTAAGGCCGAAAGACGCCACCTGGGGCTGGCAATAGGTTGCGCGCGGCATCATTTCGTAGTTCAAGGTGATCGTTTCAACGCCAGCCATGTTTTCTGCGCATACCATGCCCTGGGCAGAGCCGACATGCGCCAGCATCAGCTTTGCGGTCGCGTCGCCGATGGCCCAAATGCCCGGTACATTTGTAGCCATGCGCTCATCAATTTCGATCGCGCCTCGTTCAGAGATTTTTACGCCCTCTTCTTCCAGACCAAAACCGCGGCTGTTTGGTTTAAAGCCGATGGCTACCAGGGCTTGCTCGGCCTGTAAGGTCTTTTCGCCCTGCTCGCCTGCCACCGTTACTTGCACGCCGTTCGCGATGGCCTGGATGGATTGGACGCGGTGGCCAGTCAGCGCATTGATTTTGCGCTTCTTAAAGGATTTTGCAAGCTCGGCGCTCACCTCTTCGTCCTCCAGGGGCAACAGCCGCGGCAGCATTTCTACGATGGTGACCTCGACGCCATAGGAATTCCATATGGTAGCAAATTCGACGCCGATCGCTCCTGCACCGATGATAATTGCAGATTTTGGCAGTTTTTCCTGAAGGATCGCTTCCAGGTAGGTGACGATACGCTCGCCGTCGATCTTCCACCCGGGAGGAACTGCCACACTGGCTCCTGTCGCTACAACGATGTTCTTTGTCCTCAGCTCGTTAGACTTCCCATCCTGGCCTGTGACTATTACCGTATCCCGCCCGCTGATTTTCGCCATGCCCATATGGACATCGATGGCATTCTTCTTCATCAAGAAGCCTACACCCTTGGTCAGCCGGTCTGAGGCCTGGCGGCTGCGTTTTACTGCCACACTGTAATCCAGGTTCAAGTTTTCAAAGCTGAAGCCAAATTCTTTACCGCGCTCACGTAGGGTATGGGCAATCTCCGCGTTCTTGAGCAGCGCTTTAGAAGGGATGCAGCCCACGTTCAGGCATACACCGCCTAACCATTGCTTGTCAATAATGGCAGTCTTCAGGCCAAGCTGGGCAGCGCGGATAGCACACACATATCCAGCCGGACCAGCGCCGATAACGATCACATTGTAGTCGTTCATAAGTTCTCCTACACAAGGTATGTCAATGTTGTGGATAGGGGCATTGAAATCCCCTACCCAATTGTCATATTCCACCGGAAAAATACCCTCTAAACTGGGTCAAAACATTATACTATACTGCCTGACGGGAAAAAGAAAGCGAAGTGATTACTTTGGTACTATTTGCCGGGTTATAAAAATCGGCAGTATAATCCGCTAAACATTGATGGCTTTACAACAAGGCATCCCGAATGGAAGAACTGGAGCATGACAAAAGATAAAGATGGCATTGAAAGAGAAGACGCCATGCCTGCTCGGAGGCTAGTACGATTTCCAAAAATCAGCTTTGAGCAGACCTTTGCCGCGCTGAAATATCGTAATTTCCGCCTGTGGTTCATCGGCCAGTTAGCCTCCCTAATGGGAACCTGGATGCAGGTCACTGCACAGGGGTTTTTAATCTACCAGCTCACTCAATCAACTGCTTACCTGGGCTACGTGGCTTTTGCGGCTGGCATCCCCTCCTGGCTTTTTATGCTGTACGGCGGCGTGATTTCTGATCGAATGTCGCGGCGAAACCTGATGGTCATCACCCAAACGTCTATGATGATCCTGGCTTTTATCCTGGCCGCGCTGACCTTCGCTAACGTGGTCCAGCCCTGGGAGATCGTGGTTTTGGCTTTCTTGCTGGGCATAGCAAATGCCTTTGATGCGCCTGCTCGTCAGGCTTTCACTTTGGAGATGGTCTCGCGTGAAGATTTGAGCAATGCCATCGCCCTCAACTCGGCCATGTTCAATTCGGCGACCGCGATTGGCCCCGCGGTGGCTGGGGTTGTTTATGCCCTCTTTGGCCCGGGTTGGTGCTTTACGATCAATGGGATTTCTTTCATTGCAGTGATCGTGGCGCTGCTAATGATGCGTCTTCAGCCGGTTTCTTACCCCGCTCGCCGGCAGGCTTCACTTTCGGACCTGCGCAATGGGTTGAAATATACTGCCGGTCATTCCATTATCCGCTCACTGATGATCATCCTGGGGGTTTCTACCTTGCTCGGCGTTTCTTTTGCCACCCTCATGCCGGAATGGGCGGTGAATATCCTGGGTGGCGGCTCGGCAACCAATGGGTTGCTCCAATCAGCGCGCGGCTTGGGTTCCCTGATCGGTGCGTTGTCGATCGCCGCGCTCGGGCGGTTTCGTTTCCGTGGTAAATTGCTCACCGCAGGCACTTTCGCTTTCCCAGTTCTTTTGATGGTCTTTGCCTTTATCCGTTCGATCCCATTGAGTTTTTTGGATCTCGTGTTAATCGGCTTAAGCTCGATGATCGTCATCAACATGTGTAACACCCTGGTCCAGGCCACCGTAGCAGATGATCTGCGTGGCCGGGTGATGGGAGTTTACTCGCTGGTCTTCTTTGGCATCATGCCGTTGGGCGGGCTGATATTCGGATACATGGCCGATATCATCGGTAGTCCCAACACGATCCTTCTTTCTTCATCTTTGCTGCTTGGTTTCGCTGCCCTCGCATGGCTCGTCATGCCGAAAATCCGCACTTTGGAATAATACAAATCTATTCGATGCGATAATAAAGCGAGCTTCTGGATTTATCGGCTACCCAGAAGCTCGCTGAATAAGCAGGCCCTGCTATGGCTTTAACTGTTGGCCCAGTTCTTCAGTGTTTCCACTACTTTTGCCAGGAAATAATCGGCAATTGTCCCATCCAGGATGCGGTGGTCGAAGGTCAGAGTGAGATAGGCCATCGGTCGAATGGCGATCATATCCCCCATTACCGGGTCGCTCATGACTACCACCCGTTTTTGGATCGCGCCGACTCCCAAAATAGCGCATTGGGGCTGGTTGATAATCGGCGTTGCGAACAGTGAACCGCTCACACCGTGGTTGGTGATCGTAAAAGTTCCGCCCTGGACTTCATCTGGTTTTAGCTGGCGCGCACGCGCCCGGTTGGACAGGTCATTTACCGCCCGTGATAAGCCGAGAAGCGATAAACCGTCAGCGTTCTTGACTACTGGAACGATTAGGCCCGCTTCGCCCATCGAAGCAGCTATCCCGATATTGATCTGTTGGTGCAGCAAGATGCCCTGTTCGCTCCAAGAAGAATTAACGATCGGGAAGGCTTTGAGCGCTGCCACCACGGCTGCCACAAAATAGGCCGTGTAAGTGAGGTTCACTCCATCCCTTGCAAAAACGTCCTTGTTAAACTGGCGGTGGGCCGCTACCCGGCTCAGATCGACCTCCATAATGGTCGTTACGTGAGGCGAGGTGCGCTTGCTGTTCACCATGTGTTCGGCGATCAGACGGCGCACTGGCGTGAGGGGCAGGATTTCGCCGGGTCCTGCGTATGGCTCAACAGCCAGTACGGTCTCATGTTTAGCTGGCGCTGCCGGCGTGGAGGCTGGACCCGGCGCAGCGGCGTTGCGCCTCTCGATATACGCCAGGATATCTCTTTTGGTAATGCGCCCGCCCTGGCCTGTGCCTTCCACCTGGAACAGGTCCACTTCCTCCTCGCTGGCGATCTTGGCAACCACCGGAGAAATGAATCCAAGGTTGCTGTCGCGTCCCGCAGCCGGCCTTGTTGAAACCCCTCCTGGCGGAGCGCCAACAGTCTCAGTAGTTCGTGCAATTGCAGTCACCTGCACCGGTTCTTCTCTCCTTTGCCCCCTCGTCTCCGATTCTATCTCAAGCGGAGTTTCGCTCGCGCTCCCGATCCAGGCCAGCAGGTCACCTGCATGCACCGTGGATCCTTCAGGGATGAGGATATCGAGCAACGCCCCGCTTGCCGGGCTGGGTACCTCGGTGTCAACTTTGTCCGTATTGATTTCCAGGAGAGGCTCGAATTCTTCGATTTTCTCCCCCCGGGCTTTTAGCCATTTGGTGATCGTCCCTTCAACCACCGATTCGCCCAAGGATGGCATAATCACTTTGGTGGGCATAATTCCTCCTTAGCTTTTTTATAGCAGGGTTAGGGCTGTCAAACCGCCCCTTCCTCCGGTGATGCATTTTTTAGAAGAATGACGGGTAAGCTGCTGGGTTAGCCTCGTGCATGATTTCATATGCAGTCTGGTATATTTGTTCGATATTGGGTTTCGACCAATAATCGCCGTCCGATCCATAAGCAGGGCGGTGGGGCTTGCCTGGTAGCGTCCGGGGGGGCGAATCAAGCCAGGGGTAGCCGTTTTGTTTTTCGAGGACCTCTTGCAGCATATAGGCGGTAGTGCCTCCGGGCACATCTTCGTCGACGAACAGGATTCGGCCCGTCTTCTTGAGCGACTCCAAAATCTGGCCATGCAGGTCGAAAGGCAGCAGCGTCTGCACATCGATCACTTCCACATTGACTCCCACCTGGCTAAGCCTTTCGGCGGCCTCCAGAGCAATACGGCAGCACGCGCCATACGTCACCAGGGTCAGGTCTTCACCTTCGCGGAGCATCTCTGGCGTACCCAAAGGCACGGTGAACTCGCCAATATTATCCGGCAGGCGCTCTTTGATGCGGTAGCTGTTCAAAACCTCCACCACCACGGCCGGTTCATCCGCGCGCAACAAGGTATTGTAAAAACCGGCAGCCTGTGTCATGTTCCGTGGCACCAGCACATACATACCGCGCACCAGGTTGAGCGTGCCCGCCATCAGCGATCCGGAGTGCCAGATGCCCTCCAGGCGGTGGCCGCGCGTGCGCACGATCACCGGCGCTTTTTGCCCTCCCCGGGTGCGCCACAGCAGGGTAGCCAGGTCGTCCGACATGATCTCCAACGCATAGAGCAAATAATCCAGGTATTGGATCTCAGCGATTGGTCGCAAACCGCGCAAAGCCAGGCCGATGGCTTGTCCGAGGATTGTCGTCTCCCGGATGCCGGTGTCGCTGACGCGCAGATCGCCGTACTTGACCTGCATGCCGCGAAAACCCTGGTTTACGTCCCCCATTCGCCCTACGTCTTCACCAAACGCGATCACGCGTGGGTCACGTGCGAGGGCTGCGTCGAAGCAAACGTTCAAAATTTCGAACCCCCCCATCAGGGGAGAGTCGGTAGAGTAAACCGGCTTGACTTCTGGAACGCGCAAGGCCGAATCAGCTCCTGGGCTGTAGAGGAAAGAGTCATAGCGTTCTCGGCTGGCAGCTTCCAGGCTTTGATTCCAGCCAATCAGGGCTTCTCTGCCGGGTGTCTCTTCATCTCGCACAGTTATCAGAGCCTCAAAAACGGCGGCGGAGAGGTCTCGGCGCAGCGGAGCCGGCAGGCTGATCAGCCGGTCCTGGATCTGCTGCAACTCTGAAGCATGGCTGGAGCCAATGCAGATTTGGTTGATTAGATCAGCGGCTTCTTTACGCTCTTGCAGGATCGGAGCAAGGTAAGCCTCCCAGGCGAGTTTGCGCGCCTCTTCCACCCGCGCATATTCCTCTTGTTCGATCTGGTCCAGCTCTTGAGCCATTGCCATATCCAGGCTAAGGATCCATTCGCGGAACTTTTTGAGGCAGTCGAACTCCTCATCCCAGGCCAGGCAATCCGCGGGTTTGTAGCGCTCTTGGCTGCCTGAAGTGGAGTGGCCTTGGGGCTGGGTAAGCTCGACCGCGTGGAGGATGGCCGGAATGTGACCGCGGCGGGCATTTTTGGCAGCTTCTTGGAAAGCTTCCACCAAGGATGGGTAATCCCAGCCTTTAACCGTATAGAGGTCAAAGCCGTCCCGTGTACCAGGCAGGCGCTGAAAACCCTTGAGCAGCTCAGACATGTTTTGCTTGACCACAGCGTATTCGTTAGTCACCGAGATTCCATATCCGTCGTCATAAATAGTAATGATCGCAGGAGATTTTAATACCCCAATGGCGTTGACCGCTTCCCAGAACACGCCTTCGGCGCAGGTGGCGTTGCCGACCGAGCCGAAAGCCACTTCATTGCCATTATTTGAAAATTGGGTCAGCTCTTTTAATTCTTCCACCTCCCGATACAGCCGGGAGGCATAGGCCAGGCCTACCAGACGGGGCAACTGAGCTCCAACCGGGGAAATATCCGATGAGGAGTTGTAAATCTGCATCAGGTTATTCCAATTGCCATTCGCGTCCAGGCTACGAGTGCCAAAATGGGCGTCCATGCCGCGCCCTGCTGTGGAAGGGTCAGCCTGGACGTCTGCATGGGCATAAAGCTGGGCGAAAAACTCTTGTAATGTGACTGCCTCAAGAGCCAGCATGAAGGTTTGGTCGCGATAGTAACCCGAGCGCCAATCGCCCTTTTGGAAAACGCGCGCCATGGCTAGCTGCACTACTTCCTTACCGGCGCCGAAAATGCCGAATTTGGCCTTACCGCTCATCACTTCCCGCTGACCGACCAGACTCAACTGGCGGCTTTGGGTTGCCAGGCGGTAATCTTGCAAGATTTCTTCTGGACTGAGCGAAATCGGGCTGCTAAGCGTTAGAGTGGCGTCTTTCATCGCAAGTCCCTGCCTTATGGGTCTGCATTCCGCATGCAGATTAAGATGATTATAGCGCCCTTTTTAGATGAAGTTCTTAGATTTTCAGTAACTGCTCAGACCCTCTCAGGCAAAGGTGAGAGAAAGTCCGGAAAATAAGGTGAACCGCACATTGCCATTTTCAGTGCTTCCAAAGAGCTCATCCCG
>Ga0209048_10004850_pt1 | contig 12803 bp, 12 predicted proteins | sample FrelakmetCRP12CR_FD_187146 | JGI IMG/M metagenome (GOLD analysis project Ga0209048, IMG submission 187146) | Freshwater lake sediment microbial communities from the University of Notre Dame, USA, for methane emissions studies - CRP12 CR (SPAdes)... | ecosystem: Environmental > Aquatic >... | reverse complement strand
GCCGGGGATCGTGTTCCCCTCGTTCACGAGGAACCCGCGCCCCGATTCCTCGAACAGGAAGTCGACGCGGGCCATCGCTTCGCACCGGCAGGCTTCGAACGCCCGGATCGCGAGCTCCTGCACGGCGGCCGTCTCGTCCGTGCTCAACGGTGCCGGGGCGCGTAGTTCCGCGCTGCCGTCGAGGTACTTGTCGGCGTAGGAGTAGAACTCCGCGCCGGGCACGATCTCGCCCGGCACCGACGCGGCCGGCGGATCGTCGCCCAGGATCGCCACCTCGATCTCGCGCGCGGTGACGCCCTCCTCGACCACGATCCATTCGTCGTACCTCGTGGCGAGCTCGATCGCGGCGTCGAGCTCACCCTCGTCGTGCGCTTTGGACACGCCGACCGACGATCCCATGTTCGCGGGCTTCACGAAGCACGGGAAACCGAGCTCGTCGATCACGCGGCGGGAGAACGCGGCGGCGTCGTGACCGTCACGAAACTCGAGGGAACGCGCCTGCGCGAGCCCGCCCGCCGCGAAGGCCCGCTTCATCATCACCTTGTCCATGCCCACCGCCGAGCCGACAACACCCGAGCCGACATACGGCAAGCCGGCGAGCTCGAGCAGTCCCTGCACGGTGCCGTCCTCGCCGTAGGGACCGTGGAGCAGCGGGATCACCACGTCGGCGCGCAATGCGTCACCGAGTGAGCCGGGCACGCCCGAATCGACGGGCACGGCCTCGCCCTCGACGGCGAACGCTTCCGGAAGCGCCGCACCCGAATCCACCAACGCCTTCGCATCGCGAGCGAGCACCCACCGGCCGTCGGTCGTGATACCGATCGGCACGATCTCGTAGCGAGCGGGGTCGAGCGCGCGCGCCACCGACACCGCGCTCACGCGCGACACGTCGTGCTCGGCGGACCGCCCCCCGAAGAGCAGCAGCACGCGGATGCGATCGGTCATCCGGTCACCTGGAGCACGGCGCGGATCCCCACGCCCATGAGGAACAGCCCGACGAAGCCGTAGAACATCTCGAGCCGACCCCGCATCGAGTCGCGGTACTGGTACGCCAACCCGATCGTGATGAACGCGACGAAGCCGTAGAACATGTGGAACCGCGGCACGGTCTTGCCGTACGCCTTGTCGGACACGAGGATCACACCGACGAACACCTGGAGCAGCAGGGCCGATTCCGCGACGATGGTCGCGATCCAGACCCACCGCTTGCGGAACTTCGGCACCCGCCACGCGACGATGGCGATGATGCCGGCGAGCGCGTTGAGCACGATCGCGACGTAACCCCAGAACCGGTGGAAGTGGAACAGCGTGGTGATCGCGCGCTCCCGTCGCTACTTCGCTACTTCGCTACTTCGTTACTTCGCCTCTTCGTGCTGCACGACGTCGAAGGCCCAGAGCTCACTCTGGTTGCTCACCGGACCCTCCGAGCTGTGCGCGCGGTGCCCGTGGGAGAACGCGGGGCTCGACGCCCAGGCCTGGAAGTCCTCCTCGGAGCGCCACCGCGTGTACACGAGGAAGACGTCGCGGTCGTCGGACGGACGCAGGAGCTCGAAGGCCTCGAACCCCGGGGCCTCCCCCACCGCCCCGGCCCGCGCGGCGAACCGAGCCACCAGCTCGTCGGCCCGGTCGCCGGGGACGGTGATGGCATTGATCTTCACGACACTCATCGGGACGTGCTCCTTTGCGTTGCGAGGGGTGGGGGCACCCTCCCTCGATTCGCCGTTTTCTAGCACCGCCGGGTCTCAACCTGCCGTTCGAGCGTGCCGAGAATCCCCAGAAGGCCGGGAGAAGGTTCCCGGCGCCCCGACCGGAGGCCGCACGTGCCCGACCCGCCCGAACGTCGCAACAACGTCTTGCGGCTCGCGACCCGCCGCGATCGAGCGGCCGAGGCGCAGCCGCGGCCGACGCGCCGCACGGGCAACGTCGTCATGGCCAACGAGTTGCAGGCCCCGCTCGCCGCGGTCGTTCGATCGTTGCAGCGTCTCGGCCTGCAACGGATCACCGGTGCCGCCGACGGGTCGTCCACCGCGGGACAGCTCATCGATCGCGCCCGGAAGCTCGCGTCGGAACTGCAAGAGGTGGTCGACGAACTCGTCCAGGTGAGCGGTCCGGACCCCGAAGGCAGTCATCGGTCCGTTCAGGAGACCGTTCGATTCGCCGACCTGATGGCATCGGTTTGCTCCGTGGCGGACGGCTCGATCGATCTCGATCGCATCGTCGTCCACGCCGCCGACGAGCTGGCGATCACGACCCACCCCGGCCGCTTCGTCGACATGTTGGTCGACATCCTGTTGGTGGCGACCAACGAAACCGATACTCCTCTCGCGGTCGTCGCCCGGGCCACGCGCAGCGACATCGAGGTTGTGGTCGCGTGGTCCGAGGGCGCCGACGAACCCGACGGGCACGACGACATGCCCGCGTTACTGCGGGCCCGCACGCTGGCCCGTTCGCTCGGCGGCGTCCTCAACGCGTCGACCATCGGGACCGAGACGAGCATCGTGGTCGTCATCCCGCAACAGCGGGCCCGCGACCGTCGAGAGCTCCCCGAACCGCCGGACCGCCCCACCGCCTGACGCGTCCGGCGGCTACGGCTGGTCGCGCAGGAATCGCTCGATCTCGGCGACGAGCTCGTCGCCGCTCGGTGGGGTCTGGGCGTTGGACTCGATGGCCTGCACCATCGCCTCCACGTCGGGCCGTTCGTGCAGGCTCTCATCGACCCGCTCGGTGTACACGGCGCACTGCTCGTCGAGGCCCGACAGATCGAGGGAGAGCCGACCGAGCTCACGCGTCTTGTCGAGCAGCGCGCGGATCGCCGGCGGCGAGGCACTGCCGGCGACGTAGTGCGGTACCTGGGCCCACAGCCCGTACGTCGGGATGCCGGCTTCGCCGAGCGCGAGTTGCACGACGGTCTGTAGCCCGGTCGGACCGGAGTAGTCCGGGCGAACGGCCTCGGGACCGGCCTCCTGCAGCAACGAATGGCTCGTCGCGGTGACGAGAACCGCCACCGGTCGGCGATGCGACACCGGGACCGGGATGCCGCCGAGCCCGATGGCCGACGTCGCCCCCACCCGCCGCGCGACGTCGACGATCTCGCCCGTCACCTCGCGCCACCGGATCGACGGTTCGGGACCGGTGCACACCACGACGTCACGTCCGAGATTGCCGGCGACGAAGTCGATCGTCGGCCACTCGACAGTTCGCGTCACGCCGTCGAGCAGCCGGACCGTGGGGCGAGTTTGTTGCAGATCGGCGAGGTCGTGGAGGTCGAGCTGCGCGAAGCGACGCCCCGACGCGAGCTGCTCGACGATCGTGGCGACGGCACCGGCGCCGGCGAGCCCCGCGTCCACCCAGCCGGAGAGCGCGAGCAACAACACGGGATCACGAAGCTCCGGCCACCGGTCGACGTTCAGCACGACCTCCACTGTAGGAGCGCCGCCGCACGAATCGAGAGTCACGCCCCGCAACCGGCGGACGGCGCGGGACGCTAGGGTCGAAGCCATGAGCCTGCGGTTCGGAGTCCATACGGGCGTTGCCCGCACCACCACGAGCGAACTCCGCGCCCTCTGGCGCCAGATCGAGGACGCCGGCTACGACTGGATCTCGATCTGGGACCACTTCTACGCGGCGGACGGCACGGGAGACGCCGAATGCCTCGAGGCCGTCGGGATCCATGCCGCACTCGCGCTGACGACCACTCGCGTGCGGTGCGGCAGCCTCGTCTACTCGATCGGGTACCGGCACCCCGCGGTCCTGGCGAACGCGATGGCGACACTCGACCACTTGTCCGGCGGACGCATCACACTCGGTCTCGGCGCGGGGTGGCTCAACACCGAATACGACGCGTACGGCATCCCGTTCCCGCCTGCACCGGAGCGCCTGGGTCAACTCGACGAAGGCATCCAGTGCGTGCGCGCGCTGCTCACCGAAGACGTCGCGAACTTCGCCGGCAACCACTATTCGCTGCGCGACGCGAAATGTGAACCGAAGCCGGTGCAAACGCGCCTGCCGATCTGGATCGGTGGTGGTGGCGAGAAGGTCACGCTGCGGATCGCCGCCCAACATGCCGATGGCTGGAACGTGCCGTTCGTCGACCCCGCGGCGTACGCCCACAAGGTCTCGGTCCTCCACGCACACTGCGAGCGACTCGGGCGCGACCCGTCGACGATGACGAAATCGGTGAACCTCGCGCTCGCGTGGGACGAAGCGGATCTGGTCCGCCAGTTCGCCGACATGGCCAAGTTCGTCCGGCCGAGCGTGCTCACCGGCAGCACGCAGGAGGTCGTCGATCGCGTCGCCGCGTATCACGACGCCGGCGCCGAGCAGATCAACGTCGCGATGCGCGCACCGTTCGACGCCGACGGCATGGAGCGCTTCGCGGCCGAGGTGATCCCGGCGTTCGCATGAAGGCGTGGACGACGCCGTGACCGGCGGCGAGTTGCGGTTCGATCCGCTGCTGCGCGAGTGGGTCACGATCGTCGGGCATCGTCAGAAGCGTCCGAACCTCCCCGACGCGGGTTGCCCACTGTGCATCGGCGGGCTCGAGGCGCCCGAACCCTATGTGGTGAAGGCGTTCGAGAATCGTTGGCCCGCGTACACCCCCGGTGAGCCGCTCGATCTCGACGGCGCGCTGGCCGCGGGAGGCGGGTTCACCGCGCTCCCGGCGCGCGGTGCGGCCGAGATGGTCCTCTATACGCCGGATCACGACGCGACCATGGCGTCACTGGGCGTCGACGGCGTGCGCAAGGTGATCGACCTGTGGGCCGAGCGCACGACCGCGCTGCTGGCCCGGCCCGAGATCGAGTATGTCCTGGTGTTCGAGAACCGCGGCCGCCTCGTCGGCGCGACCCTCGATCACCCGCACGGCCAGATCTATGCGTTTCCCTTCGTTCCCCCCACACCACGACGCGAAGCAGAGGTCGCGGCCACCCACGGGTGCCCGTTGTGTCGCGAGGTCCCCACGGAAATCGCGGCGTCGGTCCGGATCGTGTACGACGGCGACGGGTGGACCGCGTACGTTCCCTTCGCCTCCGGTTGGCCCTACGGGCTCATCGTCGCGCCGAGCGAACATGCGGCCGACCTCGCGTCGCTCGGCGGCGCCGCTCGCGACGGACTCGCCACCACCCTCGTCGACGTGCTGGCACGGTACGACCGGCTCTTCGACGAGCCGTTCCCGTACATGCTCTGGATCCATCAGGGCGTCCACCTGCACCTGCATCTCGCACCGCCCCTGCGGACCCCCGACGTGCAGCGGTACGTGGCCGCCGGTGAGCTCGGCAGCGGCACGCTGTCGAACCCGATCGTCCCCGAGGACGCAGCCGCGGCGCTGCGCGACGCCTGAGGGCACCGTGCCCGACCCGCGGTTCGACGCGCTGCGTTCTCTCCTCGACGGCGAACCCGACCGGTGGTACCGCGCCCCGGGCCGCGTGAACCTGATCGGCGACCACACGGACTACAACGACGGGTTCGTCCTCCCGATGGCCATCGATCGCGACTGCCTCGTGGCGTCGACGGGTTGCGCGGGGACGAGCGTCATCGCCCGATCGCGAGAGCTCGAAGGCACGGTCGAGATCGCGGCCGACGGCTCGACCGATCCGATCACCGTCGAGCCCGCGTGGGGCCGGTTCGTGGCCGGAGTGGTGCAGGCGTTGCTCCACCGGGGCGCACGGCCCTCGGGTCACGCACTCGCCGTGTCGTCGACCGTCCCCGTCGGGTCGGGGCTGTCGTCGAGCTCGGCCCTCTCGGTGGCGTTGACGCTCGCGCTCACGGACGCGTGGGGCGTCGAGCTCGATCGACGCGAGCTCGCGCGCGCCGCGCTGGACGCCGAGGTCCGCGCCACCGGCGTTCCGGGCGGTCTCATGGACCAGCTCACGTCCTTGTTCGGCGAGCAGGACCGCGCGCTGCTGATCGATTGCCGGTCCCTCGAGATCACGCCGGTACCGCTCCCGACCGCCGTCGGCGTGCTCGTGGTCCATTCGGGCGTGCCCCGGACGCTCGCCGGCAGCGCCTACGCGCAACGACGCGCGGAATGCGAGTCCATCGCCGCCGAGCTCGGACTCGCTTCGCTGCGCGACGCCACCGCCGATCAGGTCGCGAATATGCCCCGCGCCCGTCACGTCGTCTCCGAGAACCAACGGGTCCTCGACTTCGCGGCGGCGCTGCGGGCGGGGGACGTCAATTCACTCGGTCCGCTGCTCGTCGAGAGCCACCGCAGCCTGCGCGACGACTACGAGGTCTCGATCCCCGAGCTCGACACGCTCGTGGACATCCTCGTGGATGCCGGCGCGATCGGCGCCCGGCTGACCGGCGCCGGGTTCGGCGGCTGCGTCGTCGCGCTCGCACAACGCAATCACCTCGACGATCTCGCGGCGAAAGCGGTCGGCCGCTACCGCAACGCGACCGGCCGCGAGCCGTCGGCGTTCGCGTGCCGGGCCGTACCGGGAGCGGCCCGCATCGAACCGTGACGGAGCACGGCAGATGCCGGGCTCCGCCGCGGTGTGCACATGACGTAGCCTCCGGTCCGGGAGGGCTCCGATGACACGCAGGATCGACAACGGGTCGGTCGCGGTGACGCTCGACAACGGCTGTTGGACCGCCGAATGGCACGTCGCGGGCGTGACGGCGGGACCGTTCGAGGCCCAGGTCGAGCTGACCGATCGCACGCTCGAGAGCCATGGGTTCGGCGCGTGGGCGCTCGACGCCGGCGACGCGTTCGGCCGAGCCGGCGCGTGGGCCCGATGGATCCCGACGCGCGACGGCCCGATGATCTCGATCCACCTTCCGTCCGAAGGCCCGGTGCTCGTCGTCGAGGCGTCGTACCGGGCTCGCACGGATCAAGGCTTCGAACGCATCGTGCCGTTGATGGGCAGCGTGTCGTTCGCGCCACACTCGAGGCTCGTGAACGGCTACGACTCCTGGGCCTGGTCGGGAGTGCGCCAGGCGAAGGGTTCGTTCGCGTCGTACTGGAACACCGCACTGGTCGACGCCGAGGACCGGGTGTTCGTCGCCCAGGCCCTGAGCGCCGAGCGGCACTGCACGCGCATGGAATCCGCGGGCCACCTGGTCCGGGTGGAGTGTGGGGCGACACCGCCCCTGGAGCCCGTGGACGGGACATGGGGGTATGCCGTCGGCACACCATCGGGGTTGGGGATGCCGCTGCCGGCCGGCACCGAGGAGCACAGCGCGCCCATCGCGGTCGAAGCGGGCATGGACCCGATCGGCATCATCGAGGAGCTCACGGGTCTCGCGGGCAAGCACAGCCACGCCCGCCCGTGGAGAGAAGCCCCGCCCCACGGATGGGAGAGCTGGTACCACTACGGCCTGCTCGACGTGGAGCCCCCGTCGGTGCTCGCCAACGCGAAGACGCTGCGCGAGTGGTTCCCGCCACCGTCGAACGTCAACCTCGTCCAGGTCGACGACGGCTGGCAGGTCACCTACGGCGCCTGGGTCCCCAACGAGCGGTTCCCGAGTGATCTGCGCAAGCTCGTGTGGGGCATCGAGGCGCTCGACTGCCGGGCCGGGTTGTGGGTCGCGCCGTTCATGGTGCAGCCCGACGGTCCGGGGGTGGGTACCGAGCATGCCGACTGGTGTGTGAAAGGACCCGACGGCCGGCCGCTCGTCGACCGGATGGGCCGTTGGGCGCTCGACGCGTCGAACCCGACCGTCGTCGAGCAACTCCGGCGGGTCGGCGAACGCGTACGCCGTTGGGGCTTCTCGATGGTCAAGCTCGACTTCCTCTATCTCGGCGCGATCGAAGGCGTTCGCTTCGACGCACGCGTGACGGGCACCGAAGCGTTCCGGCGCGGACTGCAAGCGTTCGTCGACGGTGTCGGGCCCGACGTGTACGTGCTCGGCTGCGGGATGCCCATGTTGCCGGGTGTCGGCCTCTGCCACGGCAATCGCATGGGCCACGACCTCGCGATGCCCGTGCGGATGCGCGAGCTCGGCCAGCCTCGCGACGACTGGCACGCGATCGACGGCATCCGACCGCAGGCCCGCAACGTCGCGGCCCGCTTCGCGCTCCGGCGTTGGTACGCGTGCGACTCGGACGTGGTCATGGCGTGGAACGACGGCTCCGACCCCGCCGGCTTCTCGACCGAGGAATCACGCACGCTGGCCACCATCGCCGCGATGACCGGCGGCCCCTTCCTGCTGGCCGACGATCTCGACGCGCTCCCGGCGGAGGCCCGGGTCGCGTTGACGCATCCCGCGCTCGTCGAGCTGATCGGCGGGCCGGGCTTCACGCCCATCGATCTGTTCGCGCATCCCGACAACCCCCCGGCCGAGCACTTCTTCGCCGACGCGCAGACGATCCCGTCGGTCTGGCGTGCGCAACGCGCGGGCAGGGAGGTGCTCGCGCTGTTCAACTGGACCGACGACGCGACGTCGCTCCCGGTCCCGAGCCTCTTCTCCGGCGCCGCCGAGGTGTGGACGGGAGCGGTCGCCGCCACGAAGATCGACATCCCCGCCCACGGCGTGCGAGTCCTCGTCAACGCGTAGTAGCAGCGGGCAACGCATCGTCTCCCGTATCGCCCGCCGTTCCCGCGTTCCCCGGCGCTCTCCCTCGTGCGCGGGAAGCGGACCGCTTACATGCGCTTGAGAAGCTCGGCTTTCTTGGCCTCGTACTCGGCCGCGCTGATGTGGCCCTGGTCGCGGAGCGCCGCGAGCTGCGTGATCTGGTCGGGAACGCTCGCCGCGGCGGTGGGTGCCGCGGGTGCCGCGGGTGCCGCGGGTGCGATGGGCGTGGCGCCCGCGTGCCAGCCGGCCTGCCGCCTCGCGTTGGCCTCCATCTGACGGTAGATCTCCTGCTGCACTTCATCGGGGTGACGAACGTCGTCGAAGTGCGACTGGCCTTCACGACCGGCGGACTCGATGTCGAGGTCCCCCGCGCCGATCATGCGGTCGACGATCCCCTGGTGGAAGTTGATGTTGTTGATCCGTTCGAGCGGGATCTCGACGCCGTTCTTGGCGATCACACCCGTGCGGAAGACCACACGCTGGTTCGTGACCACGAAGTGCGTGAAGCGCCAGTCGAAGTACTTGATCACGAGCCAGCCCACCCACCCGACGAGCGCCGCGGCAACGAGGTATTTCAAACCGGTACCCACCGTGCCGGAAACCTGGAACACCAGCACGAGGAGCACCAGCAACGGAATGCCGGTCAGGATCTGCCTGCGGAAGAACCACGGGTGGGGCTGGAGGTCGAGGACCATGTCCTCGCCCTCGTTCAGGAGCTTCGTCGGGTATCCCATGGCCGACAGCCTATGCCGACCGCGGGCGTCGGCGTTGCTGTGTCAGAAGAACGACCGGTGGTGTCGAAGAAGTGACGCAGAAGGCCATCTCGTCGAAGCGGACGAGCGACGGGCACCGCCGAGCTCAGCGGTAGCGCCTGCGTTTGAAGACGTCGGCCGCGAAGGAATCGACCCGATCGAGGAAGAGGAGCCCGTCGAGGTGGTCGAGCTCGTGGAGCAGCGCGCGGGCCTCGAACGCGTTGGCCTCGATGACACGTTCGACACCGTCGGGGCCGAGCCCCCGCACCACCACCTCCGTCGCCCGGGCCACGTTCCCCGTGAGGTCCGGGACGCTCATACAGCCCTCCCGCCCCGAGACCGGCTCCCGGGCCAGCACGAGCACCGGGTTGAACAGCACGATCAATCCATGGCACGAGTCGGCCTTCCTGTGCCCGCTCACGTCCACACAGAACGCCCGCACGGTGGAGCCGATCTGATTGGCCGCGATCCCCACGCACGCCGGCGACGCCACCATGGTGTCGACGAGGTCGTCGGCCAGCGCGCGCTCCGCGCCGTCGATCCGGGCGACGGGAGCCGTCGCCTGTTTCAAGACGGGATGCGGCAACGAGAGGACGGGACGGACGGCCATCGCGCGACGAACGGTCAGAGGACGTCGGCGTCGGACGGGTGCAGGGTGGCATCCACACCGAGCTCGGCGGCGAGCTCGCGGAGTCGATCGGCGACGTCGTCGGGATCGACCGCCGTCGGAAGCTCGACCTCCAGCAACATCGCGTAGACAGGTGCCTGCGCGGGGCCGATCACCCGCGTCTCGAGATCACAGATGTTGACGTCGAGCTCCGCGAGTGCAGTGGCAACGTGGTGCACGATGCCGGGACGGTCCGTGCCGTACACGGAAACGACGTACGGATGCGCGGACGGCGTGTGGTGGTCGGCGCCGATCACCCGGACGGCGATGCCGAGATCGAACGCGGCGCCGGGCGCGGCCAACGCTTCCTCGAGCGCGGCCGCGTCCAGTGCGCCGTCACCGTCGGAAGCACCGGCACCATCGCCGGCGTCGGTACCGCCGTTCGGGCCCTCGACCACGAGGACCATCGCGAAGTTGCCCGCAAGGATCGTCATCGAGCAGTCCGAGAGATTGCAGCCCTGTTCGAACAACGCGCCGGTGACCGCGGCAACGATGCCGGGACGATCGGCGCCCAATGTCCACACCGCGAACTTGGTCATGGCGGCGAGGTTATGACACGCGCGTGACGCCGCACGACGGCGCGCGAAGAAGTTCTCCGAAACCTGCGAGAAACCTCTTGACGCGTGCACCGCAGGTTCTTACGATGCGATGCACCGGACGAACGCGGATGCGACACCGGGATCGGGCCGCAGGGCAAGGTCTTGAACACGGGTTCGCAGGAAGCCGGTCGGCAAACGGGAAGGTGGGTTCGCCCACACGAACGGGAGCTGCTTGTCACTGCCGAAGCGAGGATTTTCGGCCGGCCGCAAGGTCGGATAGGAACCGAGCGCCGACGATGCGATCTTCCGCAAGGGAGAACGCGACGGAGGAGAGGCAGCGGCCGGGAAGTGGGCCCCGAGAAGATCGGAGCTGCTTGGCAGCGAAGACTACTCGGGGCCTTCCCGCGCCCGGACCGCGAATTCGCCGACGGCGAATTCGGGACCGCGAATTCGGAGAGGGAAGCTGGCGTCGCAACCCGCAGCGCTCGGGGGTCAGCCGACGAACCGCCGTCCCAACAACAGCTCCACGCCCTCGGCGCGGCGCGGCCGCGAGAAGAACAACCCCTGCGCGTAGTCGCAGTCTAACGCTCGCAACTCCGCGAGTTGACCGCTCATCTCGACGCCCGACGCGATCACCACGACGCCGAGACCGTGCGCGAGATCGATCAGCCGCTCGACCTCGTCGTGGCGATCGTCTCGACCGATGGCCGCGACGAGGTCGCGGTCCAGCTTGTACGCGTCGATCGGCCGCGACCGCAACGCTTCGGGCACCGTGCCCGTCTCGTCGATCTCCACCGCCAACCGGATCCCGCGATCTCGGAGTTGGCCCAGGGTCGTCAGCGCTTCCTCATCGGCCGCGACCGGACCGGCGGGCACCTCGACGCACACACGATCGGCGGCCAGGCCGACGTCGAGCAGGAGCTCGGAGACCAACGTCACGAAGCCCGGATCCACCAGTTGGCGCACCGACGTGTTCACGTGGATCCGTGGCCCGTTCCCGTTCGCGCTCCGCTCCCAACGGCTCGCCTGCGCGCACGCTTCACGGAACACGTGGAACCCGAGCGGCACGATGAGACCGGTGCGGTTGGCGACGTCGATGAACTCGGCCGCGTCGAGCAGACCGCGCCGTGTGTGCAACCAACGAGCGAAGACCTCGACGCCCGAGACGAGCCCGGTGGCGATCTCGATCATCGGCTGGTACTGGGGCGCGATCGCGTTGTGACCGATCCCGACGGCAAGCTCGTGGGCCAGCTCGGCATCCTCATGGTCGAGGAGTCCGGGCAGCGCCGGGGACATCTCGACCAGTGTCTCGATCGCGGAGGTCACTCCCCCGCCGGCCGCCGATCCGGTGGGCCGGGGCTCGTCGAGGCAGTGCCCGATCGTGGCCAGCCACTCGACCTCGCCGCCGGCGTTCGTCTTGCCGACGACGGTCTGGCGCACGCGAAACGTCGCCCCGGTCGCGTCACACATGACGAGCTCGCCGCTCCACGGTTCGCCGCGCAACAACATCGGCCGGATCTCGTCGTAGTACCGGCCGAAGGAGCTTGCCGGGAACAACGCGTCGATGGTGAGGTCGCCGACCGCCGCGGGCCCGACACCCAGCCGCTTCCTGGCCGCGGGATTGAGGTAGACCACCCGGCCCTGCCCGTCGGTGAGCCCGATGAGGTCCGCGGTCGACTCGGAGACGAGGATCAACCGCGTGGCGAGCTCTTGGAGATCGAGGCCCGGGACGTGGGTGACGGGCTCCGCGCTCGCGGCGCTCGCGCCGAATACCGCGTCGAACTCGGTGGCCATCGGCGACCCCTACTCCCGCCCGCGTTGCTGACGGGAAGGCTACCGCCGACCTCCCCCGTTGACAATGGCTTCCCGTCGGCGCCGAACACCGATGCTGACGGCAGCAGGTCGTCGGACTCTCGTCGCGACGACCACGTGACTCCATCGATACTTGTCACACCTGTGTGCGAACATATGTTCGTGGACACGACCGTCGATCGTTCGCATGCAGCCGCCCGGCCCCCGGCCGCGGCCCGGTCCCGGCGCGTGCTGGGGTTGCTCGCGGAACGGGAGCGGATCGAAGCCGAGCTGCTCGCCGAGATGGCCGGCTGGATCGGTGAGCGGGCATGGGAGGCCGACGGAGCGCTGAGCCCGATCGCGTGGCTCACTCACCGGGGCGCGCTGCCCCGACGGGCCGCTTCGGCGCTCGTGGCCTCGGCTTCGCTGGTCCGGCGGCACGAACCGATCCGCGACGCGCTCGAGAGCTCCTCGATCGGCACCGCGCACGTGGCCACGTTGGCGCGCGCGGCGCGCCATCGTGACGACGTGTTCGCCGAG
>Ga0209048_10004849_pt1 | contig 12804 bp, 8 predicted proteins | sample FrelakmetCRP12CR_FD_187146 | JGI IMG/M metagenome (GOLD analysis project Ga0209048, IMG submission 187146) | Freshwater lake sediment microbial communities from the University of Notre Dame, USA, for methane emissions studies - CRP12 CR (SPAdes)... | ecosystem: Environmental > Aquatic >... | reverse complement strand
CGATACAAGTTGCGGCCGTGCCGATACGCTAGCGGCCAGCGTTTGATCGTCGATTTTGAGGCCCTTGCCGAGCCGCTTTTCGAGGACCGCGTCGAGCGCTCCTGTCCCGATGAGGTTACGATGCGCGCGCGCAGCTTCCGCCTGCATGACCGTAAATACATGCAGATCAAGTGCTTCGATCGAAGCGATGCCATCGCGCATATCAAACGCCAGTCCGCAGCCCGCAATGGCGTCAATGCCATTATAGCACGCTGCGGCGACAGACGACTCGGTCGCGGCAAGTACGTCCGATAGGACTGCCGCTGTCTGAAAGACTTCATTGCTTCGCTCTGGCAAACCGGCGAGCGCAGCCGCAGCGCCGCTCATGTCTTGCGCGCTGCGGGCAAGCAAACCAATCGTGTCGAGGGTGGGCGCAAGTGGCATTGCACCTATCGCGGGAACAACCCCATAGGTCGGCTTCCACGCGGTCACTCCGCATGCATGTGCCGGAATGCGCAGCGAGCCGCCGGTATCAGAACCGATCGCAACGATGACTGAACCGCTTGCGACCGCAGCCGCCGAGCCCGACGACGAGCCACCGGAGATGAATTCGGGATTCCAGGGATTTTTGGTGCGGCCCCGTGCAGCATTATAGCCGGACGGCTCATAAGCGAGCTCTGTCATCGCGGTGTAGCCGATGCGATATCCTCCCGCCTCATCAAGGCGCCGCAAGACAGTCGCATTCGGCGATGACGCCATCGGCAGCGGCGACGCCATGCCGCCGGTCGCGCGTCGATCCGGCGCCGAAAATATGTCCTTAGCTGCGTAAGGCATACCGTCGAGAACGCCGGGAATAAAGTGGCCCGAAGTCGCGCTGAAAGCCACGAAAGCATTGAGACGCGGCTCGAGAGACTGCGCGTAGGCGATAGCTCCCATCCTCTTGCGCCGCCGGCCTGCGGAATCGAGCGCTTGCCAGTCGCAAAATCTCGCGGAATTCGACATTGGAATGCCCGTTACCGGCGGTCTCAGTGGGACAATTTGAGGAAAAAATCCAATTCTTTCAGCAACATTCTTTTGTGCTGGTGATGGATGCAGTCGCAGTTGAAGCCGTCTCCATTCCCAAATTCCCTGCTAACAGGGAAAAGAACAGGAAAAAGAACAGGGAATTTGTCAATTTCGGGCCAATTCGCGGCTCAGAGGCCGTTATTCGTCCAATGATTTAGCGGACTTAGAGCGAAATTCCCTAAGAAACGGAACAGGGAATTTTTGCGAAGGAACAGGGAATTTCGACGCAATAACAGGGAATTTCCCCTGCGAAAATCGAAATCGTCGCTGGATCAGGTTTTCAGTACACATCCACCCCGATTGTGAATTCGGATATAGCTATTGGTAGGGACAGGCTGATTAAAAGCGATATGAAGATATGACATCTAGGCGCGCGCATCTCCGGATTGGCATCGACACCGGCGGCACCTTTACCGATATCGTTTGTGTTGATGGCTCATCAGGCTTGATGCACGTGACAAAAGTCGCGAGCACACCATCAAATCCGGCCATCGGCCTCGTTCGCGGTGTCAAAGCGATCCTGAATGCCAGTGGCTCTTCAACGGACGATCTCGCCGGACTTGCGCATGGCACGACAGTTGCGACCAATGCTCTGCTGCAAGGTGAGATCGCCGGGCTTGGCCTGATCGTCACGGAAGGCTTCCGCCACTTATTAGAGATTGCCCGTCAGGCGGTCCCCGAGGGCTATGGCAATTCATATTTTTGGGTGAAACCCGAGCGCATCGTGCCGCTACACCATGTGCGTGAGGCCGGCGGCCGGCTCAATTTCCTCGGCGAAGAGTTGCGCCCCCTCAATGAAGACAGCGTCCGCACGGCGGCCCGCTCCTTTCGCACGGATGGCATCAAGGCAATCGGCGTCTGCCTGTTGCATTCCTACGCCAATGCCGCGCATGAGCGCCGCGTCGCCGAGATCGTTGCCGAGGAATATCCGGACTGCACCATCTCGCTCTCCTGCGACGTGCTACCCGAATACCGTGAATATGAACGCGCAGTGACGACCCTCGTCGACGCCTTCGTCAAACCGCATATGGGCCGCTATCTCGAACGCATTCGCGACGAGCTCGGCGCCGACCTACGCGATAAGCCGTTCCTGGTGATGCAGTCGAGCGGCGGCGTCGCCAGTCCCGACCAGGTCATGCGCAAACCGATCACAACGGCGCTGTCCGGGCCTGCGGCAGGCGCGCTCGGCAGCGCGGTCGTTGCCGAAATGGCTGGATTTCCCAATGTGGTCACCCTGGACGCCGGCGGCACGTCGACCGATCTCTGCCTCATTGAGAACTCCAAGCCGCATGTGACCAACGGCGGCGCCGTGGGCCCCTTCCCCGTGCGTATCCCGATGATCGACATCGAGACCATCGGCACAGGCGGCGGTTCGATTGCTTGGATCACGCGCGAAGGGCATCTGAAGGTTGGGCCGCGCAGCGCCGGCGCGGAGCCCGGCCCCATGTGCTATCCGAATGGCGGAAACGAGCCAACAATCACCGACGCCAATCTGGTCATGAGCCGAATCCCTCCAGCGCTGATCGGGGGCGGCATTCGTCTCAATGTGGACCATGCGCGCACAGGCATTGCGAAACTCGCGACGCGGCTTCCCGGGAGAATGACTACGGAACAACTCGCCGAAGGCATTATCGAGATCGCCAACTGGAACCAGGCCAATGCCATTCGGCAAATGACCATCCAGCGCGGAATCGATCCGCGTGAATTCGCGTTGTTGTCTTTCGGTGGCTCCGGTCCGGCACAATCTCCGGCGGTGATGGATCTGATTGGCATGCAGGCCTGCATCGTGCCGCCTAATCCCGGCAATCTTTCAGCCTTCGGACTCTTGGCCGTTGACTGGCGGACGGATCAGATTGTGACCAAGGTCATGCATGAGGATGCCATTGACCTTGCGACCGTCGCGAGCATCTACACCAGTCTCGAAACCGAAGCCGTCACTACATTGGAGCGTGACGGCATCGAGCGCGCACAAATCCGGCTCTTGCGTGAGGCCGACGTGCGGTATGCCGGGCAATCCATGGAAGTACGCGTGCCCGCGCCGTCCGGAAAGATCGACGATCGCTTCATCGCTGGCCTCGTCGAGGCATTCCACGCCGCCCATCTCAAGACCTTCGGCTACAATTATGCGGGCCAGCAGAAGGTGGAGCTCGTCAATTTCTGCGTCTCCGGTTTCGGGATAATCGATCGTCCGAGCATTCCCAAGCTTGACGTTGATGCCAGCGTGAAGCCGCGCTCCAGCAGCCGGCCGGTTTATTTCAACGGCGCTTTTTTTGAGACGGCTATCTATCAGCGCGCCTTGTTGCCCGCCGGCTTCCAGCTCGACGGACCCGCCGTTGTCGAAGAGTTCGGCTCCACGACCGTTATTTTTCCAGGCCAACGCCTCAAAGTTGACGGACACGGCATCTTGATCGTGCGGCCCGCCGCCAGAACCTTAGGGGCGCTTCGATGAACGTGCGCTCCAAGGTCCAGCCCTGGCCAACCGCGCCGAAACTGCCCGCACGCGACGTCGATCCGATCGTGCTGCAGATCGTCGAGGGCACGCTCAACTCCATTGAAGCGGAAATCGAGTACGCCATCGAACGTACCGCGCGCTCCCCGATGATCCGCGAAGCGCACGACTATCGCGTCGGCCTATTCGACGGCTACTGCCGCAAGCTGACCGGCCGTTCTTATTCCGCCATGCCGAATGCGGTCGTGCGCGACTTCCCGCCGGAAACCATGCAGCCGGGCGACGTGTTCCTGATGAACGACACGTATCTCACAGAGGGTTCGATTGGCCACCTGCCCGACCTCTGCAGTACCGTTCCGGTGTTCCACCGCGGAGACGTGGTCGCCTATATTCAGGCCTTCGGTCATCACGACGATATCGGCGGCCGCGTTCCGGGCTCGATGCCTGGCACGGCGACGACCGTGTTCGAGGAAGGCCTCGCGGTTCCGCCGATCAAGCTCTACAGCGCCGGCGTGCGCAACGACGCCGTCTTCACCATCATCAAGCGCAATACGCGCGTTCCCGACATGCTCGCCGCCGATCTCGACAGCGAGGTGCAGGCTTGCGTGATGGGTGCCCGCCGGATGGCGGAGCTGTTCGAGCGGTTTGGTCGAGAGACTGTGGAAGCCTGCTTCCAGGCGATCCTCGACAAATGCCGCGACATCTTTCGCCGGGAATTGTTGCCGAAGATCGCCGACGGCGAGTATCGCTGGCTGGACTATGTCGAGCACGATGGCGTCACCGATCCAAAGCTGCACAAACTGGCGATCAAGATGACCAAGAAGGGTGACCGCATCACCCTCGATTTTACCGGCACCGATCCGCAATCCACAGGACCGATCAACTGGCCCGCCGACTATGCCGGCGGGGCGTTTCTGATCAAATGGATCGCGCCGATACTGCGCAACCTCGCCGACACCCCGGAGCGCGCGGCCGAAATCCATATCAACGAAGGCGTCTGCGAAGTCTTCGACGTCGTCTTCCCGCCCAAGGGCACGCTGATCACACCGGAATGGCCAGCCGCCACCAATGCGCGCTCGTTCGTGCTTCTGCGCTGCATCGGTCTCCTCGCCGGCGTGGTGGCGCAGGCGGTGGACGGGCGGATGCCGGCGGACCAGGAGACGATCCGCTACACCGGCTTCTACGGCATCGACAAGAATGGCAAGTCATTCCTGTCGCGTGAAGTGCTCGGCGGCGGCTCCGGCGGGCGCTACTACGCCGACGGCAATGACGCCATCCACATTGTGCCGGATTCTCGCAATCAGCCGGCCGAATTCACCGAGACGCGGTTTCCGCTGCTGGTTGAAAAGCTTGCGTTACGCACGGATTCCGGCGGGGCCGGCAAGCGCCGCGGCGGGCTCGGCTACGAGAAGCATTACCGCGCGCTGGTCGATTGCCGCACCATCGTCACCGCCGACCGCGTGCGGCTTGGCTGCTACGGCGTCAATGGCGGCAAGGCGGGCCTCCCATTCTGCGTGACCGTCGACATCGAAGGCAAACCGCGCGACCTCGGCGGCCTTGTCGATGGTGAACCGGTGCTGGCCGGCCAAGTGCTTCGCGTCCTCACCACCGGCGGCGGCGGCTGGGGCGACCCGCTGGAACGCGAACCAGAATTGGTGCAGCGCGACGTCATTGACGGCAAAGTGTCGCGTTCGTCCGCGCATGATGATTACGGTGTTGTGCTGGCGCCGGAACCCAGCGCAAATTCATTCCTGATCGACGAGCAGGCGACGACGGCCTTGCGAGCAAAGCTCAAGGCCGAGCGACGCGGGGGCCGGCCGATAATCGATCGCGGTGAAGGCTACGAGAAAATGCTCCGCGGCGAGTTTGTGCCGTGGACACGTTCAGCTTAAAACAAAAGAACAGTCGAGGCACGAATGGCCATTGAAGTCGCCAAAGTCGAACTGAAAACCGTGCAGGACGCCTCCGGCCTCGATGCCTGCTTCCGCAACGGGAAATTCACTGCAGACCAAGTCATCGCCGTCATCGGCAAGACCGAGGGCAATGGCGGCGTGAATGACTTCACCCGCATTCTCGCGGACCAGGCATACCGCCGCGTGCTTCTGAAAAATGGCAGCCGCTCGGAGCAGGAGGTCGCGCAGATTCCGATGGTGTGGTCGGGCGGCTGCGACGGCGTCATTACGCCACACGCCACGATCTTCGCGCGGAACGAAAAGACTGGCCCAGCGTCAAAATCCCGCCTCGTCATCGGTACCGGCATGAGCGTGGAGTTGCTGCCAGAGGATATCGGCCGCCCGGCCATGGTGGAAAAGGTCGCCAACGCCGTGAAGGCAGCGATGCGCGATGCAGGCATCGACGATCCGAAGGACGTCCATTACGTCCAGACCAAGACGCCACTGCTCACGATCGATTCAGTGCGCGATGCGGAATCACGCGGTCAGCATGTCGCATGCGAGGTGCACGATTCGATGGGCGTGTCTAACGGAACGACCGCGCTCGGCATTGCAGTGGCACTCGGCGAAATCACGATGCCGAAAGCCGAGGATATCTGCCACAATCTCGATCTCTATTCCTCGGTCGCCTCCTGCTCATCCGGCGTCGAACTCACCCAGGCGCAGATCGTACTGCTCGGCAATAAACTTGGCGCCGGCGGACGCTATCGTATCGGCCATTCGGTGATGAAGGATGCGCTGGATATAAACGGCATCTACGACGCCATCCGCAATGCCGGCCTTGAATTACCGGAGCGTCCGCGTGCCGAAGACTTGGGCGGGCGACTGGTCAACTGCTTCATAAAATGCGAGGCGGACCGGCGCGGAACGCTGCGCGGCCGACGTCAGATCATGCTGGATGATTCCGATGTCCACCACCACCGCCATTCCAAGGCTGCGGTTGGCGGCGTGGCCGCGGCCGCTATTGGTGACCCCGCGGTGTTCGTTTCGGTCGACGCAATGCACCAGGGGCCTCAGGGCGGCGGACCTGTCATTGCGATCGTCGATGTCGGAGAATGATGACGGCACAGGATTTGCAGTTCACTTGCCGAGCGCGCCCGTCACTAGCCAACGCGCGGTAAACCAGGAGAGAGTGCAATGCACAATGTTCAAGCTATCGCTCGCCGCCATGTGCTAGCGGCCTTCGCCGGATTGATCGTACTCGGGGCGGTTCCCGCCAATGCACAAGACAGGGTCAAGGTCGGCGTGTTCCCGGTGAGCTCGTCCCTGCCCTATTTTGTGGCGCTTGAGCGCGGCTTCTTTAAGGAACAAAACATTGAGCCGGAGATGATCAAGTTGATCGGCGGGCCGCCGAATGTAGCCGCGATGATCACCAATCAGATCGACGCTGCGGCGGTTCTTGTCACCATCGAAGGCATAAACGCCGATCTGAAGAAGCCTGGTGTGGCGATGTACATCTCGCTCAACAGCCAGAACGAGAAATACCAAATGGAGCAATTCGTCGTCCGCACGGGCTATCCGGCAAAATCGCTAAAGGATCTCAAGGGTGCAAAAATCATGTCGGCGCCCGGACCGGCCAACGTCACCATGGCAAAAGCCGCATTGGCCGCGGCGGGACTCAAAGAAGGCGATTACACCATCGATCAGCTCGACATGGCGCAGCACGTCAACGTCATGAAGGCCGGCACATTCGATGCCGGCTACACGCTCGAGCCGAATGCATCGACCATGCGCAAGATGGGTATCGCATCCACAATCGAGGCCGGCCTCATCGCGCACTATGTCCTCGGCGATCCTAACGCCAACGCGTTCGTCGCCGGCTGTGCGCTGACCAGCGACTTCATCAAGAGCCGGCCTGAGGTCGCGAAGCGCTTCGCTGCGGCATGGGCGAGGGCGGTTGACTTCATCAATACCAACCCGGCTGAGGCGCGCAAGCATCTGCTTGCGAATACGTTCACGCCACCAGACGTGGTCGATACTGTACCGATGATTCGTTACTATATGGCCAGCGAGTTGACCCCTAAGGATATCGCCCAGTTCCAGACGTTCATCGACTTCTCCGTGCAGACGGGAACGCTGCCCGAAAAGGTGGACGTAACCAAATACATCCAGAAGTTCTGATTTTCGGCGTCGCGAAGGCTTACTCGTGCTGATAAAAGCTGCGGCAACGATTAGGTCTAGTGCAGGAGCCGCCACTACGGTTGCGGCTCCTGCTCATGTCACCATCCGCGGGTTGAGCAAGCGCTTCAGCAACACCACGATTTACGACAACTTCAATCTCGACATTCCGCGTGGCAAACTGGTATCGATTTTCGGACCGAACGGGTGCGGCAAGAGCACGCTCATCAACATAGTCGCCGGCCTAATCCCGCGGGATGCGGGCGAAATCCTGTTCGATGGCAAGCCGCTGAGCCAGATCAAATTCGGCTACGTATTTCAGAACTACCGCGAGGCGCTATTTCCCTGGCTGCGCTCGTTCGAGAACATCGAATATCCGTTGAAGCTGATGCGCATGCCAAAGAGCGAGCGCCGCGCCCGGGTGGAGCGGCTGGTTGCGCATCTTGGGGTCAAGATCGATCTAACCAAGTACCCCTATCAGCTTTCAGGCGGCCAACAGCAGCTTGTATCCATCATGCGCGCGCTCGTGGTCGAACCGGAGATCCTATTTCTTGACGAGCCATTCTCGGCTCTCGACTACGAGATGACCCTGTTCATGCGAGAGCAGTTGCAGCGCATTTTCATGGAGTCTGGAACGACAACAGTGCTGGTCTCGCACGACCTTGAAGAAGCCGTTTATCTCGCCGACCGGGTGCTGCTACTGTCGCGGCATCCGGCGCGCATCGCCGACTACGTGCATTATGACACGCCGCGGCCGCGTAACGACGACACCTTGTCGCAACCCGACTTCGTTACGACGAAGGCCCATTGCCTGGACGTCTTCCAGCAAGAGGTGAGGCGCGCATGAGGCGGCTCGATCCATATCTGCCGGTTCTCGGCGTCGCAGGCTTGATCTTGCTCTGGTACATCGCTGTTTGGACACAACTCGTCGACCCGGTGCTGCTGCCGCCTCCGACCGACACCTTCCACGCAATGTGGACCGGTATGGTTAGCGGCAAGCTCGGGAGCGACTTTTTTCATACGGTCGAACGAACGATCTACGCCACGATCATCGCCGCGATCATCGCCATTCCGCTCGGCATTTTTCTCGGCGCGTCTGAGCGGCTCTACCGTTCGCTAGAGTTTGTCATCGATTTCTTCCGCTCGACACCGGCATCGGCGATGTTTCCGCTGTTTCTGGTGCTATTCGGCGTCGGCGACCGCACGAAAATTTCGGTTGCGGCGTTCGGCGCCGCGCTGGTCATCTTGTTCAATGTTGCCTACGGAGTCATGAACGCGCGCAAGACGCGACTGCTTGCAGCTAAAGTCATGGGCGCGTCGCGCCTGCGCATTCTCATGGACGTGATGCTGCTAGAATCGCTGCCACAAACCTTCATCGGCCTGCGCAATGGCGTTTCGCTCGCGCTTGTGATCGTGGTCGTTGCCGAGATGTTCATCGGTTCCACCGATGGATTAGGCAACCGAGTTTTCGAGGCGCAGCAGCTCTTCGCCATGCCGGATATGTATGCCGCCATCTTCGCCGCCGGGGCGCTGGGCTACGGGCTCAACCTGCTGTTCCTCATGATTGAGCGCCGCTTCGTGCATTGGTCCGGTAAATAGAGAGAATCCTATGGCTGATTTGAGCCTCAGCCGCAAATCCGCGCGCGAGTTGGCACGGCTCATCCGCACCCGCGCCGTGAGTCCGGTCGAGGTGCTCGATGCACATCTATCGGTCATCGATCGGATCAATCCGAAGCTCAATGCAATCATTACGCTTGCCGTCGAGCAGGCGCGGGATGCCGCGCGGGCGGCGGAGGCGGCGGTGGCAAAGGGCGAGCCGCTGGGCGCCCTGCATGGATTGCCGGTGGCGATTAAGGACGTGACGCCGACAGCTGGTATTCGTACCACTTTCGCATCGCCTCTGTTTAAGGACAACGTGCCGACCGAGGATGCCGAAGTCGTGCGCCGCCTCAAGGCCGCGGGCGCTATCATTCTTGCAAAAACAAATACGCCCGAATTCGCTTGTGGCGCCAACACGAATAATGCGCTGTTCGGGCCGACCCGCAATCCATGGAACCCTGCGTTAAGCCCAGCCGGCTCGTCTGGCGGCTCGGCCGTCGCCGTCGCAACAGGCATGGTGCCGATCGCGCAAGGCACCGACTTCGGCGGTTCGATTCGAATCCCCGCCTCGTTTTGCGGCATCGTCGGCATTCGCCCGACGCCCGGCCTGACGCCGAACTATCCAATGCCGCTCGCCTGGGACCCGGGTCAAGTTCACGGCGCGCTGGGGCGCGATGCCGAAGACGTTGCCTTAATGCTCGACAGCATCGTCGGCTACAGCCGCGACTCCCCGATTTCGGTGGTGCCGCCATGGCGGAACGCGTTGGCGGAAGTCGAGCGATTGCCGAATGCAAAAGGACTACGTGTCGCATACGTCTCCGATATCGCGGGGATCGGTGTCGACGCAGAAATCAATTCGATCTGCCGGAATACGGCCCAACGACTCCGCGACGCGAGCGCGAACGTAGAGGAGATCGCCTTCGACGTATCCGACGGCCGTGGCCCCTATCAGACGTGGCGTGGGGTATGGATGGTCGGTCAACAATACCGGAACTTGAGCGAGCTCAATAAGTTTGGACAAAACCTGAAGGGAAACGTGCAAGCCGGGCTGAAACTAACGGCCACGGACATCGCAGCAGCGGAGGAAACGCGGCAGCAGGTGTTTCATCGTTTCTGTGCGCTGTTCGAACAGTTCGATATCTTGCTCACGCCCGCTGCGCCGGTGAAGCCGTTCCCCATAGAGATGAATTTCCCGACTGAGATCAACGGCCAGAAATTTGAGAATTATGTCGACTGGATCGCCCCAGCATTCCTCATCACGCTTGTCAGCTTGCCTGCCGGAAGCGTTCCTGCAGGCCTCACGCACGATGGACTTCCGGTTGGCATGCAGGTTGTAGCGCCACGGTTCGGAGAACCGTTGATCTTGGGTGTCGCCAAGCTCATTCAGCGGATTAGCGGCGTCAGTTGGCCTCCAATCGATTTTGCTTAAAATTAGTGAACTGGTCAGGAGAGGGCTATGGAATTGTATTCCGCCTCTTGGGCAGCAGCAAACTTGCTAAAGGGCGCCCAATTATCTGGGAGTCTGGCATTTGCATAATCGCAATTTTGGCGTTGCAAACATCCCTCTCAATGATGAGATAATTCTCCCTTACGACGCGAATCTTGGCCCGGTGGATCTTTCGGAAGGGACAGTCGCTATCCCACGTCATCGGAGATAAAGTGGAACAAGCCTACAGTCGTAGCGATGCTCTGGATAAGCGTCGCAAGCTTATGGAAGCGTGGGCCAATTATTGCGAGCTAAGAATCACCGGTAACATTGTTCAACTAAAGGGTAGAGGCGAACAATGATAAGATATCCGAATTCCAACCGGCGCCGTGCGAACTCTGCTAAACTGAATTTATGACGCGAGTCCCAAAAACAAGCGGCTCGTATCGGCGCGACAATCTCGCCGATGCGGTTTACGCGCAGGTCAAGGCGGACATTTTCGACTTTCGCCTGCTTCCCGGCGCTCGGTTTTCGGAGAACGAGGTCGCCTCGCGCTCGCGCGTATCACGCACGCCCGTGCGCGAGGCGCTAATGCGGTTAGCGCATGAGGGGTATCTTAAGGTCCATGCGAAGAGCGGATGGAGAGTTTGTCCGCTGGATTTCGCCCAGTATGACCACCTTTACGACTTCCGCATCGTGCTCGAACTGGCCGCCGTGCAAAAGCTGTGCGCGGACATGGCCGACGGCGCGCTCGATGAATTGCGCGCGACCTGGCTGGTGAGGCCGTCTGCTCGGATCACCGAAGGTACCAAAGTGGCGCGGATGGACGAGGAATTCCACACCTCGCTGGTTGCCGCCGCCGGCAATCCGGAGCTTGCGCGTGTCCACCATGACATCACAGAGCGCATCCGCATCCTGCGCCGGCTGGATTTCACCCATCCCGAACGGATCATCTACACCTACCGGGAGCACGCCGAGATTTTGCGCGCGGTGCTGGCTCGCAAAGCCGCGCGCGCCGCCAAGCTGCTGCGCACGCATATCGAGACGAGCAAAGCCATGGTGCAGAGGATTACCCTGCACCGGCTCCAGCTTGCCCACCTCGACGCACAGATGACGGACAACGGTGGAGGTGGGCGCCGCCCGAACCAAAGCCGGAGACGTTCTAGTCTTCTTTAGGAAAGATCAGGTTGAGCGTCATCGCCAGAAGGATGCCCATAACGATGCCGTCGGTCACGAGGATCCGCAGGGCCTGCGGCACTGCATCGAACGCTCCGGCCGGTGCGGCCTGAATACCCAACCCGACCCCCAATGAAGCGGCAAGGATCAGCGCGTCGCGGCGCGAGGTCATGTTGCGCCCGATGATGTCCACGCCCACCGAGGCAACCATTCCGAACATGAACAGCAGCACGCCCCCCAGAACCGCATTCGGCATCAGGGCGATGATCGCCCCGACTTTCGGGATCAGCGCCATCAGAATCAGGAAGAAACCGCCGAAGGCCACCACGAAGCGGCTGCCAACTCCGGTCAAAGAGATCACGCCGATATTTTGCGAGTACGAGGTCAGCGCCATGCCGCCGAACAGCGCCGACAACGCAGAGCCGAGACCGTCGTTGGCCACCGCACCGCGGATGCGCCAACCTTCAGTTGGCACGCCGCAGATGCGCGATACCGCGAGCGTATGACCGGTGGTTTCGACCGCAGTGGCGAAGAAGCAGATAATCACTGTGATCACACCGACCACGCCCGGCCACTCCAATCCGCCGTAGGGAAACGGAATCGGCACTGCGACCCAACCCGCCTTTTCGACGGTGGTGACGTCAATCAAGCCGACGCCTGCGGCGATGATGTAGCCGACGATCATGGTCACGAATAGCGACAGCGCCCGCACGAAGCCCTTCGCGTAGCGGCTGATGGCCAGAATCAGCACGATCATCAACGCTGCAAGACCCATCGTGAGCGGCTTGCCGAAGGCTGGCGTGCCAAACCCCGAAGCGACGCTGATACCGATTTTCATCAGCCCAGTGCCGATCAGCAGGATGGTTGTGCCGGTGACGATCGGTGGGAAAAACCGATGCAGCTTGCCGATTAGCGGGCTCCAGGCGAACTGGACCGCGGCGCCGATGATCAGCGCGGTCATCGCCGCCGCGAGGCTCACCTCCTTGGAGATGGCGACAATCGGCCCAATGAAGATGTAGAACACGCCCATCACGATCGGC
>Ga0209048_10004848_pt1 | contig 12804 bp, 9 predicted proteins | sample FrelakmetCRP12CR_FD_187146 | JGI IMG/M metagenome (GOLD analysis project Ga0209048, IMG submission 187146) | Freshwater lake sediment microbial communities from the University of Notre Dame, USA, for methane emissions studies - CRP12 CR (SPAdes)... | ecosystem: Environmental > Aquatic >... | reverse complement strand
AACAAAATCAATAAGAAAGTCGGATGCAGGAACAGGTCAATTCCGGCAACCCGCCCAATTTTCCAGGACATGCGCATCGAGTATTCACTTCCTTTCCAGGATCGGGACGGACTTCCGCCGTCCGGATCTTCTTATTGTACTTCGTCGGCGCAGCGTGGAAAGTTCGACCTGTCCGAATTGATCGAGAGGGGATCCGGGGACAGCGGCGTCCGCCTTGCATCGTATCGTGACACAGCGCGCTCAAAACGCGTGCTCACCTTACCAGGATGCCCGGCCTGGTCATCGTGTAGCCCTTGACGCAGACCTCGAACTGGGGCCAGTCTTGCGCGGCGGTGACGACCTCGTAACCGCGGGAATCGACCACCACGGTGTCTTCCGACCGCGCGGAGCCCACGCTGGGATTCCAGCAGACAGCCATGTCGGGCTGGAGGATGAGATTGCTATCGGGAGTCAGCACGGTCTCGCGCGGGGAATAGCCGATCAGCGACCCCTGGTAATCGAGCGTCCATTCATGAGGCGAGTTGAACTTCTCATAGATCCGCCTGGCGCGGCGAAAGACGTCGGAGATCGTCTCGCCGGGCCGGGAGAAGAAGATACATGTGGCGTCCACCATGGCCGCCAGAGTGTGGTGGGACTGGAATTCGGAATCAACCGGACCGAATGAGACCGTGCGGGTGAGCGCGGCACAGAGGCCGAACCGACGGCCCGTGATGGCGATCGTGGCGCGCTTGAGAATCGGCGCCGACTTGAACGTGGGTTGCCGGTAGCGGGCCAGCCGGTCGTCGCTGGCGACTCTCAGGTCCACGGGAACAACACCCTCGCGGAGCAGGCGATGGGCCAGGTGGCCAGCGACGTCGGCCTCGCGCTCGCCGCGGTCGAAGTTGCGGCAGGTGGCCTCAACCGCCACTGTCAGCGTTCGACCAAGCTCCCGGAGCCGTTGCCGCTCGAGGCTCGTCATTCGCTGCCGCAGGCCGCGCAGCGGATCACCCTCGCGTCTCCAGTGCGTGCAGCCGGTCGAACTCAGGTCGGTCGCGACCCGCTTGTTGTGGCACAGTTCGGCGATTGGCCGGAACGGATCGTCAAACCAGGGACGCTCCTTGAGCTGGAAACCGAGTCCGGCCAGCTCTTCCTCGAAGACCCGGCAACTCTGGACGTTGTCGGAGACGACCGCCCGCGACGTGCGGTTGATGAAAAGCAGCACGGAGCTGTATTCGGAGGTCAAGTCCTGGCCCAGGTCGCCCCCCGACGTGAACCAGGCCACCGAATCGGCCCGTCCCAGTACCACCGCGTCTTGCTCGTTGGCGTCCAGGAAGTCACGGATCCGCTGATGCTTGAGCTCGATATCCTCACGGCGTCGCTTCAGTTCGATGCACTCGTGGTCGGCTGCCGGGTCCGGCATGACCGGCAGTGTGTCGGTGTGCGGTCGATCCGCGGCCGTGATCAGCACCGGGTCGAACTCTCCCGAAAGATCGATCTCTCCGGGAATGGCCGTGATCACCCCCGCGTGAAGCTCGGTCGCCACTGCGTCGCCTCCGGAAAAACGACGACGATTCGGTACGCCCTCCGAGGGGCGTTCGAACATGCACGCAAACACGCCGAGTATTAATGGATTAAGAATTAGCTGACCTTATCGTTCCAGGTTGTGTCCAAAAATTCAAGGATCTGGAACAGCAAATTTCTGGGAGTTTTGATCGGGAAGTCGAGATCATGCCCCGCCCCGGGAATGACGACGAGCTGGTTTGGCACTCCCGCCTGTCTCAGCGCGGCGGCGAGTTCCTGGGACTGGCTGACCGGGACCAGAGGATCCGTCCCGCCATGGACCAGGAACGTCGGCGGATCGGCCGGGCTCACCTGGTCCACCGGCGAGGCCGCTGCGTAGTTGTCGGGGACGGCCGCCGGAGGTCCGCCCAGGAACTGGGCAACGGCTCTCCTTGCACCGGGACTCGCGGCGTAGAGAGCGGCCAGGTCAGTCGGACTGGAGAAGCTCACCACGGCATCGACCGCCGCGGAACCCGCCGAACCTGAGCGGGCTGCCGAACCTGAGCTGGTACCAAGCAAGTTCGCGAGGTTGGCGCCGGCCGATTCACCCATGGCCGCGATCCGCCCCGCATCGATATGGAACCTGCCGGCGTTGATCTTGACCCAGCGCACCACCGATTGAATGTCCTCGAGGTTCAGCGGCCAGCTTGCGCTGCCCCGTGACGACAGGGGATAATTCGGCGCGACCACGACATAGCCGTGGGGCACGAACGCCGAGGCGATCCGCCGTCCGTACTCGCTCTTGTCGAAGCGCCGCCAGCCGCCACCGTGGATGGCCACGATCACGGGCCATCCGCCGGCCGGTGCGATCCCCTTCGGGACGTAGACATCGAGTTGTTCGGGTTGCCCCATCGCCACGGTGTAGGTGATGTCACGGTTGACGGTCTGGTTCGTTCCCGCCACGGCGACCGGAGGGTTGGGGTTCCTGTGCCCGGGATGGTGCCCGAGTTGCGCGGCCCTTGTCCCGGACGATGTAACGAGCGTTCCAACACTGCGTCCAGGTACCCCGCTGAAGCGCTGAGCAGCGCCGGCCAGAATCGCAGTCGCCCCAGGCAATGTCGTGGGGACGGTTCCGGTGAGCAGCAGCCGTTCTTCGAGGCAGGCTGTTCCCTGGGGGACATACGAATTTGAGGACCGCGGCCGCAATCTCAGCCCGGCCGGCGGCATGATGCGGCCGAGGACGCTCGACGTGTACATGGGAAGCAATGTCGCCTCGAGTTGTGAAAGCTCGGTGCACGGATTGCCGCCGTCCCCGTCCTCTGCATCCAGTATGCCATGAGGTAGAGTCTAGGGGTCGGATCGGTTCAGGAAGCATTGACGGAGGTCACGTTGGTGAACTTGCCACACGCTATCGAGGAAGGCAAGAATTTCAGGCAGAAGATCCCGGGTTTCCGGAAACCTGACCAGCAGTTCGAACCCGTGTCGCGCACCGGGAACAACGATGAGTTGGTTGAGAACGCCTGCGTGCGAAAGGCTCTCGGCCATCCGTAGCGATTGCCCGAGTGGGACCCAGCGGTCGTCCGAGCCATGAGCGAGGAGCGTGGAAGAGTCATCGCCACTGACATGGCCCAGCGGCGAGGCGGCTCGGGCGCGGGCCAACCAATCGGGCGCGTCCCGGCCCATGAGCTGCCAGGCGGGGTCGTTGGACAGGTTCCGGCCAGTCAGCAGATCGGCCAGGTCGGACGGGCCATACAGGCTCACAACGGCTTGCACCCGCGATGAGCTTCCACCTGGCTCTTGATCGGGGGGAAACGTGCCCAGGAGCATGGCAAGCTGTGCCCCCGAGCCACTGCCGAAAGCCACGAGACGGTTTGGGTCCACATGGTTCTCATCGGCATGGCGGCGGATCCACCGAATGGCCTCGCGCACGTCTTCGAGCGCCTCGGGCCAGCTCGGCTCGCCCGGTCGGGCGAGACGGTAATCCGCCGCGAAGACAACGTGGCCCTGCCGCACCCATCGTGCGAGCTGGGGCCCATACTCCGATTTCGACCCGCCGATCCAGCTTCCACCATGAATCGCCAGCACGCCCGGGCGGAGACGAGAACCGCCAGCCTGAGCGACCCGCTCCGGCGGCAAGTAGACGTCGAGCTTCGCCTTGCCGGATGCAGTCCACCGGTAGACGCGGTCACGCAGGACAATCAGATCCTCACGGCCGGCGGTCGTCGCCGTCAGCTGAGGATCATGGAACCAGAGCCAGGACGCCAGTCCGATGACGCTCATCCAGCCCAGGGCGTGAACGATCGACCAGAGTCTACGCATCGGCTGGAGGAGTGCTTTCTCGAATTGGTGGACGACTTCTCTCTATCATAGTATGCGACACGGCGGGAGTCTTTGGTAACTTGGCTTCCGCTCCAATCACGTTTCAAGAGCGTGGTCGGCCGGTAGAATTGTTAGAAGTCGATCTGTACCCGAATCCAGTCAGAGGATGAAGAAGGCGGAAACTGATGAACACCGAGACCCCCAAGCTGCCGCTGCTTGAGCAACGCGAGATCGAGGCCAGGATAGTTGGACCCCTGGTCCACGCCTTCGCCGCCGAGCTGGGTCAGGAACGCACCGCCGCCATCCTTCGCCAGGTGATCGGTGAGCTGGCGCGGCAGGGAGGTGCCGAGCTGGCGAGGAGCCTGGGTGAACAGAGCCTCGAGGCTTTTTCCCGGAGCCTTGACCGCTGGCGGGAAAACGGAGCCCTGGCAATCGAGCTGCTCGAACAGTCATCCGAGCGTCTCTCGTTCAACGTTGTCCGCTGCCGCTATGCCGAGATGTACCGCGCGCTGGGCCTGGCTGAGCTTGGTGCAAGCCTGTCCTGCCAGCGAGACTACGCTCTCGCCGAGGGCTTCAGTCCCGAAATTCGCCTGGAACGCACACAGACACTGATGGAGGGGGCGCCGTTTTGTGATTTTCGGTTTCGACGAATCGGTGGGGCCGAGACCGTGAGCGAGGTCGCCGTCGATGGACGGGGACCGAGATGACGGCCATGGTAAGGCGAGCTCAGCGTCGCTCCTGGGAGTGACCGGCCCGCTGGGCCGAGCTGTCCCGCGTTCCGGGGGGTGCTGTCGTCGAGGCGAACCGGAAAGGGGTCCCGAGCAGGTTGGTCCAGAGCTCTTGCTGGCTCCTCGACAGCACCGAGAGCGCTTTCTGGTCGAAAGCCTGTTCCTTCCGCGGTGCCGACTGGCCTTGTGCTCGCAGCCTGTTCCGTTCCGCGATGCTTCGTGCCAGCGTTTGCTGCTGTTCCGGAGTGAGCTTGAGATAGCCGGCGACCCGGGGGCGGCTGAGCATCGCCGGCACACCTTCCCACTGCAGCTCGATCTGCCGGAGCCGCTCGAGCTGGTTCCCTGAAAGGTTATTGCCTAGCCAGTCAAGCTGTGCCTCGTCGATCGCCCGCCGTTCCGCGACAACCCCTGCGCCGGTCTTGCCGCGCAGGGTCAGGGCTCGACGTGTAAGCTCGTTGATTGTGCTCTGGGTCCCCAGGATCTGGGCCCGCTCGAGCCGGAGATCGACCTGGACATCGGGGCGGGAAAGCAAAAGTAAGGGAGCCGTGCGGATGCCGTGCCGATCGTCCGGCAGGGTCCACTCGTCGGCATGGCCGGAGTTGCCGACGTGAAGAAAGGTGCCCAGGCCGAAGCCGATCCAGACAATCCAGCGAAGGACAATCCGTCCCTGGGCGTGACGCATGGCCCGGTTCCCTCCGGTAGGCTCGGTCGTGAAACGAGTACGCCCGGCACCTGCCCGGCTGCCGAGTGACGGCAAGGACAGGCGCTGGGCCACCACGCCGCCGGTTATTGGACCGGGGCGTGGCGGCGAGCTCTTTTTATACGGCGAACCGCCCAATCGGGAAAGGCCAGTGTCTACCTGGGCCCTTTCGTTGATTTAAGAGTCAATGCCATTGCGGCTTACGACTCGCCATCAGTTCGGTGAGCTGCCACCTGGTGCTAACTGCTGCCCACCCAGGCCTCGACGATCTCGCAGGCTCTGGCGACGCGGAGTCGTGGTGGAGTTGGACGCTGCCACACCGGAATCGGCCTTTGCTGCAGGTTCCGTCTTGGCGGTGTCGGACTTGGGTGCATCCTTGGCCTGGTCGGCATTGCCATTGGCCCCGTTCCGTCGCCCTCCTGGACCACCGCGGAAGAACCCTCCCCTGATCGATTCCACGTCAAACGGCTTGCCCAGCATCTTCTTGAACGCCGAACGCTGGCGTGAATCCATGGCCTTGTAAACCATGGCGTACTCGCGCTCGCGATGCTGCTTCTGCTCCTTCTGGGCCTCGTCGATCTTGGCCTTCACCTCGGGCTTTTCCATGAGCTTCTGGAATGCCTCGGGGTCGAACTGCGGGCGGTTCTGGCCCCCTCGGCCCCCCTGCCCTCCCGGCCCTCCCAGTCCCCCCTGGCCTGGCTGGTTTCCGCCCCCGGGGGGAGGCGGCATCAGCGACCGCATCATCTCCCAGCCCTTGGCCATGAGCTGCCTGCGAGTGGCCTTGGCTTCGTTGACGATGTCCTGGATCTCCGCGTGCTGGTCCTCGGTGATTTCGAGCTTCTCGGCGACATCCTCTCGGATCACGGCGGCTGGCCCCTCGACCTGAAGCTGGATCTCCTTGAGCCGCTTGACCTGGTTTCGGTCCAGCACCCTGGCCAGCTCGCCTTCGGATTCGTGCTGAAGTTGCTGCATTGCCTCGCGCATCAATTGCCGGCCCTGGGCCCGCGCGGCGTTGTCAGCCTGCTGTCCCTGGAACTGGGCAGCCTGCTGCTGTTGGGCGGGATCGATCTGGGGCTGCCCGGCAAAGACCTGAGGCTGGTAGCCGCGACTGTTCAGGGCTCCGGCCAGGGGATTGCCGGCTCCCGAGCCGCGGGCATCGACGGTGGGATCGATCTGCGCACCTTGCTGCGCCTCGCCCTGGGCTTCCTGGGCTGCCTGGGCCTTGGCCAGGTCGGTCTGCTGGCGAACCTGCTGCATCACATCGCGCCACTTGTTGCCCTGGTCGTCGGCGATGCGCTTGACCATGGCCTTCTGGCGGTCCGTCATCTTGAGCTCTTTCTGGACGCCGTCGTTGCCGGCGAGCATGATCAGGTTGCCACCGGGGCCTTCGGGGCCACTCCATCCGCCAGGTCCTCCCGGCCCGCCACCCGGTCCCCCTCCGCGCTGCCCGCGCCCGCCGGGACCGCCAGGACCGCCCGGAGGCGGTTGTGCTTGGGAGTTGATGGCCACGGCCGCCACTGCAACAACCAGGGCCGTGATGAGAGTGATTCGGATGCGTGACATCGCGTTGCTCCTCGGTGCCGCAGCCGGGCACCGAGCGCCTTCGGTGGTCAAGGCGCACACGCCCGGCCTCTGTCCGGATGGTTTACCATCTTAGCGGTTTTCTCGCCCCTGGTGGCAGCCATAACTTCCGAACGGTTTGCATTCTTGCAGCGAGCCGTCACAGGCTGACTGGCCATCGCCCCATGCCGGCCAGTTCACCGCGCTGTCCAGAGCCAGATGCCAAGCGCCAGCATCGCCGAGAATGTGCTCAACCGAATGAGGATGCGATAGGTGGCGAAGCGGCGGCCGACGATCAGAGCGCCGGGGCTGCTGCCCTCGAGGGCGACCGATCCCTCCGCTGAGCCGCGCTCCAGGTTTGCCAGCGTGCCCATGCCAACCAGGTGAATCAGCCAGAGCACCAGGAACCCCAAGCCCGAGTCGAGCCAGGCCCGCCAGGGAACAGGAGGTAGTCCGGGCTTCCACCACGCAGGCGTCATGAGCGGCCTGTCGCTCTGGTAGACCACAAGCCGTGCGGATCCGGTGGCGATCTCCGTCCCGTCGCTGACCCGGACAGACAGAGCCAGTGGCTGGGGCGTACCTTTCGCCGGAGTTCCCTGCAAGACTCCCGACGCGGGATCGAAGGACAACCCCTCGGGCAGCGGGCCCTCGATGTGCCAGCGCAGCGGCCCACGGCCTCCGGCGGCGGCCAGGGCAACGGCATAAGGCCGCCCGGCAATTGCCTCGGGAAGCGCCTCGGGCGTGGTGATGGCCAGCGGGATGGGCTCGGTTTCCGCTCCCGCCCGGGCGGTGCCGCCGCCCGGCGGCGCGATGTCCGCCCCCTTCGGCAAGAGGGCCATGATCACCATCGTCAGCAGCAAGATGAACAGCAGTGCCCCGGTGAGCTTGGTCACCACCACGGCGACGAACGAGTCCTCGCCCGAACTGCCGAACTCCAGGCCCGAGCCCCCACCCCTTCGATTGCGACGCATGGAACGGCCCTCGTCAACACCCGACTGGTTACCTCGGAATCTGCCGCCCGGACCCTTCGATCACGCGGCCCGGACCGTGTCGGACCGCGGGGATGTTCCGCCGGCTCGCTCGTCGAACATCTTCTTGACGATGTTGCGGTACAGAGAGTTGCCCTGCTCGATGCTCACGTTGATCAGCTCGAGGGCGTCCTTGAGGTTGCTCATCGTGCGGGCGAGCTGCTCCTGGGTCGTGCGGCTCGACTTCTCGTAAGCCGAGGACCACGAGTCGGACAGGCTTTCGATCGCCTGCGTCGCGCGGTCGAGCCCTCGCTTGATGTCCTCGAGTTGCGGGTCGGGAGTGGCCGACTGGGTCAAGGCGCGTTCGATCCGCGCGAGCGCCGCGGCGCCGTGCCGCATTGCCTCGCCCGCCGTCTCCAGGACCTCCAGCTCGTTGCCGACTCGGCCGATGGCCTCGGCTCCCTGCTGGAATGCCGCCATCGAGCGAGGGAATTGATCCATCGACGCCGCGAGCTGGGCGACGGGCGCCGTCAAGCTCTGGCCGATCTTCTCGGCCTCGACCTGAAGGGACCGGGCCGCGGGCGCAAAGATGGTCGCCAGCTCACTGCGCAGCCGCTCCAGGTGCGGACCGAGCACCTCGTCGAGCCGATCGGCGAGAAGGTCTCTGGACCCGACCCCCGGCAACACGTGCTCGACAACCCAGGCGTCGACCCTGGCCAGAAGGGCCTCTGACTTGCGATAGACCAGGGTCTGCACCAGCATCAGCGCGGCGCTCAGGAACAGGGCCAGCAGCGTGCTGTCAAAGGCGACCTGGAGCGCCGAAGTGACACCGGTCAGGTTGCTCAAGAAGGCATCAAGATCCTTCACCATCGGCAAGACAACGCTGATCTTCATCAGGGCCATCGAGATGCCCTCCACCGTGCCGATGAAGCCGATCACCGGCAGGAGGTAGAGGATGTAACGTGTCAAGGCGAACCGGCCGGCCATGTGCTCCTGGTCGAGCCCCGAAGCCTCGCGGTTGACCTCCATGAGCTGGGAGGCCGAAGGGGCGTGCGTCTCGCTGACGTTGCCGACGAGCTGGCGGACTCGCACATGGAGGATCCGCCCGTCGCTCGCGACCGCCGCGGCCAGTGCTGAGACATCGCCCGAGCCCTGCCCTGTTCCCGGTCCCGATCTTCCCCGCTTGAGCGCTCCACCGATGTACTGGAGCAGCCGCGACGCGTCCTCGAACGCTTTCTCGTTCCGCCAGAGCCGCCAGAGCTCCCGTCCCAGGGTCACGACTGCCCAGAAGTAAATGGCCGTGCCGACGTACTGCTCCCAGCCCCGCTCGAACATGAGCTTGGGGTTGAAGACCATCAGCGCGATGGGAAACAGGAGCGCCAGAACCAGCATGGCCAGGGCGGCCAGATAGCCCAGCCGTGGAGAATCGTGAGCACTGCGTGCCATCCGTGGAATCCTTCCTGGAATCTGGCCCGGCCTGGTTCGACGTCACTCGTCCTCGGCATCCACCGCGCGAACCCGCCGGACGGCATAACCGCGAAAAACGGCATCAACCCGCTCATCGGCAAGATCGGTCCTGCACCTTGAGCCTTTTCCGCGGGATCGCGACCTCAGCGCGACCGGCAAGGGTAGCCAGTTGCTGGTTCAGCCCTGGTTTTTTGCGCGTATCGACAAGCCTGAAGCGCAAGCGAAGGTACTTCTAAATCCCGTAAGAACCTTCGCTTGCGCTTCAGGCTTGTAAATCATTCGCTCGCCGATTGAGAGCAGGTTCATCGCTGCGCCGGCTTGGCCGCGGCCTCAACCGGCTGCTTGTCGGGCGTTCCGGGATCCTGGCGGAGCACGAGGATCCGGTCGTGGGCGATCAGGACCATGTCCTCGCGGCCGTCGCCGTCCACGTCGCCGATGGCCTGGTCGCGCGGCTCGACCATGTCGCCGACCCCGCGGAAGATCTTCCGCTCGAAGACTTTGAAGGTGATGGCGTGGAGGAGGTCCTTGTCCCCCGCGTAGGTTGCGATCTCCAGCATCTGCTCGGCGACGTCGGTGAAGACCACGTCGGGGACGCCGTCGGCGTTGAGGTCGCCCGCGGCGAGGTCAGAAAGCCGCGCCTCGTTTCGCTTCGACTCGTAGCTGGCGATGGTCTTGAGCCGTTGTCCCTTGCGTCCGGTCTGGAGCACGCCGAACCGGTCCGAGCCGGCGATCAGGAGATCGTCGCGTCCGTCGCCGTCGAAGTCGGCGACATGCAGGCCCTCGAACGTCAGCGAGCCAACCGCCAGGCTGCCGCTGGGCCGGTACACACCGTCCTTGAGACTCAGGAACAGGAGCGACCTGCTGGTACGGTCAAGCAGGACGATTTCCTTCTTGCCGTCGCCGTCGGCATCCAGTGCCGCGGCGCCCTGGATCACGGCCGAGTTGCGACCCGAGTTGAACTGGGTCTTGATCTCCCATCGTCCCTGGGGGTCGAGCTGAATATGCCGGGCGAACGTGTTCTGGGCAACGATCAGGGCCGGGCCGTTCAGGTCCATCAGGCTGAGACCGGCCGGCGTCGCGGCCGCCATCGGGCCGAGGCTGCCGGTGAACGCCTTCGGCGGCTGGCCCTGCTGGCCGAGCAGCAGGATCGGTGAGCCATACCCGGTGAAGACCAGGAAGTCGGTCAGGCCGTCGCGATTGACGTCGATCGTCTCCACCCCGGCGGGCGGGCTGGCGAGGCCGGCGATGTTCACCAGCTCGGCCGGGCCCCAGGTGTACGCCTTGAAGCTGCCGGAGGCGTCCCGCTTCAGGGCTCGCAAATCGAATGCGTCCGTGCCGTTTGCCGCCTTGCCCTTGGTAATGTAGACCAGCTCCGGATTCTTGTCCCCGTCGAGGTCACCCAGGTCCATGGCCACGGGCTCGCCGGTGATGGGCAGTGGAGCAGGGAAACTCACGCGGCCATTCTCCATGGTGCTGCGGCCAACCTGCTTTTCCTGCTCGGAGAGGACGTAGAGTTCGTCCTTGCCGTCGTGGTCAAGATCGGCGAGATGAACGGTCCGGCCGCCGAGCAGACCGGGAAACGACTGCCCCGCGCTGAGGCCGGAGCGGCCGCCCTGGCGATAAAGCCAGATCTGGGCGTTCGCCGGATCGGAGACGACGACATCTTTCCGCTTGTCGCCGTCCAGGTCGCCGACCGCCAGCGACCGGCCGCGCTCGCTTCCCTGGGGAAGCCCGAAGAAGATGAGCCGTCCCCACTTGTTCTTCTCGTCGGTCGCCGATTCGTCGAGCGTCAGCACCTTGCCCCGGCCCGACTGGTTCTCGATGGTGAGGATTTCCTGTCCCCCCCGGCCGTCGAGCTGGCCGAAGGCGATCGCCCGGGGCGGTTCGACCTGGAATCTCTGTTCCGGGCCCAGCTTCTTCTCGTCGGTGGCGAACCGGACGTGGATGGGATGATCGGCTCCGCCGTCGAGGATCACCAGGTCGAGGGATCCGTTGCCGTCCAGGTCCACGAGCTTGAGCAGCCGGGGATTGCTTGCGGTGTGTGGCACGCGCTCCGGCTCGGAGAGCACCCCGGACGCTGTCTGATACACGAAGATCAGGTCGTTCTCGGCCAGCAGGGCGATATCGTCACGGCCGTCCTGGTCCAGGTCGCCGACGGCCAGCGCGCCGGGTGCTTCCAGGGCGTCTCCGGTGTTGATCTTCTTGCTGCCGCCGAACCGGCCGGGGCCTTCGTTGAAGAGGATCTCCACCTCAGCCGGCGTTCCGTAGTAGACCAGGTCGGGCTTGCCGTCGCCGTTGAAGTCGCCGATATCGATGCTGACCACCTCCTTGTTGACCGGAATGCTGACCAGCCGCATCCTCCGGTCGAAGTCCAGCTCATTGGCTTCCTTGTGGAATGGCCGGGACTCTGCCTCCTCGAACGGTCTCTTGGTGCTCAGAAGCAGGTCAATGCGAGATCGGGCATTGTTGCCGACGATGATATCGCCTGTCTTGTCGCCGTCCAGGTCGCGGATCATCAGGTTGCCGATCCGCCGCTCGAGCTTGTAGATCTCCATGGGTTGGAACCCGAAGTAATCGGCAATCTTGGGGGCGTCCGCGGGGGGCTGGGCTGGCGATTCACTCGCGGCGATCAAGGTCAAGCCCCCGATCAAGAGGCCGGCCAGTATCATTCGCATTCCATAAGGAGTCACCGATTCGTCCATCATGCATGTCCCGGGTATCAGAGCGCTGGGCGTCGCGCATTGTTTTCCTTGCGCGGTAAGCCCTCAGCCTACGAAGCAATCGTCCTTGCGACAAGATGTGGTGGTCTCGGTTCGGCGAGGGTCTCCTGACCCCGCCGTGGGTCCAACCGGAGGTGCTCGGTTCGGCGAGGGTCTCCTGACCCCGCCGTGGGCGCGCCTGGAGGTCTCCTTCCCGATCTGGTGCCGTTGCGATGCCGGGAAACCTGCGGTCCCAGGCCCCGCCTTGGTCGGAAGGCCCGCGCCGAACGGGAGCGAGGGCTGCGAATCGGCCTGACGGCCCGGGTTGAGGCGGGGGGAGCGCCGCTTACAGGTCCTACCCGCACTCAGGCCATCGTCGAGTACCGCAAGTAGCGAGGCCGGCAGCTCCTCCAGGTGCTGGATTTCCGGTTTCGTCCCGAAATCGGGTTCGGTCGCCAGCAAAGAAACGAAGCCATCGGACGTTACACTCTTGCAGTCAACGAGTTGCGACCGGATTTGTGGTTCCTTTGCGGGCGTTTTCTTCGTCCGCCGGTCCCCTACCGTGGCAGTTTGAGTTGCCCGATTCCTGGCGCGCCGAGCTCGCCGCTCTGGCGGCTCCCAGCATGGCTGCCTTCCCGGTTTTTCAGCCCGGACGACGCGGGATTGGCTTCGTTTGTCGTCGAGATGATTGAGGACGGCGGATGCAATCCCTTTAAAGACAAGAAGTTAGGCACGGTTTTCCGTTGGCTTCGATTTGCGCTTTCTCGACGACCGCTAGGCGCGGGCTAGGCTGATGCGAAGTTGGCCTTGACAGCCAAATCGGCAGACAACGGTTCATCTCGCTTTTGTTTTTCAACGACCCAACACACGGCTAAAAATGATGG
>Ga0209048_10004847_pt1 | contig 12805 bp, 25 predicted proteins | sample FrelakmetCRP12CR_FD_187146 | JGI IMG/M metagenome (GOLD analysis project Ga0209048, IMG submission 187146) | Freshwater lake sediment microbial communities from the University of Notre Dame, USA, for methane emissions studies - CRP12 CR (SPAdes)... | ecosystem: Environmental > Aquatic >... | reverse complement strand
GTGGAGGACGTGTTCTCGATTTCCGGTCGCGGCACGGTGGTGACGGGGCGCATTGAGCGCGGCATCGTCAAGGTGAACGACGAAGTGGAGATCGTGGGGCTGCGCCCGACGGTGAAGACGATCTGCACGGGGGTGGAGATGTTCCGCAAGCTGCTCGACCAGGGGCAGGCGGGGGACAACGTGGGGGTGCTGCTGCGCGGCACCAAGCGCGAGGAGGTCGAGCGCGGGCAGGTGCTGGCGAAGCCCGGTTCGATCACGCCGCACACCAAGTTCGAGGGCGAGGTGTACGTGCTGACCAAGGAGGAGGGCGGTCGCCACACGCCGTTCTTCAAGGGCTATCGCCCGCAGTTCTACTTTCGCACCACGGACGTGACGGGGGCGGTGGAGCTGCCGGAGGGCGTGGAGATGGTCATGCCGGGCGACAACATCAAGATGACGATCGAGCTGATCAGCCCGATCGCGATGGAAGAGGGTCTGCGCTTCGCCATCCGTGAGGGTGGCCGCACCGTCGGTGCGGGCGTGGTGTCGAAGATTTTGAAGTGAACAGGAGCCGGGCGATCGCGGACCGGAGCGTCGCCGCACGATGCACCGTCCTCTCGAGCCGCTCGCCACACTCGCGCTAGTCACCAGGATTTACACATGGCACGTCAAAACATCCGCATCCGTCTGAAAGCTTTCGACCACCGCCTGATCGACAACTCGGCCCGCGAGATCGTCGAGACGGCGAAGCGCACCGGCGCCACGGTTCGCGGCCCGGTGCCGCTGCCGGTGAAGATGGAGCGCTTCACGATCCTGATCTCCCCGCACGCCGACAAGGACGCGCGCGATCAGTACGAGATGCGCACGCACAAGCGCCTGATGGACATCCTGAACCCGACCGACAAGACGGTGGATGCGCTGATGAAGCTCGAACTGCCGGCCGGCGTCGACGTCCAGATCAAGCTCAACTGAACCGGCCCTTGCAAGGCTGAACCGGGCCGCTATAATGAGCGGCTCTCTCGCCGAGGTCTGGCCGGCTTTGCCGGTACCGCTCGAGCGGCGCGACTCCCGAACCGGGCTGGCGCACCTCTCAGCAACTTCCTTGACGAGCCCCTGACCCGACGCTGGCGGGCCCGGGTAGCACGTGTTCCAGCGCCGGCCAATCGCAGCCGGCGCGGCGTATGAGGACGAACAGATGACGATCGGTCTGATTGGCCGCAAAGCCGGCATGACGCGCGTCTTCACCGACGCCGGCGAGTCGATCCCGGTGACGGTGATTGAGGCTCTGCCGAATCGCGTCACCCAGGTCAAGGGTGTCGACAGCGACGGTTACCGTGCCGTCCAGGTCACCTTCGGCCGCCGCAAGCCCTCCCGCATCGGCCGCGCGCTGGCCGGCCACTTCGCCAAGGCCAAGGTCGAGCCGGGCGAGTCGCTGGTCGAATTCCGGCTCGCCGAAGGCGAGGGCGCCGATCTCGCGGCGGGCGCGGAGCTCAAGGTCGACCTGTTCGCGCCCGGCCAGATCGTCGACGTCACCGGCACCACCATTGGCAAGGGCTTCGCCGGCACCATGAAGCGCCACAACTTCGCCGGCGGCCCCGCCTCGCACGGCGCGTCGGTATTCCACCGCGCCCCGGGCTCGATCGGCCAGCGCCAGACGCCGGGACGCGTGTTCCCCGGCAAGCGCATGTCCGGCCACCTGGGCTCGCTGCGGCGCACCACCGAGAACCTGCAGGTGGTCGAAATCGACGCGGCGCGCAACTTGCTGCTGATTCGCGGTGCCGTTCCGGGCAGCGCGGGCGGCGAGGTGATCGTGCGCCCCTCGGTCAAGGCGGCGCGGCGCGCCAAACGCAAGACGCTGGCTCCGAAGCAGCCGGCGGCCAAGACGAAGAAGTAACCCGACATGGCCACGCAACTGAAGCTTCAGCAGAGCGGCGCTGCCCCGGGCAGCATCGAAGTGTCCGAGAAGGCCTTCGGCCGCGAGTACAACGAGGCGCTCGTGCACCAGGTCGTCACCGCCTACATGGCGGGCGGCCGCGCGGGCACCAAGCGCCAGAAGAGCCGCGCCGAAGTGCGCGGCGGCGGCATCAAGCCGTGGAAGCAGAAAGGCAGCGGCCGAGCCCGCGCCGGCTCCATCCGCAGCCCGATCTGGGTGGGCGGCGGGCGGGCGTTCGCGGCGCGCCCGCGCGACTACGCGCAGAAGGTCAACCGCAAGATGTACCGCGGCGCGATGAGCGCGCTGCTCTCGGAGCTCGCGCGCCTCGAGCGCCTGACCGTGGTCGAATCGCTGGCGCTCGAGGCGCCGAAGACACGCCTGCTCGCGGCGAAGCTCAAGGAGCTCGGCCTCGGCAACGTGCTGATCCTGATCGAGGCTCACGACGAGAAGCTCGAGCTCGCCTCGCGCAACATCGTCGGCGTGTCCGTGGTGCCGGTCGCGGCGATCGACCCGGTCAGCCTGATCCGCCACGAGCGGGTGCTCGCGACGGTGGGTGCGGTGCGCATGCTCGAGGAGAAGCTGGCATGAGCAGCAAGGAGCGACTGATGTCGGTGCTGGTCGCGCCGCACGTCTCGGAGAAGGCCGCGCGCGTGACCGAGAAGGGCAACCAGGTGGTCTTCCGCGTCGCGCGCGACGCGACCAAGCCGGAGATCAAGGCGGCGGTCGAGCTCATGTTCGAAGTGAAGGTCGACGCCGTGCAGGTCGTCAACGTCGCCGGCAAGGCAAAGCGCTTTGGCGGCCGCCCGGGGCGGCGCTCGGACTTCAAGAAGGCCTACGTGAAGCTCGCGCAGGGCCAGACGATCGATTTCGCCGGCGTCGAGAAGTGACGGCGGACAGCAGACGGAAGGCGTAAAGATGGCTCTCATCAAGACCAAACCGACGTCGCCCGGCCGGCGCTTCGTCGTGAAGCCCGACCGCTCGCACCTGCACAAGGGCGAGCCGGTCCACGCGCTCACGAGCAGCCAGAAGCGCACCGGTGCCCGCAACAACCAGGGCCGGCTGACGACGCGCCACCAAGGTGGCGGACACCGGCAGCGATACCGCACGGTCGACTTCCTGCGCAACAAGGACGGCGTGCCGGGCAAGGTCGAGCGGCTGGAATATGACCCGAACCGCAGCGCCAACCTCGCGCTCGTGCTGTACGCCGACGGCGAGCGTCGCTACATCCTCGCCCCGAAGGGCCTGGTCGCCGGCGACACGGTCTCCTCCGGCACCGAGGCCCCGATCAAGGCAGGCAACGCGCTGCCGCTGCGCAACATCCCGATCGGCTCGCTGGTGCACAACGTCGAGCTGAAGCCAGGTCGCGGCGGCCAGCTCGCGCGCAGCGCCGGCGGATCGGTGCAGCTCGTCGCGCGCGAAGGGCTCTACGCGACCATTCGCCTGCGCTCCACCGAGATGCGCAAGGTCCACGTCGACTGCCGCGCCACGATCGGCGAGGTGGGCAACGACGAGCACAACCTGATCGTCTACGGCAAGGCCGGCGCGATGCGCTGGCGCGGCATCCGTCCGACCGTCCGCGGCGTGGTCATGAACCCGGTCGACCACCCGCACGGTGGCGGCGAGGGCAAGTCCGGACAGGGCAACCCGCACCCCGTTTCGCCCTGGGGTTGGAAGACCAAGGGCAAGAAGACACGCACCAACAAGCGCACGACCGGCCTCATTGTCCGGCGTCGCAACTGAGCCTGAGAGGAGCGAGCAGTGCCCCGTTCAGTGAAGAAAGGCCCGTTCGTCGACCTGCACCTTGCGAAGAAGGTGGCGGTCGCGGCCGAGAAAAATGATCGCCGTCCGATCAAGACCTGGTCGCGCCGCTCCATGGTGCTGCCGGACATGGTTGGCCTGACCATCGCGGTCCACAACGGCCGTCAGCACGTCCCGGTGCTGATCTCGGAGAACATGGTCGGGCACAAGCTCGGCGAGTTCGCGCCGACCCGCACGTTCCGCGGTCACTCGGGCGACAAGCGGGCGACGGCGGAGTAAGCCATGCAGGTTGCAGCAAAGCTCAAGTACGCGCGCATCTCGCCGCAGAAGTGCCGGCTCGTGGCCGACATGGTGCGCGGCAAGCCGGTCGGCCAGGCGCTCGCGACGCTGCGCTTCACGCCGAAGAAGGGCGCCGAGCTCGTCTGCAAGGTGCTCGAGTCGGCCATCGCCAACGCCGAGAACAACCACAATGCGGACATCGACACTCTCAAGGTCGACCGCATCGAGGTGAACGAGGCGCCGACGCTGAAGCGTTTCCACGCCCGCGCCAAGGGCCGCGGCAACCGTATCGTCAAGCGCAACAGCCACATCACGATCCTCGTCGGCGATGGCCGCAAGGACTGAGGAGTAAGGCTTCCATGGGTCAAAAGGTCAATCCCGTCGGCATCCGTCTCGGCATCACGCGTGACTGGACGTCGAAGTGGTACGCGAACAAGCGCAACTTCCCCGCCTTCCTCCTGCAGGACTGGCAGGTGCGTGAGTTCCTGAAGAAGAAGCTCGCCGAGGCGTCGGTGAGCCGCATCAACATCGAGCGCGCCGCGCGCAAGGCGAACATCACCATCCACACGGCGCGTCCGGGCGTCGTGATCGGCAAGAAGGGCGAGGACATCGAGCGGCTGCGGCTCGAGGTCGCGAAGCTGATGGGCATGGGCATCACCGACGTGCGGCTGAACATCGCCGAGATCCGCAAGCCCGAGCTCGATGCGCAGCTGGTCGCCGAAGGCATCGCCCAGCAGGTCGAGCGCCGCGTGATGTTCCGCCGCGCGATGAAGCGCGCGGTGATGAACACCATGCGCAGCGGCGCCCTCGGCGTGAAGGTGCGCCTCTCGGGCCGCCTGAACGGCTCGGAAATTGCGCGCACGGAGTGGACCCGCGAGGGCCGCATCCCGCTGCACACGTTCCGTGCCGACATCGACTACGCCACGGCCGAGGCACGCACCACCTACGGCGTGATCGGCGTGAAGGTCTGGATTTTCAAGGGCGAGGTGTTCGACCGGCCGGAGCAGGCCGCCGTCGAGGCCGAGACCGCGCCGGTCGCGGAGCAGACGGCCTAGCGGCCGCTGCCAGCGACCGACGGAGAGACATCGCCATGATGCAACCGAAGCGCACTAAGTTCCGCAAGCAGTTCAAGGGCCGCAACAGCGGCCTCGCCCAGCGTGGCAGCCACATCTCGTTTGGCGACTACGGCCTGAAGGCAACCAGTCGCGCGCGCATGACCGCGCGCGAGATCGAGGCGGCGCGCCGCGCCATGACGCGCTACGTCAAGCGCGGCGGTCAGGTGTGGATCCGCGTCTTCCCGGACGTGCCGATCACCAAGAAGCCGCTCGAGGTGCGCATGGGCTCGGGCAAGGGCAACGTCGAGTACTACGTCGCGCGCGTGCAGCCGGGCAAGGTGCTCTTCGAGATGGAAGGCGTGACCGAGGAGATCGCGCGCGAGGCCTTCCGCCTCGCGGCCTCGAAGCTCTCGGTCGACACGATGTTCGTCAAGCGGCAGGTGCGCTGATGAAGGCGAAGGAACTCAGGTCCAAGAGCTCGGGCGAGCTGCGCGAGGAACTCCTCAAGCTGCGCCGCGAGCAGTTCAACCTGCGCATGGCGCAGGCGTCCGGTCAGGCCGCGAAGGCCGACCAGTTCGGCAAGGTGCGCCAGAACGTCGCGCGCGTGAAGACGGTGCTCGGCGAGCAGGCGCGGGCCGCCGCGAACAGGGGTAGCAAGCGATGAACGAGCAGGCCGTCCAGACGCCCGCCGGCGGTGCCGAGCGCACCCTGACCGGCACGGTCGTCAGCAACAAGATGCAGAAGACCATCGCGGTCACGGTCGAGCGCCTGGTCAAGCACGGCCGGTACGGCAAGTTCGTCCGCCGCACCACCAAGCTGCTCGCGCACGACGAGAACGGCGAGTGCCGCGAGGGCGACGTCGTCGACATCGCCGAGTGCCGCCGGTTATCGAACCGCAAGGCGTGGCGCCTGGTGCGCGTCGTCAAGCGCGCCGAGCGGCTCTGACGGCAGGCCAAGGAGATCCGAGATGATTCAGATGCTGACGATGCTGCAGGCCGCCGATAACAGCGGCGCGCGCCGCCTCATGTGCATCAAGGTGCTCGGCGGCTCCAAGCGCCGCTACGCGACCGTGGGCGATGTGATCAAGGTGAGCGTCAAGGACGCCATCCCGCGCGGCAAGGTGAAGAAGGGCGAGGTCTACGACGCGGTGGTCGTGCGCACGGCCTTCGGCGTGCGCCGCCCGGACGGCTCGCTGATCCGCTTCGACTCGAACGCCGCGGTGCTGCTCACGAACAAGCTCGAGCCGATCGGCACGCGCATCTTCGGACCGGTGACCAGGGAGCTGCGCACGGCGCAGTTCATGAAGATCATCTCCCTCGCGCCGGAAGTGCTCTGAGCGGCGGCGCGAAGAAGACCGAGGTACACGGCATGAACAAGATTCGCAAGGGCGACGAAGTCGTCGTCATCGCCGGTCGCGACACGGGCCGGCGCGGCACGGTGATCAAGGTGCTCGAGGGCGAGAAGGTGCTCGTCGAGAACGTGAACATGGTCAAGCGCCACACGCGTCCGAACCCGCAGAAGGGCACGCAGGGCGGGATCGTCGAGAGAGAGGCGCCGTTGCACCTCTCGAACGTGATGCTCTGGAACCCGATCGCGAAGAAGGGCGATCGCGTGGGCATCCGCACTCTCACCGACGGTCGGCGGGTGCGCTTCTTCAAGTCCAACGACGAAGTCGTGGACGCCTGAGATCGGGTCGCTGAACGCGCCCCAAAGAGACGAGGTCGGCTGAGATGGCAAGGCTTCAGCAGTTCTACCGGGACAAGGTCGTCGCCGAGCTCATGACGAGCCTCGGCGTGCCCAATCCCATGCAGGTGCCCAAGATCACCAAGATCACGGTGAACATGGGCGTGGGTGAGGCCGTCGCCGACAAGAAGGCGATGGAGGGCGCGGTGAGTAACCTCACGGCCCTCACCGGCCAGAAGCCGATCATCACCAAGTCGCGCAAGGCGATCGCCGCCTTCAAGCTGCGCGCCGGTGTTCCGGTCGGCTGCCGCGTGACGCTGCGCGGCGCGCGGATGTACGAGTTCCTCGATCGTCTGATCAATGTGGCCATGCCGCGCATCCGCGACTTCCGCGGCGTGTCGGCGCGCTCGTTCGACGGCCGGGGCAACTACACCTTCGGCGTCAAGGAACAGATCATCTTCCCGGAGATTGCGTACGACCAGATCGACGCCATCCGCGGGATGGACATCACGATCACCACCACGGCACGCGACGACCGGGAAGGGCGGGCGCTGCTTGAATCTTTCAACTTCCCGTTCCGCAAATAGAGACCGGCCAATGGCGAAGACCAGCATGATCGAGCGCGAGAAGCGCCGCGCCAAGCTCGTGAAGCAGCACGCGATCAAGCGCGCGAAGCTCAAGCAGACCATCAGCAGCCCGAAGTCGACGGACGGCGAGCGGGAGGAGGCGCAGCGCAGGTTGCAGCTGATGCCGCGCGACTCCTCGGCCTCCCGCGTGCGCAACCGCTGTGCGATCACGGGCCGCTCCCGCGGCGTCTATCGCAAGTTTGGCCTCGGGCGCACCAAGCTGCGCGAGGCGACGATGCGCGGCGACGTCCCTGGCCTCGGCAAGGCCAGCTGGTAAGGCGCGTACTGGAGCAACAGCATGAGCATGACCGATCCCATCGCGGACTTCCTCACCCGCATCCGCAACGGCCAGCTCTCGGGCAAGCCCGAGGTGGCCGCACCGGCATCGCGCCTCAAGGTGGCGCTGGCCAAGGTGCTGAAGGAAGAGGGCTACATCGAGGATTTCGCGATCGCCGAGCAAGCCGCGAAGCCGACGCTGACGGTGCGTCTGAAGTACTACCAGGGCAGGCCGGTGATCGAGCGCCTCGAGCGCGTGAGCCGTCCGGGCCTGCGCGTCTATCGGGCGAAGGATGAGCTGCCGCGCATCCTCGGCGGCATGGGCGTGGCCATCGTCTCCACTTCCAAGGGCGTGATGACAGATCGCGAGGCGCGCGCGGCCGGCCACGGCGGCGAAGTCCTCTGCATCGTGTCCTGAGCGCGATCGACGATCCAGGATCAAGACAATGTCACGAGTCGCAAGAAACCCGGTCGTGCTGCCGAAGGGCGTCACCGCCACGGTCGATGGCAGCAGCGTCACCGTGAAGGGCGCCAAGGGCGCGCTCCAGCTCTCGCTTCGCAAGGGCCTCTCCCTCGTGCAGGACGGCGCGACGGTGCGCATCGACGTTGCCGAGCGCAACCGCGAGTCGCTGATGCATGCGGGCTCGCTGCGCTCACACCTCGCGAACCTGGTGCAGGGAGTCTCCCAGGGCTACGAGAAGAAGCTCGAGCTGGTCGGGGTCGGCTACCGCGCTGCGGCGCAGGGCAGCACCCTCAACCTCACGCTCGGCTTCTCCCACCCGGTCATCTACCAGGTGCCGGCCGGCATCACGGTGGAGACCCCGAGCCAGACGGAAATCATCATCAAGGGCGCGGACAAGCAGCGGGTCGGCCAGGTGGCCGCCGAGATCCGCGGCTATCGGTCCCCGGAGCCCTACAAGGGCAAGGGCGTTCGTTACTCCGGTGAGCGTATCGAGCTCAAGGAAACGAAGAAGAAGTAAGGGTGCCGCATGGATAAGAACGTCAGTCGGTTGCGGCGCGCCCGTCGTGGACGCGCCAAGATGCAGGAGCTGAAGGTGATGCGCCTGAGCGTGCACCGTACTCCGCAGCACATCTATGCCCAGGTGTTCGACCCGCAGTCGAAGGTCGTCGCGGCGGCGTCGACGTTGCAGAAGGACGTCGCCGAGGGTCTCAAGGGCACCGGCAATGTCGAGGCCGCCCGTGCTGTCGGCAAGGCGATCGCGCAGCGCGCCAAGGCGAAGGGCATCACCCGTGTTGCCTTCGACCGTTCGGGTTTCAAGTATCACGGGCGCGTCAAGGCCCTGGCCGAAGCCGCGCGCGAAGCCGGCCTCGAGCTCTGAGCCGGGTCCTGAGGAGCAGCAATGGCGAGAATCGAGAAAGTCGCGGCGGCCGATGAGTTCATCGAGAAGCTCGTCACCGTCAATCGCGTGGCGAAGGTCGTCAAGGGCGGCAAGCAGTTCGGCTTCACCGCCCTGACCGTGGTGGGCGACGGCAACGGCCGCGTCGGCTTCGGTTACGGCAAGGCGCGCGAAGTGCCGGTCGCGATCCAGAAGGCGATGCAGCAGGCCCGCAAGAACCTGGTGAACGTGAGCCTGCGCAACACGACGCTGCACTTCGCGGTGACGGGCCGCCACGGCACCTCCAAGGTGTACATGCAGCCGGCCGCGGACGGCACGGGCGTGATCGCCGGCGGCAGCATGCGCGCCGTCTTCGAGTGCGCGGGCGTGCGCAACGTGCTCGCCAAGAGCTACGGTTCGCGCAACCCCATCAACGTCGTGCGCGCGACGATGAACGCCCTGACACGCATGCCCTCGCCGGAGCAGATCGCGGCCAAGCGCGGCAAGACGGTGAGCGACATCACGGGTTGATGCACATGTCCAAGAAGACCCCCGCCAGGAGCGTCAAGGTGACGCTCGTCAAGAGCCCCTTCGGCCAGCTCCATCGCCACCGCGCGACGGCGCGCGGCCTCGGGCTGCGCCGCATGAACCAGACGGTCGTCGTGACCGACACGCCGGAGAACCGCGGCATGATCAATGCCTCGCGCCATCTCTTCCGCGTGGAAGAGGTGTGAGGACGCCATGAAGCTCAACAGCATCAGCCCGGCCCCGGGCAGCAAGAAGACGCGGCTGCGCGTCGGGCGCGGCGCCTCGGCCGGCCAGGGCAAGACCTGCGGTCGCGGCGTCAAGGGTCAGCGCGCCCGCAAGGGCGGCTATCACAAGGTCGGCTTCGAAGGCGGCCAGATGCCGCTGCAGCGCCGGCTGCCGAAGATGGGCTTTCGCTCGATGCTCTCGCCGCGGGTGGCCGAGGTGCGCCTGAGCGAACTCGGCAAGATCAAGGGCGGTGCCGTGGACCTCGACTCGCTCAAGAAGGCGAGCCTCGTCCCGGCCGATGCGCTGCGCGCCAAGATCGTGCTCTCCGGCGCGATCAAGTCGGCCGTGACCGTGAAGGGCGTCGGCGTCACCAAGGGTGCCCGCGCGGCGATCGAAGCCGCCGGCGGCACGGTCGAGGCGGCGGCCTGAGGCCGGCCCGCCAGCCAAGGAACACAGCACGTGGCCAATACCCAGACGTCGGGTTCGCTCGCCGCCTTCGGCGAAGCGAGCCGGCTCACCGAGCTGAGGAGCAGATTCCTGTTCCTGCTCGGCGCGCTGGTGGTCTATCGCATCGGCACGTTCATCCCGGTGCCGGGCATCGATCCGGTGGCGCTCGAGCGCTTCTTCCAGGACCAGCAGGGCACGATCCTGAGCATGTTCAACATGTTCTCGGGCGGTGCGCTGAAGCGTCTGTCGATCTTCGCGCTCGGCGTGATGCCCTATATCTCCGCCTCGATCATCGTGCAGATGATGGGCGTGGTGGTGCCGAGCCTGCAGGCCCTGCGCAAGGAAGGTGAGGCCGGACGTCGCAAGCTGACGCAGTACACCCGCTGGGGGACGGTCGGGCTCGCGGCCTTCCAGGGCGCCGGCGCGGCGGTGGCGTTCCAGAACCAGGGCATCGTGCTCAATCCGGGTCCGCAGTTCGTGTTCCTCGCGATGACGACGCTGGTGGCCGGCACCATGTTCCTGATGTGGCTCGGCGAGCAGATCACGGAGCGCGGCCTCGGCAACGGCATCTCCATGATCATCCTCTCGGGCATCGTCGCCGGCCTGCCGGCCGCCATCGGCGGCACGCTCGAGCTCGTGCGCAACGGCGAGATCAATCCGGCGCTCGCGCTGATCATCGTGCTGATGGTCGGCGCCGTGACCGCCTTCGTGGTGTTCGTCGAGCGCGCCCAGCGGCGCATCCCGGTCAACTACGCCAAACGCCAGCAGGGCCGGCGCGTGTTCGCCGGCACGACCACGCACCTGCCGTTCAAGCTCAACATGTCCGGCGTGATCCCGCCGATCTTCGCCTCGAGCCTGCTGCTGTTCCCGGCCACGATCGCCAGCTGGTTCGGTACCTCCGAGCACTTCGGCTGGCTGCAGAACGTCGCGGCGAGCCTCGGCGTCGGTCAGCCGGTGCACATGATCCTGTACTCGACGCTGATCATCTTCTTCTGCTTCTTCTACACCGCGCTGGTGTTCAACTCGCGCGAGACGGCCGAGAACCTCAAGAAGTCCGGCGCCTTCATTCCCGGCATCCGCCCCGGCCAGCACACCGCCGAGTACATCGACAAGGTGCTGACGCGGCTCACCGTGTGGGGTGCCCTGTACGTGACGGCGGTCTGCCTGCTGCCCGAGTTCCTGATTTCCCAGTTCCGGGTGCCGTTCTACTTCGGCGGCACCTCGCTCATGATCATCGTGGTGGTGATCATGGACTTCATGGCCCAGCTGCAGGCGCACCTGATGTCGCACCAGTACGAAGGGCTCATGAAGAAGGCCAACCTGCGCGGCTACGGCCGCCCGGGCCAGGTGCGTTGAGCCGCCTGCGCCGTTACGGAGAGAGATCCATGAAAGTTCGTCCCTCGGTGAAGCGGATCTGCAAGAACTGCAAGGTGGTGCGCCGTCGCGGCGTGGTCTATGTGATCTGCAGCGACAAACGCCACAAGCAGCGGCAGGGCTGAGGCCCCGCCGCCCGTCTTGAGTGACAATGGTTTTTTTGATAGAATTCCGCTCTTTTCGCGCCCCGGAGTGAGCCTGACATGGCCCGTATCGCCGGCATCAACATCCCGATGAACAAGCACGTGTGCATCGGCCTCACGTCCATCTACGGCGTCGGCCGTCAGCAGGCCCGCATGGCCTGCCAGGCCGCGGGCGTCAGACCCGACACCAAGGTCAAGGACCTCACCGAGCCCGAGGTGGCGGCGCTGCGCTCGCAGATCGCGAAGCTGCAGGTCGAAGGCGACCTGCGGCGCGAAGTGTCGATGAACATCAAGCGCCTGATGGATCTTGGCTCGTACCGGGGCCTGCGCCATCGCAAGGGGCTGCCGATGCGCGGCCAGCGCACCCGCACCAACGCCCGGACCCGCAAGGGCCCGCGCAAGGCGGCGGTCAAGCTGAATGCACCTCCGGGCAAGGCCTAGGCCACCCCGCACTGACTGACCACAGGTTGTACTCGCATGGCTGACGAGAAGAAGCAGTCGGGGGGGGCCGCCGCCGCCGCAGGCGCCGGCACCAAGACCCGCAAGAAGGTGAAGCGCGTCGTGACCGACGCGGTCGCGCACGTGCACGCATCGTTCAACAACACGATCGTCACCATCACCGACCGCCAGGGCAACACGCTGTCCTGGGCGACCTCGGGCGGCTGCGGGTTCCGCGGCTCGCGCAAGAGCACGCCGTTCGCGGCGCAGGTGGCCGCGGAGAAGGCCGGCGTCGCGGCGCAGGAGTACGGCGTGCGCACGGTCGATGTCAAGGTGTGCGGACCCGGCCCGGGCCGCGAGTCGGCCGTGCGTGCCCTGAACGCCGCCGGCCTCAAGGTCACGAGCATCGAGGACGTGACGCCGATCCCGCACAACGGGTGTCGTCCGCCCAAGAAGCGCCGCGTCTGACGCGGCGCTCCCGAGGAATCAGCCATGGCCAGGTATCTTGGACCGAAGTGCAAGCTCTCGCGCCGCGAGGGCACCGATCTGTTCCTGAAGAGCGGCGTGAAGTCGCTCGAGTCTAAGTGCAAGCTCGAGGTGCCGCCGGGCGGCATCAAGGGCGAGCGACGCGCGCGCGTGTCGGGCTACGGGCTGCAGCTGCGCGAGAAGCAGAAGCTGCGCCGCATGTACGGCGTGCTCGAGCGGCAGTTCCGCGGCTACTACC
>Ga0209048_10004846_pt1 | contig 12806 bp, 10 predicted proteins | sample FrelakmetCRP12CR_FD_187146 | JGI IMG/M metagenome (GOLD analysis project Ga0209048, IMG submission 187146) | Freshwater lake sediment microbial communities from the University of Notre Dame, USA, for methane emissions studies - CRP12 CR (SPAdes)... | ecosystem: Environmental > Aquatic >... | reverse complement strand
GACCCACGCGGAACGGCACGGATTCAGTGTGGTGCGAGAGTTTTGTGGCCACGGTATCGGGCGACGCTTCCATGAAGAGCCGCAGATCTTGCACTACGGGCGGCCGCACACAGGCTTGAAGTTACAACCCGGCATGACCTTCACGGTAGAACCGATGATCAATGCGGGAAAGGCAGGCATCCGCCAACTGGCCGATGGTTGGACCATCGTGACCAAGGATCACAGCCTTTCGGCGCAGTGGGAGCATACGGTTTTGTCGACCGAATCCGGCTTCGAGGTGTTGACCGTCTCGGACGGCTCACCAGCTCCTGCGTCGATTGCGCCCTGAGCCCGCTGTGGCATCGGCCACTACGCCGCAGGAATCCATCTCGCTCGGGCGACTCGAGCCGCAACTGGCGCGCTGTCGCACGGATCTGCTCGAGGGACGTGCGGCGTTGGAGGCCGCCTATCGCGAACGCGCAGATCCGAGGGCGCAGCTCAAACGTCTTTCCGCCCTTGTCGACCACGTCGTCCGGACGGTATGGCACGATTGCGCGATGCCGAGCACTCTCGCGCTGCTTGCGGTAGGAGGCTATGGCCGGGCCGCGTTGTTCCCCTACTCCGACGTAGATGTGCTCGTCCTGTTGCCGGATGAGATGAACGACACCGACCGTGAGAAAGCCTCGGACCTGGTTAGTCGGCTTTGGGATGTGGGCTTGGAGTTGGGTCATAGCGCACGCTCCATTGACGAGTGCATCGCTGAGGGCGCACAGGACATTACAGTCCAGACGAACCTCATCGAAGCCCGCTGGATAGTCGGCAGCACACATCTGTATCAGCGCTTCAGCAAGGCAATTCATGAGGCGCTGGATCCCAAAGCATTCTTCGAAGCAAAATTGCTCGAGCAGCAGCAGCGTCACAATCGCTTCAACGACACTGCGAACAATCTAGAGCCCAATGTAAAGGAGAGCCCTGGGGGGCTGCGCGATCTCACCAATATCTTGTGGATCGGCACAGCCACCGGCAGCGGACGCAGCTTCAGGGACTTTTCCGAGCATCGCATCATCACACCGGAGGAGGCGAATCAGATCGGACGCCATACGCGGGTTCTGCAGGATCTGCGTATTCGACTGCATTACCAGGCGCACCGTCGAGAAGATCGTTTGGTGTTCGACCTGCAGACGCCCCTGGCTTTGCAGATGGGCTTCGAGGACACTCCAGCCAAGCGCGCAGGCGAACAGCTCATGCAGCGCTACTACCGCACCGCTCGTGCTGTGACGCTGCTGAACGAAATCATCCTGCAGAACATGCGCACCATCGTATTCCCGTTGGCGGTTGACTTGCCGCGCCAGCTCGACGAGCGCTTCGAGATACGCCATGAATTGCTCGAGGCGGTGGATGAAGGGGTGTTCGAACGGGAGCCGCAGGCCATCCTGGAAATCTTCGAGGTGCTGCAGCGCCATCCCGAGTTGAAAGGTATTGGAGCTGCAACACTACGTGGACTGTGGCGGTCCACCAAGCGCATCGACGCCGACTTCCGTCGAGACCCGGTCAATCGGGCGCGCTTCATCGGCATGTTCCGGCACAACGCGGGCCTCACCCACGCGCTGAGACGCATGAATCGATACGACGTGCTGGGGCGTTATCTTCCGCCCTTTGGACGCATCGTCGGGCAGATGCAGCACGACCTGTTTCACGTCTACACGGTGGACGCCCACATCCTCATGGTCGTGCGCAATTTGCGCCGCTTCGCGATCGCCGAGATGTCGCACGAATATCCGCTATGCAGCCGGCTCATGAGCGAGTTCGACAAGCCCGAGTTGCTCTACGTCGCCGGCTTATTCCATGATATTGCCAAAGGGCGTGGTGGAGATCACTCGAAGCTGGGCATGGCGGATGCGCGGCGCTTTGCCCGCAACCATGGATTGAGCGACGAAGACACCGCATTGGTCACGTGGCTGGTCGAGTACCACCTGTTCATGTCGGCGACGGCGCAGAAGAAGGACCTGTCCGATCCGCAGGTCATCGAGGATTTCGCTCGTGCGGTTGGTAGCGATCGCCGCCTTACAGCGCTGTATCTCCTGACCGTTGCGGACGTGCGCGGTACCAGCCCGAAAGTGTGGAACGCCTGGAAGGGCAAATTACTGGAGGATCTGTTCTGGTCTACCCGACGGTTTTTCAGCGGCGATACGGACCCGCGAGGCAGCCGGCTGCAGGGAAGGCAGAAACTCGCTTTGCAGAAACTGCGCCTGTATGCAGTTCCGGAAGGCGCGCACGAGGCGCTGTGGAAGCAGCTCGACATCAGCTATTTCCTGCGCCACGACGCACGCGAAATCGCTTGGCACACGAGACTGCTGAACTACCGGCTGGACACCAAGAAACCCATAGTGAAGGCCAGACTGAGTCCCGTAGGCGAAGGCGTGCAGGTGATGATCTATGCTCCGGATCAACAAAACCTGTTTGCCCGCATTTGTTCCTTCTTCGAGCGGATCAACTTCAGCATCGTCGAAGCCAAGGTATACACCACGCTGAACGGCTATGCGCTGGATACCTTCCAGGTAATGGATCCGGTGCGCGCCACCACACATTACCGGGATGTCATCGCTTACGTCGAACACGAACTGACCGAACAACTGGAGCGCGGCGGGCCGCTCCCCCCGCCGGTCAAGGGACGTGTAAGCCGCAGGGTACGCAGTTTCCCCGTCACTCCGGAGGTCAATCTGCGCCCGGATGAAAAGGGCAACGCCTACTATCTTTCGTTCATGGCAGGCGACCGGCCGGGCCTGTTGTCCAGCGTCGCGCGTGTGCTCGTCGAATACGGAATCAATGTCCAGACGGCCAAGATCAACACGCTTGGCGAACGCGCGGAGGACAGCTTCGTCGTGACCGGCGACGCTCTGCGTGAAACCCGCAAGGTTATCAACTTCGAAAGCGATCTGATGCACGAGTTGCAGACCTGACCAGGCCCGCCGAAAGCGCCTAAATCCTCAGTTTGCGGTATAGGGCGACGATGAGTTCGGCCTCGCCACGGGAGATGCCGCAGGCGCTGGCCACTTCCGAGGCGCTGAGCCCTTGCCGCGCCATCTGAATCGCCTGGTTATAAGGTGAGACCGCGGGGGGTGCGGGCGACTTCAATTTTTCCAGCTCGGCTTGCAAGTGGGCAATTTGCCGGCGCAGCTCACCGACCTCCTGGCCAAGGCTGCTGACTGCCTGGTTGTCGGTGCCTGCGTGGGCCCTTCGTTGCCATGGCCTCAGCAGTCGCCGTGACCTTAGTCCTTGCTTACCCGACCAATAAAGCAGCAAAAGGACCTCGGCTGCATGCACCACCAGGACTGCGACGATGACGACCAGCAACTCACGCCAAGTGACGACAAGGGACTCCACTGCACGCTCCCACGGATTTGCCTCAGACCCTCCACCCGATATTGCTACTTTGAGCAATGGGCGTCAACACACTCCGTGAGGGAGCCTCGCGGTCAAGGCCCGTTGGTGCGCGATGGCCGTTGCTGAGCGTTGATGGTCCCGAGCACTTCGCGCAATTCGTGCATCCAGTCCTGGGTAAGAGTCTGAATCTGCTCGTCGGCTCGAAGCATCTCGGCGATGATCTCGCGTTTGCGCTCGTGCGATTTCGGATCCCGCAAGGGGTCCGGATCCAACATCCTGATCCGCTCTACGTAGACACTGCGCTCCTTCTCCTGCGCGACCAAGCGATCCCAGTCGCCCTTTCGAGCGGCGTCCAGCATGGCATGCGTGAGTTCGAGCGCACGCTCGTAGGCGGAGACTACGCCTTGTGTTTCCACCTATTTAGACCCTGCCGTGGCTCAGCGCAATTCCCCGAGCCCGCTGGGGTTGGAGCTGTTCTTCGCTCACGCCCCGGCCGTTGCCATCCAGCGTTTCCCATGCCTCCCGCAGCTCCTGCAGCAGGTGCACTACCTCGTCTAGGGAAGCAGCGTGTTTGCTCAGGTTTGCATACAACAATCGGTTGACAATGTAACCGTACAGCACAAAGAGGTCGGCGGCTGCATCGCTGCCCGTATTCACCCTCAGCGCCGGCCGCAATCCCCGTTCGATGATGGATATGGCCTTGCAAATGCCGCCGCTCCGCGCTCGAACGTTACCCCGGGCAAGCGCCGTCTTGGCCGCTGCCACCGCCTCGACGGCGCCGTCGTGAAGCATGACCACAAGGCGTTGTGGGGTAGCTGGTGCGACACCTGTCACCACGCGTGTACGCGCATGCGCTTTCAACGCATGTCCGACCTTGGCGTTCACGCTGCGCCGTCCCGTGGTTTTTTTGGTCCGTTGCAGGCGGGCGAGCTGCTGTGTCATGAAGGTGCTCGTCGTAGTCATCCTGAGTTTGAGAGTTTCCAATGCGCCAACCTGTGCCTGATACCGTTGGTCCAGTGTCGCGACGCGGGCATCACGCTGCTGATCGACATGGTCGACGCTCTCGTCGCGCACGCAACCAGTGCCCGTAGCTGTGAGGGAATCATCGATCAGACCATTGAGCATTTCGGCGTGTCCCGTGACCATCTCCTGCCGATCCGGAAAGGCCGGCCGGCTATGCTGGATTATCGGACCAGCGTTGCTGGCCTTGAGACGTGGAAACTCGGGCTGCGGGATGCTTACAATGTCGGCGCCACGCGACGGCCGGACGACACTTGGGCTGGAGCTGAAATGTTCGTGACAGGGGAAACGCCGGCGTGACCTAGGCGTTGCTACTCGTCGGTGTCAGGCTGGTCCGGGAAGATAACATCGTGAAAGCCGAAGTTGCGCATATCGCGAATGCGCATGGGGTACAGAATGCCGTCAAGATGATCGTATTCGTGCTGCACGACCCGTGCGTGAAAGGCGCTTACGCTGCGATCGATGGGAACCCCGAACTGATCGTAACCCTGGTAGCGTAACTGGGTGTACCGGTGGACCACACCGCGCATGCCCGGCACGCTCAGACACCCTTCCCAGCCCTCCTCCAAATCTTCACTTAAAGGCGTGATGATCGGGTTGATCAGTACGGTGTACGGCACGGGCTCCGCTTCCGGATAGCGTGGATTGCGCGCCACCCCGAAGATAACCACGCGCAGCTGTTCACCGATCTGCGGCGCCGCCAGGCCGGCACCATTAAGCGCATCCATCGTGTCGTGCATGTCCTGTATCAGGGCGTGCAGTTCCGGAGTATCGAACTGTTCCACCAGGCGGGAGCGCTCGAGCAGGCGCGGATCGCCCATGCGCAGTACCTGCCTAACGGCCATGGATCTCTACCAGTTTCTCCAGGATTGCTCGGACCTTGGTCAGTGCGGTCTGCATCGTCGAGTGGATGTCTTCCATGCGAATGCCCTCACGGCTACCCGCCCGTCCAGCCGCATAGTTGGCCACTACCGCGATGGCGGCGTAGCACAGTCCCTGCTCACGTGCCAATGCCGCCTCCGGCATCCCGGTCATCCCGACCATATCTGCGCCGTCGCGTTCCAGGCGATCAATCTCTGCGGCGGTCTCCAGCCGCGGACCTTGCGTGGTGGCATAGACTCCGCCCTGCACTATCTGCTGCCCTGCGAGGTGCGCGGCTTCGATGCAACGCAGGCGAAGTTCTTCGCAGTAAGGGTGCGTGAAATCGATGTGCACGACGTCGCCTTCATCGCCCTCGAAGAAGGTCGATTTGCGTCCCCACGTATAGTCGAGCATCTGATGTGGTATGCAGATGACACCAGGTCCCAGATCTGGGCGGATGCCGCCGACAGAAGCCACCGAAAGTACATGCGTGACATTGGCTGCGTGTAACGCCCAGATATTCGCGCGGTAATTCACCATATGCGGTGGAATGCCATGGCTGTATCCATGTCGCGCGAGGAATACCACCTCCTGCCCGTTGATGCGGCCAAAGGTGAGCGGCCCCGAAGGTTCCCCGTACGGCGAGCGCATGGCTTGCTGCCGCGTCGCTTCGAGGTTGGTAAGTTGTGTCAGACCGGTTCCGCCGATGATGCCGAGCATGCGCTACCGCCCTTTCAATGCATAGATCGCCGGGAGATTTCTCCAGGCGCCTTCAGCGTCCATCCCAAAGCCGAAAACATAGCGATCCGGTACTTTCAGACCAACGAAATCCGAGCGGATCGGCTTGGGCCGTCCCGTCTCTTTTTCGGTGAACACCGCGCTGTACACTTCGGCTGCGCCTTCGGACAAGAGCCGCTCTCGTATTGCTGCAAGAGTGTGCCCCTCGTCGAGAATATCATCGAGCACGAGCACGACGCGTCCGGCGATCGGCTGTCGCGGCAGCGCTTTCCATTGCAGCGTTCCGCCACGAGTCGCGCCGTCGTAGCGGGTCACATGCAGGTAATCGAACTCGATCGGGAAATGCAGCAGCGGCAATAGCTGGCCGGTAAATACCACGCCCCCACCCATCACGCAGAGCACCAGCGGATAACGATCGCGCAAGCGCGCATCGATCTCCGACGCGAGCCTGCGCACTGCCGCAGCGACCTCCGCTTCGCTGTGCACGAGGTCCGCCTCGTGCAGCATTTGCCAGGCCAGTTTCTGATCGGTCATCGGCTTCGGGTCTCGCTCTGAACCGCTACGCGCCCGATCGGCCGCTCACCTGCGACAGGAACTTGGCGAACTCCGGTCCAACCTCGGAATGTTTGACGCCATACATGACGTTTGCCTGCAGATAACCCAGCTTCGACCCGCAATCATAGCGAGTGCCCTCGAACCTATAACCCAGAACCGTTTCCTCCTTGAGCAGCGACGCAATGGCATCGGTGAGCTGAATCTCGCCGCCGGCGCCGGGCTTGACGCGCTCCAGATGCGAAATGATCGCCGGCGAGAGAATGTAGCGTCCGACTACCGCCAAAGTCGATGGCGCATCCGCGGGTTTGGGTTTCTCGACGATTGCGCTCACATGTATGAGCCGATCGCCGTCGGCTTGGCCCTGGATGATGCCGTAACTTGCCGTATCTTCCCGCGGCACCGTCTGCACCGCAAGCAGCGACTGGTTGCGCTGGTGGTAGATATCGACCATCTGCTTGAGGGCGGGTACTTTCGCATCGATCAGATCGTCGGCCAGGATTACCGCGAAGGGCTCGCCGCCCAGAACAGCTTTGGCGCAGAGCACGGCATGTCCCAGTCCCAGTGCTTCGGATTGACGCACGTACGTGCAGCTCACATGCTTGGGCACGATGTCACGCACCTGTTCGAGCAGCTTTTGACGCCCCTTGCCCTTCAGCTCGGTTTCCAGCTCATAGGCCTTGTCGAAATGATCCTCTATGGCCCGCTTGTTACGGCCCGTGATGAAGATCATGTGGGTGATGCCGGCGTTGACGGCTTCTTCCAACGCGTACTGAATGAGCGGCTTATCCACTACCGGCAGCATTTCCTTGGGACTGGCCTTGGTGACCGGCAAAAAACGCGTGCCCAGGCCCGCGACGGGAAAGACTGCCTTGGTAACTTTAGTCAAATCGCCTCCTGTCCATTCGATGATCGCAGCAATTCTAGCAACCCTGCCTCGTCCAGCACAGGAATACCAAGCGCCACAGCTTGGTCATGTTTGCTTCCCGGATCGACGCCCGCCACAACGTAGGCGGTCTTCTTGGATACGCTGCCCGCAACTTTTCCGCCTGCGCTCTGAATGCGCACTGCAGCCTCTTCCCGCGAGAGGGACGGTAATGTTCCCGTCAAAACGAAAGTCTTGCCTGCGAGCGCGTCAGTCCTCGTTCCAGGCAGCTCGCTGTTCTCCGGTCGCACGCCCGCAGCGAGCAGCTTTTCGACGACGACCCTGTTGTGCGGTTCGGCGAAGAACTCCGCGATGCTGCTTGCAACGACCGGCCCGACATCTGGCACATGCTGAAGGCGCTCGATGTCGGCATGCATGAGCTGATGGATCTGGCCAAAGCTGCGCGCCAGGTCGCGAGCCGTCGTTTCACCCACATTGCGTATCCCCAGTGCGTAGATGAAGCGTGCCAGGGATGTCTTGCGGCTGTGATCGATGGCGGCAATGACATTGCTCGCCGACTTCTCCGCCATCCTTTCCAAACCTGCCAACGCATCCGCATCGAGCTGGTATAGGTCCGCCGGGGTCCTGACCATCTCCCTTTCCACCAGCTGGTCGACCAGCCGCTCGCCGAGCCCTTCGATGTCCATTGCCCGGCGCGAGGCGAAATGCAACAGCGCCTGCTTGCGCTGAGCGGGACAAAACAATCCAGCACTGCAGCGCGAAACCGCCTCGCCTTCGGCGCGCACGACTGCAGAGTGGCACACCGGGCACTGCGTCGGCATCTCGAAGTAATCGACCGCGCGACGAGCACCCGGTTGTATCACTCGAACGACTTCCGGGATCACATCCCCGGCGCGTCTCACCGCGACCTGGTCACCGCGCCACACGTCTTTGCGGCGTACCTCGTCCTCATTGTGCAGGGTGGCGTTGTTGACGGTGACGCCGCCCACGAATATCGGTTTGAGCCGTGCCACAGGGGTCAGCGCACCAGTCCGCCCTACTTGTATGGAAATATCCATCACCTCGGTAACGGCCTCCTCGGCGGGAAATTTATGGGCCACCGCAAATCGCGGTGCACGCGATACGAAACCAAGCCGTTCCTGCAGTCTGATCTCGTCGACCTTGTAGACGACTCCATCGATGTCGTACGGCAATCCCGCTCGCTCCAGGCCGATGCCATGGTAGTAGCTGAGCAACCCAGCCAGATCTTTGACGACGCGACGTTTAGGAGAGACGGGCAGACGCAGTGAATCGAGGTAGTCCATTTGATGGCTGTGGCGATCGCCAGGCACATCGCGTCCCTCGCAGCGGCCAAGCGCATATGCAAAGAAGTGCAGCGGCCGTGCCGCCGTGACGTTGGGGTCGAGCTGCCGCAACGATCCGGCTGCGGCATTACGCGGGTTGACGAACTCCTTCTCTCCCTTTCTCCGTTGCGTGTCGTTCAACGATTCGAAATCCCTCTTGAGCATGACCACTTCGCCGCGCACTTCCAGCAGTTCGGGCGGATGATCCGCGAACAGTCGCAACGGGATGGCTTTGATGGTCCGCAGATTGGCAGTTACATCTTCACCCGAGTAGCCATCGCCACGCGTCGCCCCTACTGCCAGTCGGCCGGACTGATAGGTAAGACTGATTGCGAGCCCATCGAACTTCGGTTCGGCCGCGTACTCGACGTGCTCCAGCTTGAGGGTCTCCCGGACGCGCCGGTCGAAGGCGGCGGCTTCTTCCACCGTGAGCGCGTTGTTCAGCGATAACATGGGAACCGCGTGCGCCACACTCGGGAAGTCACCGTCGGTCGGTGCGCCGACGCGCTGGGTTGGCGAGTCGGGCGAGCGCAAATCGGGATATTGCTCTTCGAGTGTTTGCAGCTCACGAAACAGGCGGTCGAACTCGGCGTCCGTGATGGAGGGAGTGTCCTGGACGTAGTAAAGGTAGCTGTGGTGTTCGATCTCGCGGCGCAGCTGAACTGCCCGATCGGCCGCAGCCTGCGGGACCTTCATCGGTTGGCGTCAGGCGAAAAGTCGCAGGGCCAGTTCGCTGCCCGGGGCGATGCCGTGTGCCTGCATCGACGCATATATGCTGCGTAACTGGCTGCGAATCTGCTCCAGACCAGGTTCGGATACGGCGATGCCATTGTCGTCCACCAGCGCACCGTCCAATGTGCCCGCGAGCTGCCTGCCGACTTTCACCATCTCGTTGAACGCGGCTATTCCATCGGGCAGGCGTGGCACATCCAGCAGCAGCGTCACTCCGTTAGTGGCGAGAGAGCGTAGCTCGTCGACCGAAAATGGCGGCTGCTCCTGGTTCTCCAGGGTGAAGCGTGTACCGCCTTGACCATCCGGATAATTGAATGCCGCGCCATCCCCCAGACGAAAACCCGCGGCTTCCACCAGCCCACGTAACTTGGTACCGGTAAACGGTTTGCCGCGCGGAGCGATGATATTGATGCCGACCGCGACGTCGACTTCGGCACAGAAGGCATCGAGCTCACGGGCTCGCACCAGGAACGGTTCCGGTTCGGGAATAGCGGCATCCGCGGACATCGAAGCCGCGCAGCGCGCGACTGCCGATTGAAAAGCGACCACCTCCGCGGAGGTTACCGCTCCACGACGATCTACCAGTTGCAGCGACAGACGCAGTTGCGAACCCGCGTCTGTGTCAGCAGGTCCTACGGGCACCCATGCGCTCTTGGCGGTGTCCCACCGTTCTATGCGCACCCGCGAGGCTAGAGTTCCCAGCGTCGCGCGGAATTCTTGCAGCACGTTCTGGCCGACCGCGTCGACGGAGTGGATCTCGGCGCCATAGCTGATCGGATCCACGACCGCTTCTCCCCGGCTGACCTCGCCGGCGTTTGCCCGCGGCTCCTGACGCCCGCTCTGCTCGATGGTTTGCGTCTCCGAATCGCCTTGTAGCAGAGGTTCGATGCGTTCCGAAGCCGTGTGGTTCGAATTCGCCGCGTCCATCAACACATCGCCGCGATCGGGTGAGAACGCGCCTTCTGCGCGGCGGCGGAAGCGCATTTCCTGGATGCGGTTGTAGCCAACCACCGCCACGATTACCACTGCACCCAGTATCAACAAGCTGATCTGCAGATCGCTCATGGCCTTCTCGGGTCTGTGAGGTCGCTTCGTGTGAGTGAACGGATCAGGCCGGCGTCGCTTCTTCGGTGATGCGCAGTGCCTCTTCGATATCGACCGCGACCACCTTCGAGACACCCTGCTCCGGCATCGTGATACCCACCAGCTGCTCCGCCATCTCCATCGTTATCTTATTGTGGCTGATGAACAGGAACTGGGTGTGCCGTGCCATGCGCCGAACCAGATCGCAGAAACGCTCGGTATTGCTGTCATCCAGCGGTGCATCCACCTCGTCGAGCAGGCAAAACGGCGCGGGATTGAGCTGAAACATCGAAAACACCAACGCCAGCGCGGTCAACGCCTTCTCGCCTCCGGACAGCAGGTGAATGGAGGCATTGCGCTTGCCCGGCGGACGGGCAACGATGGTGACTCCGGCGTCCAGGATCTCTTCACCGGTCATCACCAGCTTGGCTTCTCCGCCTCCGAACAGAGCGGGGAACAACAGGCCCAGGTTCTTGTTGACCTCATCGAAGGTGGCCTGCAGGCGCTCGCGGGTCTCACGGTCAATGCGTCGGATCGCATTTTCCAGCGTGTCGACAGCTTCGTGCAGATCGCCCGATTGCGAATCGAGGTAGGCCTTACGTTCGCGCCCCGTGTGCAGCTCGTCGAGCGCAGCCAGGTTCACCGCGCCGAGGGCTGTGATCTCTTCGTTCAACCGGTTGATCTCTGATTGCAGCGGCCCCGGACGCATACCTTTCTCGAGCTTGCCTGCCAGGATCTGGTCATCGGCACCGACTTCCGCCAGCTGCGCCGAGAAGTTCTCCTCCGCCAAACGCGCTTCTTGCTCTTTCAATCGCAAATCGCCTGCGCGCTCGCGCAGAGGGGTAAGCCGGTGTTCGCTGGACAGCCGTTGTTGTTCGGTTTCCTTGAGGAGGTGCTCGGCTCCATCGAGGGCCTGGCGTGCCAGGTTGAGCGCCGTTTCCCGTTCGACTCGCAGGCTCAGGGCCTGATCGAGCTGCTGCTGCACGGGTCCCTCGTCCAAACCAGTGAGCTCCAGACGCAAGCCGGACAGATCCGCCTCCAGGCGTGCGCTCTTTTCGGTCAGGCCACGGATAGTCTCTTCCGAATCGGCAATGCGCTGCGCTACCGTACGTTGGGTGAAGATGGCTTCCTGCAGGCGCCGGGCGGCCGCCTGGGCGGTGTCTCGCCGCAGCGCCAGGGTCTGCTCGGCGGTCGTGTGCGCGGCACGCGCCAATTCCAACTCGTCTTCCAGCTGAGCGACGCGCGCCTCGAGCTCTTCCAGACGAAGTGCCGCACGCTCACCGGCTAGCGCCTCGCGCTGCGTCTCCGACTGAATCTCTTCCAACTCCGCAGTGAGCTGGGCTCGGCGATGCGCCACACGCTCGGCCTGCTGCGCCAACCTGACCTGATCGAGTTCGAGATCGTGTTTCTCCTGCTGGGCGGATTCGGCGTCCTGGCGCAGCTTTTGCAATTCGGCACGGCCGTGCTCGAACTCCGCTTGCGCCTCGACTACCCGTGAGCGCGCATCGGCGATATTGCGTTCCAGCCCCTCGCGTGCCTGCTCCAGTACCTCGATCTCGCGCTGGCGCGACAGGATACCGTGGATCTCGGAGTCGGCAGCATGAAAGCTCGCGCTGTTGCATGTGAATACGTGCCCTTGCGGGCATACCAGCATAGCGCCCGCCGGCAGGCTGGGACTCTGAGCGAACCCATCCGCAGCGTTGGCGACGACATAGACGCTTTCCAGCCAATCCTTCAGCACTGCGCCCATGCCTGGGTCCGTGCAGGTAATGTAGTGAGCCAGCGGCGTGCGCCCGGGGGGCGCCTCCGCAGGTAACGTGTGGTTGCGTTTATGGAAGAAAGAGATCTTGCCGGGCGGGGGCTGGTCAAGCCAGGAGGACGCGCGTTGCAGATCTTCCAGGGCGATGGCGTTGAGCCGTTCGCGCAGCACGGCCTCCAACGCATCTTCCCAACCGGGTTGGATGCGGATTCCCTGCCACAGACGCCCGTATCCATCGAGTTGATGGTTATCGAGCCACGCATGCATCTCTCCGGACCGACTCACCTGCCGCTGCAGCAACTCGAGCGCAGTGTGCCTCGCGTCCAATGAGGACAGTTCGCGTCCCGCCTGATCCGCGGCTTCAGTCGCCTCGCGATGGGTTTGCTCCAGCGCGGGAAGGGCCGTTTCCGCTATGGAAAGCGCCTCGCGTTTGCGCCGGTGCTGCTGATCGACCTCGGCCAGTTCGCGG